>Ga0307444_1000040_pt1 | contig 63349 bp, 52 predicted proteins | sample SalMarSW160340MG_FD_202145 | JGI IMG/M metagenome (GOLD analysis project Ga0307444, IMG submission 202145) | Salt marsh sediment microbial communities from the Plum Island Ecosystem LTER, Massachusetts, United States - SW1603-40 | ecosystem: Environmental > Aquatic > Marine > Intertidal zone >...
CCTCAGGACGCTGCCGCGCTCCGCCTCGAGCGCCACGCGGAGCGGCTCCGGGGGCCTCCCCAGACGCACGACGAGCCGGGTCCCCGGGTCGACGCGGTACTCCGCCCTCAGGGTGCGCACGGCGCCCACCAGATCGCGAAGCGCATCGATCGCCGCCTCGGCGTCCTCGTCCACCCACTCGACGGGTGGCTCCGGCCACGGTCCGGGCACGAGCGAGGTCCCGGGGCCCCTGTTCGGGAGCCGGTGCGCGATCTCTTCGGTGATGAACGGCATCACCGGGTGGAGGAGCGACAGCCATCCGAGCATGACCTGGCCCAGCGTACGGCCGGCATCGCGACGCGCCGCCTCGTCGTCGTTCTCCAGCCGGCGCTTTGCGATCTCCAGATACCAGTCGCAGAAGTCTCCCCACACGAACGCGTGCGACGTCTCGGCGGCCTCGTGAAGCCGGAAGCCTTCGAACGCGCCCGTGATCTCGCGGCTGACCCGGGCGAGCCGACTTCGAATCCAGCGGTCGGCGAGCTCGGTGGAGTCGGCGCCCTCGGTCAGGTCCCGGGCGCGGATGTGCGGTAGCGCGAAGCGCGCCGCGTTCCAGATCTTGTTGGCGAAGTTGCGGCCCGGCCGGAAGGCCTCCTCCAGATCCTCGTCGTTGAGCTGCAGATCCGTACCCAGCGGCGCGCCTCGAATCAACGTGAAGCGCATGGCATCTGCGCCATACATGTCAACGACTTCGAGTGGGTCGATGCCGTTGCCGAGCGACTTCGACATCCGCCGCCCGAGATGGTCCCGCACGGTCCCGTTGAGGAGGACATCCGTGAAGGGGATCTCGCCCATGAACTCGATGCCGGCCATCACCATGCGGGCCACCCAGAAGAACAGGATCTCGGGCGCCGTCACCAACGTGTCCGTCGGATAGAACGCGCGGAGGTCCTCGGTGTCCTCCGGCCATCCGAGCGTGCTGAACGGCCACAGCCACGACGAGAACCACGTGTCGAGGACGTCCCGGTCCTGCTCCAGCTCGCCGCCACACGCGGGGCACTCGGTGGGGTCCTCCCGAGCCACGACCACCTCTTCGCAGCCCGGCGCGAGACAGTACCAGACGGGGATTCGGTGCCCCCACCACAGCTGTCGGCTGATGACCCAGTCCCGGATGTTCTCCATCCAGTTCTGGTACACCTTTCCGTAGCGCGCCGGGTGGAATCGGAGATCTCCCTCGAGATACGCCTCGAGCGCGGGCTCGGCGAGCGGACGCATGCGCACGAACCACTGCAGGCTGAGCCGGGGCTCGACGATCGTGTCGCACCGGTAGCACCGGCCCACCGAATGGGCGTGGTCCTCCACCCCGAGCAGAAACCCCTGCTCCGCGAGATCCTCCACCACGCGCTCGCGAGCCTCGAACCGGTCGAGGCCGCGGTACGCCGCCGGCACCTCGTCGTTCATGCGGGCTTCGTCGGTCATCACGTCGAGGATCGCCAGGTGGTGACGGCGTCCGATCTCGAAGTCGTTGGGATCGTGCGCGGGGGTGACCTTGACCACACCGGAGCCGAACCCGGGATCCACGTAGTCATCGGCGACGATCGGCAGAGTGCGTCCCGCGAGGGGCAGGACAGCCTCGCGCCCCACCAGGTCGCCGAAGCGCTCGTCGTCGGGGTGCACGGCGAGGGCCGTGTCGCCCAGCATCGTTTCGGGCCGCGTGGTGGCGACCTCGACCCAACCCTCCGGGTCCCCTGCGAGCGGGTATCGGATCCTGTACAGCCTGCCCACGAGATCCCGGTGCTCGGCCTCCTCGTTTGACAGGGCCGTGCCGCACCGCGGACACCAGTTGATGATGTAGCGGCCCCGATAGACGAGATCGCGCTCGTACAACCGCACGAACACCTCGCGCACGGCGCGGGACAGCCCCTCGTCCAGCGTGAAGCGGGTGCGCTCCCAGTCGCACGAGCAGCCGATCACCCGGAGCTGCTCGATGATGCGATCCCCGTACTGGTGCACCCACTCCCACACGCGCTCGACGAACGCCTCTCGGCCGAGGTCGAAGCGGGTCTTCCCCTCTTCCGCCAGCTGTCGCTCGACGACGTTCTGCGTGGCGATCCCGGCGTGATCCGTGCCCGGCACCCACAACGCGTCGTAGCCGCGCATGCGCATGTGGCGGACGAGGACATCCTGGATCGTATTGTTGAGGCCGTGCCCCATGTGGAGGGCCGCGGTCACGTTCGGAGGCGGGATGACGATCACGTACGGGTCATCGGCCGCGGCCGCCGACACGTGGAAGCGGCCCGCTTCGACCCACTCGTCGTACAGGCGGCGCTCGAGCCCCGAGGGGTCGTAACGCGGCGGCAGCTCCAACGGCTCGGGTTGTGGGGGCGAGGCGCCCACGGGTGGTCCTCCTCTCTGCGGACCCTTCGAACGTTCGCCGAGCGAGACGAACACGCCGGCGTACGAGGGTCCGTGTACCGACCCGCGCCACCCCGGCGGAGCCGTCAGTTTAACGGGAGCGCCCGGGGCGCGAAACGCGCGCGGGGGGGCGATCCTCCGCCCGGACGGTCGGGCGGCGAGCGCACCCTCGTCGTATCGCCGCGACGCTTGCGCGCCTCCTCGGCCGAGCGCTCCTGCATCGCCCGGCGGCGCTCCTCGCCGATGCGCTCCACGTCGTCGCGCAGGTTCTGGAGCTGAATCTCCTCGAGGTCCCGGAGCGCCTGCTCCAGCTCGCGGCGCTGCGGCCCCGACGGCATGAGCTGGAACGGGATGGGGATCGTGATGTCCCCCAGGTGGAGGCCCTCGGGCGAGATGCCCCACCGCTTCCCGTCCTTTTCGTACGTCCAGTCCAGCGCGCGCCGCATCTGCTCGTCCGACAAGGCGAGGCTGTCGAGCCAGTCCCTCAGGATCGCGCGCACCGCGCTGTCCGCGCGCGCGAAGCGGGCCAGCCGGTCGCCGAACAGGAGTGGGTGCCGGGGGTCGAACCAGATCCGCGGGTCGGAGAAGCGCGGGGTCAGGCGCTCCGCGTTCGAGAGGCCCTCGCCCGCGCGCGGCTCCTCCGGCGCGCCCGGCCGCGCCACCCCCGGGGCCCCGGGAATCGCCTCCCGCGGCTCGCCGGGGGCCACCTCGACGACCTCGATCTCCCGCGGGCGCGGTTCGGGCTGCGGCTCGCGGGGCTCCGGCCGGGGCTCCGCCTCGGTCTCGGGCTCCACCTCCATCACGCTCACGTCCACGACCACGAGGCCCTCGGGCGCGGGGACCGTCTGCACCGGAGGCGTGACGAACGGGGAGGACGGCACGTGGACCGCGCGCGTCCCCCACAGGACGAGTACGTGGAGGGCGAGCGAGATGAGCACCCCGACCCGCACCGCGTCACGGTAGCTCCTGTCGTGCTCTCGCCGAGCCGACTCGCGCCGCCGGGGACCGGACATGGATCGAGGCTACAGCGCCCGAGCGACGCGGGAGGCTGCCTCCTCGTAACGGTCCGCCGGAAGGGTGAGCGCGGCCCGCACGTACCCTTCGCCCCCCTCACCGAGGGCCGAGCCGGGGAGCAGCACGACCGCTTGCTCCTCGAGCACGCGCAGCGCGAACTCCCGGGCCGCCTCCCCGGTCGGGATCCGGAGCCACAGGTACAGGGCCGCCCGCGGCGGACGGAGATCGAACCCGACGGCGCGGAACGCGGCCACCGCCGCATCACGCCGCGCCTCGAGATGCGCGACGTTCCGTTCGAGATAGGGCTCGGCGGCATCCAGCACGGCGGCCCCCGCATGCTGCAGGGCCAGATAGGGGCCCGTGTCGACGAAGCTCTTCACCCTGGCCAGGCGGGCGATCCACTCAGCCGATCCGCACACCCACCCCAGACGCCACCCCGTCATGTTGAAGCTCTTGGAGAGCGAGTGGAACTCGAGCCCGCGCTCGACGCCGCCCTCCAGCTCGAGCAGACCGGGCGGTCGGTATCCCCCGAAGCCGATCTCGGCGTACGCGTTGTCGAACGCCAGGAGCGCCCCGCGGTGCTCGCACGCATCCAGACATTCGGACACGTATGGGTGCTCGACGGTGGCGCCGGTGGGGTTGTTGGGGTAGTTGAGATACACGAGCCGCAGGTCGCCGGGAGCGTCCAGGATCCTGGCGGGCGGGACGGTGAAGTCCGTCTCCGGAACCAGACGCACGTGCTCGAGGCGGGCGCCGGCGAGGTGGGGGCCGCCGAAGTACGGGGCGTACCCCGGATCGGGCGCCAGCACCGTGTCCCCGGGATCGAGCGCCGCGAACGCCGTGAGCGCCAGCCCCTCCTTGGAGCCGATGAGCGGCAGGAGCTCGCGGTCCGGATCGAGCGCGCGGCCGTACCGCCGCTCCATGAACGAGGCGATCGCGCGACGGTACGCGGGCAGCCCCCTCTGGAAGCCGTATCCCTGGAGCTCCGGTCTGCCCACCGCTTCCCGCAGCGCTTCGACTGCCGCGTCGGGGATGGGGAGCCCGGGGTCGCCCGCTCCCAGATCGAGGACATCCCGCCCCGCGGCCCGGAGTCGCTCCCTGGCCTCTGGAATCCCCGCCAGGGGGTACGGCGGCAGCGAGGCGAGACGCCGTGCGGCACCGGGGTCGAGGACGGACGGCCGGGTCGTCGATGCGCGGCAGGTCACGTCTTCAGCTTCTTCTTCTTGGCCGCCGGGAAGAGCACGTTGTTGAGGATGAGTCGATACCCCGGCGAGTGCCGGTGCAGATCGAGGTCCGTGGGCGCATCGCCGATCAGGTGGCGAGGGTCCTCAGGATCGTGGCCCCCGAGGTAGGTGTACGTGCCCTCGCCCAGGGTCCCGTGCAGGTACTTCACACGGCCACGGCCCTCCTCTTGGGCGAGCACGGTCACGCCCGGCTTTAGCCGTTCCTTCCGGAAGCTGGTGGTCAGGCCGTAGAAGTCGGGCAGGACGCGCTCGTGGTCCTGCGTCAGCATGGCCGGCACCGGATCGAACTTGGCCGAGAAGTCGAACAGCGTGTAGCTGCCGAGATCCACCCGCCATGGCGTGTTCACCTGATGGCCATCGATGTCGCTGAACGCGCTCAGCGTGGGATCCGTCACCAGCGTCGCTCCCTCGAACGCCATGGCCCGCTCCCAGTCCATGCGCCGGGTCGCCTCCGGGTCGGGCGGCGTGCCGTCGGCGAACGAGGCCGCGATGTCGGTGTCGTGCGCCGCGAGGGCCAGCTCGAGGGTCTCGGTCGCCGTGCACATCGCGAACAGAAAGCCGCCGCCCTCGATGTACTCCCTGAGGCGCTCGGCCACCGCCTTCTTGAGCGCGGGCACCGACTCGTAGCCGAGCTCGCGGGCCATGTCCTCGTTGCGGGCCACCTCCTCCTGGAGCCACGCCGAGGAGGCGTAGGTCAGATAGAACTTGGAGTACTGGCCCGTGAAATCCTCGTGGTGCAGGTGGAGCCAGTCGTAGTTGTCGAGCGCCCCGGTCAACACCTCCCGATCCCATACCCGGTCGTACGGGATCTCGGCGTAGTCGAGCACCATCGTGACCGCGTCATCCCACGGCGAGCTGTTCGGAGGCGTGTACACGGCGATGCGCGGCGCCTTCTCGAGCGGGACCGACTCCATGTTGCTCGACTCGATCTCGCGGCGTATGCGAGCCATCTGACCGCCCGACACCGGCTCCACCGTGACCCCCATGAGGGCGGCGCCGCGGCGGTTGTCCTCCGTGTCGGGCACGAGGAAGGAGCCGGCCCGGTAGTTGAGCAGCCACTCCGCGGCCTCGCCACGCGTGAGCGCTCCGAAGGTGAAGCCGTACGCCTTCAGGTGGTTCTCCTGGGCCCGATCCATGGGAACGAGCAGCTGCGCGCGCGCCGGTGCGACCCGCGCCCCGAAGACAAGCAGAACGACCGCGCACCACGAACGCCGATCACCCACTCTCTGCTCCTCCATCCAGCTCGGCGAGCAACCGTCGCGCCACCGGCGCGAGCGCGCTCTCCGGGTACCCCACGATGAGGCGCACGAGCCAATTCCGGCGATCCGCGCGGGGCGCGGCGCGCGCCAGGGCGAGCAGGGCCACCGGTGCCTCCGGGCTGGTCGGGAACCCGTCCACCACGCGGCGCCGGAGACCCGCAGCCACCTCCGAGCGCCCCGCCTCCTCGGCGAGGGTGGCCAGGCAGACGAGCACCCCCGGACGTCCGGGCGATGCGGGGCTTCCGGCGAGCTCCCCGAGCGCCGGGCCCGGATCGAAGCCGGCCGCATCGCGCCACAGCCCGAGGGCCATGCGTCCCGAAAGGGCCACTTCGGTCGAATCGGCGGCCTCGAGGACGGTCGCCGTCCGGAGCCGCGACGTCCGTTCGGCCGGCGTCAGACCGGGGTCGCCGAGCGAGCGCCCCAGACGGGCTAGCGCGCTGTCCCGCCGCCCCCCGTACCACGCGACCTGCGCGCCCGCCGCCTCCAGCGGTTCCAGCCCCCGCTCGCCGAGCTGGCGGCGTCCCTCGCGCAGACGCGCCTCGGAACGCGCCACATCGCCGCCGCGCGCGTATCCGAGAACGAGCCGGCCAACCATCTCGGCCCTGGCCCGAACCGAGTCGGGGTATTGCTCCGCATAGCGCTCGAGAAGCTGCTCGGCCTCGTCGAGCTCCGCGGGATCGGCCGCCAGCAGACCGAACAGACGGCGGCTCGCCGCCTCGTGCGGCGCGTCACCGGGGGAGGTCTCGGCGGCCAGCTCGGCGAACGCTTCGCGGGCCACGCCGCTGTCCCCCGCGACCAGCGCCCGGTCCGCCGCCATGGCCCGCCAGCGCAGGCGATCGATGGGACGCGGGCTGAGCTGCACGAGCAGACCCGCCGCCCACGAAACCTCGCCGGCCAGCCCGGTCTGGTCGGCTTCGCGCACGTAGTCGCGCAGGAACGCGGTCGGCTCGTCCCCCAGCGCACCCTGCGCCAGGGCGTGCGCCTCGCGGGCCGCCCCCAGACGCAGCGCCACCAGGGCGCCCCCGCGGGCCGTAGGGACCCCGGAACGCACGAGCTCCGACACGAGCCCGGCGAGCAGCCCCTCGCGGCGCTCCCCCGCGGCCGCCAGGTCCCCTGCCACCCCGTCGACATCCGGCGGGTCGGTCGACAGGAGTCCGATCCACGCCTCGATGGCACCCGCGTCATCTCCGAGAGCCACGGCCAGGTCGGCGCGGCGCGCGCGCAGGGGTCCCGGATCGTCCACGCGCGTCTCGGCGCCCTCGAGGGCCCGCACCGCGCCGGCCGAGTCGCCGCTCGCCACCCGTGCCGAGGCCAGCGCGAGCGCCGCGAGCGGCTCATCGGGGCGATCGGACGCCCACCGCGTGGCGAGCTCGAGCGCCACGTCCGTTCGGCCGGCCTCGACCAGGGTCTGGATCCTCAGACCACGGATCCCGGGGGCATCCGGGTCACGCTCCGCGGCCCGCTCGATGGTCGGCAGGAACCCGAGCACGTCTCCGCGGTCGACGAACAGGCGGTGGAGCAGCTCGAGGGCCTCCGGCGCCGCCGGGTGGGTGGCGAGGAACTCCTGGAGCACACCCACCGCCTCGTCGGTCTGTCCGGTCTCGTCGAGCCGCGCCGCCCGGTCCACGACCCTGCGCTCGGCGGCGGGCGTCCCCTGGGCCGCCGCGCGACCCGGCAGGGAGGCGACCAGGAGCGCGAGGATGACGGCTCGGATCACCGGCCGCCGTCGCCCCCGGATCCGCCGGATCCGGACCCTCCTCGACCCCCGGGGGCCGCACGATTGAGTCGGTCGAAGTACTGGAAGATCAACGGTCGGTAGAACACCGGCAGCTCGCGAAGCAGCGCCTCGGGAGGGAGCGGGAATCGACGCCCGCGCAACAACTCGGGATCGATCTGCGGGACCTCGTGCGGCACGGTACGTCCGGTTCGAGACTCGCGGCGGTTGGGGTCGAGGTCCTCGTCCTCCAGCGAGCGCCCGGCGTCCAGCATGCGCTGGAACAGCCTGCGCTGGCGTTCCAGGGTCTCCTGGGTAGGTCCGTCGGCGCCCAGCTGGCGCGCCAGCTCCCGGGCCTCCGAGGCCATCTCTTCGGGACGACCCACGAGCTCACCCCCGGGGTCCTCGAGGTCGTCGAGTCGATCCGCGATCTCCTCCTGACGCCTCGCCACCTCCTCCGAGCGCCGCTCGCGGCCGACGGGGCGCGGTCCGGGGGTGAGGAGCGAGCTCGTCTCCTGCGTGACGCCCTGCTGTTGTTGCGCGAGAGATTGCATCTGCTCGCCGGCCTGCTGGCCCTGTGCCTGCTCCTGCCCGGAGCTGGCCGCCTGCTCGGCGGCCAGCAAGCGGACCGCGAGCTCGTTGAGAGACTCCTGGATGCTCTCGGCCTCTGCGCGGGCGGGGAGGCGGCGCGCACCGTCCTCGGCGAGTCGCTCGAGCAGCTCGTCCATGCGGCGCGCCGCATCACCCGCCACGGCCCCCGTCCGCTGGTCCAGCATCGCCGCCTCGGTGCCCGATTCGGACAGCCGCTCGAGGAGGTTGTCCAGCCCCTGCCGGAGGGCTCCCTGGCGTGCGCGCCACGTCTCGGGATCCTGGGCCTCCCGGCCGCTCGTCGCGTCGGCCAGCAGGCCCTCTTCGCCGGCCAGCGACAGGGCCTCGGCCCGCGCCCGTCCCAGCACCTCGGACGCGGCCCCACGTTGCTCCTGCGCCATGCCCTGTTGTGCCGAGCCGAGCGCTTCGGCGGCCTGCTCCATGGCCGCGGCGGCCTCGCGCGCCGCCGCCCGGCTGGACTCGGTGGGCGCCTGCGGCTCGCCGCCCGGCTCCGATGCCCGGCGCGTGTCTTCGGCCGCCTCCTGCATGCGACCCGCGGCCTCCTCGGTGCGCTGGACGGCCGCCCCCGCCGAGTCGGCGGCCGTCTCCCGGCCCGCCTCCTCGAGTCGGCTCTCCAACTCCTGGAGCGCGTCCGACAGCGCCTCGGCCCGATCGGCCAGGCGCTCCTGGTCGGAGGCCCACTCCGAGCCCTCGGGCGCCGGGGTCTCGGCGAGCTCCTTCTGGAGATCCGCCAGCTCCGACGCGTCCGCCTGGGCCGACTTCATCGCCTGATCGAGCGCCGCCTGCTCGAGGAGCCCGAGAGTCTGCTCGAGCTGATCGCGCAGCCAGGCGGAATCCTCCGACAGGCGCTCGAGCGCCTCGCGAACCGCCTCCGGATCGAGGTCCCGGAGCGCCGCGGCCAGCTCCTCGATACGGTCGAGGAGACCTGCGTCCTCGAGCTCGGCGTACCGCTCGGCGAGCTTCTCGAGCTGCGCCGCGAGCTGCTCGTCGTCGAGCACCGAGCGGTCGAGCTCGTCGCGCAGTCCCTCGAGCTCCTCGCCCAGATCCTCGAGCTCGGTCTTCGCTCGCTCGGCGTCTTCGAGGACCGAGCGCGCCTCCTCGGTGGTCTCGAAGCCGCCCTCCGACGTCTCCGGGTCGGCCGCGTGGCGTGCCGCCGCCTCGGCCGCTTCCGCGAGGGCATCCACGCTCGCGTCGAGGTCCCGCGCCGAATCGGACAGGTCGTCCGTCTGTTCGGCACGCTCTCGACGGATCTCCGTGAAGGTGGGGACCCGGAGGAGGAAGATGTCCGACAGGGCCGGGCCGCGGGTCGGGTGTCCGTCGAAGGCCTCGAAGCGGTAGAACACGGTGTCGCCCGGCAGAAGCTCCGTGCCGCTCCGGTCGAGCAGGTGCCGGAACACGGCCCTTCGCGACCCGTCCGGACGTGGAGCGAGGACCTCGCGCCGCTCCCCCCGGTCCTCGCCACGTCCGGACCGCCACGACCTGAGCACCACGTCCCGAAGACCGATGTCATCCCCCACGTCCACCACCAGCGGCATGATCCGATCCGCTCCCAGCAGGGTGTCCGGCCCGGGGAACAGGAGGTGGATCTCGGGCGGCAGGTCGGGGACGACGAGAACTCGGAGGGGATCCGGGAGGATCGGATCACCCAGCGATTCGTCGGCCTCGAATGCCCATCCCCACTCGCCGCTCCGCCCGGGGACGAGGGTCGTACCGAACCTCGTGTCGTCGATGTCGAGCTCCCGCGTCGAGGGCCCCGCCCCCGGGTCCGCCGTACCGTCCGGCGGCGCCCAGGTCAGGGTCCCCCCGCGCAGCGGCAGGTTCGTCTCGCCGCTGATCACCAGCCGCGTCCCCTCCGGCGCCACGAGCGGCGGGATCTGGCCCCGGTGCTCCTCGTGGCCGCGTCCCAGGTAGGCGGGGTATTCGACCCGCACGCGCAGGTCCTGTACGAGCAGGGGCTCGACCGGACGCACGGTGAGCGTGTCACGGCTGGCGCCCTCCACGTCCTCGGCCCACACGCGCGTCACGCCGGTGATCGGGCCGGTCGACCCGGCGGCCGATCCATCTCCGGCCACGACGAACTCGCGGCGCGCCACCGCCTCCCCCGCGGTCCGCCACGCCAGGGTGACACGCGCGCGCCCGATCGCCGAAATCCGCACGGCGAGCGGCTCCGCGCGCCTCACGGCCCCCTGGCGCTCCAACGTCAGGGGCGGGAGGGCCGCCGGGAAGGCTGTGCGCCACGGAGCACCGAGGGCGTGGACCGCGGACCAGGTGGGCTGCGGACGGATGAGCGCCGAGAGTCCGAGCGCGGTCAGCGTGACTCCGCCTGCCGCAGCCGCCCCGGTGGCGCGGCGCCTCCAGCGTGGCGCGGTGCGCGGCAGCAGTCGATCGGCGTCCAGACCCTCCAGGTGGCGGCTCACGCGCTCGCGGTGCAGCCCCGCGAGATCCGCCGAGCCCCGCGCCCGGTGGATCTCGAGGGCCGCCCGCACGTCCCCCGCGCCCAGCCCCGCCGCACCGTCCGTCTCATGGGCGAGCCCCATCGGGTCGAGGGCGCGCCCGGTGCGTCGCGAGACGACGAGGACCGCGACCGCCGCGAGCGCCCAGACGAGGGCGATCAGGAGGGGCGCGGGGGATCCCCTTCCCTCGCGGATCGAGGCGGGCAGCACCGAGAGGATGAGGACGGCGATCGCGGCGCCCGCCACCACCACGGCGACGGTTGCGACCGCGACCCGCAAGCGGACCGAGGCGCAGGCCCGCGCGAGGCGCTCGAGGCCTCTCGACTCACGCATCGCCCGGCCCGTCCACGAGGCTCCATTCGTACGCTTCGTTGCGCGTCAAATCGAAACGTTCCTCGAGCCGCGCGGCGATCGCCCGCCGCGACAGCCCCTGGTCCACCCATTCCTCGACCGCCCGGCGGACACGGTCCTCGTCCGGTCCCCGGTCGGTCTCCGAGGAGGCCGCCCCCGCGATCACGAGCGTCACCTCGCCTTTGACGGTCTCACCGTCGTACACCGTTGCCAGCTCGCGGATCGTTCCGCGGCGGATGGACTCGTGGAGCTTCGTGAGCTCGCGACACACCACGGCGGCACGCTCCCCCAGTCCGAGCGTCTCGAGCTCCTCCAGGAGCGAGCTCAGCCGCCGCGGCGCGTCGAACGCCACCACCGTATCCTCCATCCCCGCCACCCGGTCCAGCCACTCGCGGCGCGCCCGTCCCCGGCGCGGGGGGAAGCCGGCGAACCAGAAGCGATCCGCGGGGAAGCCAGACACCGATAGCGCGGTAGGCACGGCCGAGGGCCCCGGAATCGGGACCACGCGGTGCCCCCCGCGGGCCGCCTCGGCGACCACCCTGCGACCGGGATCGGACAGGGTCGGCGTGCCGGCATCCGACGCGATCGCCACGTTCTCACCGGCCCCGAGCCGCGCGAGCACCTCCTCCACCCGGCGGCGCTCGTTGTGCTCGTGTAGCGAGCGCAGCGGAACCCGACCGCCGATCCGCACCAGCAGCCGTCCGGTGCGGCGCGTGTCCTCCGCGTAGCACGCGTCGACGGACTTCAGCGTCTCGACCGCCCGGGGCGTCAGATCGTCGAGATTGCCGATCGGCGTGCCGACGATGTACAGCGTCCCCACGCTCACCTCGCTACCGCTCCCCACGCTACGGGAGGAACGCGAACGCCCCCCGGACCCCGTGGGCCGAGAGGCGCCGCCACCAGTGTCGATCCGGCCCGGGCGCGGCCCGTCCGGCGGGTCGCCTGGCGCTCGTCTCAGACGTGCTGCTCGATCTTCTTCTCGAGCGCGGCCTTCGGGAGCGCGCCGACCACCGTGTCCACCAGCTCACCGTCCTTGAAGAACAGGATGCTCGGGATCCCGCGGACGTTGAATCGGAACGGAACGTCGGGGTTCGCGTCCACGTCGAGCTTTCCCACCTTCACGCGACCGGCGTATTCCGTGGCCAGCTCGTCCACGATCGGACCCACCAGACGGCAGGGCCCACACCACTCGGCCCAGAAATCGACCATGGCGAGCCCGCTGCTCCCCTCGATCTCCCGTTCGAAGTTCGCATCGGTGATCTCCATCGGTCCGCCTCTCGTTTCGTCGCTCACGTGGCTCTCCCCTTCCCAACGCCGCCCCGGCCCGTCGTTCCGCTGGCTGACGGCATGTCGCTCGTATACGTTTGCGCACGATGGCCCTCGCGGCGCCATTCCGGCGTCCCCTCCGGCCCGCGCACACCTGTTCGTGAATGAACAACAACGAGACCGCCCGATCGGTGCCCATAATCGACCACGTCGGAATCGCGGTCAACTCGATCGAGGCGGCCCTTCCGGGCTGGACGGCCCTTCTGGGCGGCCCGCCGGCGGGTGAGGAACGCGTGGCGTCGGAAGGGGTCCGTGTTGCGTTCTTCGGAGCGGGTCCCGGTCGAATCGAGCTCCTCGAGCCGCTCGACGGCGAGTCGCCCATCGCCCGTCACCTCGAGCGACGCGGCCCCGGGGTGCACCACCTGTGCTTCGAGGTCCCCGACCTGGAATCCAGCCTGCAGTGCGTGGAGGCGGCGGGCTGGAGCCCGGTGCCGCCCGCGATCCGGACCGGGGCGGAGGGGGCGCGCGTGGCGTTCCTGCACCCGGGGACGACGGGTGGCGTCCTGCTCGAGCTGCGCCAATCGGTCGACCGGGGCTGATCGGGGCGCATGGACGGCACCATCTCGGCGATCGTTCCGGCGCTCGACGAGCGCGAGGAGATCGAGGAGACGCTGATCCGTGCCCGCAGGGCCCTGGGCCCCGACGCCGAGCTTCTCGTGGTCGACGGCGGCAGCCGCGACGGCACGCCCGCCGTGGCGGCCCGTCACGCCCGGGTGCTCGACAGCGAGCCCTGTCGCGGGCTCCAGCTCGACCGCGGAGCCGAGGCGGCACGCGGAGACATCCTCGTATTCCTGCATGCGGACACGTGGCTCGAGCCCGGGGCGGCGGACGCCATCCGCGGCGCGGTGGCCGGTGGCGCCGGGGCGGGCTGCGGTCGGTTCGCGGTGCGCACGTCCGGCTGGCGGTACCGCCTGCTGGAGCGGGGCGTCAACTGGCGCACCAGGGCGTTCCGCACCGCCACGGGCGATCAGGCGCTGTTCGCGACCCGGGACGCGTATCGGGCCGCGGGCGGCTTCGGTCCGCATCCGTTGTTCGAGGACGTCCGGCTGGTCCGGGCCCTCCGGCGGGTGGTGCGATTCGAACCCATCGACACGATCGCCGCCACATCATCGAGGCGCTGGGTCGAGGGCGGCTTCCTGCGGACCGTGCTCGCGCACTGGGCCCTGCGGCTGTGGCACGCGTTCGGGACCGATCCGTCGCGGCTCGCGCGCCGCTACGGGAGCCGCGGATCCGGACGGTCGGGGATCAACCGCCCGACGACGTGAGGTTGTCGGTCAGCACCCGCTCGACGAACCAGCGGCCACGATTGGAGGCCGCGATGAACGGAACCGTGGCATCGCCGTTGCGCGTACCCACCATCTCCGCGATGACGCGCTGCTTGCCCTCGGCCTCGGCGATCGACATCGGCCGGAGGGAGTAGCTCTGGTGGCGGAGGAGCGAGGCGAGGATGAACATGCGTTGCTCGACCTCGGGGCGCCCCAGGCTCTCGACGGCCGGACCGTCCGTGGTCCCGAACAGCCGGGCCATGAGCCCGTAGTCGTTCCGCCTGGCGGCGTCGAGGAACTCCGCCACGGCGGACTCGGCGGACGAGGCGCCGTACGCCTGGTCGATCGTGGGGGTGGCCCCGCCTCCGCCACCTGACGCACACCCCGCCGCGCCGGCGATGACCAGCGCCATCCCCCACGCGAGCCGGAATCCGCTCTGCGCTCGCATCCTCACCTCCTCACCTCCCGTTGATCGGATCCGATCCCCCTGTCGGTTCGAACCCTGGATTCGAATCTACCGCGGGCCCCCGTCCGGGACCACGGCGTCAGGCGGCTCCTACCTCTTCGGGCGCCCCCCGCTCCGAGAAGCGGAGCCCGTGGCCACCCTCGTCGACACCGACGTGGATCGCGTCCCCGTCGGAGAACCGGCCCTCGAGGAACGCCATGGCCAGCGGGTCGGTGAGCAGCCGCTGGATGGCCCGCTTGAGCGGTCGTGCCCCGAACGCCGGCTCGTACCCCACCTCGGCGATCAGGTCCGTGGCCTCCGGGCTCACCTCGAGCCGGATCTCGCGCTCGGCCAGCCAGCGCGCCACCCGGTCGAGCTGGAGCGACACGATCTCGGCGAGGTGCTCACGCTCCAGCGGCCGGAAGACGAGGATGTCGTCGATCCGGTTCAAGAACTCGGGCTTGAACTCCCCCCGGAGCGCCGCGCGGACCTCGCGCTCCACATCCTCCCAGACGGCGCCCGCCTCCGAGCGATCGAGGATCCGGGAGCTGCCGATGTTCGACGTCATGATGAGCACCGCGTTCCGGAAGTCCACCGTGCGGCCCTGCCCATCCGTCAACCTCCCGTCATCGAGGATCTGGAGGAGGACGTTGAACACCTCCGGGTGCGCTTTCTCGATCTCGTCGAACAGCACCACGCAGTACGGGCGTCGCCGGACGGCCTCGGTGAGCTGCCCACCCTCCTCGTAGCCGACGTAGCCGGGTGGGGCGCCGATGAGCCGTGACACGGCGTGCCGCTCCATGTACTCGGACATGTCGATGCGGACCATGGCCCCCTCGTCGTCGAACAGGAACTCGGCCAGAGCCCGGGCGGTCTCCGTCTTCCCCACGCCGGTCGGTCCGAGGAAGATGAAGCTCCCGATGGGCCGATTCGGATCCTGCAGGCCCGCCCGACTGCGCCGCACCGCGTTGGCGACGGCGCGGATGGCATGCTCCTGGTCGACGACCCGCCGGTGCAGGTGGTCCTCGAGGTGCGTGAGCCGCTCCTTCTCGTCTTCGAGCATCCTCGACACGGGGATCCCGGTCCAGTTCGCGACCACCTCGGCCACGTCCTCGGGGCCCACCTCCTCCTTGAGGAAGGAGCCGCGGGCCTGGAGCTCGGCCAGGCGGGACTCGGCGTCGACCAGACCCGCGCGGTGCCGGGGGATCTCGCCGTAGGTGATCTCCGCCGCCCGCTGGAGGCTCCCCGCCCGCGTGGCCTGCTCGGCCTCGATCCCCAGCTCCTCGATCTCGCGCTTGAGCCGACGGACCTCCTCGATGGCCTCCTTCTCGTTGAGCCACCGGGCCTTGAGGCCGGCGAGCCGCTCGCGCAAGGCGGACAGCTCCTGCTCCAGATCGGCGAGGCGGGCGCGGCTCTTGGGATCTTTCTCTCCCTTGAGGGCCTCGCGCTCGATCTCGAGCTGCGTCACCCGGCGGTCCACCTCGTCGATTTCCTCCGGCATGGAGTCGATCTCGATCCGCAGCCGCGAGGCGGCCTCGTCGATGAGGTCGATCGCCTTGTCGGGGAGGAAGCGGTCGCCGATGTAGCGCTCCGACAGCCGCGCGGCCGCGATGAGGGCGGGATCCGTGATCCGGACCCCGTGGTGGACCTCGTAGCGTTCCTTGAGGCCGCGCAGGATGGCAACGGTCTCCTCGACCGACGGCTCCCTCACCATGATCGGCTGGAAGCGCCGCTCCAGCGCCGGGTCCTTCTCGATGTGCGTCCGATACTCGTCCAGCGTGGTGGCGCCCACCAGCCGCAGCTGGCCGCGCGCCAGCGCCGGCTTGAGCATGTTACCGGCGTCCACGGCCCCCTCCGCCGCTCCCGCCCCCACCAGGGTGTGGAGCTCATCGAGGAACACCACGTAGCGTCCGCCGGACTCGGTGATCTCCTTGAGGGTCGCCTTCAGCCGCTCCTCGAACTCGCCGCGGTACTTCGCCCCCGCCAGCATGGCCGCGATATCGAGCTGCACGAGCTGCTTGTTGCGGAGCGACTCCGGCACATCTCCCGCCACGATCCGTTGGGCGAGCCCTTCGGCGATCGCCGTCTTGCCCACCCCGGGCTCGCCGATGAGCACCGGGTTGTTCTTCGTGCGGCGCGACAGCACCTGCATGACGCGTCGGATCTCCGTGTCGCGTCCGATGACCGGGTCCAGCTTCCCCGCCCGGGCCTCCGCGGTCAGGTCCACACTGTAGCGCTCGAGGGCGCGGTACTTGCCCTCCGGGTCCTGATCGGTGACCCGGTGCGGTCCGCGAACCTCCTCGATCGCGGCCCGGATCGCGTCCCGATCCGCACCGAGCCCCTCGAGCAGGGGGCGCGTCGTCGAGGCCGCCTTCGCCGCGAGCGCGAGCAGCAGGTGCTCGGTGGATACGTACGCGTCCCCCATGTCGCGGGCCACCGAATCGGACTGCTCGAGGATGCGGTCGAGCTCGCGGCTCGGCGTCGGAGTGCCACCGCTCTGCGTCGGCAGCCGGCGGAGCGCCTCGTCCAGGCGCGCCTCGAGCTCGATCAGGTCGATCCCGACCTTCTGGAGGACGGGCACCACCACGCCCCCCTCCTGCGCGAGGAGCGCGCCGAGCAGGTGCACGTCCTCGATTGCGGGGTTTCCGGCCTTCCCGGCGGCCAGCGAGGCATCCCGGAGCGCCTCGGCGGCCTTCACGGTCAAGCGGTCGAGCGGGATCATCGCCTCACTCCACCACTACGCGGTGCGCGTCGCGCGCTTCCTTGCGCGGGAGCGAGACCTCGAGCACGCCGTTCGTCATGTGCGCGGAGATGCGGCCGACGTCCACGTCGGCAGGTACCCGGACCGATCGGCGGAAGCGACCGTAGGGACGCTCGCTGCGGAGCACCTCGGTGCCGTCCGGCAGGGACGGCCGCGAGCGGGTGCCCTCGATCGTGAGCTCGCCGTCCGTCGCGGAGACCTCGACGTCGCTCTTCTCGAGCCCGGGCAGATCGAAGGATAGTCGATACCCGTCGTCGCCCATGTCCACGATGTCGTATCGCGGGTGGCGCCCGCCGGCGGGCGACACCCCCCGAATGGCCGAATCCACCAGGTCGCTGACGGCCTCCTGGATGTCGCCCAGCGGGCCCCAGCCGACGCGGGCTCGCTCCCGGCCCGTGCTCGATGATTCATCCGTCGCCGCTTCGGGCCCGCGGTCCCCGTCCGTGGCCCCGTCTTCCATCTCGCCGGCCGCGTTCCCGCCCGACGAGGTGTCTCGTTCCGTGTCGTTGGTCATCTGGCCTCCTCGATATGCGTTCCACGCCCGCATGCTGCCAACCCGACGTCGGGCAAGTCACGTGCCCCCCGTGGAGCCGGTTTCGCCGCTCCGTACGGGCGAAACGGCGGACCGTTCCCGCCGATGCGGCGGCGCCGGACGGGGGGGCGCCGGCACGGCTGCCATATCGACATGCGACGCCCCGGGGGGGGCCGCGCGGCGGTCGGAATCGCTTGACCCCCGCTGCGGGGCGGACTAGCCTCAAGCCACCTGTTCCTGATGTCATCCGGTCGCGGGCGTCCGCGACTCCCAGCGACTCGGAGCGAGCCCATGGCGGACGACCCCACCAGCGTGACGGGACCGCGGGAGGAGGCACCGTACGTCCCGGCCTCCCAGACGCTCCCCGAGATCACCGTCAAGGCCGTGGTGCTGGGGTTCCTCCTCTCCGCCCTGCTCGCCGGCGCCAACGCCTACCTCGGTCTCAAGGTGGGGCTGACCGTGTCCGCATCGATCCCGGCCGCGGTGATCTCGATGGCGGTGCTCCGCATGTTCCGGGAGCACAACATCCTCGAGAACAATATCGTCCAGACGGCAGCCTCCGCTGGGGAGTCGTTGGCGGCGGGGGTGATCTTCACGCTCCCCGCCATGATCCTCCTCCGGCAGTGGGCGGGCTTCCCCTTCCTCCCCACGATGGGAATCGCCCTCTCCGGCGGCATCCTGGGCGTGCTGTTCACGATCCCGCTGCGCCGCGCGCTCATCGTCGAGGCCGGCCTCAAGTTCCCCGAGGGCGTCGCCACGGCGGAGGTGCTCAAGGCGGGGACGGAAGGCGGGACGGGGGCGCGTCTGATCGCCATCGGGGGGCTGGGCGCGGCGGGTCTCAAGCTCTGCCAGACCGGGCTCAAGGTGGCCGGGGGGGCAGCCACGGGCTCGCTGACCTTCGGGCGTTCGATCTTCGGCGTGGGGGCCGATCTGTCGCCGGCGCTTCTCGGCGTGGGCTACATCGTCGGGCTCAACATCGCGATCCTCGTGTTCGGCGGCGGGCTGATCTCGTGGTTGTTCGGGATCCCCCTGTTCACGGCTCTCGCGCCGCCCTCCACGGTGGCCACCATCACCGGCGGCGCGACGGGGTACGCGGGGGCGCAGGCGGTGTGGAACGCGGAGATCCGCTACATGGGGGTGGGCGCGATGGCGGTGGGGGGGCTGTGGGCGCTGATCTCCCTCATCAAGCCCATCCGCGACGGGATCTCCTCCTCGCTTGCCGCCGTGCGCGACGCGCGCGGCGGGAGGGCGGCCTCGGTGCCGCGCACCGAACGGGACACGCCGATCCACGTGGTGGGGATCGGGTCGATCGCCCTCGCGCTGCCGATCTTCATCGTGTTCATGGGCGTGATCGACCGGGACGCGCTCGGCATCACCGGCGGTCTGTACATGATGACGGTTCTCATCGGCGTGCTGTTCGCGCTCGTGGCGGGCTTTCTGTTCTCGTCGGTGGCCGGATACATGGCGGGGCTGGTCGGATCGTCGAACAACCCGATCTCGGGGGTGACGATCGCGACGATCCTCACCGTGTCGCTCGTCCTCTACCTGACCCTCGGGTCCGAGATCGACTTCACGATCAGCGGCGCCCAGGCATCCGCCGCGGCCGCCACCGCCATCCTGGTGGGGGCCGTGGTCGCGTGCGCGGCCGCCATCGCTGGCGACAACCTGCAGGACCTCAAGGCCGGCCGCCTGGTGGGCGCCACCCCGGTCAAGCAGCAGATCATGCAGATGGTCGGCGTGCTGGCGGGCGCGATCGTGATCGCCCCGATCCTCGGACTCCTCTTCCGGGCCTACGGGCTCGGGGGCGTGTTCCCGCGTGAGGGGATGGATCCGGCCGAGATGCTGAACGCGCCACAGGCGACGCTCATGGCCTCGGTGGCCGACGGCGTGTTCCGGCGGAACCTGCCGTGGAACATGATCTTCATCGGCGCGCTCATCGCGATCGCGATCATCATCGCCGATCGAGTCCTCGAGGCCCGCGGCGCCGGGTTCCGGATGCCGGTGCTCGCGGTGGCCGTGGGCATCTACCTGCCGCTCGAGCTCACGGTCCCGATCTTCGTGGGGGGGCTGGTGGCGTGGGCCGCGGAGCGCTCGCTCCGCCGCGCCGGTGCACAGCGGGAAGCGGTGACCCGCGGCGCCCACCGGGGACTCCTCGCGGCCTCGGGCTTCATCACGGGTGAGGCCCTGGTCGGCATCCTCCTCGCGATCCCCTTCGCGGCGGCCCAGAGCACGGATGTCCTCCGGGTCGTGCCTCAGGAGTTCGCTTCCGTGGCGCTGTGGATCGGGATGGCGGGCGCGATCGGGTTCACGCTGTGGCTGTACCGCGTCGCCGCCTCGCGCGTCGAGGGGTGAGGCCGGGGCGCCTCGGCCCGGCGGCGGCGTTCGCCACCCTCGCCCTCGCGGCGGCATGCCGCCGAGAGCCGGCGGGGCTCGATCCCGACGTGTACGTGGAAGCGATGGCCCGGCTCAGCTATGCCGACATCGTCCTGTTCGAGCGGGCGAGGGTCGACTCCGCGCGCGCCGCGATCCTGTCCGACCTCGGGGTCACGGCCGCCGAGCTGGTGGCGTTCGCGGACCGCAACGGGGATGACATCGCCCGCATGCAGGCCGTGTGGGGGCGCATTCGCGACCGCGTGGACTCGCTCGAAGCGACAGCCGCCGCGGGGGACACCGTGGACGCCGGCGGCGCGCGTGCGACCCCCAGGGTCGCCCCGGCCGACTCGGACGGCACGCGAGGCCCCCGTTGAGCCCACGCTCCGTCCTGGCCCGCATCGGGCGCTCCGGGCTCGAGTTCACCCGCCACGCCGGACGGGCCGGATCGCTGCTGGGCGCCACTGTGCTCGCCCTGGGCCGGCCCCATCGCTACCTGGCGGAGACGATCGCCCAGGCCAAGCGAATCGGCGTGGACGGGCTGGCGCTCGTCCTCCTCATGGGGGCGCTCGCCGGGTCGGTGCTCGCGCAGCAGACGGGCTATCAGCTGTCCACCGGCCTGCCGCTCGAGATCGTCGCCGGGAGCGTGGTGGGCGGCATGCTCACCGAGCTGGGGCCGGTGCTAACGGCGATCGTGCTGGCCGGGCGCATGGGGGCCGGCATCGGCGCCGAGCTCGGCACGATGAAGGTGACGAACCAGATCGACGCGCTCCTCACCCTCGGTCGCGACCCGGTGGTCGAGCTGGTGGTACCGCGCGTCGTGGCGGGCACGCTGATCCTCGTGCCGCTCGTGATCCTCGCGAACGTCACCGGCATCCTCTCGGGCTACCTGACCTCGATGGCGCTCCTCGATCTCACCCCTGCCCAGTACGCGGCGGGCGCGCGCGGGTACTACCACACGGCGGCGCTGGTGTATACGCTCGTCAAGGCGGTCGCCTTCGGGTTCACGATCACGTTCACGGCCAGCTACGTCGGGTTGCGCGCCGGTGGGGGCGCGGCCGGGGTGGGGCGGACGGCGACCTCCGCGGTCGTGTCGATCATCGTGGCCATCATGGTGCTCGACGTGGTGCTCGCGCCGGTGTACAAGGCGGTGTCGTGATCGAGATCGAGAACCTGCACAAGACGCTCTCCGGCAAGGCGGTCCTCGCCGGGGTCGACCTGGTGATCGCCGAGGGCGAGTCGCTGGTCATCATGGGGCCGTCCGGGACCGGGAAGAGCGTGCTGCTCAAGCACATCGTGGGGCTCATGGATCCCGATTCGGGGGACGTGCGGGTGGACGGCATCTCGGTTCCGCGCGCCGATCGGCGGCAGATCCAGGACATCCGCTCCCGCATCGCGTACGTGTTCCAGAACTCCGCCCTGTTCGACTCGCTGACGATCCGGGGGAACCTCTTCATGGGGCTCCCGGAGGGCGCGTGCGAGCGTCCGGGCACCGATTGCGAGGCGCGCGCCCGCCGTGCGTTGGCGCTCGTCAACCTGGGCGACGACATCCTCGATCTCCTGCCCGCCAAGCTGTCGGGGGGCATGCTGCGCCGGGTGGGGATCGCCCGGGCGATCATCGGCGAGCGGCGCTACATCCTGTTCGATGAGCCCACCACGGGGCTCGATCCGGTGAACGCCACCCGCATCAACGAGCTCATCGCGCGCGTGAACCGCGACATCGACGCCACGAGCGTCATCGTGACGCACGACGTGGCGTCGGCCTTCTTCCTCGCCGACCGCATCGTCCTCCTGTCGCTGGGGATCGTGCAGGCCGAGGGGACCCCCGAAGAGCTGCGCAGGACCGACAACCCGGTCGTGCGCGAGTTCCTCGATGCGAGCCCCGAAATGGAGGTGGCGTGAGAGATCCGGGTCTTCGAGACCATGGCGCGGAGGTGCAGGTCGGGGCGCTGGTCCTGCTCGCGGCCGTGGCGCTCGTCGTCGGGGTGTTCTGGATCTCGGACATGCGTTTCGGCGGGACCGCGTTTCGCGTCGTGGGGGTCGCCTCGGATGCGGGGCAGATCACGCCCGACTCGCGGGTGTTCCTGCGCGGGGTCGAGGTGGGCGCCGTCGACGAGGTCAGGCTCGAGGCCGACCGCGTGGTGCTGCCGCTCACCTTCTTCACGACCGTGGATCTGCCCGCCGACACGCGGGGCGTGATCAGGGCGGCCGGCTTCCTCGGGACGCAGATGATCGAGCTCGAGCCCGGCTCGGCGAGCGCGCTGCTGACGGAGGGCGACACGATCGCGCTCGGGCGTACCTCCGACCTCCTGTCGATGGCCTCGGATCTCGGGGATGAGACCGGCGTCCTGCTCGACCGCGTACAGGCCGTCCTCTCCGAGCAGATGGTGTCCGATCTGCAGGAGAGCTCGCAGGCGTTCTCTTCGGCGATGCGCGAGCTCGAGTCGCTCATGCGTACCGAGCGCTCTTCGATCCACGCCCTGCTGGGCAACCTCGACGAGGCATCCCGGCAGCTGGCCGAGCTGACCGCGTCACCCGAGCTGGAGCGCTCGCTGGCCAACCTGGACACGCTCTCCGGCCGGCTGGCGACCGCCAGCGCGAGCTTCGACTCGACCAGCCACGCGCTGGCGAGTATCACCTCCCGCCTCGCCGAGGGGCGCGGCTCGCTCGGGAAGATGATGACCGACGACGCCCTGTACGACGGACTCACCGAGACGCTCGCCAACCTCCAGGCGGCGAGCGAGCAGATCGCGCTGCTCACGCAGGACTTCCGGGAGCGCCCGGACCGCTACCTGAAGGGCATCAAGATCTCGGTGTTCTGAGGCGCGACCCGTCGGCAGAGGTCCTCGGGCCGATCAAAGCCCGGTGGGGACGTCGTAGAACACGTGCTGCGCCGAGAAGCGCTCCCCGGCCTCCTCCGCCAGGGCCCGCACCCCGAACGTCTCGGTCGCGTAGTGGCCCGCGTACAGGAGATCGATCCCCGCTTCGAGCGCCTCGTGGTATGTGTGGTGGCTGCCCTCGCCCGTGAGGAGCGCGTCGGCCCCCGCGTCGACGGCGTCCGAGATCATCGAGCCGGCGCCCCCGGTCGCGATCGCCAGACGCGACACGTACCCCGTCCCGCCCGGGATCACCATCACCTCGCGCCCCACCGCCTCCGCCACCCGCGCCCGCAGCGCCTCGCGCTCCACTCCCGCCTCGACGAGCACCCCCAGCCCCTCCACCCCCGCGTAGGATCCGAAGCGCCCCGTCACCTCGAGCCCGAGCGCGCGCGCCAGGAGGACGTTGTTCCCGATCTCCGGGTGGACATCGAGCGGCAGGTGCGCCGAGTAGAGGCCGGTCCCGGCCCGTATCAGCGGGGCGATGCGCTCGTAGGCGGCCCCCACGATGGCGAATGGTCCACCCCACAGGAGGCCGTGGTGCACGAGGAGTAGGTCGCACGCGTCGTCGACCGCCAGCTCCACCGTGCGGCGGCTGGCGTCGACCGCGGCTCCGATGCGCGCCACCGGTCGGGTGCCCTCCACCTGGAGCCCGTTGAGTGCGCCCGGGTAGTCGTCGATCTCCCCGATCCGCAGGCGCTCGTCGAGCCATGCGATGACCTCGCGCGGATCAGCCGGCACGCGCGGCTCCCACGACCGGTCTCACTCCCACTCGATGGTGGCCGGCGGCTTGGAGGACACGTCGTACACGACGCGGTTCACGCCGCGCACCTCGTTGATGATGCGGTTCGACACATCGGCGAGCACCTCGTGCGGGAACGGATACCAGTCGGCCGTCATCCCGTCGCGGCTGGTGACCGCCCTGAGCGCCACGACGTTCTCGTACGTGCGCGCGTCCCCCATCACCCCCACCGAGCGCACGGGAAGCAGCACGGCGAAGGCCTGCCAGATCCGATCGTACAGCCCCGCCGTGCGGATCTCCTCCAGAAAGATCGCGTCCACCTCGCGCAGGGTGTCGAGCTTGTCGGACGTCACGTCGCCGATGATGCGGATGGCGAGCCCCGGACCGGGGAACGGGTGGCGACCCACGATCTCCCGCGGGAGCCCGAGCTCCTGGCCCACGGCGCGCACCTCGTCCTTGAACAGATCACGCAGCGGCTCGATGAGCTCGAACGGGTGGTCGGGCCTCAGCCCCCCCACGTTGTGGTGCGACTTGATCGTCACCGAGGGGCCCGACACCGACACGGACTCGATCACGTCCGGGTACAGGGTACCCTGAACGAGGAACCGGGCGTCGCCGTGCCTCCCGGCGGCCTCCTCGAACACGTCGATGAACGCGTGCCCGATCCGGATGCGCTTCTGCTCGGGGTCGTCCACGCCCGCGAGCCGCGACAGGAAGCGCTCGCCGGCGTCGATCACCTCGAGCCGCATCCCCATGTGCTCCCCGAACACCTGTTCCACCGAGTGCCGCTCGCCTTTCCGGAGCAGCCCCGTGTCCACGAAGATGCAGGTGAGCCGGTCGCCCACCGCGCGGTGGACGAGGGCCGCGGCGACCGCGCTGTCGACGCCGCCGGAGAGTCCGCAGATGACGTGGTTGCCCTCCACCCGCGCGCGCACATCCGCCACATGGTGGGCGATGATGCTCGACGGCGTCCAATCGCCCTCGCACCCGGCGATGTCGAACAGGAAGTTGCGCAGGATCTCGTCCCCGCGGGTCGTGTGCGCCACCTCGGGGTGGAACTGCACGCCCCAGATGCCGCGCTCGGGCGACCCGATGGCGGCGATCGAGCTGTCGGTGGTGCCGATCACCTCGAAGCCGGGGGGCGGCCCGGGCAGGGCGTCGCCGTGGCTCATCCACACCTGGGTGGCCTCCCCGGCTTCGAAGCCGCTGAACAGCCCGGCGCCGCTCGCGACCTGCAGCCGGGCGCGTCCGTACTCGCGTCGATCGGCGCGCGACACCTCGCCCCCCACGAGCTGCGCGATGAGCTGCATCCCGTAGCAGATCCCGAGGATGGGCACCCCGAGCGACAGGATCCGCGCATCCATCGTGGGCACGCCCTCGTCGTACACGCTCGACGGACCGCCCGAAAGCACGATCGCCGAGGGATCGAAGGAGCGCACCCAGTCGGCGTCGCGGGTCGGAGGGTGGACCTCGCAATACACGCGCTCCTCGCGGATGCGGCGTGCGATCAGCTGCGTGAACTGAGAGCCGAAATCGAGCACGAGTACGCGGCTCACGTCCCCTCCGCGGCGTGGCGCTCGAGCGCGCATCGCCCGCTCAGTACGCCCGCGCCCACACGACCTCCGTGCGGCTCGCTTCGCCGCACACCACGCAGCGCCGCGGCGCGGGCTCGGTGCGGAACTCCTCGTCCGGTATGACCCGGATGGTGGTCTTCGCGTCCTCCTGCGCACGAGCCGTGCACGCGGCCGCTCCGCACCACCCGGCGTAGCCGAATCCCGGACTGTCCTCCATCCAGGCGCGGAACTCCTCGTACGATTGGAACCCGCGCTTCGAGCCCGCCTCCCGCCGGCGCCTCGCCTCCTCGAGCATCTGCCCCTGTATCCCGTCGAGCTCCCCGATCAGCTCGGAGGGGAGGTGATCGAAATGGATCGCCCGCTTCCGCTCCACCCCCTGCGGAACCCAGCGGCGCACCCGCATCACGTGGCCGGCCTCGAGGTCCCTCGGACCCAGCTCCAGACGCACCGGGACGCCCTTGCGCTCCCACTCGTAGAACTTGGCGCCCGGATTCACGGTGTCGCGGGCGTCGAGCCGGATCCGCACCCCCGCCTCCTCCAGCTCTCGCACGAGGCGCTCCGCCTCGGCGAGCACCGAGGCGCGCTGCTCGTCGCTCTTCCAGATCGGCACGAGGATCGCCTGATAGGGGGCGAGGCGCGGAGGGAGCACGAGGCCGTCGTCGTCTCCGTGCGTCATGATCAGACCGCCGATGAGCCGCGTGGATACCCCCCACGAGGTGCTCCACACGTGCTCGTGCTCCCCCTCCTCGGTCTGGAACTGGACCCCGAAGGCGCGGGCGAAGTTCTGGCCCAGGTGGTGGCTCGTCCCCGCCTGGAGCGCCTTTCCGTCCCGCATGAGGGCCTCCGTGGCGTACGTGCGAAGCGCCCCCGCGAAGCGCTCCTCGGGGGTCTTCTCCCCCGTGATGACCGCGAGTGCCATGTGGTCGTCCATGAACTCGCGATACACGCCGAGCATGCGGCGCGCCTCCTCCTCCGCCTCCTCGGAGGTGGCGTGCGCGGTGTGACCCTCCTGCCACAGGAACTCGGTCGTGCGCAGGAAGGGCCGCGTGCGGAGCTCCCAGCGAACCACGTTGGCCCATTGGTTGAGGAGCACCGGCAGGTCGCGGTACGATTGGATCCAATCGGCCAGGATGGGCCAGATGATCGCTTCGGAGGTCGGACGGATGACGAGCGGCTCGTCGAGCTCCTTGCCCCCGGCGCGGGTGACCACGGCCGTCTGCGGCGCGAAGCCCTCGACGTGCTCCGCCTCGCGATCGAGCGACGACTGCGGCAGGAAGAGCGGGAAGTACGCGTTCTCGTGACCGGTGTCCTTGAACATCCGATCGAGCCCCGCCTGGATGAGCTCCCAGATCCGGTACCCGTACGGGCGGATCACCATGCAGCCGCGCACCGGGGAATGCCCGGCCAGCTCGGCCGCGTGGACGATCTCGTTGTACCATGCCGAGAAGTCGTCGGCCTGTGACGTCAGCCCCTTCCGGCTCACGGGTCCTCCGCCTCGGCTCCGAGCAGCGTGGCGAACGGCATCTCCGATTCCTCGCCCGTCGACATCTCGCGCGCCGCTACGACGCCCCGCGCCAGCTCCTCCGGTCCTACGACCAGGACCCGGGCGGCCCCCGCCTGATCGGCCGCCTTGAACTGCCGACCCACGCCGCGCTCCCGCAGGTCGTACACCACACGGCGTCCCCGCCCGCGCAGGGCCCCCGCCAGCTCGAGCGCGGCCGGGCGCTCGTTCTCGGTCACGCACACGATGAAGTCGTCGACCTGGACGCGGGTCTCCGGGACGAGCCCCAGGTCCTCGAGCAGCGCGGCCAGGACCACGTCGCCCATGCCGAACCCGAGGGCCGGCAGGTCCACGCCCCCCAGCGAGGCGAGGAGGTCGTCGTATCGTCCACCGCCGCAGATCGCTCTCAGCTCGCCGCTCCGTTCCCAGACCTCGAACACGGTCCCGGTGTAGTAGGCCAGCCCGCGCACCAGACCGGCGTCGAAGCGGACGAAACCGCCAAGCCCCGCGTCGGCGAGGTACTCGAGGACGCGCGTGAGTCGGCCCGCCGCCTCCATGACTGCCGGGAACTCGGCGTACGCCTCGTCGATCTCTCCGAGGGCGAGCTCCGGGAGGGCCAGCATCCGCTCCACGCCGGCGTCCGGGATTCCCGCCGCACCCAGGTGCTCGCGGAGCCACTCGGAGCTCTCCCGGTCGGCCTTGTCGAGCATCGAGAACACCGCCGGGACGGCCGCCTCCTGCACTCCGTCCGCGGCCAGGATGGCCGTGATCAGCCGGCGATCGGAGATCCGCGCCACGATGTGCTCGGCTCCCAGCCCCAGCTCGCGCAGGCAGTCGAGCGCCGCCGCGATGATCTCCGCGTCGGCCAGCGGTCCCGGCTCGCCCACGATGTCCATGTTGAGCTGGAAGTGCTCGCGCAGGCGGCCGCGCTGCGGACGCTCGTAGCGGAACAGCTGCGGGATCGAGAACCAGCGGATCGGCTTGGGGAGCGCCGGCGCACGCGTCGCGATCATGCGCGCGAAGGTGGGCGTCATCTCGGGGCGCAGCGCGACCTCCCTCCCCCCCCGATCCACGAACCGGTACAGCTGGCCCACGATCTCCTCCCCCGACTTGCGGGTGTAGAGCTCGAGCGGCTCCAGCGGGGGGCCGTCGTACTCCGCGAAGCCGTAGCGGGCAGCGACGCGCCGCCAGCCGGAGAAGATGTGGCGCCGGAGCGCGAGCTCGTCCGGATAGAACTCGCGGAAGCCGGGAAGACTCTGCACGTCGGGGTTCATTGGGCGCGCAATGTACCCGTGCGCCTCGAACGGCGGCAAGAAAAAAGAGGCCCCCCGGCGGACACCCGGGAGGCCTCGGACGCTCGTCCCGCCGGGGGGCTCAGGCGTGCACGCAGAAGCGGTCGAACGCCTCCTGGATGTCGTCCGCGATCGACTGCGCGTCGCGACCCTCGATCTGGTGCCGTTCGAGCATGAACAGGATGTCGCCATCCCGCAGGAGCGCGATCGAGGGGGACGAGGGCCGGTAGCCCGCGAAGTAGCTGCGCGCCCTCGCGGTCGCCTCGATGTCCTGGCCGGCGAACACGGTCACGACCTGTTCGGGCCGCACCGAGTGCTCGAGCGCCAGCGCGACGGCGGGTCGGGCGTTGCGGGCGGCGCAGCCGCACACGGAGTTCACGACCACCATCGTGGTGCCTTCACCCGAGGCAAGCACCTCGTCCACCTCTTCGGCGGTTCGCAGCTCGCGCACGCCCAGACGAGTCAGGTCGTCCCTCATCGGCTGAACCAGCGTCGGGTCGTATAGCATCATGCCTCCTCGTGGTCTCCCATTCTGCCCCGCACGTCCCCCACGGTGTGCGCGGACCCGGTGATGAATACCGTCCCGGCCCCGCAGAGTTCGTCCGCCGCCGTCAGGGCCCGATCCAGATCCACCTCGATGTGCAGGCGCGGATCGGCCGCGTAACGTCTGGCGACCTCGCCCAAATCCCAGCGCCGGGACTCCGCAGCCGACGGCGCCCGCGTGACAATGATAGCGTCCATCTCCGCGCGAAGCATGTCCAGCATGGCCGGCCACGGCTTGTCCCGGAGGATCGATACGACCGCGACCCAGGGTCTCGCGGGGCGTACCGCGCGCGCCGTCGCCAGGAAGGCGGCCATCGCCTCCCGGTTGTGCGCGATGTCGAGGATGCGGGTCGGGCGACGCTCGGATCTGATCTCGAACCGGCCGGCGACGCGCGTTCGCCGGAGCCCCGCGGCGACCGCTCCGCGATCCAGGGGGACGCCGGCGGCGTCCAGCGACAGGATGGCGAGTTCGGCGTTCCGCGCCTGATGCGCCCCGATCATGGGGGTCCGAAGCGAGAGTCCGTCGGGCCACGATCGCGAACGCAGCACGAAGGCCGTGCCCGCGGGAGAGACGGTGACCTCGGACAGCTCGGAATCGATGCCCGGACGGAGCGGGGGCGCTCCGATGTGCCGGGCATGCGCGAGGAGGACGGCCGCGATCGCCGGATCGCGTTCCCCGATCACGGCAGGGATGCCGGGCTTGAAGATACCGGCCTTCTCGCGCGCGATCTCCTCTAGGGTGTCGCCGAGGAGATCGGAGTGATCGCGGCCGATCGACGTCACGCAGGTGGACCTGGGGGTGAGCGCGTTGGTGGCATCGAGCCTCCCCCCGAGGCCGGCCTCGACCACGGCCCATTCCACGCCCGCCTCGGCGAACACGGCGAACGCCAGGGCCGTCGTGACCTCGAAATAGGTGGCCTGGCCCGCCTCGGGGAACGCCTCGATGCGGGCCGCGAGCCGCTGGAGCGAGCCCTCGTCCGCGGTACGCGCATCCACCACGATCCGCTCGCGCACGTCGACCAGATGCGGGGACGTGTACAGCCCCACCGAGCGGTCATGCGAGCGCAGGACCGCGTCCGCGAACGCGGCGGTGGAGCCCTTCCCGTTGGTGCCCGCGATGTGGAGCGCCGCGAACCGACGCTCCGGGTGGCCGAGGGCCTCGAGCAGCGCCTCGATGCGCTCCAGCCCCCAGCGGGCCGCCGTCACGGGGCGGCTCGCGAGGAGTCGGCTCAGCGCATCGGAAGAGGCGACCGGGTCCGACCGGATCAGCACATGTGATCGAGCAGGCCCGCGATGGCGTCCCGCAGCTCCGGTCTCGGCACGATGTGGTCGATCATGCCGTGCTCCTGGAGAAACTCGGCGCGCTGGAACCCATCGGGCAGGTCCTGGCGGATGGTCTCCTTGATCACGCGCGGGCCCGCGAATCCGATGAGAGCGCCCGGCTCGGCGAGGATCACGTCCCCCAGCATCGCGTAGGAGGCCGTCACGCCGCCGGTGGTGGGGTTCGTTAGGAGGCTGATGTAGGGCAGCCGAGCCACGCTCAGCTCTTCGAGCGCGGCGGCCGTTTTCGCCATCTGCATGAGGGACAGGATCCCCTCCTGCATCCGTGCGCCCCCCGAGGCCGAGATGAGGATGAGCGGGCTCCCGGCATCGATGGCCCGCTCGACGAGCCGACGGATCTTCTCGCCCACCACCGATCCCATCGAACCCCCGATGAACCTGAAGTCCATCGTGCCGAGGTGGACCTCGCGGCCGTCGATGTGACCCCTCCCCGTCCGGATCGCGTCCTGGGTCCCCCCCGCGTTCTCGGCCCGCGCGATCCGGTCCTCGTAGGACTTCGAGTCTACGAACCCGAGGCGGTCCGTGGACCGCAGACCGAGGTCGTACAGCTCGAGCGGCTCGCCCTCGTCCAGGAGCAGCGATTCGTACGAATCGGCGGTGATCCGGAAATGGTGGCCGCACTCGGGGCACACGTGCAGGTTCTCCTCCAGCCGTCCGCTGTACAGGATCTCCCCGCAACCCTCGCACTTGTCCCACATGTCGCCCGGCAGCTCGCGCTTCTGCGACACCAGCTTCTGCTTGGGCTTCTTGAACCAGGACACCCGCATCCTCCGCGTTCCCGCATGGCGCGCGTCCCGAGGACGTCGCGACCGGGTTTCCCTCGCGTGGCACGCGAATATACGGGGAATCCGGGGGGCGCGGCGAACCCCGGACGGAGGTCGGCGGTCGCGCGGGGAGGTCTCCGCACGCTCGCGAGGCTTCGACGGCCGCCTCCTCAGCGCTCCGCGGCGACCCTCTGGATGACGCCGAACCCCGCGTACAGGAGGAGCAGGAAGCTCCCTCCGTAGCTCACCAGCGGGAGAGGCAGACCGGTGATCGGCATCAGACCCACGGTCATGCCGAGGTTCTGCACCAGATGGGCGAACACGACCGCGAACAGACAGAACGTCACCGTGCTGCCGAAGTCGTCGCTCGTCTCGATAGCGATCTTCAGCATGCGCCACAGGATCCACGCGAAGACGCCCAGGAACAGGAGGACGCCGAGGAATCCGAGCTCCTCGCCGACCACCGAGAAGATGAAGTCCGTGTGCTGCTCGGGGAGGAACGCCAGCCGCTTCTGCGGCCCGCTGGCGAACCCCTGCCCGAACAGCCCCCCCGACCCGATCGCGACCTTCGACTGGATGAGGTGCCAGCCCGAGCCCTTCGGATCCACCTCCGGATCGAGGAACACGAGCAACCGGTTCTGCTGGTACGGCATCAGGCTGTTCCACAGCGGCATGGTCAGGGCGCCGGCCGCGAAGTTTGCCAGGATGACGCCCACCGACTCGAGCACGAACGGGCGGTGGTAGTAGAGCAGCACGAGGAGGATGACGAACCAGGCGCCCCACACCACCCAGTTGAACCCGAGCACGAGGCTCACCGCGGGGCTCACCAGCAGGAAGATCTTCACGAGCGGGACACCGGCCCAGAACAGGGCCGCGATGAGGATCACCCCGAACACGAGCCCGCTTCCCAGGTCGGGCTGCAGGAGCACGAGCGCGAACGGCACCCCCACGATCGCCACCGGCTTCCACAGGCGCGACAGCCCGGCGAAGTCCTGGTCTCGATCGCCCAGCATGCGGGCGAGCATGAAGATCGTGCCCAGCTTGGCCACCTCGGCGGGCTGCAACCGCCCGGGCCCGAGCTCGAGCCAGCTGCCGCTCGGACCGGTCCCGACGGCCAGCACGAGCACCAGGAGGGCCAGCGACAGACCGTACAGCCAGGGCGCGGACCATTCGAGGAACCGTGGTGGCACCCGTGAGGCGAGCACGAACGCGATCACCGCCACGCACAGCCAGGCGAGCTGTCGCACCCAGATCCCCGTGGCCACGGAGGGCACCTCGACCTGGCCCGCCGAGTAGATCATCGCGATCCCGAGCCCGGTGAGCAGGAACATGAGCCCCAGCAGCATGGGGTCGCCGAGGCCGGGGATCCGCTTGAGCCAGCTCATCGCGCCGCCACCCGCGGCTCCCGGCCCGGCTCCGCCGGCAGGCCGACCGATTCGAGGTACCGGGCCACGAGACGCGATGCGTAAGGGACGGCGAGCGATACGGTTCCATCGGGGTGGCCCTGCTCCACGATGGCCGCGATCACGATGCGAGGCCGCTCGGCCGGGGCGAAGCCCACGAACCACGAGTGGGGCGCCCCGTGCGGGTTCTGCGCGGTGCCCGTCTTGCCGGCCATCGTCCAGCGCTGCAGCCGGTAGGCGTAGGCGGTCCCGCCGGGCTCGTTGGCGACGCGGATCATCGCGTCCACGAGCTGCTTTCGCTGGATCTCGGGGAGCCCCAGCGACCACTCCATCCGACGGTTCGCGAGGTTCTCGTCGCGCGCCAGGTGCGGGCGGATCGGCGACTCGCCCGTGGCCAGCGCGGTGTAGAACACGGCCTGCCGCAGCAGGCTCTGCTGGTTCTCTCCCTGCCCGATGGCGAGGTTGAAGACCACGGACTCCGTCCACCCGCGCGGCCCGTAGCGGCGGTCGAAGTACTGTCGCGACTCGGGGAACAGGCCGGCGATCTCGAACGGGAGGTCGATCCCGGTCCGCTCTCCGTAACCCAGCTCCTGCACCCCCGCGGTGAGCGCGTCGAGCCCGATCCGCTGACCCGCCTGGTAGAAGTACACGTTGCACGAGACCTTGATGGCCCCCGACAGGTCCTGGGCCCCGTGACCGCGCGGGTTCCAGCATCGGAAATACCGGTTCCCGTAGCTGAGCCCGCCGGTGCACACGTGCGGCATGTAGGTGTGGATGTCGAGGGCGCCGGTCTTCATGCCGACGGTCGACATGATGAGCTTCCAGGTGGAGCCGGGCGGGTACGTCGCGGTGCTGACCCGATTCAGCATCGGCTTGTCGGGATCGTCGCGGAGCGACGTCCACAGATCGAACGGGATCCCGCCGATGAAGCGGTTCGGGTCGTACGTCGGGTGGCTGTAGAGGAGGAGCACCTCGCCGTTCGCCGGGTCGATCGCCACCACGGCGCCGCGCATCCCCTCGGGGAACGTCGAGTCGGCCATGGCTTGCAGGTCGAGGTCGATCCCGAGCTCGAGATCCCGACCCGGGATGGCCGGAGTGCCGCTCCCCGTGTCGAACTCGCGCACGATCGAGCCGAGCGCGTTCACCTCCACGTAGCGGACGCCCGGCGTGCCCGCCAACCGGTCTTCGTACTGCGCCTCGAGCCCGTCCTTGCCGACGATGCGTCCGGGCTCGTAGCCCTCGAAGCGCGGCTCCTCGAGCTCCTGCTCGCTGATCTGGCTCACATAGCCGATCAGGTGGGCCACGGCCGGACCGGGCGGGTAGAGCCGTCGCGGTCTGGGCTCGACCACGACCCGGCTGAAGGAGGGTCGGCGCTCTTCCACGAACGCCACCTGGTCGAAGCCGGCGTTGTCGCGCAGCACGAGAGGCTCGTTCGGACGGGCGCGGTTCTTCTCGATCAGCGACAGCCGCTCTTCGGGGGAGATCTCGAGGCGGCCGGCCAGCCGGTCGATGGTGGCCGCGATCGTATCCCTCGGTCCCGGGAGGACCGAGATGACGTAGCCGGGGACGTTCTCGGCCACCACGCGCCCGTTCCGGTCGTAGATCGTCCCGCGCGGGGCCGGCACGGAGACGGCGCGCAGCCGGTTCTCTTCGGAGCGCAGGACGTACTGGCTGCCACGCAGGATCTGGAGCCGGAAGAACGCGGCGGCGAGGATGAACAGCACGCTCCCCATGGCGAGCAGCGCGATGCGACCCCGCTGGCGGCGGAGCAACATCTTCTGGCTGTCCATCATCATCATCATCCGGGTGTGTCCCCCTCCGGCCCCCCCACCCGGGGGCCCCCACCGTCCGTCACCGCGTCATGCCACGAAGAAGCTCACCAGCCGTTCCGTGCCCCAGCACACGGCGGCCGTGGCCAGCGCCGAGAGGGGAGCGTACACGAGTACCCCCGCCGGGGACATGCCGCCGCCCCCCACGAACCCCTGCAGCACCTCGATCACCCACACCCCCACGACCAGAAACGTGGGCATGAAACGGGCCGAGTCGGAATAGAACACGTCGCGCAGCCGCGCCCCTCCCCACCCCGCCGCGGCGAGGATCAGCATCGTGGGTCCCAGAGGGCCGAGCGCCATCGACGCCTCCAGCAGCCCCAGCACGAACCCCAGAGCCGCCGCCCGGCTGGCCCGCAGCCCGAGCGAGCCGAGCAGAAGCCCGCCGGCCAGGAGGTCCGGACCGGCTCGCCAGGCGGTCCACACGGGGTGGAGCGCGAAGTGGACCAGGAGGAGCGTTCCGATCACCACCCACCGGCCACCTCCCCTCATCGGCCGCCGTCCGCCTCGGACGGGGCGGGCGGCGGCGCCTCCGATGCGGGCGCTTCCTCGCCGGGCGGCGCCGCCGGTCGCGTCGCCGCGAGGCTGTCGAGCGGGAGCGGGCGACCTCCGAGCTGGTCGGGAACGGCCAGGCTGTCGAGTCGCGGGCGAACCCACACGAGCACCAGCCTCGTCTCGGCCGGACGCACGGCAGGCTCGACGTAGTACCGCTTCATCCACCCCGCTTCCTCCTCGGCGAGCTGGCGCACCGAGCCCACCGTGATCCCCGGCGGATAGACCCCGGCGATGCCGGTCGTCAGGAGTCGCGTCCCCGGCGCGATGTCGCTCTGGAAGGGCGCGCCGTCCAGGAGCAGGATCGGCTCCTCGCCGTCGCGGCGCAGGGCCCGCACGATGCCCGACACCGATCCGTCCTCGGTGACCACGCTCACCCGGAAGTCCGGGTGGCTCCAGAACTCGCCTCGCGCGCCGGTGCCGTGCGGGCCGCGTGCCACCCCGACGAGACCGCTCCCGGTGAACACTCCCACCGGGAACACCAGATCCGAGAGACCCGTTCCTCGCAGCACGAACACGTCGGGATCGCCGACCCTCGGGCGACCCGGATACACCTCGGCGGCCCGCACGACCCCGATCTCCGGATCGGCGAGTCGCGCGATGTCGCGCAGATCCGCCGACTCCTCGGCCAGCGCCCGGTAGCGGATCAAGGTCTCCACCAGGCTGTCGCGCTCGCCCTGCAGGGCGCTCAGCCGGCGGCCGACGGCCGTCCGTTCGGCCGACGCCCGGTGGAGCTCGAGGAACGGGAACAGCGCCGTGCCCCGCACGAAGGCCTCGACCTGGTTCTGCTGCTCACGGGAGAGCGACGAAGCCAGGCCCCCGAGACCCACCAGCACCACCGCCATCGCGACGTCGGCACGCCTGCGACCGGGGCGCGGAGCACCCAGATAGGTCATCGCGAACGCGCCGCCGCGAAACCGGCGGGGACGCGCCCCCGGACGCGGGAGCCGATCGGGGTCGAGCTACGTCGCCAGAACCCCACGGTAACGTTCGATGTCGTCGAGGATCTTGCCGCAGCCGCGCACCACGCAGGTGAGCGGCTCGTCGTCCACGTGGATCGGGAGACCGGTCTCCTCGCGCAAGAGCGTGTCCAGTCCCCGCACCAGCGCGCCGCCGCCCGTCATCACGATGCCGCGATCAACGATGTCGGAGGCGAGCTCGGGGGGCGTGATCTCGAGCGCCCGCCGGACGGCGCCCACGATGTTCTGGATCGGCTCCTGTAGACACTCTCGGATCTCGGCCGAGTGCACACGCACGGTCTTGGGGATTCCGGACACCAGGTCACGGCCCTTGACCATCATCTCCTTCTCTTCATCGATCGGATACGCGGAGCCGATCTGGATCTTGATGGCCTCGGCGGTGGGCTCGCCGATCAGGAGGTTGTAGTTCTTGCGCAGAAAGGTCACGATCGCCGCATCGAGCTCGTCGCCCCCCACCCGGATCGAGGTGTCGGCGACGGAGCCGGACAGCGCGATGACCGCGATCTCGGTCGTCCCGCCCCCGACATCGATGACCATGTTGCCGGTGGGGGTCTCGACAGGGAGCCCCACCCCGATGGCCGCGGCCATCGGTTCGGAGACCATGTACACCTCCTTGGCGCCGGCCGCGTGCGCGCTCGACCGGACCGCGCGCCGCTCCAGCTCGGTGATCCCCGATGGGACCCCGACGACGATCAACGGCCGGATCTTGAAGAAGCGGCTGGCGGTGACCGTCTTGAGGAAGTAGCGCAGCATGATCTCGGTGACGTCGACATCCGCGATCACGCCATCCTTGAGGGGGCGAACCGCCTCGATCCCGCTCGGCGTGCGACCCAGCATCCGCTTGGCTTCGAGCCCGATCCCCTTGATGCGCCCGGTGTCCTTCTCCACTGCGACGACCGACGGCTCGTTGAGGACGATCCCCTCGCCCTCGACGTACACGAGCGTGTTCGCGGTACCGAGATCGACCCCGATCTTGTTGATCGGCAGGAAGCTGCCGCGCAAGGACCACTTAGGCATTCGCTGGTCGCTGGTTCGGTTGTTCGAGGGTCGCAGACGCACTGGGGGGCATCGGGCCCCGGATCGACCGGCCGTCCCTCTTCATCACCCCTCCTCTTCCCTCACCCGGCTTCGCAAGACGCGTGCACCGGGCGTCCGCGGCCGTGCCTCGACCCGGAAAGCGGCGCCGCCCGCCACGCTTCGGGACGGATGGGCGGGAATCGCGCAGGCCCGAGCGAGGTCGGGCGGACGGATCTCGGCGGCCCCGAAACGCAGAACGCCCCAATGTAAGTGCAGTCTACAACTCAGGAAAGGAGGTTCCGACCCCTCCCGAGCGGGGGGATCCGGAGGCCCCGTCAGCGGCCCGCCAGCGGTTCGCGGGCGGGCTCCGGCGCGCTCCTCATGCGCCGGGCAGCACCTCCGCGAGGGGGGTGTAGTCGAGCTCGAAGGCCTCGGCCACGGCGCGGTACGTCACCTGTCCGCGCACCGCGTTGATTCCGAGCGCGAGCGGGGGGGTCACGCGGCACGCGGCCTCCCAGCCATGTTGGGCGAGCTTGAGCACGTAGGAGAAGGTGGCGTTGGTGAGCGCGAGGGTCGAGGTGCGCGGCACGGCGCCGGGCATGTTGGCCACGCAGTAGTGGATGACGCCGTGCACCGTATAGGTGGGGTTCTGGTGCGTGGTGGGACGAGCCGACTCCACACACCCGCCCTGGTCGACCGCCACATCCACGATCACCGAGCCGTCCTTCATGTGGACGAGGTCGTCCTCGAGGACCAGCTTCGGGGCCTTGCCGCCCGTCACCAGCACGGCTCCCACGAGGACATCGGCCCTCCGGATCTGCTCGAGGATGGTGTGACGGTTGGAGTACAGCGTGTCCACGTTCGCCGGCATGACCTCGGACAGATAGCGCAAGCGTGGCAGGCTCACGTCGAGGATCGTCACGTGCGCGCCGAACCCGGCCGCGATGGTGGCGGCGTTCGTGCCCACGACACCGCCGCCCAGGATCACGACCTCCGCCGGCAGCACACCCGGCACCCCGCCGAGCAGGATGCCGTAGCCTCCGGCGTTCCGCTCCAGGTACTTCGCCCCCTCCTGGACCGCCATGCGGCCCGCCACCTCGGACATCGGGGTGAGGAGCGGCAGCTCGCCGCTCGGGAGCTCCACGGTCTCGTAGGCGATCGCCACGATCCCCCGGTCGAGCACCTCTCGCGTGAGTCGCTCGTCGGCCGCGAAGTGGAAGTACGTGAATACCACCTGATCGGGCCGCATGCAGGCGTATTCGCGCTCGATCGGTTCCTTCACCTTGACGATCATCTCCGATCGACCCCAGACGTCGTCGGCCGACTCGACGATCTCGGCCCCGACGGCGGCGTACGCGTCGTCCGGGAACCCGCTGCCATCGCCGGCCGCACGCTCGATCAGGACCTGGTGGCCGCGTCGCACGAGCGCCTCGGCCCCCGCCGGCACGAGCGCCACCCGGTTCTCGTCCGCCTTGATCTCCCTGGGGACTCCAACGACCATCGGGCTTCTCCTGTGTCTCCGATTCGGGTGTGAGAAGGCGGCCGCGGCGAGGCCTGCGTCGCCGCCGGCTCCCCCTCAGGTCGGGGTCAGCTCGAGGATCGCGGCCCGATCCGGATCGAACAGGCGGGCCGCCGTCCCGGTCCGCTCCCGATCGACCGCGTCGATGTCCATCGCCACCTCGTCGACGGTGCGGTAGGGCTGATCGAAGAGGGCCGTTCCGGCCAGGCGGTGCATGCGGCTGGACGGCGACTCGAGCGACATGAGGATCTGACCCTTGAGCTGCGCGCGGGTGTCGGCCAGCTCGTCGTCACGGAGCCCCTCGTGGGCGAGCGAGGCGAGCTCTTGAATCAGGATCTCGCGGGCCTGCTCCGCCGTCTCGGGCCGGGTGCCCGCGTACGCCCCCACGTGCCCGGCCGCCGCGAAGAAACAATGGAAGCTGTACACGCTGTACGCGAGCCCCAGCTCTTCCCGGATGCGCTGGAACAGACGCGAGCTCATCCCGCCACCCAGCGCCGTCGACGTCGCCACGACCGCATGGCGCAGGGGGTCACGATACGGCACGGTCAGGGAGCCCGCGATCAGGTGGGTCTGTCGACCCCCCGGGCGCCGCACCCGCCGGCTGCCAGTCAGGCCTTCGGGGGCCGGCGAGGCGAGCGGGGCCACCCCCCGGCGATCGCCCGGCAGGTGCCGGGCGAGAAGCTCGAGCAGGCGCTCGTGCTCGACGGCACCGGCAGCCGACACCACGAGCCGCCCGGGACGGTAGGCCGTGTCGTGCACCCGGCGGAGCGATTCGAGCGACAGGGAGCCTACCGTCTCGGCCGTGCCCGCGATGGGCTCGCCGTATGGATGACCACCGTATAGGAAGGCGGCCTGGAGCTCGAAGGCCACCTCCTCCGGCGCGTCGTCGAGCGCGGCGATCTCCTCGAGCACGACCTCGCGCTCGAGCTCGAGATCGGTGGCGCGCAGGAGGGGGTCGAAGGCGAGATCGGCGAGTATGTCCACCGCGAGCTCGAGGTGCTCGCCCGGGACCCTCGCCTGGAACGCGGTCGCCTCGTGGGTCGTGTAGGCGTCGAGCGTCCCGCCGACCCTCTCGATCTCCCAGGCCAGCTCCCGGGCCGAACGTCGCCCGGTGCCCTTGAACACCATGTGTTCGAGCAGGTGGGAGACGCCGCCGAGCTCGTCGGGCTCGTGCACGCGGCCCTGCCGGATCCAGAATCCGAGCGCCACCGAGCGCACGGAGTCCATGCGCTCGGAGAGCACGGTGGGGCCTCCCGCCTGGACGGTCCGGAACGCGTGCTCGTCCAGCCGCTCTGCGGAGGCGACCGTCAGCAGACGGCCACCCCCGCCGGCGCACGCACCGGGCCCCTCCGCATCAGACGCCTTCCTTCATGGCAGCGCGGCGCGACAGCTTGAGGCGACCGCGCTCATCGACCGCGAGCAGCTTGACCATGACCTCGTCGCCGGGCTTCACCACGTCCTCGGTCTGCTCGGTGCGACCCTCCTCGAGCTCGGAGATGTGGCACAAGCCCTCGACGCCGGGGATGATCTCGACGAACGCTCCGAAGTTGGTGGTGTTCTTCACCACGCCCCGGTAGATGCGCCCGACCTCCGGTTCCTGGACGATGGCCTCGATCATCTCGCGGGCCCGGTCGCCCCCCTCCCCCGACACGGAAGAGATCGTCACGCTGCCGTCGTCCTCGATGTTGATCTGGGCTCCGCTCTCGTCCTGGATCATCCGGATGGTCTTGCCCTTGGGCCCGATCACCTCGCCGATCTTCTCGGGGTTGATGTGGATCGTCATGATCCGCGGGGCGTGCGGCGACATCTCGGCCCGCGGCCGGTCCAGGGCCCCGGCCATGACCCCGAGGATTTCGAGTCTCGCCTCCCGGGCCCGCTCGAGCGCCTCGCGCAGCGTCTCGGTGGCCAGCCCCGAGGCCTTGATGTCCATCTGCACGGCCGTGATCCCCCGCTCCGTGCCGGCCACCTTGAAGTCCATGTCGCCGAGCGCGTCCTCGACCCCGAGGATGTCGGTGAGGATCGTCACCCGATCGCCCTCCTTGATGAGTCCCATGGCGATCCCCGCACAGGCCGCCCGCATGGGTACGCCCGCATCCATCAGCGACAGCGATCCACCGCACACCGAGGCCATCGAGCTCGAGCCGTTCGACTCGAGGATGTCGGATACCACGCGGATCGTGTACGGGAACTCCTCGTACGGTGGCAGCAGGGCCTGGAGCGCCTTCTCGGCCAGCATCCCGTGACCCGTCTCGCGCCGGCTGGTGCCGCGGAACATGCGCACCTCGCCCGTCGCGAAGCCCGGGAAGTTGTAGTGGAGCATGAAAGACTTCGAGGTCTCTTCGCGCACGTCGATGGAGTCGATGCGCTGCTCGTCGCTCACGGTTCCGAGCGTGGTCACCGCGAGCGCCTGTGTCTGCCCGCGGGTGAACAGGGCCGACCCGTGCGCGCGGGGCAGGACTCCGGCCTCGCACATGATGCCGCGAATGTCGTTCGGCCCACGCCCGTCGATGCGGACACCGTCCTCGAGGATCCGCTGCCGCATCACCTTCTTCTCCACCGAGCGCAGGACGCTCCCCACGTCCGCGATGTCGTCCGGGAACTCTTCACCGAGATCCCCGGTGATCTCCTCCCGGAGATCACTGAGCGCCTGACCACGGGCAGTCTTGTCGGCGATCCGCAGGGCTTCCCCGACCCTCGCCGTGGCGGCGGCCGTGACCCGTTCGCTGAGCGCCTGATCGGGGCCGACGGGCTCGTAGGAGAACTTCTCGGGAGCACCCGCCATGGAGACCAGCTCCCGCTGAAGGTCGATCAGCTCGCCGATGGCCTTTTGCCCCACCGACAGCCCTTCGAGGAACTCGTCCTCGGAGATCTCCAGACAGGCCCCTTCGACCATGACGATCGAATCGGCGGTGCCGGCCACCACCAGCTCGAGATCGCACATCTCGAGATCCTGGAAGGTCGGGTTGATGAGCCACCCGCCGTCCTTGCGTCCCACCCGCACCCCGGCGATCGGCCCGGCCCACGGGATCGGCGACAGGCTGAGTGCAGCGGAGGCACCCAGCATCCCGACCACGTCGGCATCGTTCTCCTGGTCGGCCGATACGATGAAGCAGGCGACCTGCGTCTCGTTCTTGTAGTCGTCGGGGAACAGCGGCCGGAGCGGCCGGTCGATCTGGCGCGCGGAGACGATTTCCTTGTCGCCGGGGCGCCCCTCGCGCTTGATGAACCCGCCGGGGAATTTCCCGGCCGCGTAACTCTTCTCGCGGTATTCGACCGTGAGCGGAAAGAACGGCAGGTGGGTCGGCTTGCGCTCGGCCGTGGCGGCCACCACGACCCCCGTCTCGCCGAACTGCACGTACACGGCCCCATCGGCCTGTCGTGCCATGCGGCCCGTCTCGATGATGAGCGGGCGTCCGTGGAATTCGCGTTCGATCCTGTGAATCATGTTCGTCGTCTGCTTTCTGGCTCTTGATGCGTCCGTTGGCTGGTTTCCGTCGTTCAGCTACGACCGGCTTGCATGGCGGCGCCGTCCATTCCCCGGCACGCGCCGGGGGACGGGTCCGCCGTCAGCGCGCAGACGGACCGAACGCCCTGCATCGGGTCCGCGACGCCGAATGCTCGGCGGACGCGGCGGCCCGTGCGGGGCGTGGAGACGGTCGGGGTTGCGGCGCTGCGACGAGAGGCGGGGGGTGCCGTGGGGCGGGAGACCGTTGGCGCGGGTCGACGCCTCAATGGCGGAGTCCGAGCTCCTCGATGACCCAGCGGTACCGATCGAGATCCGTACGGCGGAGGTAGTTGAGCAACCTGCGCCGACGGCCGACCATCTTGAGCAGACCCCTTCGACCATGGTGGTCTCGGGGATGCGCGCGGAAATGGTCGGTCAGCTCCTCGATGCGCGCCGTCAGGAGCGCGATCTGCACCGAGGCGGACCCCTGGTCGTTCTCGTTGCGCGAGAACTTCCCGATCGTGTCCTGTTTCGTGACCTTGTCCACGTCTTCTTCGATCCCGGATCATCCCCGGCGGGTCCCTGTGGACCACCGCCGAGCTCATGCAAGCGATTCGTGTACAAGTTTGAGATTATAGGTTTTTCGCCGCGTCGTGTAAAGACCGTCCTTCCCCGAGGCGCGCGAAGAAACGGATCGCCACGGCCCGGTCCTCCCGCATCTGGGCGATGAGCTCCGACACGGCCCGGAACGGACGCACGTCGCGCAGCCTCCTGAGCGGTTCCACCACGACGCGCTCGCCGTAGATGTCGCGCTCGAAGTCCAGCAGGTAGAGCTCGATCGTCGGCGGCGAGCCCGCGAACGTGGGTCGAGGTCCGAGGTGGAGGAGGCCGTGCAGGAGCTCGGACGCCACGCAGGCCCGCACCGCGTAGATCCCCTCGGCCGGGAGGAGCTTCTCGGGCGGAGGCGGCGTGAGGTTCGCGGTCGGGAAGCCCAGCGTGCGGCCGCGCCCCATTCCGTGCATCACGGTGCCACCGAACGAGTACGGGCGCCCGAGCAGCCGGGCGGCCTCCGCCATGTCCCCCGCCCGGAGCGCCTCCCGGATCCGCGTGGAGGAGATCACCCGTCCCGCCGATTCGATCCCGGCGACCACGTCGACGTCGAATCCGTGCTCGTCCCCCAGCCGCCGGAGCACATCGACATCGCCGGTGCGCCCCCGCCCGAAGCCGTGGTCGTGGCCGATCACCAGCTCGCTCGCGCGCAGGCGACGGACGAGGACCTCGCGCACGAACTCCTCCGGCGTGTAGCGCGAAAACACGTGCGTGAAGGCGACGAACGCCACGTAGTCGAGGCCGAACTGGGCGAGGATCTCCTTCTTCTCGTTGGGCAGCGTGAGGAGCGGGGGCGCATCGTCGGGCCGCACGACCCGGAGCGGGTGCCGATCGAACGTGAGCAGCACGGCGTGCCGGCCTCGCACCTGCGCCCGTCGCTCGATCTCGTGCAGGATGGCCTGGTGACCCAGGTGCACCCCGTCGAATGTCCCCACCGTGACCACCGTGCCCTGCACGGTCGGGGGCAGACCGCTTCCGGGGCTCACGTGGCGAATACCTTCCGCGGGCGGAGCTCCTCGCCGTGGCGCTCGGCTACGGCCACCAGGGCCCCATCCGCGAGCAGCGCGACGGCTGCCGGACCATCCAGGCCGAGTGGCCCCGTGTCCTCCTCGGTAGGACTCTCGATCGCGCCGGCCGACACGGCGCGTCCGTGGCGGATGTCGCCGACCTCGGGCGGGTCGAGACGCCGGCGCGGGAGCCACCCGAGCGCCTCGGCGGGCGAGCGCCAGCCCGCGGCCGTGGCGGGCCCGGGCGGGCCGACGCGCTCGGGCGGGAGGGCGCCGGCCACCGGGAAGGGGCCGATCCGTGTGCGTCGAAGCTCGCTCAGGTGCGCTCCGCACCCGAGGTCCCGACCGATGTCGCGCGCCAGCGAGCGCACGTACGTGCCGGTCGACACCGTGGCGGTGAAGCCCACCAGGGGCGGCTCGAAGCGCTCGAGTGACAACCCGTGGACCGTGATGGGGATGGGTGCGAGCTCGAGCCGCGCCCCGCGACGGGCTTCCGCGTGCGCGCGGCGGCCACCGACCCGCTTGGCCGAGTATCGGGGCGGGAGTTGGGTGCCTTCGCCGCTGCGGACGGCGAGCGCGCGCCGCACCTCCCCCTCCGACAGGTCGCGCCACGCCTCGTTCTCGGCCACCGGGGTGCCGGTCCGGTCCTCGGTGTCCGTCTCGATCCCCAAGCGCATGGTGGCCGTGTAGCGTTTCGGCAGGATGTGGAAGTACTGGGTGGCGCGCGTGAACGGTCCAACGAGCAGGAGGAGGAGCCCGGTCGCGAACGGGTCCAGGGTCCCCGTGTGCCCGATGCGGCGGATCCCCAGCCGGGAACGCGCCTCCAGGACCGCCTCGTGCGAGGTCATGCCCGGGGGCTTGTCCACGAGCAGCATTCCCGTGGGATCAGGCGTCGCCGTCAGGGCCATCCTCCCGGGTCTCCCGAAGCAGCTCCTCGATACGGCGCGCCCGCTCGAAGGTATCGTCGATCTCGAAGCGGAACTCGGGGATCTTGCGCAGGTGGAGCGTGCGACCGAGCTCGCGTCGGATAAAGCCGGCCGCGTGGTCCAGGCCCACGAGCGCCTCCTCCGGCGACCCGCCCAGGTCGTTGCGGATGTACGCGGTGGCGTAGGACAGGTCGCCGGACACCCGCACCTCGGTGATCGTCACGTCCGTGAGCCGAGGGTCCTTGAGCTCGGTGAGGAGGAGACGCGCGAGCTCGCGGCGGAAGAGCTCGTTCAGCCGCTCGGTGCGATGACCGGCGCTCATCCGCGCCCCGTGCGGTCGACACCGGGACGAGGCGAGCCGGCGCTCAGAAGTAGGCCGATTCCGATTCGACGACCTGGGCCCGAGGATCGGCGCGCACCAGCGCATCGAGCTTCGAGAGGACGGACTCGGCGTGACGCCGGTCCGAGGACGCCACGGCGGCGGTGATCTCCGCCAGCGCGTGCCGGTCCTGGAGATCCGTCTCGGCCGCCGACACCCGGAAGCGGGAGATCATCCGATCGCGCAGCCCGCGTACCACCGACCGCTTCTCCTTCAGCGAGCGACAGCCGGGCAAATGCAGCACCCACCGATGGACGCCGACCACGGCCATGACGAACACCGGGGATCAGCCGGCGGGCTCCTTCGCGAGCTTGCGGGCGACCTCCTCGATCTCGAAGCACTCGATCACATCGCCCGTCTTGATATCGTTGTAGCCCTCGATCGAGATCCCGCATTCGTACCCTTCCCGCACCTCGCGCACGTCGTCCTTGAAGCGCTTGAGGCTGGCGATCCGGCCCTGGTAGATCTGCATGTGATCGCGCAGCAGACGCACCGGCAGGTTGCGCCGCATCGTGCCGCTGGTCACGAAGCAGCCCGCCACGGTGCCCACCTTGGGCACGCGGAACAGCTCGCGGACCTCGGCGCTCCCGACCGTCACCTCCCGCTCCTCCGGGGCGAGGAGCCCCTCGAGGGCCAGCCGGATCTCCTCGACGGCCTCGTAGATCACGTTGTAGATGCGGATCTCGACGCCCTCGCGCTCGGCGGTCGCGGTCGCCCCGGCATCGGGACGCACGTGGAAGCCCACGATGAGCGCATCGGACGTGCTGGCCAGCAGGACGTCGGACTCGTTGATGCCGCCGACCCCGCGGTGGATGACCTCCACGGCGACCTCGTCCGTGCTCAGCCGCTCGACGGAGTCGGAGAGCGCCTGAACGGAGCCATCCATGTCGCCCTTCATCACGACGTTGAGCCGCACCTGCTCGCCGGCCTGCACGGCCTCGAACACGTCCTCGAGGCGCGACCCGCCTCCGGCGCGCCGACGCATGTCCTTCTCGCGCTCGAGCTGCTGCCGGCGAGTGACGATCTCGCGGACGCGATCCGGCTCGAGCACGATGAGCGTATCGCCCGCCTGCGGCACGCCTTCGAGCCCCAGCACCCTGACCGGGATCCCGGGGCCGGCCGTGTCCACCGCGTTCCCGCGCTCGTCGAGCAGGGCACGCACCCGTCCGCCGTACAGGCCGACGACGAAGTCGTCCCCGACCTCGAGCGTGCCACTCTGGACGAGGACCGTGGCCACCGGCCCCATGCCGCGATCGAGCTGTGCCTCCACCACCGTGCCGCGGGCTTCGCGGTCCGGATTGGCCTTCACTTCGAGGAGCTCGGCCTGCAGGAGCACCTTCTCGAGCAGGTCATCGATCCCCTCGCCGGTCTTGGCGGACACATCGGCAGACAGTACCTCGCCACCGAAGTCCTCGAGCACGACGTCGTGCCCGGCCAGCTCCGACTTCACTCGCTGCACGTCCGCGGTCGGCAGATCGATCTTGTTGACCGCCACCACGATCGGCACGCCGGCGTTCTTGGCGTGGCTGATCGCCTCGATCGTTTGCGGCATCACCGAGTCGTCCGCCGCCACCACGAGGATCACGATGTCGGTGAGGTCCGCGCCGCGGGCACGCATCGCCGTGAACGCCTCGTGACCGGGCGTGTCGAGGAAGGTGATCGTCTTCCCCCCATGCAGGTCGACGTGGTAGGCGCCAATGTGCTGCGTGATGCCGCCGGCCTCGCCGGCGATCACGTTCGCGCTCCGGATGTGGTCGAGGAGGGACGTCTTCCCATGGTCGACGTGCCCCATCACGGTCACCACGGGCGGACGCGGCTTGAGCCTGCCCTCGTCCTCGGCCTCGTCCGGCTCTTCCGCCAGATCCGCCTCGAACGCCTCCTCTCGGATGGCGTTGAAGCCCGCCTCCTCGCACACGAGCTCGATCTGGTCGAAGTCCAGACGCTGGTTGATGGTGACCATCAGCCCGAGGTTCTTGAACGCGGACGTGATGATCTCCTGGGCGGACACGCCGACGAGATCGGCGAGCTCGGCGACGGTGAGGAACTCGTTGACACGTACCGTCTTGCGCTCCTCCTCGCGCTCCTGCTCCACCTTCTCGCGTTCCTCCTCGCGATCCCGTGTCGGCGTGTCCCGGCGGCGTTTGCGCGGTCCGGGCCCGCCGAGCTGGGCGAGCGTCTTCTTGACGTTCTCCTGGACGGCGTCGCGGTCCACGCGCCGGCGCTTGCGCCGCTCGCCCCTCGGCGCCTTGCGGCGACCGTCGACCGTGTAGCCCTCGGCCGAGATCCGCACCGTCCCGCCGGGGGCGGCGGACGCCGTGGGCTCGGAGGCGGACGGCATGTCCCGCCGTACCGGCTTCGGACGACGCTTCTTCCGCTTCGACGGGGGCCCCTCCTCGACCTCCACCTCCTCGACCTCGGCGGAGTCCTCCTCCTCGACCGCTTCCTCCTCCTCCTCTTCCTCCCCGGCCGCCGCTTCCTCGACGACCATCTCGGGCTCGCCGACATCCTCCTCGACGGCCGCGCCGACGGTCTCCTCCTCGGGGATTGTCCCGACCTCCGGAAGCGTCTCCTCCTCGAGCGATTCGACGGTGGTGGCCTGTTCGACTTCCGCCGCCCCGATGTCGGTGTCCGCCGCGATCGGCTCGAACTCCTCGTCGGCCGGTTCCTCGACCTCGGCCCCGGCCTCTTCCGTCTCGGGCGGAGCCCCGCTCCCGGCGGAGGCGTCGATCTGGGCAGGTGCCTTCCGTCGACGGCGGCGGCGTCTCGGCGAGCGGGTGGCGGTCGCCGCCTTGGCCGCATCGCCACGCCGCTCGCGCTCGAGTCGCGCGTGCAGACGGGCCACCGAGCCCGCATCCACGGTGGACATGTGGCTCCGCACGAGCACATCCATGTCGCGCAGCATCTGGATGAGCTGGCTGGTCTCGACGCCCAGCTCCTCCGCGACTTCGTATACCCGCAGCTTCGTCAAGTACTACCTCCCGAGTTCTTCCGCGCGCTCGTCTCCGGCCCGCCGCTCCGCGGGCCCGCGGTGACCGCGGCGATGCGGTCGCCCAGGTCGCGGTCGGTGATTCCGACCAGGGCGGCGACGGGCCGGCCGATCGCCCGACCCAGTGTCTCGCGCGTCCCCACACGGACGATCGGTGCCGAGCGTCCCGCGTCGCCGGCCCGGCCCGCGGCGTTCGGCGAGGCGTCCCGCGCGATCACGAGGACGCGCAGACGGCCTCTTCCGTCCGCGGCCCTCACGGCATCCGCGCCCACCGCGACCCGTCCGGCACGACAGGCGATGCCTATCAGTCCGAGCGCCGCGCGCTCGCCGTCCGGCGCGTCCTCGGCTACGTGTCCTCCGCGCCGGTAGACGCGTCGCCCACCGCATCCGGCCCGGTCTCGTCCGCTCCCACCTTCGCGGTGACGGCCTCGTCCTCGGGTGGGGAGGCACCCGACTCGTCCGCATCATCCGACTCGTCCGCGTCCGCCGAAGTCCCATCGGCAGGGGGCTCGGCCGCCGCCTCGGCTCCGTCCGTCCCGTCGCCCGCCTCGGACTCTGCGGCGGCGGCCTCCGTGCTGCTCCCCTCGCCGATTTCCTCGACGACCGTGAGCTCGTCGATGAGCGCCTCGAGGCGGTCGGCCTCCTCGGCCCCGATCCCCGGGACCTGGAGGAAATCCGACCGGTCCATGTCGAGCACGCCGTAGAACGTGCTGATGCCGGCCGCCTCCAGCGCGGCCAGCGTCGCGGGCGCGATGCCCTCGAGCTCGGCGAGCGGAAAGTCCGACATCTCGTACTCGTCGCCGCCCCCGAACAGTCCGGACTGCGCGCCGCGCTCCAGCCAGTCACGGCTGGAGTACAGGTCGATCTGCCAGCCGATAAGCTGCGACGCGAGACGGACGTTCTGCCCGTTCCGGCCGATGGCGAGGGACAGCTGGTCCTCGTCCACGATCGCCGTGATCACGTGCGCGGTCGCATCCGAGATCACCTTCGCGACGCGCGCCGGCGCCAGCGCCCGGCGCGCGAACACCTCCGGATCGGGGTGCCACGGCACGATGTCGATGCGCTCCCCGGAGAGCTCCGACACGACGGCCTGCACCCGTGATCCCTTGAGGCCCACGCAGGCGCCGACCGGATCGACGGACTCGTCCCGCGAGGACACCGCGATCTTCGTCCGCCCGCCCGCCTCCCGCACGATCTCCTTGATCTCCACGATACCCTGGTAGATCTCGGGCACCTCGATCGCGAACAGAGAGGCCACGAACTGAGGATCTCCCCTCGAGAGGATGAGCCTCGGCCCCCGCGGCGTCTCCTCGAGGACCTTGAGCACGGCGCGGATGGGGTCGCCCTGCCGAAACCGCTCGCGGGGGTTCTGCTCCCTCCACGGGATGATCGCCTCGGCCTCGCGGGCGCGGTTCAGCATGACGACGATCTTGCCGCGCTCGATCGCCTGGACCTCGCCCGACACCAGGTCCCCCACGCGATCGTGGAACTCCTCGCGGATCTTCTCGCGCTCACCCTCGCGCACCCGCTGGATGATCCGCTGCTTGGCGGCCATCACGGCGCTGCGCCCGAAGTCGCGGAACGAGACGGGGATCTCCATCAGATCGCCGACCTCGAAGTCCGGATCGTCCCACCGCGCCTGCTCGAGCGTCACCTGACGGGCGGCGTCCTCCACATCCTCCACGACCTCCTTGAGGACGGTGATGGAGATGTCGCCGTCGTCCTCGAACTCGATCTCCGCCTCGACGGGGCCTCCGAACCGGCGCGCGAGCGCCGCGTGGATCCCTTCGCGGATGAGGTCGTGCAACTCGTCTTCGGACAACGACTTGTTCGCCGCCATCATACGGAATGCTTCAACGACCGGAATCTGATCGCTCATCTCATCTCGCCCACCGAAGGACCGGGCGCTAGGAGCCCGTGTCCCAGGAATACACGAGACGCGCGCCCGCCACCGACTCGAGCGGGATCTCCACCCGCGCGCCGTCGATCTCCAGGGCGATCGTCTCACTGTCGCCTTCCACCAGACCCAGCAGCGTTCCGTCGAGCTCGCGGGAGCGCCCCGCCAGCGGGCCGTACCCCCGCACGCGCACGCGCTGGCCCGAGAAACGCACGAAATCCCTCGCCTTCGTCAGAGGGCGCTCGACGCCCGGCGACGAGACCTCGAGGATCCAGTCCTGCTCGTCTCCTCCCTCCGATTCCAATGCCTCCCGGACCGAGCGCGACACACGCGCGCAGTCCTCGACGCTCACGCCGGACCGTCCCGGCGTCGAATCCGGGCGGTCGATCCGGATGCGGATCAGCGGCCGGCGACGTCCCCCGCTCCGCTCCAGCGTCACCACTTCGAACCCCAGCGCTTCGACGGTCTCCTCGATGCGCGCGGCGTCCAGCGTTCCACCTCCGAAGGGTCGGGCCACGGGCCCTGACCACAACAAAAAAGTGGGGTCGATACAGCTTCCCCACTCCAGTCAAGAAGTTTCCGATCGCCCGCCGCCCCGCGGCGAGCATCTGTAAACCACCACGTCGGATTATACGCCCCGGGCCCCCTCCCTGCAACCGCGGTGGGGCCCCGGGCTCACCCCTTCCGGATCCCGATAAACGCCGCCATGCGGCCCGCTTGCCCGCCGGTTCCGCGATGGGAATGGAGCTCCGCGGATCCGCAGCGCGTGCAGTGCGTGGAGACCGTGACGGCGACGACGCCCGCCGCGAGGGCCTGATCGACGAGAAGCCCCCTCAGGTCGAGCCGCTCCCGCTCCCCCGGGGCGCCCAGGGCCCGGAGCACCGGTGCGTCCACCTCGTAGCACGCCCCGCAGATGGCCGGTCCGAGGTGGACCGAGATCCCGGTCGGATCGGCTCCCGCCGCTCGCATCGACTCGAGGGCACGCGTCAGGACTCCGGCCGCCACGCCTCGCCACCCCGCATGCGCGAGCCCCACGACCCGTCGGGCCGCGTCGAGCATATAGACGGGCACGCAGTCCGCGGCCGTCGAGACGAGGAGGATCCCGGATCCCGACGTCACCAGGCCGTCCACACGTCCGGCGAGCCGGACCACCGGTCGCCCGTCCGGGCCCGGGAGCCGGGGCGCACGGATGCGCCGCACGTCGGTGCCGTGCACCTGCCGGGGCACGGCTACCGCGGTGAACCCGAGCCCCCCGGCCAGATCCGCGTACACCGTCCGGAGCATGTCGTCGTCCCTGGCCGACACGCCGAAATCGCCGGCCGGCGCCGTGGTGATCCCGAGCACCAGCCCCGGAACGCTCCGCTCGCGGTCGCGCAGCCGCAGGTAGAGTCCCTCCGGGACCTCCTCGACCTCCCGGCCGGCGAGTCGATCCGCGCCGATCACCGCCCCAGGCGGAGAGCCCGGAGAGCCCGTGGTCACGCCCCTTGCTCCCCGTCGCGCGCCACGCGCTCGATGCCGGCCCCGAGGCCTCGCAGGCGCTCGTCGATGCGCTCGTACCCCCGCTCGATCTGGCGGATGTTGTAGATCCGGCTCTCGCCTTCGGCAGCGAGGGCCGCGATCAGCATCGCCATCCCGGCACGGATGTCGGGACTCTCGAGCCGTCGGCCGACGAGCCGCGTGGGGCCCACCACCACGGCCCGGTGCGGATCGCACAGCACGATGCGCGCGCCCATGGCGACCACCTTGTCTACGAAGAACATGCGCGACTCGAACATCTTTTCGTGGATGAGGACGGTCCCCCGGCAGCGCGTCGCCGCCACGAGCGCGATGCTGATCAGGTCGGCCGGGAACGCGGGCCACGGGCCGTCATCGATCTTCGGAATCTGTCCACCCACGTCGGGTCGGATCTCGAGATCCCCGTCCCCGCGTATCACCAGGGTGTCGTCGCGCCACTCGAATTCGAGGCCCAGCCGCTCGAACCCGACCCGCAGCGGGTCGAAGTGGGTCCGGTCGACACCGGCGACCCGGAGCCGCGAGCCGGTCGCCGCAGCCAGCCCGATCACGCTCCCGACCTCGATGTGGTCCGGGCCGATCCGGAACGTCCCGCCCCCCAGCTCCTCCACCCCCTCGATCTCCAGCCGGTGCGTCCCCACCCCGTCGATCCGCGCGCCGAGACCGGCGAGGAAGCGGCACAGATCCACGACGTGCGGTTCGCTGGCCGCGTTGCGCAGCACCGTCGTCCCCGGGGTGGTCACCGCGGCCATGATGGCGTTCTCGGTGCCGGTGACCGAGGGTTCGTCGAGGAATACGTCGGCCCCCTTCAACCCGTCCGTTCGCACCAGGAAGCTGGACGGGCCGACCTCGACCACCGCTCCCAGCGCCCGCAGGGCGAGGAAATGGGTATCGAGCCGGCGACGCCCGATGAAGTCTCCGCCGGGGAGCGGGAGCTCGATCGTGCCGAAGCGCGACAGCATGGGGCCCGCGAGGAGGACCGAGCCGCGAATGCGGCCCGCCAGCCCGGGGTCGAGGCGCGCTCGCTCGCTCATCGCACCCGAGCACAGCTCGACGACGCCGGGCCCCTTCCGCGTCACGCGGACCCCGAGGTCTTCGAGGATCGCCAGCAGGGTCCGCACGTCCTGGATGTCGGGCACGTTCTCGATCCGCACCGTCTCGCGCGTGAGCACGGTGGCCGCGAGCACGGGGAGCGCGGCGTTCTTGTTTCCGGTCGGGGTGAACGTCCCGGAGAGCTCCGCGCCTCCTTCGATCCTGAAGTAGCTCATGACGCGGCGTCTCCTCGCAGGCGTGACGGCGCCCCGGATCGCGAACCGCGGTGTCGGCGGAAAGCCGGCGCCGCCCGATGCGCGGGACGGCCGGAAAGTAGTCCGCCCTCCCCGGCGGGCAACCCGACGTTGAGCGCGTTTCTTGCCATACCTATACTCTAGCGGGGCGGCGGACGGTGCGTGCGGGCGATTCGACCCGGCGACGCTGGTCGCGGCGGGCGGATCCGAAGGCGAAACGGAGCGGAGGATTGGACACCTACCAGACGATGATCGTCATCGGGATGGCGCTGTGGATCGCCGTGGCCATCGCGATCTTCGCCGGTGTGGTGTACGGCATCGCCGCCCTGCGGCAGCTGCGGGCACCGCTCCGCGAGGCGGCCCGCGAGGCCGGCGAGCTCAAGACGGAGCTCCTCCCCCTCGTGGGACGCCTCGAGCGGACGAGCGCGCTCGTCGAGGGCTGGGTGCGGGAGTTCGAGGGCGACGTCGAGGAAGTGCGCGGGGCGATTCGGAACGCGGGCGAATCCACCGAGCGCATGATCGCGCTCGTCGAGGAGCGGGTGGCCGACGCGGCCGCGCTGCTCGAGGTGGTGCAGGAGGAGGCGGAGGACACCTTCCTGTCCACGGCCTCGCTGCTACGGGGCCTGCGTGGCGGGCGGAGGAGCTCCACGGCGCGACGGCTCACGCGCGCCATCGGCCGGGTCGCCCGGGGCGGCTGAGCCCCGCCAGGCCTCCCCGCGTTCAGGCCGGCCTGAGGTCCGCGTAGGCCAGCAGGACCTTCTTCCGACCGACCTCGTCGAACTCGATGTCCGCCCGAGCGTCGCGTCCGGCCCCGCTCACCGCGAGCACTTCCCCCGCCCCGAAGCTCGGGTGAACGATGCGGGCTCCGGGGGACAGGTCCAGGGGCTCCTGCGAGTCCGCGTAGTCGTACCTCAGACCTCCCGCATCCCCACCAGGCATCCGGCTCCCGGCCGTTCCGCGGACGGACTCGCGGTGCCACGCGAACGACCGGCCTCCGGGTGCCGGCATCGATGCATCACGGCCCGCCCCACCACGCGGCGTTCCGGCCTCCCGACCGGGTCGCGGTCGCCCCCCCCGGGCGGCACGTACGCCGCCGCCCAGGTGGTGCTCGACGTGCTCGGGAGGCATCTCGTCGAGGAACGCGGAGGGCGGAGAGTGGCTCTCCATGCCGGCGCGCCAGCGGCGGTCGGCGAACGTGAGGCACAGCACGTCCATGGCGCGGGTCACCCCCACGTAGAACAGGCGGCGCTCCTCCTCGAGACCCCCCTCACCGTCGAGGGCGCGGGACAGCGGGAACAGCCCCTCCTCCAGTCCGGCCAGGAACACGAGCGGGAACTCGAGCCCCTTGGCGTTGTGGAGCGTCATCAGCGTGACGGAATCCGCGTCGAAGTCGGCCTCGTCGAGATCCGTACGCAGCGCCACGGACTGGAGGTAGAGCTCGAGGTCGCTCGCCTCCCCGGCCGCGTCGTCCGCCTCGTCGCGCTCGAACGCGGCCGCAGTGGCGAACAGTTCGCTCACGTTCTCGAGCCGATCGGCGCCGTCCTCCTCCTCGGCGAGTGCGGTGGCCAGCCCGAACGTCGATACGCAGCGCTCGAGCGCCTCCTTCGCCTCCAGCCCGGGGAGGGCGTCGCGCAGCATCGCGATGCCGGCCGCGAACTCGGAGAGCGCACGCACGGCCCCTCTCGAAAGACCGTCGATGGACGCGGCGCGGGCCGCCGTGTCGAGCAGCGACTCGCCCGCGCGAGCGGCGGCGCTCAGTCGCTCGAGGCTGACCTGCCCCACGCCCCGCCGGGGCCACGCGATCGCCCGCTGGAACGCCGCGTCGTCGGCCGCGTTCACCGTGAGTCTCAGATAGGCGAGCACGTCCTTGATCTCGCGTCGCTCGTAGAACGGCACGCCCCCGACGATCCGGTACCGGATGCCGGCCCGCCGGAAGGCCTCCTCGAAGGCGCGCGACTGAGCGTTGGTCCGATACAGGACGGCGACGTCGTCCAGGTCGTGGCGTCCACGCCGGCGCCCGATCTCATCGGCCACCCACGCCGCCTCGCGGCGCTCGTCGCCGCAGCGCACGACGCGCACCGGCTCGCCGAGCTCCCGATCCGTGCGCAGCCGCTTGGGCTTGCGGGCCACGTTGCACTGGATAACGGCGTTCGCGACCTCGAGGATCGCCGCCGTGGAGCGGTAGTTCTGCTCGAGCCGCACGACGTGTGCCCCGTCGAAGTCGCGCTCGAAATCGAGGATGTTGCGCACATCGGCCCCCCGCCACGCGTAGATCGACTGATCGTCGTCCCCCACCACGCACAGGTTGCGGTGGGCCGCGGCGAACGCCTTCACCATGCGGTACTGCGCGTGGTTCGTGTCCTGATATTCGTCCACCAGGACATGTACGAAGCGGTCGGCATAGCGCCGACCCACCTCCGCCGGTCCCTCCAGAAGCCGGACCGCCTCGAACAGCAGATCGTCGAAGTCGTACGCGTTCCGCCGGACGAGGAGCTTCTGATAGGCGGGATACACGTCCGCCACGACCCCGGAAAGCAGATCGTACGACGTGGTGGCGTATTCGGACGGGCCCACGAGGGCGTTCTTCGCAGTGGAGATCCGGTTCCGGAGCGCGCGCGGGGACCAGCGCTTCGGATCGTACCCGGCGCCGTCCATCACGTCCTTGAGGGCGCGGATCGAATCGTCCTCGTCGTAGATCGTGAACGAGCGGTCCCGAGTCGCATGCGCCGCCTCGCGCCTCAGGAGCCGGGCCGCGAGCGCATGGAACGTCCCGATCCACAGCCCCCGCGTCGAGCGTCCGATGAGCCGCTCGATGCGCTCGCGCATCTCGCCCGCCGCCTTGTTGGTGAACGTGACCGCGAGGATGCGCTCGATCGGTAGCCCACCCTCGATGAGTCGCGCCACGCGCGCGGTGAGCACGCGCGTCTTCCCCGATCCCGCACCGGCCAGCACGAGGAGCGGGCCCTCGGGGTGCTCGACCGCCTCGCGCTGCTCCGGGTTCAGGTCGAGCACGCTCATGCTTCCCGGGCTCGCCGGAGCTCCACGCGGAAGCTGGCCCCCCGCGCCGTATCCTCGAGCTGGATCGACCCGTCGTGCATGTCCTCGATGATGCGCCGCGTGAGCGACAGACCCACGCCCCAGCCCCTCTCCTTGGTGGTCACCCCGATGTCGAAGATCTTGTCGCGCAGATTCTGGGGCACGCCCGGCCCCGTGTCGCTCACACGGTACACCGACCGGCGTCCATTGGGACCCAGATAGGCGATCGTGATGCGTCCCCCGGTGGCGGCCATCGCGTCGACGGCGTTCTTGATGAGGTTCTCGAACGCCCATTCGAGCAGGGTGGCGTTTCCCTCCACCTCCGGCGCCTCGTCTCCGATCTCGACCGAGATGTCGATCGAGGACGCCGTGCGCAACGACGGCAGGCGGGCCTCGAAATAGCGCCGCAGCTGCTCGACGCTCTCGCGCAGCGACACCGGCTCGAGCTTCGGTTTCCGGCCGATGAGCTCGAAGCGACGCGACACCTTCTGCAATCGGCGGACGTCGTCCGCCATCTCGTCGATGAGGTCGGGCTCTCCCGGGTTCGCGGAGGGACGCTCGCGCGTCTCGAGCACCTCCAGCCACCCGACCAGGGAGCTGAGAGGTGTCCCCATCTGGTGCGCGGACTCGCGCGCCATCGCGGACCAGATCCGCTCCCGCTCGCTCCGGAACGAGGTGAAGATGAGCCACGCTCCGCCCCCCACGATGACCACGAGCGCCGTCGCGGTCAGCCACGGGATCCAGCGCAGGCGCCGCAGGAACGCCGGCTCGCCGAAGTGCGCCTCCAGGTCGAGCTCCGGATAGGAGACGTGCCCCCGGTCGCGGTCGAGCTCGCGCGCGTACTCGGCGATGCGCTCGAACTCCTCGGGAGTGTCGGGCCGGCCGTCCTCCCCCACGACCCGGGCCGGGAGGAACGCGAAGTTCTGCGGGACGCCGAGCGTGTCGGTGATCACCACCGGGATCCGCATGCGCTGGAGCTCCGCGAACAGCTGCGCCTGGGCATCGCCGACCATCCGCCGCTGCTCCTCCGGGTCGGTCGTGGCGGTGATCGCGTACATGAGCGCGTTGACGCGCTCGAACACCTCGGCGTCGCGGCGCACGAGGCGCTCCTGCTGCCGCATGAACACGAGGAAGGCGAGCAGCACCGCCGCGAACGCCACCGCGACGAGGAGCGTCGTGACGCGCCGGCTCACGACAGCGGCTCGAGGCGCTCGAACCCCACGTACGGGTGCAGGATCTCGGGAACCGCGATCCCGTCGCCGTCCCGGGCGCCAATCTCGAGGAGGGCGACGAGGAGCCGCGCGATCGCGAGCGCGCTCCCGTTCAGGGTGTGGACGAACTCGGGCTTCTCGCCGGCGGCGGGCCGGAACCGGATGTTCCCGCGCCGCGCCTGGTAGTCGGTGTAGCTCGAGCAGCTCGACACCTCGAGCCACTCATCCACCCCCGGCGCCCAGATCTCCAGGTCGTACGTGATCGCGTTGGCGAATCCCAGGTCACCGGCCGGCAGGAGCACCCGCCGGTACGGCACCTCGAGCAGCTCGAGGACGCGCTCGGCGTGGCGGGTGAGGAGCTCGAGCTCGGCCTCGGAGTCCTCCGGGCGGCACACGCGGACCAGCTCGACCTTGTCGAACTGGTGCACGCGCAGCAGCCCACGCGTGTCGCGTCCGGCCGCGCCCGCCTCGCGCCGGAAGCAGGGGGTGTGCGCGACGTATGCCAGCGGGAGCTCCGCGCCGTCGAGGATCTCGTCGCGGTGCAGGTTGGTGAGCGGCACTTCGGCGGTGGGGACGAGGAACAGGTCGTCCGGCTCCGTCCGATACGCGTCCTCCTCGAACTTGGGAATGTGACCCGTGGCGGTCATCGAGTCCCGCGACACGAGCAGCGGGGGCGCGATCTCGAGGTACTCGTGCTCGCGGGTGTGGAGGTCCAGCATGAACTGGATCAGCCCCCGGCTCAGCCGGGCCCCGGCCCCCACGAGGAGCGGAAATCCCGACCCGGCGATCTTCGCGCCGCGCTCGATGTCGAGCGCCGGCGCTCCTCCTCCCGGATAGAGCGCCCTCCCGTGCGTCGAAGCGCGTCCGCAGGCGGCCCCCAGCTCCCAGTGTGGCGGGACGTCCGTGTGCAGCGGATCCCCCCACTCCGCGATGATCTTCCCCTCCCCTTCCGCGCCTGGAGGGACCCGGTCGTCGGGGACGTTGGGGATCAGGAGCAGGGCGTCGCGGATGCGCCCTTCCGTGTCGCCCAGGGCGGCGTCCAGCGTCCGGATGCGCGCGGCCACTCCCTGCATGGCCGCGATCCGGTCGGCCGAGTCCTCGCCGCGCTGCTTCGCCTCCCCGATGGCGCGGGACGCGGTGTTGCGCTCGGCCTTGAGGGCTTCGACCTCCGCGATCAGCCGCCGGCGTTCCTCGTCGGCCTCCAGCACGTCCCCGACCAGGCGGTCGACACCGGGATCCCCGCGCCGGGCGAGCTTCTCGCGGATCGCATCGGGATCGGCCCGGAGGCTCCTCAGGTCGAGCACGCGGCCCCCTCGGCCGTGACCGGTCGGGCTCCGGTCAAAGCTTCCCGTGCTCCCCCGGCACCAGGACCCGGTCCCCGCAGTTCGGGTTGATCAGGTACCTGAGAAGAATCGTCCCGGCGGCGGGATCGATGTCGAGCACCTCGAACTTCCCGAACCGGCTGCAGATGAGCAGCTGAGAAGCGTCCCGCCGGCTTCGGCCGATGAACACGTCACCCACGGAGATGGGGAACGGCTCGGTCCCGGTGTAGCCCGTGGTGGGCGCCTCGGCCACCCCCTCGAACGACGTCTCGGCGCGCAGGAGCCCCGCATCGCTCGTGGTGTCCGCCACGAGGCCGAACGGGACCAGCTCGCTCACCCCGTCGGTGACCCGGTACAGGAAGTCCCACTGGTTGGTCTGGTCGACCCGCACCGTCGTCTGGGTGACGATGTCGAACGCGGCGGGATCCTGGAGACTCCCCGCTACGAAGTCGACCAGCGTGGCGTCCGAGGGCGTTTCAGGCACATCGAGCACGAACGCCCCGTAGGGGTCGTCGCACGCGGCGGCGAGGACGGCGACCGCCAGCACGGCGAGGCACGGACGGGTTGCGCGGGGCAGGTTGGCTGTCATGGGCGGAAACTGTCGTTCGGGTCGACGGGGAGCAAGCAAGCGACCCCCGATCCCCGAGACGCTTCGGAGGCCGGGCGCGACCCCGCGGGAAGCCTTGAACGACGCCCAATACCCCGCCACGATCCAACGGTGCCGGCGTGGCGCGGGCCACACCGGCAGGGTAGCTTGGCTCGGCGCGAAGCGGGGTCGTGGACGCGCCGCGAGGACGGCGGGAGGATCGATGAAGAGGCTCGACGCGTACGCGGTGATCCTGGCGGGCGGGATCGGTTCCCGGTTCTGGCCGGCCTCCACGCCGCGCCGCCCCAAGCAGCTCCTCCCGCTGGCCGGTCCCGATCCGCTCATCGACCAGACGCTCACCCGAGCCCGTGGGCTCGTGGGAGGCGACCGGATCCTCGTCGTCACCTCGGCCGAGCTGGCCGAGGCGTTCGCGCCCCTGCGGACCGCCCGCGGCGTCACCTTCCTGCGCGAACCGCGGGCGCGCGGTACCGCGCCGGCCCTCGCGTGGGCGGCGCACGAGCTCGAGCGTCGCGACCCGGGGTGCACGATGATCTCGCTGCACGCCGACCACCGCATCGATTCCGCCGACGCCCTCACGGAGACGCTCGAGCGCGGGCTGGAGGTGGCCGCGGAAGGGTACCTCGTGTGCGTGGCGGCCAGACCGGACCGACCCGAGACCGGGTACGGGTACGTGCGGAGCGGGGCTTCGCTGGGGCGCGGGGCATTCGAGGTGGAGTCGTTCGTCGAGAAGCCGGATGCCGCCACCGCGGCCGACTACCTGGCCGACGGGCGTTATCTCTGGAACACGGGGATCTTCGTGTGGCGTGCGGCCGATCTCCTCGCGGCCGTCGACGCACACGCTCCCGAGGTGCCGCTCGCCGCTCTCCGGGCCGGAGAGGTCGAGCGCTTCTTCGACACCTCGGACGCGGTGGCGATCGATGTCGCCGTCATGGAGCGCGCCGAACGTATCGCGACCGTCGAGGCACGCTTCGAGTGGGACGATGTGGGCGTGTGGGACGCGCTACCCCGCACGCGCGGGACCGACCCCGACGGCAACGCGGTCGTCGGGACGGCCCGGCTCGCGGACGCGCGCGACAACGTCGTGTGGTCCGAATCGGTGCGGGCGAACGTGATCGGCGTGTCGGGGCTCGTGATCGTGGAGTCCAACGGCGAGCTGCTCGTCATGCCGCGCGCTCTGTCGGCGCGCCTGACCGAGCTCCAGTCGCGTCTCGACGCGCTGTCGGCGGGCGACTCCGGTTCGGGCACGTGAGCGCCGACCGCCGGCTGTTCCTGTTCGACGACGCGACCGCGGACCGGTGGGCCCCGTTCGCGCTTACGCGCCCCGTGGGAGAGCTCCTGTTCGGCCGCTGGCGGCTGCGCGAGCGTGTCGAGCGCTTCGTCGGCATGCGCGCCTCGGGACACGTGACCCGACCGTGGCTGGGCCGCTTCGTGGAGGCCGGAGCGCCTCCCGTCGTCGAACCGACCGCGATCCCGCACGCGGCGGGGCGACTCCTGTGGTCCGCGCGTGCCGTCCCCGACCTGTCCGCCCGCCCGGGCGACGGCCCGGCGAACCTGTGGGTGGGCGCCAGGCTCGCCGGCGCGGTGCTCGAGCCCGGGGCCGACACGCCGGATGCCGCCTGGTTCCAGGATCCCTCCCCCATCGCGGGGTTGCCCGATCTCGAAGTGCCCGGGGCGTGGCTGATCCACGCCTGGGATCTGGTGGCGCAGGGGCCGGACCGCCTCGAGACCGATCTGTCGGTCACCCTCGCCGAGGGGATGCAACGCATCCCGGACGGGATCTGGCGGCTGGGGGATCGTGCGCTCGCCCTGGGGGCCGACGTTCGTCTGGAGCCCGGTACGGTGCTCGACACACGTGAGGGTCCGATCGAGCTCGGCAACGGCGTCGACGTACGGGCCGGCACCCGGCTGGCTGGCCCCCTGTACGCCGGTCCCGGCTCGAGGTTGTTGGGCGGCTCGATCTCGACGCTCAGCGCCGGACCGAAGTCCCACCTGCGCGGCGAGATCGAGGAGACCATCGTCCTCGGCTATTCGAACAAGGCGCACGACGGGTTCCTGGGGCACGCGTACGTGGGGGCCTGGGCGAACCTGGGCGCGCTCACGACGAACAGCGATCTCAAGAACAATTACGGCACGATCCGCGTCGGGCCGCCCGGTGATGCCGTCGACACGGGCCTCATCAAGCTCGGTTGTCTGATCGGCGACCATGTGAAGACGGGGATCGGGGTGCTGCTCAACACCGGCACGGTCGTGGGCGCCGGATCGAACGTGTTCGGCTCGGAGATGCCTCCCAAGTGGATCCCCCCGTTCGCGTGGGGTGGCGGGGCCCGCCTCGAGGCGTACCGGCGGGAGGCCTTCCTCGAGACCGCGGCCGTCGTCCTGCCGCGGCGCGGGATCGATCCCGGCGAGGGCGTGCTCGCCTGGCTGTCGGACGCGTGGGACGCGGCCGCCGGGGAGGCGCGGTGAGCCTCTCGGTCGCCTCGCTCGGGAGCGGGAGCCGCGGAAACGCCTTCCTGGTCGAGTCCGCCGACGCGACGCTGCTCGTGGACGCCGGGTTCAGCGGGCGGCAGCTGCTCCGGCGTCTCGACATCCTGGGCGTGGATCCCGAGTCGATCGACGTGGTGGTCGTCACGCACGAGCACCGCGACCACACCGCGGGGATGGGGGTGGGCGCGCGACGCTGGGGGTGGACGCTCGCCATGACCGCCGGCACGCGGAGCCGGTGCGGCGCGCTGCTCAGCGGAGACGAGCGTGTGCGCGGGCTGGATGGAGGTGGCCGAGCCGTGCGCGTGGGCGGGCTGGCGGTCGAGCCCGTCTCGACCTGTCACGACGCGGCCCAGCCCGTCGCGGTGGTGGTCCACGACGAGCGGTCGGGACTCACCGTGGGGATCGCCACCGACCTCGGCCGCGCGACGCAGCCCGTGAGGAGCGCCCTCCGCGGGTGCTCGTTCCTCGTCCTCGAGGCCAACCACGACGAGCGTCTGTTGCGCGACGGGCCGTACCCGTGGGGCGTGAAGCAACGCATCGGAGGGAGTCGCGGGCACCTCTCGAACCGGCTGGCCGCCGAGCTGGCACGAGAGCTGTCGCATCCGGGGCTGGCGGGGATCCTGCTCGCGCACATGAGCGCCGAGTGCAACGACCCCTCGCTGGCCGCCGACCGCATCGCCGAGGGGCTGCTCCCGGTCCGCTACGAGGGGGTGCTGGCCACCGCTTCGCAGGACGAGCCGACAGAGCGCTTCGACGTCGACGAGCTCGCGCGTCGGCGCGCGGGCCCACAGCTGTCGCTGTTCGAGGGGGTGGCCCGGAGCCCGATGTCGAGCTAGAAGCCCAGCACGCGCAGGAGGTCGTTCCCCACCGCCCACAGCATGAGCCCCACCACGAACACCATCCCCACGGTGGTGAACCGGAGGCGCTGCTCGACGCTGAGCGCCCGTCCCCGGACCGCCTCGATCCCCAGGAACAGCAGGTGACCGCCATCGAGGACCGGGATGGGGAGGAGGTTGAAGATCGCGAGGTTGATGCTGATGATCGCCATGAAGCTCAGGAGCTGCCAGAAGCCGGCGCGGGCCGCCTGACCGGAGATCTGCCCGATCATGATCGGGCCTCCGACCTCGCGCGCCGAGCTGCGGCCGGTGATGAGGTCCCCGAGGAACTGCACGACGGCCCGGCTCCAGTACACGGTGCTCCCCCACCCGTGCGCGAGCGCCTCGACGGGCCCTGCGCGGCGCGACTCCGCCGAGATGCCGATCCCGACCCGTCCCACGATGCGCGATTCCTGGGCGATCTCGTTGAACAGGTGCACCGAGTCGGGGGTGGCGGTGAGCTCGACCGGCGCCCCGTCGCGCTCGATCCGGAACCGCACGGGCCGACCCGGCTTACGCTCGATGAGCAGGCTCACCTGGAGGGGATCGCGCACGCGTGCCCCGTCGACCTCGCGAACCAGATCGCCCACCTGGAGACCCGCGGCCTCCGCCGGGCTGTCCGGCCGCACGTCCGACACGCGCGGGTCGGCCACGCCCTCGCCCATGGCGATGGCCGAGAAGACGAGGATGGCGAACAGCCAGTTCATCACCACGCCCGCGCAGATGACCGTGGTGCGCGCCCACAGCGGCTTGGCCTCGAAGTCCCTCGGACCGGAGGGCACGCGCGCCGTCCCGCCGCCCTCGAGCTTCGAGGTGGCCTCTTCGTCCGCCATCCCGGCCATCTTCACGTAGCCGCCGAGGGGGATCCAGGAGATCACGTACTCGGTCTCTCCGCGCCGGAAGCCCACCAGCCTGGGGCCGAGCCCGATCGAGAACCGGGGCACTTCGATATCGACGCTCTTGGCCGCCACGAAATGCCCCAGCTCGTGCACGAAGATCAGCACGCCGAGGACGAGGATCGTGACTGCGATCGTGAGGATCACTCAGGCTTCTCCAGGCATCATGGGGCGCCGGGCGCGGCACGGCCCTCGACGGATTCGCACGTCAGTGCCTCCGTCTGTTCGCGTGCCACCGTCCGCGCGTCGCGATCGACCTGCCAGATTCGTTCCGGCGACTCGATCGGGGTGTCCGAAAACCGCCCCAACGTACGGACGACGACCTCCGAGAGTTCCCGGAAGCTCAGGCGACCCTCGAGAAACGCGCTCACCGCCACCTCGTTCGCGGCGTTGAACACCACGGGAAGCTCGCCTCCGCGGCGTCCCGCGTCGACCCCCGCCGCGAACAGGGGAAAGGCGTCCTCGCGAACGGCCTCGAACTCGAGCGGTCCGTCGCGCAACGGGTCGAACCCCACGCGCTCGCGTCGGTCGTCGATGCGATCGGGATACCCGAGCGCGTACAGGATGGGGATCTCCATCGTGGGCCGCCCGAGCTGCGCCAGACAGGATCCGTCACGAAACGCGACCAGCGAGTGCACGATCGACGTGGGGTGCACGACGACGTCGATGTCCTCGTAAGCGAGCCCGAACAGGACGTGCGCCTCGATCACCTCGAGGGCCTTGTTCGCCAGCGTGGCGGAGTCGACCGTGATCTTGGTCCCCATGTCCCACGTCGGGTGTGCGAGCGCGTCCTCCGGACTCGCCGTGTCGAGCCGCTCCAGCGGCCAGTCACGAAACGGCCCACCGGACGCGGTGAGGGTCAGTCTGGATACCTCGCTGGTGGGGCGACCCGCGAGGCACTGGTGGACGGCCGAGTGCTCGCTGTCGACCGGCAGGAGCTCTCCCCCGCCCGCCGCCAGCGCCTCGAGCACGAACGGACCGCCGGTCACGAGCGATTCCTTGTTGGCGAGCGCCAGACGCTTGCCGCATTCGAGCGCCCTCAGCGTGGGCGCCAGCCCGGCGATCCCCACGAGGGCGTTGAGCACGATATCGGCGCCGGTATGGGCCGCGGCGGCGAGCGCCGTCTCCGGGCCGAACTGCCACGGCCCCCGCCAGCGCGGCTCGAACGCGGCGGGCTCGCCGCCCGTCACGCACACAAGCTCCG
>Ga0307444_1000041_pt1 | contig 63339 bp, 68 predicted proteins | sample SalMarSW160340MG_FD_202145 | JGI IMG/M metagenome (GOLD analysis project Ga0307444, IMG submission 202145) | Salt marsh sediment microbial communities from the Plum Island Ecosystem LTER, Massachusetts, United States - SW1603-40 | ecosystem: Environmental > Aquatic > Marine > Intertidal zone >...
ATGGGACGGCGATGCGAACGATCATCATCCCCCAAGCGTTCCGCATCGTGATCCCTCCCATGACGAACGAGTTCATCGCACTCCTGAAGGACACGTCACTCATCTCGGTACTCGGCGTCACCGATCTCACTCGAGAGCTGACCCGATTCGGAAGGGACGGCGTCATCCACCTCTTCAACGCCACGCCACTGGTCGTAGCAGGTCTCGTCTACCTCGCGATGACGGTCCCGATGACGAGGGGGGTCGCTCAGCTCGAGAAGCGCGCGGCCAGGGCAAGGTGAGAGGAGAAACCATGCCAATACCTCCCATACAGGTCGTCGACCTCCACAAGTACTTCGGGACGCTCGAGGTACTGAAGGGGATCGACTTCCAGGTCAATCACAGCGAAGTGGTCTGCGTCATCGGACCGTCGGGCTCCGGCAAGTCGACCCTGCTGCGGTGCATCAACCGCCTCGAAGAGCCGACCGCCGGCAAGATCTACATCGAGGGTGAGGACTTCACCGATCCGGATGCCGACGTCGACGCGCTGCGGACCAAGATCGGCATGGTGTTCCAGCGCTTCAACCTCTTTCCGCACCTCACCGTGCTCGCCAACTTGACCATTGCGCAGCGCAGAGTGCTGAAACGTTCCTCAGAGGAAGCGCAAGATGTCGCCGTCAAGATGCTCGAGCGCGTCGGCTTGACTGAGAAGGTCGACGAGTTCCCGATCCGGCTCTCAGGAGGCCAGCAGCAGCGGGTCGCCATCGCACGAGCCCTCTGCATGAACCCCGACCTGATGCTCTTCGACGAACCCACGTCGGCCCTCGACCCGGAACTCGTCGGCGAGGTCCTCGACGTCATGCGCAAGCTCGCCGAGGAGGGCATGACGATGATGGTTGTCACCCATGAGATGGGGTTCGCCAGGCAGGTTGGCGACAGAGTGACGTTCATCGACGGCGGTGTCGTCGTCGAAGAGAACACGCCGGAGGAGATCCTGATGAATCCGCAGCAAGAACGAACCCGCAAGTTCCTCGAAGCGGTCCAGCACTACTGAGCCTTGCTGAGCACCGCTAAGCAAGGCGTACCTGGTACGAGGCACAAGGTACGAGGTACGAGGTACGAGGTAGGGACCCGCCTCAGGCGGATCCCTATTTCGCTTTGGCTCGCCTGCTGATCGTCCTGGCGATGATCGTCAGGATCAGGATCAGCAGCATCAGCTCCAGAGAGCCTGCCCAGGCACGGGCGTGGGCGGCCTCGTACGGTCCGCGGGCTTCCGAGTAGATCAATAGCGGTAGCGCCGACTGGGGCTTCCCGATCAGCTCAGGAACGATCGTGAACGCGCCCAGGGCGGTCAACAGCAGCGGCGCCGTCTCGCCGGCTGCTCTCGCGACCGCGAGCATCGAACCGGTAACGAGACCGTTCGAGGCGGCCGGCAGTACGACCTTCATTACGACCTGCCATCGGCGTGCCCCAAGGCCGTAGGCGGCATTGCGGAGATCGTCTGGTACGAGTCTGATGATCTCCTCTGCCGACCGGGCGACGATCGGCAACATGAGCAAGGTCAGCGCCAACCCACCGGCAAGCGTCGAGAAGCCGAGTTTGCCCTGCACGAGGATCGCGTAGATGAACAACCCTACGAAGATCGACGGAACGCCCGTCATCACGTCGGTGAAGAACCGGATCAGCGGGCTCAGCTTGCTCTGTTTGTATTCGACGACGTACGTCGCCGCCCCGATGCCGAATGGGATGGCGAGGATCGAGGCGATCGCCACCATGTACACGGTGCCCACGAGCCCTTGGAGGTACCCGCCACCTGGGCGCCGCTGAGAGAACGGCTGCACCGAACTCAGGAACTCCCCCGACATTGCGCCGGCACCGCGCCGGATCACTTCGAAGAGGATCATCGCCAGCGGGATGACCGCCAACACCACCGCGGCAATCAAGACGCCATTCACGAGCCGGTCCTTGCGCTTGCGCCTCGACGCGTTCCGACCGGTATCCCTGAGCGATCTGGCCATCGAGACGCTCATAGGTTCTGTTCCTTCGCGAGGTGGCCGCCGGTCATCCACACGACCAGACGTGCTGCCATGTTCACGATCACTGTGATGACGAACAGCAACACACCCACGCCGATGAGTGCCTTCACGTTCTCCGGAGCCGCTTCCTGGAACGTCACTGCGATGATGCCCGCCATCGACTGACCCCCACGGAAGATCGAGTCGGAAATCCGCTGCGATCCCCCGATGAGCATGGCAACGGCGATCGTCTCACCGAGTGCCCGGCCCAGCCCGAGCATGGTGGCTCCGATGATGCCCGGCCGTGCCCTTGGCAGCACGACGTGTCGCATCATCTCCCAGCGGGTCGCTCCGAGCCCATAGGCGGCCGAGATCTCTGGTTCCGGCGTGTTCGCCATCACCTCTCTGGTGACGGCCATGATGATCGGCAGAACCATGAACGCCAGGACGACGCCCGCAGCGAAGTAGTTGTAGGTCACAACGGGACCGCCAAGGAAGGGGATGAAGGAGCCCAGCGTGCCGGCAACGAAGTCCATGATGGGCCGCAAGACGCTCGGAACGAAGAACAGCAAGCCCCACAGTCCGAAGACGACGCTCGGCACCGCAGCCAGCATCTCGATCGTGTAGGTGAGCGGTCCCGCCACCCTCTTGGGCGCGGCCTGAGTGATGTAGAGCGCCACCGCGACCGCCAGCGGCACGGCAATGATCAACGCAATCACCGATGTGACGAGCGTTCCGACGATGAACGAAAGCGCCCCATACTGCCCCGTGATCTCCGTTCGCGATGTTCCCGGATCCCAGACGGAACTCGTGACGAACGACCAGCCCTCGTGCCGGAAGACCGGCCACGCCTGGATGGTTGTCGAGATCAACATCGCAGCAAGAATGAGCAAGACACTGGCGCCCGCAAATCCGAGGATCAGGCGAAACGTCGTATCGGCACGGAGCCGTCCCCGCCGGCGTCCCGACAGACTGTCTGCTACTGCCACGCCCCTTCCTTTCACTCCGGAGGGGTCCCGGATGCCCGGGACCCTTCCGAGCTGTCAACTCTCGATCCGATCAGCCCTCCGAGTTGATCAGGTCGACCTTCGCCAGCGCCTTCTCCTGCAATGAGTCGGGCAGTGGCGAGTAAAGCAGCTCACGAGCGAGGTCGTCGCCGTTCTTGAGGTCCCAGGTGATCCAGGCCTTCAGCGCGTCGGCTTTCGCCTGGTCGTAGCCGCACTTCCACGCGAGCAACCAGGTCGCACCGGCGATCGGGTATCCCTCGCCGCCGACGTTCAGGATGTTGAACCGAAGGTCGTCAGGGATGGTGATGCCATCGGCCGCTGCAGCGGTCGACTCGAGCGTGGGCTCGATCGCATTGCCGTCGCCATTGACCATCTTGGCGATGGGGATGTCGTTCTCCATCGCGTAGGACAGTTCGATGTAGCCGACCGCACCTGGGTTCTGCTGAATCTGGGCGGTCACACCGTCGTTCTTCTCTCCGCCGACCGAGTTCGGTGCGGCCCACTCGACTTCTTTGCCGGCGCCGGGGCCGCTCTTCCACGCGTCCGAGACACTGCTCAGGTATGTCGTGAAGATGCTCGTGGTTCCGGAACCGTCAGAACGGTGCGCCACGATGATGTCCTCGTCGGGCATGGTGACGTCTGGGTTGAGGGCTGCGATCGCGGGATCGTTCCACTTGGTGATGGTGCCGAGGAAGATGTCGGCGAGCACGGAGCCCGACAGGGTCAGTGAGTCGAGTCCTTCGACGTTGTACGCGACGGCGACTGCCCCGAACACCGTCGGAATGTGAATCGGATCACACCCGCGTGCTGCCTGCGCCGCGGCGATCTCGTCGTCCTTGAGGAACGCGTCGGACGCGCCGAAGTCGGTCTGCTGTCCGATGAACTGCTCGACACCCCCGCCCGAGCCGATCGACTGGTAGTTGATCGACACGTCCGGCTCGACACTTTGGTAGGCGCCGATCCACTCCTGGTATATGGGCGCCGGAAAGGACGCTCCCGCCCCGAGCAAGTCGGCCTGCATGGATCCTGTTGTGTTCGTCGAGCCCACTGCCGTTGTGGCGCCGGATCCCCCACCGCACGCGGTGGATACCAACGTGAAGGCAATCATCAGAGGTATCAGCCTGAGTGGCTTCATTTCACCCTTCCTTGTTCTCAACCCGGGCCTTCGACGGCCCGGTCCATCCAAACCATACGCAGGCCACGTGACCCCCAACTTGCGGGAACATGAACGACAGGTGAATGTAGGGCGGGCTCTGCCCGCCCCACCGTTTTGGGTCTTCAGTTTTCGGTTGTCGGTAGGAACGTGCGCTGCCCGCCGTTCTTGAGTTGTTGGTTTTCGGTTATCGGTGAGAACGCAACCCCGGACACGGCGAGACCGCAGAGCGCGCGATCCCTACCGAGAACCCACAACCGAAAACGGTTTGAGGCCAGCGAGCTGGCCTCAAACCTTGGGTATCCAGAAACGGAATGTGGAGCCGACCCCAAGCGCACTCTCCACCTCGACCCCTCCCCCGTGGCGTTCTGCGACATACTTGACGATGGCGAGTCCCAGCCCCGTCCCCCCCGACCGTCGCGATCGTGCAGTGTCGACTCGGTAGAAGCGCTCGAAGACCCGCGGGAGGTCTCGTGCAGGGATCCCACTTCCCTGGTCGGCGACGGTCACGAGTGCACGGTCGTCATCCATCGACACAGCAACATGCACCGTCGAACCGGCCTCGGAGTAGACCCTCGCATTCTCCATGAGGTTCCCCACCGCGAGAGCAATCTCCCTTGCGTTTGCACGCACCTTCACCTCGACGAGCGAGGACTCCAGACCGATGCCCGACTCGTCGAACGCCGCTCGCCGGTCCTTGAACTCTGTCTCGACGATGGGCACCAATGAAACGACCTCCATTGCTGGACGGTCAGCTTCCAACCTCGAAAGGTCGAGCAGATCGGAGACGAGCGCAGCGAGTCGAAGCGCCTCGTCGTGGAGTCGCTCTGCGAAGGTCGCGGCAGTCTCCGGTTCGTCGGGTAGCGCGCTCTGGATCGTCTCGCTCGCGGCCAGGATCCCGGCAACCGGTGTCTTGAGTTCGTGTGATGCGTCGGCAACGAAGTCCTTCATGATCTCCGCCGCCTGCCGATTTGCAGTCACGTCGTGCAGGACGATCAATGCTCGTCGCTCTCCTACCGGTTTCACCGTTGCATGGAGCCATCTCGACGGACGTCCGTGTTCGAACACCTCGGTCGCAAGGGCCGCTCCCGACGAGATATGGCGAACCAGCCTTCGGATCGAGGCAGGGGCCCGGGTCATGCCGGCGCCGCCACCGTTCTCCAACATGCGACGGGCAGCATCATTGACCAGGTACACACCCCCCGCCGTGTCGGCGATCACAACGCCCTCCCCTAGGGTCGACAGGATCGAGTCGACTTCTCGATCCGACGCCTCCCTCGCTGACTGCACCGCCTCTGCGGTCTTGATGAGTGAGCCAACCGACGACGAGAGGCGCTCGAGGTCACTTCCGGCATGCCGCACGAAAGTGCCGCCGTGGGCAGATACCGTCGTCTCCACACGCTCACGAATGGTCCGAATCATCCGCACGTCTCGACGACCCGGAATCAACAGGACAAGACTGACCCCGATAGCGGCGACGGCGACTCCGATCCATGGTCGAACGACGCCCGCACCGGACAGCACGGCGACAATCGCTGCGACGATCAGCACCGCCGAAAGCTGCCAGAAGAGAGCCCTTCTAGACATCGGCGAGCTTGTAGCCGAAGCCCCGAACCGTCAAGATCAGCTCGGGCCTGTGAGGATCCTTCTCGATCTTCGCCCGCAACCTCCGGATGTGCACGTCGAGCGTCTTGGGATCTCCATAGAATGCCGGTCCCCACACCGTCTCCAGAAGGGTGCTGCGCGTCACCAACCGGCCCCTTTCGAGGAGCAGCATCTCGAGCAAGGCAAACTCCTTCGGTCTGAGCTCTACCTCCTTGCCCTCCAGCCTGACTTCGTGACGAACGGGATCCAACGTCAACGGCCCGGCCGTCAATACCACATCTTGCTCCGTGGCAACGGGGCGCCGGAGATTGGCCCTGACACGCGCTGTCAACTCGCGCATAGAGAACGGCTTCGTGACGTAGTCATCGGCACCAACCTCGAGCCCCGCAACGATGTCGGCCTCCGAATCCTTCGCTGTCAACATGATCACGGGCACATCGGACGTCGTACGGATCTGGCGGCACACATCCATGCCGGGCATCCCTGGCAGCATCAAGTCGAGGAGCACGATGTCCGGCTCGCGAGCCCTGAACGACTCCAGGCCCTGGATACCATCTAGCGCAACGTCCACTTCGAAGCCCTCCCGTTCGAGATGGAACCGGACCGAGGCGGCCAATGTCGACTCGTCCTCGACGATGAGAACACGATCAGTCGTCATCGAACTGCGAGAACTCCACGAGTTCCCCGGTGAGAAGAAAGGCGACCTGCTCGCCAATATCGACGGCTTGGTCGCCAACACGCTCGAGCGCTCTCGCAACCATGATCATCCTCACACCCCACTGCAGGCCCTGATCACCGAAGTCGCACGCCAGGACTCGTTCATAGATCTCACCGTTCAGTCGATCGACCGGATCATCCAGGCTGGGAAGGGTCTGAGCGAGCTCCACGTCTCGCTGCAAGAACGCGTCGAGTGCCGTCCTGATCATCGGCCGCACTAGATCACCCATCTCCTGAATGACCTCGAGCACCCCCTCGCTCATCGGCAGGTGGATAACAGAACGGGTCACCTTTGCGATGTTGACTGCCTGATCGCCCATCCGCTCCAACGTGACCACCATGTGCAACAGTGCAACCAGCAGGCGCAGATCGCCGGCGACCGGTTGCTGCTCCGCCGACACCACGAGCCACTGCCTGTGAGCGTCGAGGTACATCTGGTCCAACTCCAGATCCCGGGCGATGACCACTCCGGCCTCGTCGAGATCGGCCGTCACGAGTGCATTCACCGCCCGACCGACCTGTGCCTCCGCGCTATGCCCCATCTCGATCACAAGGTGTTCGAGATCGTCGAGTTGCTCGTGGAATCGTCGTCGCCCGGTCATCCGAACCGTCCCGTGATGTAGTCCTCGGTCTCTTTCCGGTTTGGGTTCGTGAAGATCTTGTCGGTCGAATCGAACTCTACGAGTACACCGGTCCTCGCGCCATCCTCGCGCACGTCGACGTTGAAGAAGGCGGCCCGGTCACTCACTCTGGCGGCCTGTTGCATGTTGTGAGTCACGACCACGATCGAGTAGTCGCGCTTGAGGTCGAACATCAACTCCTCGATTCGTTGCGTGGCGATCGGGTCCAGTGCAGACGCAGGCTCGTCCATCAGGATCACGTCTGGCTTCGTGGCGATCGCCCGAGCGATGCAAAGGCGCTGCTGTTGACCGCCGGAGAGCGCCATCGCCGACTGGTCGAGTTTGTCACGCACCTCGTCCCACAGTGCAGCGCGTTGAAGGGAGTCCTCCACGACGTCATCCAGGTCGGCGTCCATTCCCGCGAGCTTGGGCCCGAACGTGACGTTGTCATAGATCGACTTGGGGAATGGGTTCGGCTTCTGAAACACCATGCCGATACGCCTGCGCACCTCGACAGGATCGACACCGGCGGCATACAGGTCCTGACCGTGATACAACACCTGCCCTTCGATGCGCGCTCCTGGAATGAGATCGTTCATCCGATTGAGCGCTCGCAACACAGTCGACTTGCCACACCCGGACGGACCGATGAACGCCGTGATGTCGTTTGTTCGGACTTGAAGAGAGATGTCTCGAACGGCGGGGAAGTCCCCGTAGAACACGTGAAGTCCCTTCATGTCGAATACGACTCCCTGTTCGGTCGTGTCGGATCCGTTCAACCTGTCTGCTCCTTGAATTGGACGGACACGGTAGGAACGTTACATGGCCGGAACATCGCAGTGAGGTGAACGTCGAGTGAACGTGTCAGGAGGCCAGTACCGCTGCCGCAAGCCGTGGCGTGAGCAACCACCGAAGCTCACCCGTTCCGATGCGGACCGCGCCCCACGTTTCCGCGGGCAGATCGATCCTGACAACGGCGCCGGTCGCGAACGGGTGGCGACCGCCGCCGACCAACTCAGACAGCATGGTCGACCATGTGGGCTCGTGACCCACGATCATCAACCTGGTGGTCGTATCAGGTTCGGCGAGGACCTCCTCCAGAACCGTCTCGAAGCGGGTGTTGTACAGCCTGTCGGTCGCCCGGACCGGGCAGGTCCAGCCGCCTTCTGCAGCGGCCAGTCTGACGGTGGACTCGGCCCTGAGGGCGCTCGACGTGACCACCGACTCCGGAACCTCCACTGCCCGAGACAGAATCTCGCCCATCAACTTGGCCGACTCCTCGCCTCTGCCGTTCAATGGACGCTCGTGGTCATGGTCGAATTGCGCCTTCCAATCGGACTTGGCGTGGCGCATCAGCAGCAGGGTCTTCACCCTGCCAGGGTACCGTTTCGGTCACAAATCGGTATATTCGGTCTCAGGTGCAGCCGATAAGCGAGAACAGATGACGACCGAACTGGCACGTTTGATACACAACCTCGACGATCCGTCGTTGTATTTCAATCGCGAGTTGAGCTGGCTCGCTTTCAACGAACGGGTGCTGGAAGAGGCGCTGGATACGAGAAATCGGCTTCTCGAACGGGTCAAGTTCCTGTCGATCTTCGGATCGAACCTCGACGAGTTCTTCATGATCCGTGTCTCTGGGCTCCGTCGACAGCTCGAATCAGGTGTCCTCGAAGCGCCGGCGGATGGAATGACCCCGTCCGAGCAGCTCGCCGAAATCCGCAAGAACCTCCTGCCTCAGCTCGAAACGATGATGTCGTGCTATCACGACGACCTCCTCCCAGCGTTGGACGACGCCGGTATCGCGGTCGTGCCGTACGGCGAACTCAAAGGCAAGCAGCGCAAACTCCTCCGCCGCCACTTCAAACGACAGATCTTCCCTGCGCTCACCCCCCTTGCCTTCGATCCGGGGCGACCGTTCCCCCACATCGCGAACCTCAGCATGAACCTGGCCGTCCTTGTGAACGACCCCGAACGCGGAGAACTGTTCGCACGCCTCAAAGTGCCGGCCGTGTTTCCACGCCTCCTCAAAGTCCCCAGCGAAGAGTCGGCGGACAGGTACGAAACCCTCGGGCTGGTCGAGTCGACCAACACATTCGTGTGGATCGAGCAGGTAGTCGCCGCAAACCTCGATCTCCTGTTCCCGGGGGTCGACGTGGTGGCTGCGTACCCATTCCGACTCACCCGTGACGCCGATGTCGAGATCGAAGAGGACGAGGCCGCCGATCTTTCGGCGGCAGTCGAGCGGGGCGTGGGACTCCGACCATTCGGCTCGGCCGTCCGGCTGGAGATCGACCATGAGATGCCCGAGTGGGTCAGAGCGATGCTGATCAAGAACCTCGGCCTGGCACCGTATCAGATCTTCGACTTCGATGGTCCTCTCGGTCTTGCAGATTTCACCGAGCTGATGGCCATCGACAGGGCCGACTTGAAAGACGAGCCGTTCAAACCATCGATCCCCCCGGCGCTCACCGGCACGGACAACATCTTCAGTGCCATCAGACAGCAGAACATCATCCTCTACCACCCCTACGACTCGTTCCTGCCCGTCGTCGACTTCCTGCGCCAAGCCGCAAACGACCCGAAGGTACTGGCCATCAAGCAGACCCTATACCGGGTGGGAGCCAACTCGCCGATTGTCGACGCCCTCCTCGAGGCCCGCCAGAACGGCCGTCAGGTCAGCGTGCTGGTCGAGCTGAAAGCCCGCTTCGACGAGGAGAACAACCTCGGTTGGGCGCGAGCACTCGAAAAGGCGGGGGTGCATGTCGTGTACGGGCTCGTCGGCCTCAAGACCCACGCCAAGATGACCATGGTGGTACGCAGAGAGTCGTCAGAACTGCGTCGCTACGTCCACCTCGGCACCGGCAACTACAACCCGGTGACGGCCCGCATCTACACGGATCTGGGCCTATTCACTATCGATGAGGACATCGCGGAAGACGTCTCCGAGTTGTTCAACGTGCTGACCGGGTATGCGCATCAGACGGCCTACCGCAAGCTGCTCGTCGCTCCGACCGCCATGCGATCCGAACTCCTGTCGAAGATCCAGCGAGAGACCGCCCGCCATCGCACCCACGGCGACGGGTACCTGGCATTCAAGGCAAACGCACTGGTCGACAAGCAGGTGATCCGGGCGCTCTATCAGGCTTCCCAGGCGGGCGTGAAGATCGACCTCCAGATCAGAGCTATCTGCTCGCTGCGCCCCGGCATCCCAGGGCTGAGTGACACCATCTCCGTCACCTCGGTGGTTGGACGATTCCTCGAACACACCCGCATGTACTACTTCCACAACGGCGGCGACGAAGAGCTGTACGTTGGAAGCGCCGATCTGATGCCTCGCAACCTCGACCGCCGGGTCGAGCTGCTGTTCCCTGTCGAAGGGTCGGATCTCGCGCTCATCCGCGACGGTGCACTCAACGTCCACCTCAAAGACACGGCGCAGGCGCGACTCCTCGGACAGGACGGGACCTATGACCGGCTCGACCGTTCGGGACTCGACAGTCAAGCGTGGATGCTCGACAACTGGGGGTTCCGAGTAAGCGATCCCGAAGTCGCCCAGCTTCACCCACCCACGGCCTGAGCCAGCACCTCTGCGTCGATGGAGTAGCTGAGCCGGCCGGGTGCAGTGTCGACCGGCACCCACTCGATCAGATCGACCTCTCTCGTGGGCTCGCGATTCTCGATGTTGCCGGAGAGGACATGCATCGTCCAGAACCGGACCACCTTGTGGCTGCCGCTCTCCACGTGGTACTCGACCTCCCTGAGGAACCCATCTAGGACGCAGATGAGCCCTGTTTCTTCTTCGACTTCCCGAAGTGCCGCTTCCTCGAATGTCTCGCCCTCGTCGAGCTTGCCCTTCGGGAAGCTCCAATCGTCGTACTTGGGCCGGTGCACGATCACGACCTTCCCATCCGCAACGATGACGCCCCCTGCAGCGCGGATCACATCCACCGGCGCAACCTCTTCCGATCGAGGTGATCGAATACGTTCCGCCACTGACCGAGCGCTTCAGCGCGGCGCGCCCACTCCACTCCTGCGAGCTCGCCCAGCACTACGGCGTGACGCGACGGGAGCCGTGCGCCAGTTCGCAGGAGAATCCCGTGGGAGATCGTTGCGTCGCGGTACTCACCCAACAGGTCCTGCAATCGCTCCGCAGTTGCCGCGAACCGACGTGCCCGTTTCCCCGCGACCGGTGCCACGAGCTCGGCGCCATACCGCACCCTCTTGGTGAGAATGCGTACGCGGTGCAGAGTCGGAGGATCGAGCTCCGGCCTCCGGGCCAGCTCGGCCAGTCGTACCCAGCGTTGCCGCACGAGCGGCCCCATGACGTCGAGCGGAGGCTTCTCGCCATCGTCTCGCACCGGCGGTGCACATACCCATGTCGCCAACTCGATGGTCAGGCGCGAGAACGCATCGCTCTCGAGATAGTGCAGGAGTTCATCCCACTCTGAGTTCCGACGCCGAGACCAGACGGACCGCAGTGCTTCGGCCGCCTCCGCGTCACTAGTAAGCCGAAGTTGGAAGACATCACGATCTCGTACCCTGCCGAGGAGCTGTCCTAGCTCCCGAAGATCTCTCCGCAACGGCTTCTCTTTGCGAAGCAGGGGTCCGAACGTCTGCAGGTTCGAACGCAACCGGCGAGTGGCGACACGCGCCTGGTGCACGGAGTGGTGATCCGGATGAGGGAGATGGACGAACAAGCGATCAACTGACGAGGCGAGCGAATGGGCAAGAAGATCGCTTGTCGTTGGATCCTCAGGCAGATCCGGGACGGTGATGTCCGGCCAATTCATCGCGCTCCCCTCCTGGCGACACTGACAACCCACGGAACAGAAACTCCTTCAATGCGCGTGTGACCTCTTCCATACGATCGGTTGGTCGCGGTTGAGTGATGAGGAATCTCGCGCCGGACATGATCAGATCCTGAAGGAGGCGACCAATCAGATCTACCGGCATGGAGCGGAGTTCACCGGCCCCGACTCCGGCGGAGTAGATGCGTCCGAACGCTTCCATGAACTCCGAGTGGGCGTCTCGAACCCGAAGCTGCGCTGCTCTTGACAGTTTGGGGATGTCCCGGTGGAGAATCACCCCGAGGGTCGGGTCCGTGGCGACGAACCGGACCATGCCGGTTGCAAGACTCGCCAGCTGCTCTGCGTGCGGTGCTGTCGGGTCGACCGACTCGACGAGTCGATGGAGCAGCTTCGGAAGCTCACTCTCCACGAGTGACACCACGAGATCCTCCTTGTCCGAGAAGTACTCGTACAGGGTGGTTCTACCGATGCCGACCAACGCGGCGATATCACCAAGTGACGTGTTCTGATACCCAAGATCGTGAAACAGCCGCTGTGCGGCATCGAGGATCTGCGCCCTGGTCAGCTCCTTGTGTTCGGCGATGTTCCCTGCACGTATCCGCGGCACGATGGCCCTTCTCTTTCGTTCCAATCCCATGTTATCGACACGTCGCGCCTGTCCCGCCTGGCAGACGAAGCGGTACCATCGTCCGCGGCATGCCGGCGACGATCATTCTGGGGACCCAATGGGGTGACGAGGGGAAGGGCAAAGTCACCGACTTCTTCGCGGAGACGGCCGATCTCGTCGTCCGCTACCAGGGAGGCAACAACGCCGGTCACACCGTTGTCGTAGGTGACGAGCGTTTCGCCCTTTCGCTCGTCCCGTCCGGGGTGATGAACCCGAACTGCACGCCGGTGATCGCGTCCGGGTGCGTGGTGGACCCCGGTGTGCTCCTCGACGAGATCGACATGCTCGCCTCCAGGGGGATCGACCCCTCGCGGCTGCGGCTCTCGTCGAACGCCCACCTCATCATGCCGTATCACCGCAAGCTCGATGCGGTGAAGGAGCGATATCTGGGCCGCCAGAAGATCGGCACGACCAAGCGAGGTATCGGACCGGCGTATGCGGACAAGTACGCCCGCCAGGGCATCCGCGTCCAGGACCTCTTCGACACCAAGATCTTCAACGACAAGCTGGATATCGCACTAGCCGAGAAGAACAAGATCCTCACCAGGGTCTACAACCAGCTCCCGATGGACGCACGGGAGATCGTCCGCGAGTACCAGGACTATGCGGAACGGCTGCGGCCGTACGTAGACGATACGTCGCTACTCGTCGCGTCTGCGATCGAGAGCGGCAGACATGTGCTGTTCGAGGGTGCTCAGGGCACCTTGCTCGACATCGACCACGGGACGTACCCGTTCGTCACATCGTCCAACCCGACCGCCGGAGGCGCCCTCACCGGGACCGGCATCGGTCCGAAAGTAATCGACAACGTGATCGGAGTTGCCAAGGCGTACATCTCTCGCGTAGGGACCGGCCCGTTTCCCACCGAGCTGGACGACGAGGTGGGAGAGACCATGGTGCGTGTCGGCGGCGAGTACGGAACCGTCACGGGCAGGCGACGCCGGTGCGGTTGGCTCGATCTGGTCGCCCTCCGCTACTCGGCTCGAGTGAACTCCCTCACCGACCTGTTCGTGACCAAGCTCGATGTCCTCTCGGGGTTCGAGACGCTGAGCGTTGCGACTGCCTACAGCTCGCTCGGCTCCCACTACACCGAGTTCCCACGACAGCAACGGGTGCTGTACAACTGTGCGCCGGTACTCCACGAGCTGCCCGGCTGGAAGGCGGACATCTCGGAGGTGCGCGATGCGGCCGGTCTCCCCGAGGAGGCGCTCGCCTACCTGCGATTCATCGAGAAGGACGCGGGAGTGCCTGTGCGTTGGGTGTCGGTTGGGCCCGAACGGAGCCAAGTGATCGACCTCAGGCCGAAAGCAGCATCCTGATCGCCAAGGCGACGATGACCGCGGCGCCGAGCACTCCCGTGGCGACCCTTGCCCGTCGAGACATCTTGTGACCAACGATCGCGCCGACCGCTGCTACTGCTGTCTGCCACGACAGCGACGCGAGGAACGCACCTGTCACGAACAGCACGCTCCCCCCTGTCGTCGCGGCGACACCTCCTGACGAACCGAGGACCAGGGCCGCGAAGTAGGTGAGGGTGACCGGGTTCATCAGCGTGAGTGAAACGAAGCCGGCCGTCGCTCTCAGGTGTGTCGACGGTCCGGAGACGGCATCCGACGGCGTCCGAAGCGCCGACCCGCCCGTGATGACAGCGATGATGACGAGGACCGCACCCCCGGCGAGCCGCAGCGGCCGGTCATACGGTGCCAGAGCCGTCGCAGCCGCCGCCCCTGCAACCGCAGCGATCGTCGCGTAGATCAGATCGGCGAGTGCAGCCCCAAGCCCGGCGAAGAATGCCCGCGGGAACCCGGATTTCGTGCCGATTCCGATGATCAGGACGGCGATGGGTCCGACGGGGACCGCGATCCCATAGCCGGCCACCACGCCTTCGAGGAATGCGCTCACAGGTTCCTCGCGAGCGTCGCCGCAAGGTTGCCCTTGTGATCGACTTCCACGTCACCAAGACCAAGCCATCCGGCCATCGTGCACAACTCGCCGGCCAGAGCCAACGCTGCACGACCCTCGTCTTGTTCCTCCTCCACGTGCGAAGCTTTCACGGAGAGCACACCCCGCTTCCGATCGGCTTTCAGGTCCACCCGACCAACCAGCTCGCCATCGAGGAGAAACGGCAAGACGTAGTACCCGTACGTGCGGTCCTTCGCCGGCACGTAGATCTCGATCCGGTACTGGAACCCGAACAACCGCTCAACCCTCGGTCTGAACCACACGAGCGGATCGAACGGGCTCAGCAGCGAAGCGCCTCGGTGATGGTGGGGCATGACGGCCGACGGATGAAGGTATGCGTCTCCTTGCCATCCCTTCACCTCGACTCGTTCGAGAGCGTCGGTACGCACGAGTTCTTCCACCAGTGGTCTCGCTACCTGGACACGAATTCGGTAGTAGTCGACGAGATCAGCGAGTGTCGCGACACCGAGCGACTCGGCCGCGCGAACCAGCAGCCTGCTCAGCGCCGGTCGCTCATCCAGCCCGTCGGCCTCCAACACTGCTCGTCCGTGCACACGTTCCGGAATGTCGTATGCCTTCGAGAAGTTCACCCGGTCGGCCACGGAGAGCTCACCTTTGAAGAACAACCACTCGAGCGCATGCTTCTCTTCAGTCCATCCCCACCACGGATCGGACCGCTTCGTGGTCGCGTTCAACTCGGACAGGGTCAGGGGCCCGCGTCGACGGACCTCCTCCCGTAATGCCTCTATGAATCCTGGCTTGTCCTCGATCAGCCGCTCGATCGAACGCCACGGCTTCCCACCGTGCATCCGATGCGCCATCAACGGCCGGTCGTCGATCGGCATCACCGATGCTGCATGCCCCCAGTACTCGAACATCTCACGACTGCCCCACAGCCAGCGATCGAGAGCCTCCTGATCGTAGGGCCCGAGCCGGCTGAAGAATGGCATGTAGTGGGCGCGAGCAAGCACGTTGACCGAGTCGAGCTGCACGACTCCGATGTGCCCGAGAACGCGACGGAAGTGCCTGACGTCGACGCGGCCCTCTGGCCGCGGCCGTGTCAGCCCCTGCGCGGCGAGCGCGATCCGACGAGCCTGGTCGAGGGTGAGGCGAGGCATCGGTCCATTCTGGTCGAGATCCTCTGCCGACCCTGCGAACATGTGAGGGTGATTCCCCGCTACACACTTCCGGAGATGGGCAGGCTCTGGTCCGAGACCCACAGGCTCGCTCTGTGGCAAGAGATCGAGGCGCTTGTTGCCGAGGCCTGGGAACGGACAGGCTCGGCACCAGAGGGCACGGGCGCCGCGGTCCGCGCGGCGCCTCCCGTCGATCCCGACGTGTGGAAGCGGAGGGAGGAAGTCACCCACCACGACGTGGCCGCGTTCGTCGATCTCCTCGCCGAAGCGTCGGGTGAAGCAGGGCCGTGGGTCCACTACGGCCTCACCTCGTCCGACGTCGTCGACACGGCGCAAGCCGTCATCCTGCGAGACGCCACCGACCTCCTGATCGACCGTCTCGGTGACCTGTTCGAGGTCGTGCGGAGGAGGGCGATCGGGGAGCGAGACACCTACATGGCGGGGCGAACGCACGGCATGTGGGCGGAACCGACGACGTTCGGGCTGAAGCTCGCTACGTGGGCATTCGAGATCCGGCGAGCTCGAGACAGGTTGGTTCATGCTCGAGACACCGTCGCAGTGGGGAAGGTCAGCGGTGCGGTTGGCACCTACTCGCAGGCACCCCCTTCGATCGAGGCCCACGTCTGCGATCGTCTCGGTCTCGGGATCGAACCGGCTGCGTCACAGATCACGCAACGGGATCGGCACGCCGAGCTCCTTCAGACGATCGCCCTCACCGGATCGTCGATCGAGCGTTTCGCGACGGAGATCCGCCACCTCCAACGCAGCGAGGTTCGTGAGGTGCAAGAGGCATTCGCGACAGGACAGAAGGGCTCATCGGCGATGCCACACAAGCGGAACCCCATCCTCTCCGAGCGCATGGTCGGCATGGCCCGAGTGCTCCAGGGCTACGCCGTCACCGGCGTGCAGAACGTCGCCCTGTGGCATGAACGTGACATCAGCCACTCGTCGGCCGAGCGCATCGTCCTCCCGGACGCGACGATTCTGCTGCACTACATGCTCGTCACCTTCACACGCGTCGTCGATGGCCTGCTGGTCGACAGGGAGCGCATGCGGCAGAACCTCGAGTCGACCAACGGGCTCGTGTTCAGCCAGACCGTCCTGCTGGCGTTGGTCGAAGCCGGCCTCTCCCGTGACGAGGCCTACACCATCGTCCAGCGGGCTGCCGCTCGGTCGTGGGACGAGGGCCTGCACCTGCGCGACGCCCTCTCGCAGGATCCCGCCGTGCACCTGGATCCTCTCGCAGCGTGCTTCGACCCCGCGGCAACGCTCGCCAGTGCAGGCGTGGTGTTCGACCGGCTCATCGCGATCTAGCGTCAGCCCTGGCCGGCAAACGAGTGGCACGCCTGGCAAACCTGCGCCGTGCGCGCTTGATTCAAATACGCGATGTCGGCAGCGCCGTCGGTGACGTGAGATTCATGGCAGCTCACACACGTCGCGGCGTCAGGAGTCAGTGACTGCCACTGAGCAAGGAAGACGTGGAAGTGATTGTCGAACGTCTCATTGGCGACAACATCGCTGTGACACTTGGTGCACTGAGCGTCGGTCACCGGCCTCGTCTGCGGGGCGGGTTGCGTGTAGTGACCGGTCAGATAGTGCGTCAGGTCCCGGGTGCCCAGCGTCAGCGCCGAGATCCTCCCACCTATGCCAGGTCCGGAGTGACAGTCGATGCACCGAACGGCCTTGGCCGTGTGGAAGCTCGCCAGGTCGACCGGGGCGGCCGCGACACTGCGATCGACATACATGCTCTCCGGCTCCGAGTGGCATGAGGCACAGAACGAGTCTCGGTTCTCGAGATGTGCGGCCTCGACTCCGCTGCCGACAGCGAGCACGAGTCCGACAAGGACAACCATGCTCACCCACAGCAGGAGCCTCTTCCTATTGTGCTTGTCGCGGTTCATGACGAGGAGCAGCCTAGTTGTCCATCACCGGGCTACACCTCCCAGCCAGGCAGCTCCACGTACCCCGCTCGAGTCACCGTGCACGGCCCTGCGCAGTCGCGTGGACACTCCGTCAGAGAACACCCACTCCTCCCACATGACAGGGACGCGGGCGTACACCTCGTCGATGTTGGACATGCCCCCTCCGAGCACGATCACATCCGGATCGAGGACGTTGATCACCGACGCGAGCCCCCGTGCGAGCCGACCAACGTACCGATCGACGCTCCCCGTCGCCACCGGCTCCCCCCTCCGGAAACCGTCGACGATCTCGCGACTGGTCGCATACCGGCCAGTTGCCCGAGCGAAATCCGTCTCCATGCCGGGGCCAGAGAGGAAGGTCTCGATGCACCCACGTCTCCCGCAGTAGCAGATCGGTCCGGGCATCTCGGATTCGTCGCCCCATGGAAGTTGGTTGTGCCCCCACTCTCCGGTCACGGCGTTAGGGCCTCGCACCAACCGCCCGTGGACCACGACGCCACCTCCGACCCCAGTACCCAGAATCGCGCCGAACACGGTTCCGAACCCGGCTCCCGCACCATCGGTCGCCTCCGAGAGCGCGAAGCAGTCCGCATCGTTAGACGTCACGATCTGCCGGCCCAACGCCGCCTCCAAGTCCCTGTCGAACGGACGACCGTTGAGCACCGTCGAGTTGGAGTTCTTCATCAGACCGGTCGCAGGCGAGATCGCACCCGGATGTCCCACCCCGACCGACGCCTCACCACCTGCTTCCTGTTCGAGGTCACCGACCAAACCCTTGATCGCAGCCACGATCGCCTCGTACTCGCCGGCAGGGGTTGAGATCCTGCGACGCACGAGTTCCCGACCATCGTCACCGATCAGGATGCCTTCGATCTTCGTGCCGCCGACGTCGACCCCGATGCGCATTGGGTGCATTGTGCCAGCTCGCCACGCTCGTGGCCGACAGTGGACAGCAGACAGCCCACCAGCCAGAGCGCGAAATCGATGCGTGAGGGCGGAGCAGGCGCTCCTGACTCTGTTGGCTGTTCGCTGTTGGCTGTTGGCTCCCTCTCCGCTTGAATCTGAACTCGTGCCAGACCAATCACCCTTCGAGACCACGCTCTTCGGATACGACCGGGCGGTACTCGATGCATTCCCCGCAGTCCGGGCGGCGGTCGTGGAGGTCGACGGGGTCGAACCAGACGATGTCGGCGCCCTGGAGATCGAGTATCGAACTCAGCAGTCGACCACCGCAGAGTGGCTCGATCGCACGCCGATCGCGGACATCGCCTCCATCGCGGCGTGGCGGCGAGCGTTCTCCCGATTCGGTGTGAAACCCACCCAACACCGGTCGGCCGTCGAAGCGTTGCTCCGGAGGCTCTCCAAACAGGGAGAGGTGCCTTCGATCAACCCCCTCGTGGACATAGGCAACCTCGTGTCGATCCGTCACTCGCTGCCGGTCGCGGTGTTCGATCTCGACAAGATCGCGCCGCCCATCACCGTCCGCTTCGCCTCGGGCGACGAAGTGTTCAACGGCATCGGCACCGACGGCGCTGAGCACCCCGCGCCCGGCGAAGTCGTCTTCATCGATGCCCGGGGCAGCGTCTGCGCTCGACGCTGGTGCTGGCGCCAGAGTGAGCAGAGCGCCGCAGGTCCGGACTCCACCCGGGTGTTGGTCGTCATCGAAGGCCACCACGAATCGGCATCAGAGGACGTGATGGCCGCGGGGAAGGATGTCGCCGATCTCGCCACACTCCACCTGCACACAACGGTCGGCCTTCTCGAGTTCCTCTCGCCGGAGAGACCATTCGCCTAGGCGACGCCGCGGAAGCCACGGCGCCACATTTCCTCCCAGGGCCGAAACTCGATGTTGAGGAAGGTGGCCGAGGGCGGCGAGGCGGTTCCCATCGACCTGAACCGAACAAAGACGGTCTCTCCCCCATTGGGGCATTCCGCTCCTGGCAAGGAGAGTAACGATCGGCCGCGCGCCGGCGGACTCAGCTAGGGTCGTCCACCATGCCGTACATCGATCTCATCTGGCCCGATGACGCCGATGGAGTCCTCGCCCGCGAGTACGATGCGGCACTCAGACGGGCGGGGCGCGTTTGGAACATCGTCGCGATCCAGAGCAGAACGCCCGAGGCCCTCAAGGCGTCCATGCGAATGTACGTGACGCTCATGCACGGTCCTGGCCCGTTGACCAGATCGGTGCGTGAGATGCTGGCCGTCGTGACCTCGCAGACGAACGACTGTCACTACTGAATCCAGGCACACCTCCACGACCTCCGGGCTGAGGTCGCAGATCAGCAGATGGTCGACAAGTTCGCACTCGACTGGAGGACCGCGGATCTCGACGAGTCGATCTCAGGGCTGCTCGCCCACGCCGAGCGGCTCACCCGAAACCAATCGGACATCGTTGCGACCGACATCGACGAGCTACGCACGATGGGGTGGAGTGACGAGGCAATCTCGCTGACCACCCAGATCGTCGCCTACTTCAACTACATCAACCGGATAGCCGCGGGCCTCGGAGTCGACATGGAGGACTGGATCGACGGGAAGGGACGCCCGCTCGCCTAGGCCGGCTCCGCCTGCAGTCGTCACTGCGAAGCAGCGGCGACGAGTTCACCTACTTGAACGGGTCGAGGTCCTGGTACTCGCCGGTCCTTAGGTGACACGACACGAGGTGCTCCGGATCACCGTCCACAGGGAGCAGGACCGGTTCAATACCGTCACAGATTCCTGCCTGCGCGATGGGGCATCTCGGATGGAAGTTGCAGCCCGGTGGCGGGTTGATCGGGTTCGGGATCTCCCCGGCCGGCAGCGGCTCCGTGCGACGGTGCCTCGGGTCGGGCACCGGAACGGCGTCGAGAAGCGCCCTCGTGTAGGGATGCTGGGCATTGGTGTACACGGCCTCGAGAGGTCCGATCTCGACGATCTTGCCAAGGTACATGACAGCGATGCGATTGCAGACGTACTTGGCGGTGGCGAGGTCATGGGTGATGAACAGGTAGGTGAGATCGAACTCGTCCTTGAGCTGCATCATGAGATCGAGGAGGAGCGCTCGCACGCTCACATCCGCCATGGCGATCGGCTCGTCGGCGACGATCAGGTCGGGTGCGGTGATCATCCCCCTCGCAAACACGACTCGCTGCCGCTGCCCACCGCTGATCTGATGCGGGTATTTCGCAAAGAAGAACTCCGGCGGAGCCAACCCGACCTGGTCGAGCATCTGAAGCACGCGAGCGTGTCGATCCTCCGCGGAGAACTGCGGCATGTGGATCTTCAGCGGGTGCTCGATAGCTTCACCAATCGTCATCCGTGGGTTCAGCGACGCGAGCGGATCCTGAAAGACCACCTGCATTCGATGTCGAAGCGTACGCATCTTCTCGTTTGACAGCGATACGAGATCGACCCCGTCGAACACGACCTTGCCGTCCGTCGGGTCCAGCAACCGAAGCACGAGCCGCCCGACGGTCGACTTGCCCGAGCCCGACTCACCCGCGAGACCGAACACCTCGCCTTTGCGGATTTCGAACGTCACGCCATCGACGGCGCGTACGTACTCTTTCGGCGCTCCCGTGAGCCCGGCGATGAACCCCTGCGCAACAGGGAACCACTTCCTCACACCGACAACTTCGACGAGGTTCTCAACCACCTGCCACCCCCACCTCGTCGTACAGCCAGCACGCCGTCGCCTGCCCGGGAACCACCTCGTGGAGCACTGGGATTTCGACCGCGCAGATATCCATCGCCTTTGGGCAGCGAGGATGGAATGGGCAGCCGCTGGGTGGACTGAGGAGGTTTGGCGGCGCTCCCTCCATCTTGTAGAGGTCGTGGGCGTCCAGGTCGATGTTCGGAACCGAGTTCAGCAGACCCACCGTGTACGGATGCTTCGGCTCGGCGAAGACACCATAGACGTCTCCGATCTCGGCCATCCGTCCCGCGTACATCACGGCGACACGGTCGGCCACCTCGGCGACGACCCCGATGTTGTGGGTGATCATCAGGATCGTCAGATCGAACTCGTCGCGCAGCTCCCGCAACAGATCGAGGAACTTCGCCTCGACGATCACGTCGAGTGACGTCGTCGGTTCGTCGGCGATCACCAGCTTCGCGCGCAGTGCCAACGCCAGCGAGATCATGACCCGCTGGCGCATGCCACCCGACAACTGGTGCGGATAGTCGTCCAGCCGCTCGCGCCTGATCCCGAGCTTCTCGACGAGCTCTTCGGCTCGAGCCGTGGCCGCCAGCTCCGACACCTTCGGCTCGTGGGTACGGATCGTCTCGGTGAGGTGCTCGGAGACCCGCTGGACAGGGTTCAGTGATGTCATCGGATCCTGGAACACCATCCCGATCTCACCACCACGCACCGATTGCATCTGCCTCCCGGAGTACGTCATGAGATCGGCACCATCGAACCAGAGCTCTCCGCTGTCGATCCGGCCGGGCGTCCTGATCATCCGCATGATGGCTTTGCCGAACGTCGACTTGCCGCACCCCGACTCACCCACGAGCCCGAGGATCTCGCCGCGACGGATGTCCAGTGACACGTCGTCGACGGCGTGAACGTCACCGGATCGAGTCGCGTAGCGAACGTTGAGGTCGCGAACCGAGTAGAGGATGTCTTCCATCAGCGCTGCCGCAGCTTCGGGTTGAAGATCTCCATCAAGCCCTCGCCCATCATCGTGAACGCAAGAACGACGAGCATGATGGCGAAACCAGGGAAGGTGATCAGCCACCAGGCGTTCTGGATGAACCCCTGACCTCGAGCCAGGTCGATGCCCCAGTCGGCCGTGTCCGGCGGAAGCCCGAGACCGAGAAAGCTCAGGCCTGCGCCGGTGAGAATCGCGTCGGCGACGTTGACCGAGAAGATGATGGCCACCGAGGGGATCACGTTCGGATAGATGTACTTACGAAGGATCTCGGACGATCTCGCCCCAATCGATCGCGCCGCTTCGATGTACAGCTCCTCCTTGACCGAAAGCGTCTGGCCCCTGACGATCCGGTAGTAGGTGGGTATGTACAAGACCGCGATGGCCACGATCACGTTGAGCACGCTGGGCCCCAACACCGCGGTGATCGATATGGCCAGGATCAGCCCAGGGAAGGCATACAGGCTGTCCATGATGACGCTGAGGATCCGATCGAGCATGCCGCCGGTGAACCCGGCCAGCAGGCCGAGGGGAACACCGACAACCAGCGCGATGATCGAAGCGCTGAATCCGATCAGCAAGGCAATACGGGTGCCCCAGATCAGGCGGCTGAATACATCCTGGCCGATCTGGTTCGTGCCGAGGATGAATCCGCCTTCAGAGGAAACGCCACCGGCGATGCTCATACCCTCGCCAACCGTTGGGAAGTCCCCTGCCAGCTGCTCGAACTCGGTGGACTGGACGACAGCGGCAACCACCGTTCCATCGTCAACCGCTCGAAGGAGCTCGTCCAGCGAATCGAATCGTGCAATACGAGGCCTCAACTCCATGCCAGTTCCATTGAGTTCCTGGTTCAGCTCCTGCGCCCTGTCATTGAGGGCCTGGGCGGTGGGCACACCTCTCACGACCCCGACGGATGGACGTGGTTCGCCGGTAGGAACGGCCAGATCCGCGAGTTCGGTGATGCCTGACGTCGCCAACGACACCAGGACGGGCAAGTCTGGGCTGGCCCCCGGAGCCAGGAACCGTGGTCCTGCCTGTTCGTCTGGCGAGTAGGGAGCAAACACGGAAGGGAACAACGCGAGGGTGATGAAGCCCAACACCATCACTGCCGAGATGGCAACGAGCCACCAGTCGGTACCGTACCAGCGCCGGCCTGCGAGCAGCCTCCTGACGAAACCGACTTTCCGGAGGTCTTCGCGCCACTCCTGTTCGTGCGAGGTAGGGGTCTGAAGAGCCACGGCTCAGTACCTGACCCGAGGATCAACGAGCGAGTAGAGGATGTCGACGGCGAGGCTGATCAGGGCGACGAACAACGCAAACATCGTGATGACACTCTGCACCGCCGTGTAGTCGCGGCTCGAGATCCGTTCAACGAGGTACCTTCCCATGCCGGGCCACGAGAACACGGTTTCCGTCAGCACTGCTCCGGCCAGAAGAATGGCGACCTGCAACCCGATGAGGGTGATCACCGGAATCATGGCGTTCTTCAGCGCGTGGTTGTAGATGACCACCCGTTCACGAATCCCTCGTGCGCGGGCAGCCTCGACATAGTCCTGCTGGAGCGTCTCGATGACATTGATCCTCGTGAGCCTGACGAAGACACCGGACAGGATCAGGCCCAGCGTCAGTGTCGGAAGCACCAGGTGAGCGAGTACGGACCGCAGTGCGGGCCAGTTCCCCGTGAGGATCGCATCGATGCTGTAGATGTTCGTGATGTGGTGCAGCGTGGTGCCGATGACCGCATCGACTCTCCCGGCTATCGGTAGCCACCCAAGCTTGACCCCGAACAGCAACTGGAGCATGAGACCGAGCCAGAAGATCGGCAGCGAGTAGATGATGACCGAGTAGAGACGCAAGGAGTAGTCGGCAGTGCGCCTTCGTCGTGACGCTGCGAAGGCACCCCCGAAGATACCGATGGCAAGCGAGAGGATGGCAGCGGGAATGACCAACTCGAGTGTCGCTGGGAACCGTTCACTCATCTCGTCGACTATCGGGCGGTGTGCGCCGGTGAGGGAGTTCCCGAAGTCGAGGGTGACGACGCTTCCGAGGAATCGACCGTACTGCACGAGGAGCGGATCACCGAGACCGAGCTGCTCGCTGAGTCGAGCGACAGTCTCCGGACTCCCCTTGGGTCCCAACGCCGAGCTGACCGGATCACCCGGGATGACGCGAAGCACGAAGAAGACGAGGCTGGCAAGGATGAACACCATCGGCAGCGTGAGGGCGATGCGGGTCACGATGTATCGCCGAAGGCCCGCACTCCCCCTGACGAATATGTAGACGAGCCCCAGTGCTGCCGGACCTCCAATGATGAGGAATATGAGCGAGAGTGGGGACATCGTGGGCGAGAGGGTAGCGCAGGGGTGGGTTCCGAAGAACCCACCCCTGCTGAGTCCGTTACTTGTCGGTCGTGAGTATCGAGTAATTGAACTCGATCGTCGGGCCAATGTTCAGCGAATCCGCGGAGTCGTACATGGCATCGCCATGGATGTAGCTGGCATACACGACGTGCTCCGGCTCGAAGAACAACGGCAACGTCACCACCAGGTCCGCGTACAGATCCTGGGCCTGACCGTAGAGGTCGGCGCGCTTCGTTTGATCGGTCTCCGTGGCAGCCTGGCTCAACAGATCAACCAGCTGTTGCGACTTCTGATCGATCCCGACACCGAAAGCGTTGCCCTCGGCGGCCTTCGTCACGTTGGTGCCTTCACCACCGTTGTACACGAACGGCTCGAGGTAGTTGGACGGGTCCGGATAGTCGAAGAACCATCCAAGCACGCCAGCCGAATACGCCTCACCACCGGTGAGCGCCGTCACATAGGTGCTCCACTCCACCGAGTTGAGCGTGACATTGATCATGCCGGTCGACTCGAGCTCCTGCTTGATGACCTGCATCCAGTCAGCAGTCGTCGTGCCGTAGTGCTCAGGCGGATAGTACAGGTCGAGCTCCAAGGGACTGGAGGTGCTGTAGCCGGCATCCGTCAGATACTGCTGAGCCGAGGTCATGTTCGGCGACTGGTACGCCGTATCGAACGCCTCGTTTGCTCCCAGGAAGCCCGGGGGCACCTGCGAGTACAGCGGTGTGACCTGTCCGCTGAAGACCTGGTCCGCGATCTCGTTCCTGTCGATGATCGAAGCCACTGCCTTGCGCACGTTGTCGTCGTCGAACGGCGCCATCGTGTGGTTCAGGATCAGGTAGCGAATCGAACCACCGTTGATGGTCCCAACGGTGACGTCCTGCACACTCTCGAGCTGCTGAACCAACTCTGAACCCAGGAACCTCCACGCAATGTCGATCTCACCGTTCTGGAGCGCAAGCGCCATCGTCTGAGGGTCGCTGTAGTACTTCACGATGATCTGATCGACCTGCGGCTTGAAGTCGCCGGCGTAGTAGGGGTTCGGCTCGAGAACAACCTGCTCCTGCTGCGTGTACTGCGTGATGATCCACGGACCAACTCCGTACACGGGAGCATCCGGGAACAACACGCACGCATCAGCCGGGAAGATGTTCGGGTCTGCCGGCACATACGGGGCAGTTGCCAGGATCTGAAGGAAGTAGGAGGCAGCCTGCTTCAGGTGGAAGACCAGCGTGTGATCGTCCGTTGCCTCCACACTGTCCAGATACGGTGTGGCCAGAGCGTTTGCGACCCCGTTCGGGCAGTCGGGACCGATGGTCAACAGCCTGTTGATCGAGTCGGCGTAGATCTGTGCCGTGAGATCGGTGCCGTCACCGAACTTGATCCCGTCCTTCAACGTGACCGTATAGGTCAGCCCGTCGTCCGAGACGACCGGGAAGTCGGTCGCAAGCCCTGGCTGGAGGTCCGATGCGGACCCTGGGGCCCACTTGTACAGCCCCTCACCTGTGTTCTTGATCAGCTCCCAGTCCCGCGTCGCGTAGGCGTCTGCCGGGTCGAGGCTGGCGATCGTGTCGGTAGTACCGATGATGATCGTCTTCGGACCCATCGCCTCGGTAGTAGTCGTGGCCTCCGTGGTACCAGGTCCAGCGGTCGTCGTGGTAGCGGCCGTCGTTGTCGTGGCCTCCGTCGTGGTCGTCGCAGTTCCCCCGCACGCGGCTGCGATCAACGCAAACGCGGCGATGAGGGCGACAACCCAAAATCGACGTCTCATTCTCTCTCCTCCAATTGGGTGTGGCTCGACCAATCATGTCGAGCACCCTCAAGTTAGTCCCGATCCGTGGCTGCCACAACGGGAGCCGGCGTATCCTTCCGGTTCCTGGACGAGTCGTACAATCGCAAGACCCTGAGAAAGGACAGACGGTGGCCTCCGTTGCGCTCACTTGGGAAGGGAAACATCGCTTCGATGCCGTCGACAGAGAGGGCATGCCCGTCGACATCGACGGTGGAACATCAATGGGTGTTCGACCCTCGGATCTCCTGCCGATGGCACTTGCAGGTTGCTCCGGCGTCGACGTCGTCGATCAGATCGGCGTGGATCGGCTCACCTCGCTGGATATCACCGTTCGCTACACGAAGGAGTCCGATCCGCCGTGGCGGTTCCAGCGCTTCCGAGTGCACTACAGGGCCGCCGGGCCCGACCTCACCGAATGGGAACTCGCCGATGCGGTGCGCCGAAGCCACGACGAGATGTGCTCCGTCTCGCACGCGATCCGCGGCAATGTTCCGGTGGAAACGACGGTGGAAGTGGTGTAGGGCCGAGCTTCGTGAGCCTGGCCGGGGGCGCAGCCCGAGGCTCCTACCGCGCCGCGACCGGATACACCTTGGCGAGCTCGGCGTTGAACGTATTGGTCGGAAGCAACACCCAGGCACCGGCCGACGTCACATAGTCCTGCACCGAGATGTGCACCCTTCGTACCTGTGAGGCCGTGATCCCACGAAAGCTCCATGCGAGACTGACTGCGTCGCCGAACGCGAACCGCGAATCGAGGTGCACGACACTCGCCACCCGATTGGCCACCGACGAGAACGCCGAAAGCGAACCCAACGAAGCCATCCGGTCGGCGATCTTGAACAGCATCTCCTGCTGGTGCTGCTCACGTGTCAGATCGCTCGCACCAGAGACTGGACGCCACTCACCATCAACGTACTCCTCGGTGTGCCTGGTTCGCACCCACGCCAGCGCCTGGTCACCGTTCACGTGCGTGCAGCCCGCCGGAAGATCCAACTGGGCTTTGGCATCTCTCACCGGATTGTCCACACACACATCGACTCCGCCGAGTGCGTTGATGACGTCGGCGAAACCCGAGAAGTCGATCCTGGCGAAGTGGTCGACTTCGATGCCCGTGTAGTCCTGCACCATGAGCGCCAGCAACTCCGCACCGCCCGCAACCCCTTTGCACCCGCCGAGTCCTGTGTTGAGGCGGGCATAGTCATCGATACAGGGGTTGTTCACGTAGAGGTCGCGTGGAAGCGACGCGATGATCGGCGTCGACCCGTCGGAAGGCAGCAAGATGAACAGCATTGCATCCGCCCTCGGGCCTTCCTGACCAACGAGGAGATACGACGCGAACATACTGTCTGGCAAGGCCGGGCTCGTCGCCGTCGGCAGATCGAACGGGACGATGGTCGCCTGCCGCTGGTTGCGCTCGGCAACGACCAGCGTGAGCAGATCCTTGTCCAGCAACGGTGGTTGGAAGTCAGGGGACGCCTCCGCCAGCGCGGCGGCAATCTGTTCCGGGGTCCTCCCGGCGATCTTCGAGCGAACCTCGGAAGCCGACGCAAACTCCTCACGCTCCACGCTGTGGTACGCCTGATACGCATGCACACCTGTCGCGGCGAGGAAGCCAAGAATTGCGACACCCACGACTACCACAATCGTGACCAGCGCGCTCACGACTTCAGGGCGTTTCAGCTCGTACCTGTGCTTGCCCATGACTCGGATGGTAGGAGATTGCGGCCGTTTGGTCCCGATTCACGATTCCTGAACAACGTCTCTGATCGCGAGCACCACAAAGAAGAGGACCACTGACAAGGTCGCCATCGTGGCTCCGGCGGCGGTGCCCACGTAGTAGCTGACGTACAGCCCCCCCACGACGGCGAGGGAGCCCATGGCGACCGCAACCAGCATCATTGTCGGGACCCTCCTGGTGACCAGTGAGGCTGTCGCCGGTGGGGCGATCAGCAGCCCGAATACGAGCAGCGTGCCGACGGTCTTGAAGGCGATGACGACTGCCAGCGTCACGAGCCCGAGCATGACTGCTCGCGCGATCCTGGGCTGCATTCCCAGCAGCTTCGCCTTGTCCTCGTTGAACGACAGTGCGAGAAACGGACGGTAGAAGGCCAGCGCCACCACCACCGTCACAACCAGCCCAATGGCGAGGATCCTCAGATCCCCGGCATCGACGCCGAGCGCATCACCGAACAGGATCCCGGCCAGACTCCCGGCATAAGACGACGTCCTCGAGATGATCACCACGCCCAGTCCAAGCATCCCGACAAACAACAGCCCGATGCCCGTGTCCTCGGAGAGCTTGGCCTTGCGATGAATCGTTCCGATACCCCACACCATGACGAGGGCCGAGACGACGGCACCCACGAGCTGACTGAAGCCGAACAGCACACCCAGTGCGATCCCGGGCAGCACTCCATGAGCAAGGGCATCTCCGATGAAACTCAAGCCACGAAGTACCACCCAGGTCCCCACGATCGATGTGACCGCTGTGACGAGGATGCCCGCAAGCAGTGCTCGCTGCATGAAGTCGAAGCTGAACGGCTCGACCAGCCAGTTCATTGCTCTCCGTTCTACTTGAGTGCGTCGGTGATCGTGCGTGCGTCGGTGAGGAGCAGACCCAGGTAGGTATCGGCGCCCGATCCCGGCGCTCCGAGCGAGCCTGTATACAGGCTAACGACCTTCACGTCGCGTCCGACCTCCCTGGCGAGCGTATCTGCGAGTGTGGGTGACTCGGTCGACTCGGTGAAGATCACAGGCACGTTCTCGTCAACGATCGTCTGAGCCAACGAAGCCAGGTCCCCGGCGCTCGGTGCTCCCATCGTCCCGCCCCCGGGAATGACGACGCCCACGATGGAGAAGCCGAACCGGTCGGCCAGGTAGCCAAACGCCATGTGCCCGGTCACGAGCTTGCGCCGATCCACGGGGATCTGATCGAAGAGGCTGCGCATCGTCTCTTCGGTCGCCCGGATCTCCTGCGCGTATGCCTGCCCCCTCGCAGTCCAGTCGGCTGCGTCGGGAGCGACCTCGGCGAGCTTCGCTGCCACGGCCGTGGCCGCGTTCGCCATACGCACGGGGTCGAACCAAACGTGCGGGTCGGGTGTTCCATCCGAGAAGTGGCGCGGCGTTTCCAGTTCGCCGACCTTCAGAACGGGAACGCCGTCGCTCTCGACGGCGTCGAGCACCGATGTCATCCCCTCCTCGAGACCGAGTCCGTTGGCGACAACCAGCGTTGCCTTCTCCATCGCCGCTACCTGCCGCGCAGAAGCCTCGAACTCGTGTGGATCGGCCCCGATAGGCATCAGTACCTCGACGGTCACGCCGTCACCCGCGATTTGGCGGACAAAGTCACCGAGCACTGTCGTCGTCACCACGATCGCCGAGCCGTCGGAGCTTGCGGGCGCACCGCATGCGGTCGCCACCAGAGCCACCGATAGAATAAGAACGATTCTCATTTTCATATTCCTATGGTATCGTGTTCCGGCGATGGCGCAAACGGAACTCGTCGACAAAGCAACCCACTACCTCCTCGATCGCAAGGTGAGGCTGACGAGCGCGCGCCGCCTCGTCATCCGCTCGCTCGCCGACCACCCCGGCCCACGTTCGGCAGCCGAACTCGACGCCGCCATGCGAAGGAAGGTCCCCCTCTCTTCCATCTACCGAACGTTGCTGATCCTCGAAGAGTCGGGTCTCCTCACGAGATTCCGGGACGGCGACGGCGTGGCCAAGTACGAATTGTCAGAGCGGGTGACCGGAGATCACCACCATCACTTCGTATGCACACGATGCGGGCGCACCGACGAGGTCGCCATTCCTAAGAACCTGGAGGAAGCCATCACGCGCCTGATCGGCACCATCGGGAACGAACGAGGGTACGAGGTCACGGACCACCGGCTCGAGTTGGAAGGAGTCTGCGAAGCGTGTCGCGCATGATCCGTGCCGAGAACCTGGTGCTGGCCTATGGCGACCGTATCGCCCTTGCCCCATCGACATTCGAGATCCCGACAGGAGCGATCACCGCCATCATCGGACCGAATGGAGCAGGCAAGTCCACTCTGCTCCATGCGATTGCCGGGCTCGTTGAGCCCGCCTCGGGAATTCTCTCCGTCCCGTTCGACAAGAAGATCGCGTACGTCCTCCAGTCAACGAAGCTCAACGAAATGACGCCGATCACCGTCTTGGAGGCGGTTCGAATGGGCCGCTACGCGCGCCTCGGTTTCTTCGGTAGGTTCAGACCGGATGACCGCTCTGCGTGCGAGCAGGCGATGGCCAGGCTCGGTATCGAGGATCTCGGCGCCAGACACCTCTCGGAGCTGTCAGGGGGACAACGACAACGTGTGTTCGTGGCCCAGGGAATCGCGCAAGAAGCCTCTCTGCTCCTTCTCGACGAGCCGATCACCGGCCTCGACCTGGTGTCCAGGGAGTACATCCTCCAGGTGATCCAGGAGGAGAAGGCAGCCGGTGTCACCATCGTCGGCACTACCCACTCGCTCGACGAAGCCCGAATGGCAGACCATGTCCTCCTCCTCGCCGGCCGGATCGTAGGTTCAGGACCACCTGAGGAGGTGTTAACCGCAGACACGCTGAGCGAAGCGTACGGTCATCCCATGTCCACCTCCGGCGACGGGCAGGTGCTCCACGACGATCCACATCATCGCCCTGTCGAAACTCGCCACGTCCACTTCGAACGGAAGGGATAGACCATGTCGTTCTCCTACCGAGTCATCGGATCAGTCCTTCATGAACACCTCGACAAGGTGATTGCCCCCCTCGTGTCGGCGCTCGAGACCATCGGAGGAACGAGGGACGGGGGTGACGAGTCGATCGTGTTGGTGGCGACGGGTGGAACCGAACGCCTCCTACTCGATTGGTGGGAACAGAGCCCGACCAGACCAGTCTTCATGATCGCCCATCCGGGCCACAACTCTCTCCCCGCGTCGTTGGAGGCGCTCGCCCGTCTGCACCAGCTCGGCGCGAGAGGACGCATACTCTACCTTCGGGGCCCTGACGACTCCGAAGGCCTGGGTGCCATCGAGGAGGCCGTCAAAGACCTCGCTGTCTGGACGACCCTCGGACGAGCCCGGATCGGACGAGCTGGCCTTCCGTCCGATTGGCTGGTCGCTTCCAGCCCGAGTCCTGCAACTGTGTCGGCCACGTGGGGCCCAACGGTTGTCGACGTACCCCTCGACGGCATCTACGAAGGATTTGAGCTGGCCGAACCGGTGGGAGCTGGTGAGCTCCATGATCACGCCCACCACGTCGAAGAGCCATCCATGGAAGAGATCCAGGCAGCAACTCGCCTGACGACCGCACTCGAGGACTTCGTCCGTGCCAACATGCTCACCGCAGTTGCGGTCAGGTGTTTCGACCTACTAGGCGACATCGCGACCAGCGGCTGCGTCGCGCTCTCAGAACTCAACGACGAAGGCATCGTGGCAGGATGTGAAGGCGACGTCGTTTCCACCATCGGCATCCTGTGGGCGCGTGAACTCACCGGTGAGATACCGTGGATGGCCAACCCGGCCCAAATCGACATCGACGGCAACACCGTCCTACTGGCGCATTGCACGGTTCCGAAGAGCCTGGTGGATTCCTACTCTCTCCGTTCACACTTCGAGTCGGGCACCAGCGTCGGCATCCAGGGAACGATCCCGCCCGGCCCGGTGACCCTGCTACGCATCGGAGGTACCGAGATGGATCACGCCTGGTTCGCCGAGGGCAAGATTCACGCCAGGACCCCTCTCGAAGGGCTCTGCCGCACACAAATAGACGTGCACCTCTCCGATGGATCGGTTCGTGATCTGCTGGACGCCCCGCTCGGCAACCACATCGTCGTCGTCAGAGGTCACCACGCCACCCGGCTGCGCAACTGGTGGGAGACGTTCATCGCCTGAGCGAACCCCGGCCTGGACCTGCACATCGCCGTTCTCCACCGTACCCTGACGGCGATGGGGTACTGCTTCTTCTGCGACCGGGTTGTCGACGGGGACACCTGTCCGACGTGCGGCAGGCCGGCTTGGCACGACGACACCGCCGGACCGCCCGCTTCCCATACTGTCACCTCGTTGTTGCCCGAACCCGTCGAGGACAGCCCACCATGGCGGCCGCCACCATGGATGATCGCAAGCACGGTCGTCGTGGTCGGTCTGGTGCTCTCGATCCTCACGGTGCCTTCCGGGTTCCAACAGGTGACAACACCCACTCCCCCTCCCGTTACGGCAACCACAACCACCACCCTCTCGCCAGGCCCTTCACTCCCGCCCTACCCGTTGCCACGGGGAACGTGGCTGGGTCTGGTCAGGGCCGACGCACCTCCGAAGACCCTCACCGGCTCGTTACCATTCCTGGAGCCGGCCGATGACGTGATGTATGACGGTTCTCTGCTCCTCCACACCGGCGATAGCTACGTCAGAGTCACTCCCGACGGCGTTCACATAGATCTCGCCATCGGATCGCCCGGACACCTCGTCGATGTCGAGCTCTCACCGAACGGACGTCTCCTGGCCACTGTCGACATCCACGGCACGGTGACCGTCTGGGATCTCACAACGAATCAGCCAACCGAGTTGGAGGCAGCCGACGGCGCCGATCCTCTCATCGACGGGCACATCTACTGGTCGCCGAACTCGCAAGTAGTCGGACTCGATGCTGCAGGTGACCACTGCTACGAGTGGTACGTGGACGGCACACTCTTCGCCGGTCCACTCCCCGGACGCCTCATAGCCGTCGGCTCCCTGCAGGTCGCGATTGCCGGCGCTGACGGCCTCAACCTCACGACGACCGTATACGCCCAAGACGGGACAACGTCCGGACTCGGTCGTACGATCGCCACGCTGTCGGACATCCAAGCAGGTGCATTCGACCCCACAGGGCGCTACCTGGCCGTCGATGCAACCATCGCGGGACAGGGATCGGGTGTGTGGGTCGTCGCGCTCGGCGACCCACACGAGGACTTGGTGGCACCAACGGGTTCCTCGTTCACCTGGTCCGGTGACGGATCGGCCCTCTACTGGACCGACGAGACCGGCACGTACGCCTACCCGGTGAGCTCTGCGTATCGGGTCTCGTCGGTGAGCAGCCAGCAACTGCATCCCGGTGATCATCTGCGCGTCTACGACCCCGTTCTCGTGGCAGCACCCACCTTCCTCGTCCACTCGGGTGATCTCTTCGAGCTACGCGGCGGGCTGATCGCTCATAGATTCGCGAGCGGTCTCACCCAGGTCGATCCTCCGTCCGGCGGCACCACCGTCTCTATCGTCAATGCCACGTCGCTCGATCCCGACCTTCCCCTCTTGCGCACCGCCCGGTACGACAACAACGACGCCGCCGCGTTGCTCCTCAACACAACAGGCCTCATCGAAGATCTCACTGGAAACCTCCCTTCCGGAGCCGATCGGGTCGTCTCTGTACTGGACGCCCCAGATGTCGGGGTCTTCCTCGGGTCCGACGAGGGTGAGGTGTTTCGCGTAGGTCCGGATCACACATTGGGGAAGGTCATGGAGGGGCGGTCTCCTGGGATCATCGGGACCGTTCCCTTCGCGGTGACCGACACCTCCATCGAACGGCTGCCTCGAGAGGGTGAGCTGCCTGAAACCTTGTTCGACGCCTCCGGTCTCGCCGGTGCGGGCACGCTCATCGATGCGATCGGCATCAGATCGGAGATGGTGGTCCTTGCCCGAACGCTCGTCGGCACGGCGGCGGTCTACTGGATTCCCGGTGATTCCGATCTATTCGGAAAAGCCATCCTTCCCAACTCACCCCTCCCCAGCACGACACCGTTCTCACTCGTGTACACACCGACCAACACGACCTTCGAGACCGGCTGGATCGTGGATGCGCGAGATGGACAGACCTTCGCCGTCGCGCTGGGCTACTCGGACGGGATCGAGACGGTTCTCATGAGTGATCCTGCTCCCGGACAGCCGACGTGCGGGGCGATCGTCTGTCAACTCGGCTCGTTGACAGGAAGACCGCTCGGGTTCTCCCCGAACGGCGAGTGGCTCCTCGTGGACACCGGAGGAAGCTACGTTGCCATGTCCACCAGAGGTCGAGGATACGTGCTGTTCGACGAGCCGCCGCCGGACGGCGTCGTCTGGATTCCCTGACCTCGTGACAGGCGTTCGAGTTGTGTGGCACAATGCGTTCATGGCAGCGGCGACGTGTCGAGCACGCCTACCTCGCTTCGCGAGAGCGGCGCTGTACGCAGTTCCCTTGTAACCGCGCGCGCACATTCACGCCAGCAGCCGAAGGGAACATGACATGAACGACTTTCTCAACCGATTCGAAGCTTCAGTTGCCCCGGTCCTCGCGTTCGACACAGACATCCATGTCGCGCGGGCAGAAGGACTCTGGGTGTATGACTTCGACGGCAATCGCTACGCAGACTTCGCATGTGGCACCGCCGTCGTCAACCTCGGTCACAACCACCCGGCCGTGATCGAGGCCGCACAGAAGCAGCTCGGCAAACTCGCCCACGCCGGGTGCGTCTTTCGGTACGACTCCATCGTCGAGGTGGCAGAGCGTTTGCGCACGATCACGCCGAACGGGATCGAGATGTTCGGGTTTGCCAACTCGGGAGCCGAAGCGGTCGAAGCAAGCGTGAAACTCGCAAAACACGCGACCAAACGACAGGGCGTCATCGTATTCCGAGGTGCATTCCACGGCCGTACCATGGGATCGGTCTCCTACACCACCTCGAATGCCAAGTATCGGGATGGCTACCACCCGATACTCGGCTCGGTGTGGGTCACCCCCTTTCCGCACCCGTATCGGTGGGGCATGAGCGAAGCGGATGCCACACAACTCGCGTTGGACGAGCTCCATCGGATGTTCAAGCACGAGGTCCTCCCCAGAACCATCGCAGCGTTCCTGATCGAGCCGGTCCAGGGCGAGGGTGGCTACTACCCCGCTCCCGCACCATTCCTCGAGGCTCTTAGGTCGATCGCCGACGAGCACGGCATCATGCTCGTCTTCGACGAGGTGCAGACAGGGTTCGGCAGAACTGCAGAGTGGTTCGCTTCTGACCACTACAGAGTCGACCCCGACATCGTCGCTCTCGGCAAGGGGATCGCGAACGGTATGCCTCTTTCGGCATACGGGGCGTCGTCGGAGATCATCGGCGCCTGGCCGGTCGGCGCCCACGGCACGACCTACGGAGGGAACCCGGTCGCATGCGCGGCGGCGGTCGCCGGCATCGACACGATGGGCGATCTCCTTCCCCATGCACGAGAACTGTCGGCTCACGCGTTCGAACGATTCCGGAAACTCCAGATCGACCATCCGGTGATCGGCGATGTTCGCGGCCTCGGATTGATGGTCGGCATCGAACTGGTGCGAGATCGAGCGACCAGAGCGCCCGATCCCGAGGCGATGCAGTTCCTCGCCGATTTTGGATTGGCGCATGAACTGATCATCATCTCCTGTGGTCCTGACGGGAACATCATCCGTTTTATTCCGCCGCTCATCACGAGCCTTGCGGAGCTGGATTCGGCGATCGATACAATCGAGGGAGGACTCGAAGCGTACGAAAGCCGCAAATAGGCCGGCCGTCCCTGGCGGAGACGCTGTCTCCGGGCTGGCCGAGGAGGCCACCCACGCGGGTGGCCTCCTCCCTTTTCGGTTCTAGAGTCATCGACGTGGACGACCTGGATCTCGCACTGGAGGCTGCCCGACTCGGCGCGGAGGTGATCCGCCCACGACACCTTCGGTCCGTGGCGTACAAGGGCGCAGTGAATCCCGTTACCAACGCCGACACGGAGGCACAAGAGCGCATCCTCTCAGTGCTGGCCCATCACCGCCCTGAAGACGCCATCCTTGCGGAGGAGCAGCCGCGTGTCTTCGGAACCGACGGCCGGTGGTGGCTCGTCGATCCGCTAGACGGCACGGTCAACTTCGTCCATGGGATTCCGCATGTGGCAGTTTCGGTCGCCCTCTACGAGGACGGGGCACCGCTCGTTGGAGTCGTCGTCGACGTGTTCCGCCGCGAGGAGTTCTCTTCGGTCATCGGGGGTGGCGCCTGGCTCGACGGTCACCGGCTCGAGGTTTCGAAGGCCGAGCTCGATTCGTCGATCGTCGGAACCGGATTCCCCTATGACCGTCGAGGCCGTGCCCGGGAACTCGGCGCCGTCGTCGGAACCGTGCTCGCACGCGTCCAGGGCCTCAGGCGAATGGGGACCGCCTCCCTCGACCTCGCATGGGTCGCGGCCGGACGACTCGACGGATTCTGGGAGATCGGCCTCAAACCATGGGACGTTGCAGCAGGACTCATCCTCGTTCGCGAGGCCGGCGGAATCGCCACCGACCTCGACGGGGCCCCATCGACACCGTTCGACTCGCACTTCATCGTGTCCAACGGAATCGCGCATGAACCACTCCGCTCTCTCCTAGCCTCAGCCATGACCGAGGCTTGAAGGAGGCTCGATGGAACCATACGAACTCGTCAAGGGCCTTCGCGTCACCCGGAACTTCACAGCGGAGCCCATCCCCGAGCCGGACGTCGCCCGAATCCTCGAAGCCGGACGGTGGACGGGCAGTTCCAAGAACACCCAACCTTGGGCGTTCATCCCACTCTACGACTCAGCCTCACGAGCGAGCGTCGCGGCCTGCGGCACCTTCAACGTGCCGATGCTCAACGCCACCTTCGGAGTGGCACTCGTTCGCCTACCCGACGGCTACGAGTTCGACATCGGTCGCGTCGCCCAAAACATGATGCTCGCTGCATCGGCGCTCGCAATCGGCTCATGTCCCATCACGCTCCACGACACCGAGTGCGCCCACCGCGCCCTTCGCCTCCCGGAAGGGCACACATGCAGGTACGCGATCGCGTTCGGCTATCCGGACGTCCAGGCGGAGAGCGCTGCGCGGACGCAGCGACGGTACGGCGGGCGCAAACCCCTCGACGAACTCATCTGGAAGTTCTCCGGTTGAAACGACTGATCGTCGCCGACTCGATCCGAACACCATCCGGCTCCTCCGCCACAGGACTGCTCATCGATGGCGGCCACGTCATCGAAGTCGGCGATGCCCGAAGCCTCCGATCGGAGAACACCCGGGAGGTCCACTACCCCGCTGCCGTGGTCATACCTGGGCTTCGCGACGCCCACCTGCACCCGCTCGCGCTGGCGTCACCCGGGTTGGACCTCAGAGGCATCGCAGACATCGAGGAGCTGCGCGCGCTGATTGCCCAAACGGAGGGGACGATCATCGGAAGCGGCCTGGATGAACACAGCCTGTCCGACGGTCGACTCCCCACGCGGCACGACCTCGACGACGTCGACCGACCGATTCTGCTGTACCGGGTTTGTGGACACATCGCCGTCGCCAACACTGCCGCTCTCGAGGCGGCAGGGCTCGATCCTGCCACCCCCGATCCCGAGGGGGGAGCGCTCGACAGGGATCAGGACGGCACCCCGACCGGCGTCCTGAGAGAGACCGCCATCTCGCTGGTTGCTTCACGGCTCGAGACCGCTCCCGTCGAACCCGGACGGCTCCTCGCCGTCCTGCAGCACCTCAGTACGCTCGGGATCACCTCGATTGGTGCCGTCGTCACGTCTTCATGGTCAGAGCGAACCCAGCCACTCATCGACCTCGCCGGTGACCTCCCTCTGCGAGTCCACGCCATTGTCGAGGCCCTCGATCAGCCTACGATCCGCGCGCTCGACCACTCTCTCTTGATGTTCGGTGGGGTCAAGGCGTTCGCCGATGGCAGTTTCGGAGGAAGAACGGCGGCGCTGCGCGAGCCATACAACGACGACCCGACCACTACGGGTGTCCTGCGCCTCAACCGTACGGACGTGATCTCCCGGGCACGAATCGCCCTGGACGCCGGTGGCATAGTCGCCGTGCACGCCATCGGCGACCTGGCAATCGACGAGGTACTGGATTGCTTCGAGACGCTCATTGTCGATGGCGCGCCCCCGCGCCGTCTTCGTGTCGAACACGCGTCGATCACCGATGATGAGCAACTAGGACGTATGGCCGACCTCGGCGTGACTACCTGCGTGCAGCCTGCCTTTTTGCCATCCGACGCCCCGTGGCTCTCCCGGAGGCTCGGACCGGTCCGAGCCGCCCACAGCTATCGATTCGCGGCAATGCACCGAGCGGGGATCCCGACGTGCGGGGGTTCGGACGCGCCCGTCGAGTCGCCGGACCCGTTCGCCGGAATGGCAGCTGCACGGGACCGCGAAGGCTTCCACCCGGAAGAGTCGCTCTCCGCGGAGCAGGCGTTCGCCTTGTTCACGACAAGCGCCTCAGAATCACTGGGTGAACCGGTGCCTCTCTCCCCCGGCGCGCCGGCCGACTTCGCCGTCGTTGACCGCGACCCTGTGCTCGCTTCACCGGATTCGCTTCGACGCACCCGAGTAGTGGCCACCTGGGTCGCTGGAAACGAGATCTATCGCTCCTGAAGGAGTCTCCCCTCCATGCCTCCAGCGACGATCACGACCTGTCCCGTCACGTGCCCCGACAGACGATCTGAGGCAAGCACCACGATCTGTTGAGCCACATCCTCTGGGGTCCCGAGCTTCTGCAGCGCCATCGTGGCCGTAACGCGCCGTTCAAGGGCGGGATCCTCACGGGCCTCTGTCGTCATCGGAGTAACCGTCCATCCCGGTGCCACAGCGTTGACCCTGACGCCGATCCGCGCCGCCTCGTTCTTCGCACTCAGCAGCAGGCCGGTGAGGATCCCGCCCTTCGCAGCGGCGTAGTCGGCGTGCCCTGCCTCACCGAACACACCGGCCGTCGACCCGACCATGACGAGGCTGCCGGATCCCGTCGTTGCCGCGTGCCGGAAGAACGCTCGGGCGGTGAGAAACGTGGCGGTGAGGTTCGCTCGGAGTATCGCTTCCCATCGTTCGATGGGGAGATCCCACAACGGAAGGTCTTCTGACGGCCAGACCCCAGCATTGGCAACACATACGTCGAGCCTCCCGATTCTTCGCGCTGCCTCAGGAACCAACGCATCGGCCTCGTCCTCGACCGTCAGATCGGCGCGCAACGCGACACCACCCACTTCTTCGGCAAGGCAGTTCGCTGCCGTTTCCGACGTGAGGTAGTGCACAGCGACCCTCGCTCCCTCGTCCGCGAACGCCCGCACAACGGCCGTTCCGATACCGCCGGCGCCACCCGTCACCAGCACGCCGCGCCCAGAAAGCCCAGTTTCCATGGACCGCACGCTAGTGGCTCGCAGGCTCGCGGTTGTCGGTTCTCAGTCTTGAGTTCTCGGCAAGGCCCCACGGTCTACCGCCGCATGGGGTCGAGCTCCTACTGAAGACTGAAGACTGCGGGCGGAGCCCGCCGATTCTCACGATTTCTTTAGGGGACGTTCACTCCCCGTTTACCTCTATCCCGCAGACTTCCTTGACAGAATGGTGATCAGGGAATAAAAACACCATTCAGAACGTCGAAATAGGTGCAATTCCCAAGGGGGTCGGGTAGCGTAGCCCGATACTCCATCTACGGAGGGCAACATGGCAGACACACTGAAAGGTGCACGACTGAAGGGCGGGCTGCGGCCGTCCCGGAAGTACGGTGAGGACAGAGTGTGCGCCGAAAAGGGGTGCGACACCCGTCTTTCGATGTACAACCGGCGTGAGTACTGCTATGCCCACGCCCCAGTTCGCTTCCCTCGAGTTCGCGGAAGGGTCGTTCCCGAAGGTACGTGAGAGAAGCCCAAATCTCGGCGCCCAAGTTCCCCCCTCCACCTAGGCGCCGGTTCGAGGCCCCGGAAGTCCCCTCCTCCGGGGCCTCACTCATGTCGACCCTCCCCACCCCACCCCGGGTGGGGTATACTAACTGCGACATGAAAGACGAACACAAGCGAAGCGCACTCACCCGCTTGAAAACGATACGCGGGCACCTCGACGGAGTGATCTCCATGGTGGAGGCAGACCGGTACTGCCCGGATGTGATGAAGCAGGTGTCGGCCCTGCAGGCTTCCCTGGAACGGGTGAACCGGATCGTGCTGCAGAACCACCTGGAAACCTGCGTCGCCGAAGCGGTCCGTGAACACCGGGCCGCGGAGATCGTCGACGAGTTGATGGAAACGATGAAGTACACGGCGGCGGTCACCGGACCGGCACCGAGGCTCGACCTGGAGGTCCAATGAGCACCATGACCCTTTCCGTTCCCGACGTCTCTTGCGCTCACTGCAAGATGTCCATCGAAGGGGCGGTCCGCCCTCTCACGGGTGTCGACACCGTGGAAGTCCACATCGAAGCCAAGACCGTCGATGTCACGTGGGACGACTCGACCCTCGCCCTGGCGACGATCGTCGATGCGATCGAGGACCAGGGATACGAGGTCGATGGACACTGACACCCTCGATCGGACGTTCGACGTCGAAGGAATGACCTGCGCGTCGTGTGCCATCCGCATCGAACGGATCCTCTCGAAGCAGGACGGTGTCGACGAGGCCATCGTGAACTTCGCCGGCTCTGAGGCGCGCGTCGTCGCTACGTCGAGCATCGACGTCGACCATCTGATCGAGGCCGTGCGGAAGATCGGCTACGACATGCACGAGGTCGTGCCCGACCAGAAACGCATCGATGTCACCGAACGATTCAACGAAGAGGAACGAACCCAGCTTCGCAACTTCATCGGAGCGGCAGCATTCACCATTCCTGTCGTGATCCTCGCGATGGCGGTGACGAGCGGCTGGTCGAGACCTCTCCAGTGGATACTCGTCACCCCTGTCGAGTTCCTCTTCGGTCTTCAGTTCCACAAGATCACCATCAAGCGGCTCCGTACATTCGACGCGACGATGGACACACTCGTGTCCGTGGGCACCCTCGCCGCGTATGCCTACTCAGTGTGGGCGTTCTTCGCCGACAAACCGCTGTTCTTCGACACAGCCGGGGCCATCATCACGTTCATCCTCCTCGGCAGGTTCTTCGAGGCCAGGGCAAAGGGTCGAGCCTCACAGGCGATCAGCACCCTGATGGAGCTGGGGGCAAAAGAAGCAAGAGTTCAGCAGGGCGACTCGGAAGTCATGCTTCCGATAGCAGAGCTGAATATGGGCGACCTGATGATCGTTCGTCCAGGAGAGAAGATCCCAACAGACGGCACCATCGTCGAGGGAACATCCTCGCTGGACGAGAGCATGCTGACCGGCGAGTCGCTACCCGTCGACAAAGGCGCCGGAGACGACGTGTTCGGTGCGACGATCAACCAGCAAGGGAACCTCCTCGTGAGAGCAACCCGCATCGGCAGAGAAACGGCTCTGGCACAGATCGTCCATCTGGTGGAGGAAGCACAAGCAACCAAGGCACCCGTGCAGAGACTCGCGGACAGAGTGGCGGGCGTCTTCGTGCCGATCGTGATCGGCATCGCCGCGCTGACGTCCGTGGTGTGGTACATCGTCTCGAGCGGGGATCTTGCTCGCGCTCTCACCACCGGCGTCGCTGTGCTCGTTGTCGCATGTCCTTGCGCACTTGGGCTGGCCACACCGACAGCCATCATGGTCGGAAGCGGTCGTGGGGCCCGGCTCGGCGTCGTATTCAAGGGCGCAGAGCTGTTCGAACGCTCCCGAGCGGTCGACATGGTCCTGTTCGACAAGACAGGCACTCTGACGAATGGCGCCATGCAAGTGACCGATGTGGAAGCGCTCGATGACGAGTCGACGCTCCTACGCCTTGCAGGTTCGGTGGAGTCCTCCTCCGAACACCCCATCGCCAGGGCGGTAGTGCTCGCGGCCGAGATGCGGGACCTCGACGTGGTGCGACCCACATCCTTCGAAAACCTCCCCGGATCCGGAGTGCGTGGCGTGGTCGACGGACGAGTTGTCTACGTCGGGCGGACACACCTGCTGGAGGATGCAGGTCTCATCATCCCGAACGAGTACTCCACCGCTTCATCTCAATTCGAACAGGCCGGCAAGACAGCGTTTCTCGTCGGCTGGGATGGGCGAGCACAGGGCGTGATCGCAGTCGCAGATACGCTCCGCAGCCACGCAGTGGGAGCAGTCTCGGACCTGGCGGCGATGGGGGTCCGAGTTGGCATGATCACCGGCGACAACGCGACGACCGCCACAGCGATCGCCTCGGCGCTCGGCATCACCGATGTCGTCGCCGACGTGCTCCCCGGTGAGAAGGCCCGACAAGTGCAACGCTTCCAGAACGATGGCAACGTCATCGCGTTCGTCGGCGACGGTATCAACGACGCGCCTGCTCTCACGCAGGCAGACCTGGGCATCGCTGTCGGAACCGGAACGGACGTCGCCATCGAAGCCGGCGACGTGATCCTGATGTCCGGTGATCCTGCACTCGTAACCGTTGCCTTGAAGCTCGCAAGAGCCACGTTCAGAACCATCAAGCAGAATCTCTTCTGGGCGTTCATCTACAACGCGGCGATGATCCCGCTTGCAGCCTTCGGTGTCATCAGTCCGATGCTCGCAGCTGCCGCGATGGCCACCTCGAGCGTGTCGGTGGTCACGAACTCACTTCGGTTGAGGAACTTCCAGGCAGGCCCCGCTACCGTGTCGACACGAGAGAGGGAGCGGTCATGACCTACCCGGAAGGCTTCGGTCCACCTCCGAACGCGCCGACCGAATCGATACCCGTGCGTCAGGCGGCGCGGCCGCTGTACGAGTCGAAGACCTGGATGAAGCTCCTCGGTGTGATCTCGATCGTGAGCGGGGTGCTAGGAGTCATCTCCATCTTCGGAATCGTGTTCGCATGGCTGCCGATCTGGCTGGGTGTCCTCCTGTGGCAGTCGGGTAAGGCCGTGGAGGCGGCGCACGAAACGGGAGACGCGGCCCGCTTCCTGGAATCGCAGGGCAAACTGAAGACCTACTTCCTGATCACCGGCATTGCGTCACTGATCGGGATCATCCTGATGGTCATCGCCATCCTGTTCTTCGGTACGGCGTGGTTGGCGTTCGTCCGAAATGGGGGAACACTCAGCTGATTCGGTACGACGCGAAGGAGGTCCGGCTGAGCCGGACCTCCCAAACCTCGGGCCCCTACTACTTCTTCTTATGACGATTGGCCTTGCGACGCTTGCGATACTTGTGTTTGGACATCTTCTTGCGTCGCTTCTTGATGAGGGAACCCATCCACACCTCTACTCTGGGGCTGAGGCCACTAGCTTGCCCGGTCCGAGCCAGGTTCGCAAGCCGAAAACGCTCATGCAATCAGCCCTTGAGCATCGACCCTCGGCGTGAGGACGACACCCTTGTCGCCGAGTGCGCCGCGCATCGCGGTGACGACCGGCTCCCGTCTGTCCGAATCCGTCAACGCCAGGATCGACGGGCCGGCACCGCTCCAGCACACATGAAGGGCACCTGCATCGAGCGCCGCAGCCATCAGGGATTCGGCGAAGAAGTTGAGGTGGGCTCGCGGTATCTCATGGAACTCATCTCCACCGGCAGAGCCGAGGGCGTTGGCGTCACCAGTCCGCAAACCCTGGACCAACGCGGCAAGCCTCCGAAGAGTACGAACGGCGACGTCGCGATCGACCTGGTCCGTGAGAACGCTCCGAGCGAGCGACGTCGAAAGTCTCTCTTCAGGAACGGCGACCACCACCTCGAGGTGTGAAGCGAACTCGAGCGGAACCACCTTGCCGCTCGTGGTGACCGACACCAGGCCACCGAACACTGCGGCCGCCGCGTTGTCGGGGTGGCCCTCCATACCGGCGACGGCGTCGAAGATTCGATCCCGAATGACATCCCCGCCGACCGCACGCACCGCAGCTCCGGCGCCGGCTGCCATGGCCGCAGCCGACGATCCCAATCCCTTGCCGATCGGAATGTCGTTGCGAACCACGAGCGAGAGCGGCTGGTGTGTGGTGGCCATGGCGGCGGCGAGCACAACGTCATTGCCCTCGGGAACATGGGGTCCCGCATGGTGCACGGTCCACTCGTCGGCAGGGACCGCCGTGACGTGGCAGCGCAAATCGAGCGCCATCGCCAGCGTGTCGAAACCCGGGCCGAGATTCGCCGACGAAGCCGGCGCTGACGCGTCAGACATGGACGGACTCCACGAAGATGTCGCCGGCCTCGGGAAGGACGCCCCGAATCGCATCCTCGATCCGCCTCACTACTGCCGTGGCTTCGTCGCCGCCGAGGCCGTTCTGTAGATCCACCTCGACGTTGACCAGGACCTCCTCCGGCCCAAGGTACATCGTCAGCAGGCGCCCAACGGCCGCGACATCACCCACTGAAAGCACTGCCGCGCGAATGGCAGAGCGGTCGGCGCGGGTTGCCGCCTCGCCAACAAGTAGCTCCTTCGTCTCTGACGCCAACAGCACGGCGACCAGCCCGAGGAGCGCACCGATGAGGATCGAAGCGAGGCCGTCCCATACAGCCCTGCCCGTGAGGATCGTGAGCACCAACCCGGCGCCCGCAAGGACCAGGCCAATGATCGCTGCACTGTCCTCGAGCAGGACAACCAGAACCGAGGTGTCCTTCGTCGAACGCAGTGAACGCCAGATCCCTCTCGAGCCGCGCTCCCGATTGAACTGGCGCCTCGCAACGCGAAACGAAAGCGACTCGATAAGAACCGCGATACCCAGCACCGCGAAGTTCGCTGCGAAGCTCGTGACTTCGTGAGGATGGCGAAGTGCTTCGATCCCTCGCTGCACGGCCAGGACGCCGCCACCGACGAACAGCATGACGGCGACCATGAAGCTCCAGAAGTACACCTCTTTTCCACGTCCGAACGGGTGCTGCACCGAACGGCCCCTTTTCGACACGGCCAGTCCGCGAAGCAACAGCAGTTGGTTGCCGGTGTCGGCGACGGAGTGGAACGCCTCGGCGAGCATGCCGGCACTGCCGGTGATCAGCGCCGCGACGAACTTCGCGACGGCGATCAACGTGTTGCCGAGCAGGGCAGCGATGACCGCCGAGCGTGAGTCAGCCATACGAGCCATTGTACGACCCCCCTCTCCCCGTTCCTGCCACTGAGCCAACCGCCAGACCGAACCCCGCAGAACGCGCCGCCGGAGGTAGTAGCGTGGCGCCGATATGGAGGGACTGTTCAGCCTCGACGAGACAGTCGCGCTACTGGTGCTCGGTATCGGTGCTGCCATGATCCTCGGCAATATCGTGGCACTCGTGCGAGGCCGGCGGCAGGAGTCCGAGCACCTCTACGTCGGGAGAGCGTGGTTCCTCCTGCTCACCGGAGTTCTCATCACCGTGTGGTCGATCGTGAGCTTGGGTCGGTGACGCGAGAGGGACACGGCTCTTCCGAGTCGTGTCCCTCACCCCTGGAGCAACACCCTGGATGCCCGCCCGGCCGGCGCTGGTCCGGCCCGGCAGTATTAAATGCTATCACTCTGCGGAGAGAAATGCCCAGCGGACTCCGGCGCGGAATCGGCTACCTCACGCCCTACCGGTGGGCCGCTGAGATCAGCTCCGCTTCCCGTTTCGGAGACAACGCCGCCGAAGGCAGCCCCTGACCCTCGAGCCACGCCCGCGTATCCCGCACCGTCACGATGGGATCGGTCAACTCGAGACCCCTTTCACGCGCGATGTCGGCGCTGACATCCATGAGGCCGCTCCGCTCACCGTGCTCCGGTCGGTACAGCGGGAGTTCGAGAAACGACAGACGGGCGCCAGTGATGATCTCCTTCGGGACCCATACGGGTGTCTCCACACCGATCAGCTGCACGAACTCGCTCCAGGTGAGGCGCGGGCCGGCCAGGTTGAACACACCGTCGATGTCCTGCTCGACCGCCTTCCGCACGAATCGGGCAACATCGCGAACGTCGATCACCTGCACGTGGTCGGTCCCATCGCCCGGAGCGAGAACCTCGCCGCCGAGTTCGGCCCGCTTGACCCAGTAGGGATATCGGCCGCTCGGGTCGTGGGGTCCCACGATGATCTGCGGACGGAGGATCGTGCTTCTCACGGGGAAGTATTCGGCAACGATGCGCTCGCAGGTGATCTTCAGCGGGCCGTAGGTTTCTCCGTTCACACCGGTGATGTCTTCTGCTGCCGGCCCGATCGTCGGGTGGGTCTCCCTCACCGGCCTGACGACCGGATCCCCGTAGACACTCACGGCGCTGATGTAGACGTAGCGGCCGATGCGATCCTGTAACACACAGGCGCTACTCCGCACGTGCACCGCCGTGTAGCCACTCACGTCGACGCAGGCATCCCAGGTACGGGAGGCCAGCGCAGCCAAACCTGAAGGTCCCTCGTCGCGATCGCCACGCAGGCGTTCTACCTCTCGTGGGAGGTCGTCGAATGTCACACCGCGAGTGAACGTACTCACATGGTGCCCCCCAGCCAGCAGTGCCTCCACGATGTGACGGCCCACGAACCGCGTCCCCCCCAGCACGAGCACGTTCAGCCGGTCTCGTGAGAGTCCGGGTCGATCCATCACGCCACGGTATCACCGCGCCACCCGCTCAGTCCTGCCGGGTCCAGATGGCTGTTGATGGTCGCTTGGGCAGCGAGCACCGCCTTGGCCCCTCTCCGGCCGATGCGGTAACCTCCCGTCCCCGGATCGCTCCGGAGCGAGCCGGTCCCATGCGGGTGTAGTTCAGTGGTAGAACACGAGCTTCCCAAGCTTGCAGCGGGGGTTCGATTCCCCTCACCCGCTCCGACCCCGTTCCATGGGCGAGGGCGACCAGAGAAACATTCCCTCGTAACCACGAAGCCGATAGGCTGGCCGTGGAAGGAGATCCGAGGTGCCGAACGACTGGCCCGTTCCACTTGACCGTCCCATCTACCAGATGAACGAGGCGGCGCGCCTGCTCGGGTTGCCCGACAAGACACTGCGCCGCTGGATCGATGGAGACAGACGCTTCGACACCGTCATCGAGCCGCTGATCAGACCCGAGTCCACAGGGTCCACCGAGGTGACCTGGGGCGAGTTCGCCGAAGCCGGCTTCCTGCGCCAGTACCGCTATCGATCGCTCCCCATGAAACGGCTGCGACCGTTGATCACTGCGCTCCGTGAGGAGCTCCGAACACCCTATCCGCTCGCGCAAGCGAAGCCCCTCTACACACGCGGTCGAGAACTCTTGTGGCGCGAGCAGCAGAACCACGGCATCGGGCCAGATCTGTTCCTCGTCGTCCAGGGCCCCCTGGAGAAGGGCTATCAACTGGTGCTCACGGAGGTCGCCACACAGTTCGTGTCTCGCGTCGAGTTCGAGCCGCCCGAGACTGGGGTCGTCGCAAAGTGGTATCCACTCGGCCCCGACCACAAGCGCATCGTGCTGGATCCCCGCATCTCGTTCGGGCTTCCCACAATCAAAGGCATTCGCACAGAGATCCTCTCCGAGCTCCATGCGGCCGGTGAACCCGATTCCTCGATCGTGAAGGCGTACTCGGCCTACGGAATATCGCAGTCCGACATCATCGAGGCGGTCCGATTCGAGCACTCGCTTCGACCCGCAGCGTGAGTTCACGATTCTTCTTCGATGCGAACATCATCGGAGTAGCCGGTGCACTTGAACCGGAGATGTCAGGCATCGTGTATCCGGGGCACGCAGACTGGCCATTCGACCAAGACGCCTCTGACGAAATCTGGCTTCCCTACGTTGGCGACAGCGGCTGGTGCGCCATTCTTCGCGACAAGCGGGTCAGGTATCGACGTTCCGAACGCGCCACCCTGGAGAGATACCGAGTTCGCGCCGTCGTCATCGCCACGGACAGAAACCTCACCATCGCGGAGAACGCCGACCTGCTGCGGGGCAATTGGACGAAGATCGAGGCAACACTCTCGAAGCCCCCTGCCTTCTACCACCTGACCGCTAGAGGGCTCAGAGAGGTGCTGCGCTACTAGTCGGCTGCCCGACGCGCCCTTCAGGGCAGGTATTGCTCGACGATCTGCACCACGATGTCGCCGTTGAGCGTCAGCCAGTACGGCAGGTATCCGTACCCGTACCAGAACCAGGGCACGATATCCGAATCCGGCTGCGACATCAGCGTCGCCCACGTCCCGACATCTACTGCCGCCTGGGAGACACACGGTCCCGGGTCCGGGTGGCAGACCTGGAGGACGACCCCCACATCGTCGGCGAGACGAAGGGTCCGGAGCCGAGGGTTGTTGTTCCTGATGTAGTAGTCGTTCTCGATGAACTCGTCGGGGCCGATGACACCATCTTCCCGCGCTGCCTCGGTTGCCGCCTCCCCCACGAACCAGTCGGCGTAGTCCGCGACGATCGTCATTGCGCTCGGATCAACTCCCTGGATGAATGCCAGCTGGTCAATGAGGCTCGGGTCGACGATCACCTCGATTGTGAGCACCGACGCCATACCCGCAGGGTTCGTTGCGGTCACGTCGAGCAGGTGCACCCCTGGATCCAAGTCGAGGCCCGCAACGAACTCGGTCCTTCCGAGCAGTCGGTCTTCCCCTACGTTCAGATCGGCGTATTGGAACGTGACGTCATCGAACCCCTCGACCCACCCTTGAACGGTCACTTGACCATCGACAGAGTAGATCCTGCTGGACCCGTAGATGTGAATCGCCGGTGGCGTCGGCATGGTCGTGGTGGACGGAGCCGTCGTAGATATCGGCGTGGAAACAGTCGTGCTGGTCGTAGTAGACGGAGGTGTCGTGGCGGTCGTGGTTGTCGTCGGCGCGGCCGACGTGGAAGCCACCATCGTCGTGGTCGTCCCCAACCGGGTCGTAGTCGTGGTGGTCTCCTGGACAACCGTTGAACACGCGACCAGCGCGAGACACACGCCTCCGACCGCCAGCCTCCACCCGGGCCGTCCGATGCCCATCACCATCTCCCTGTCGAGGCAATCCGCGCTTCGAGCCTACCTCCCGCGCCGGTGACATTGACTGTGCTTCCTTCGCCTAGTGTCATGGTCATGCGACGCATGCTGTTGGCCGTTCTTCTCGTCTCCGCAGCGTGCACGCCCGCTCCCGTTCAGACCTCTTCCACCCTCCCGCCTCCCGTCACCACGACCACCACCACGCTCCCCACCGGACCCGGGCAGTGCGGTCAGCCGTTGCTCACGGACGCACGCGTCCCAAGCAGCCAACTTGCAGACGAGATCATCAGCCGCTTCATCGCTGACCGTCTTGCCGGACAGGGAGCGGAAGGCTGTCTCACCGGAGACGCCGCACAGGTCTACGCGTCCTCGGTGTTCCCAACCTGTCTGTACACATGCACGGGTCTTGCCATAATCGACCTCCCCGACCCTCCAAACATCCGGCCCGAGGGTGAGGAGACGCTCGGACCTCTGAGATCGATCCTCGTCGACTACCACATCGACGACACCCTCACCAGGAGCATGCGCGAGGTCTACAGCGTTCAGACGGTGCGGGGACCTGCCGACCAGCGCCAGGTCCTGATCGGGGCGGTGACCGTACAGCCGGAGTCGCAGGTGGACGACACGACAGGTCGACAGGTGATCGAGGACTTCCTCACAGCGTTGGGCGACGGCGCGTGGGACATCGCCTACGCGCTGATGGTCAACGAAGGGGCTTCGAGCGAAGTCGAGCAGCGTCTTCCGGATCTGTGGAGTGGTTCGGCGCCCGCCGACGTGCTCGAACCGTTCTGCAAGACGGCCATGTGTGGAACGGCCTACGAGATCCTCGACAGTCGAGCTACCTCGGAGTCGACTCGCACCTATCAGGTGCAGTTCAAGGGAGGCGAGGGACCCGTCACCGTAGCCATGCTGGTGAGCATGTTCGAAGGGCAACTCAGCGTTGGACAACTCCCGCCAGATGGAGCCATCGGCGAGTCGGCGCCGGCGCTCCAGGATCTCTTCTTCCCCGACGGGTACGAGGGTGCCCTCGCGTTCGTTCGGTATGACTCCATCCAGTTGAACGGAGGCGACTGGTATGTCTGGAACGCCGCCCGGTATGAACGAGATACCGAGGTGATCTCCGACAACGTGGCCTTCGACGGCATAGGCGGAGTGGAACTCGCCTCACTCGGCGACGGTACCGTCGGCAATCCGACCGTCATCGCTGCAGGAGGGTGGACACTCGCCGGCGTCGCGATCGACGAGGGCGAGCCTTCCGTGCTCGTGACGGACGGACAGCGCCTCATCGCCTACCGACTGTCCGACAAGAGTCTCCGCACCGTCGTCGACATCTCTTCAGAGAGACCAATCACATGCGCGTCGACCGGAAATGGCAACGTCCTCGTAACGAGTGTTCTCGGCGACTCCACGACATATGACCTGTACTCGTTCGCCGATGGGGAGCACATCGCTCACTTCGAGCCCGACAAGGCAGCGGGTTGCGGAGTACTGGCTCCTGACGGCTCCACGTTCATCTACTCGGCGGATGTCTCCTTGCACAATCCCCAGACGATCGTGCTGGCATCAGCTGTCGATGGCACCGAAATCGACCGCTGGTCGGTCCTCGCCGAGTCATTGATCGGGTCTCCGACCCACCCGGCGCTCGCGTTCGACGGGCGATATGCCATCGCCGACCTCACGGTCCCCCTCGACGAAGCGCCCTACGTTCAGAACCTTGACCTGGGCCGGCGGTTCGTCGTCGATACCCGGACCGGAGACCAGTGGATGGTCGACACGAGCGCCCAGATCCTGTTCCCGCCGGGATAGCTGTTTCCTCCCCCAGAAGCGAAGCGATGTTGGGGGAGGTGGACTCGGCCAAAGGCCGAGGACGGAGGGGGCCGTTCCCACCAACGTAGCTCCACCCAAGCCCCGGCCCGCTAGCGAGTTCGCCCTCAGCGTTCCAGCCACACCGGCGGTCGCTTCTCCTTGAATGCCAATATGCCCTCGGCGGCGTCATCGGTGGCGCAGAGGGCGGCGAATGCCTCGTTCATGTACGACATCGCATTGCCAAACGCGAGATCGGCCGCTGCGTAGAAGGACGTCTTGGCAGATCGCAAGGCCAGCGGGCTCTTGTCGGCAAGCTTCCGAGCCCATACGCGCGTCTCCTCCTCCAGCGCATCGTCGGGAACGACGCGGTTGATCAGCCCGATCTCGACGGCGGTCGCTGCAGAGATCAACTCACCGAAGTAGAGCAACTCGAGGGCCTTCTTGCGTCCTACCGAACGCGACACCGGGATGACCGGACCAACACAGTTGAGCCCGACGTTGATCGCAGTCAGCCCGAACCTGGCACTCTCGGCCGCGATGGCGAGGTCGGCGGCGGCGACCGTCCCCGCACCGTTGGCGACCGCAACCCCGTGTATCTGCGCGATCACGGGTTTGGAAATCGCCATCATCGTGGCGAGTGGGCGCTCCATGAGATCGGTCCACTCCCGATACTCTCGAGCCGACTTGCCAGGGAACTCGTTGAGGTCGATACCCGCACAGAACACCCTCCCGGCGCCTCGCAGGATGATCACGCGTACCCGCCGATCTCCGTCGAGCTGGCTCAGAGCGGCATCGAGCTGGGTAGCGAGTGGCGTGTTGAAAGTGTTGAGCCGATCGGGGCGATTCAGGGTCACGACCCCTACGGCGTCATCGCCGACCTCGACCGAAACGGCATCGAACTCCACGAACATCCTCCCGACTCGATGACAAATCACCCTACCGCGCCCAAAGCCCCTCTCGACGGTGCCCCGGTATGCGGTCATCTACCATCCTGGGTAGGAGGACCATGTGATCTTTTCAGACCGAACGATCAAGGAAGCGCTCGCCGCAGGACGCATCGTCATCGACCCGTTCGACGAGTCCTTCGTGCAACCGTCGAGCGTAGACCTTCGCGTCGACCGGTTCTTCAGAGTCTTCGAGAACCATCGGTACCCGCAGATCGACCCCAAGCAGCCGCAAGACGACCTGACCACCTTGGTCGAGACCTCGGACAACGACCCATTCATTCTGCATCCGGGCGAGTTCGTACTGGGATCCACACTGGAACGAGTCGGTCTCGGTGATGACGTCGTCGCGCGTCTCGAAGGCAAGTCGAGTCTCGGCAGGTTGGGTCTGCTCATCCATTCGACCGCAGGGTTCGTCGATCCGGGATTCGACGGCTACCTCACCCTCGAACTGTCGAACGTCGCCAAGCTCCCAATCGCCATCTACCCGGGCATGAAGATCGGACAGATCTCGTTCTATGAGCTCACGACACCGGCAGAGCATCCCTATGGAGAAGCCGGCGGCAAGTACCAGGGTCAGCGGGGACCGACCCCAAGCAGGATCCATCAGGAGTTCTGAAGAACAGTCTTCAGTCATCGGTCAGAACGCGACGCAGAGCAACACGAGACCGTAGGGCGAGTGTCTTACCGAAAACCCAGAACCGGCAACCGAGAACGGCGAACCGGGAGCCGAAGGACTCGCGGAACCGGCCCGGCTCGCTCTGAGAGCCCCAAGTCTTCAGTCATCAGTCATCAGTCATCAGTGAGAACGCGACGCAGAACGACACGAGACCGTAGGGTGAGTGTCTTACCGAAAACCCAGAACCGGCAACCGAGAACGGCCTGCGTAGCAGGCCTACAGCACCGCGTGTGCGAGACGAACCGGCGTGATAGAAACGAGCCCATCGGCGACCGCCTCGACATCCGTTCCCGAAAGGTCACCCTGCAGGCGCAACCCGGTCGAGAAGTCGTGGATGAACACGCCGGGCCGTATCTCACGGAAGATCCGGTCGTAGCCGATCTTGGCGAGGTCGGTGAGTACCCGAGGCGTGTCGACGGTGGCGTTCGTATCGAAATTCACGTTCAGCAGGTCGACGCCTTCCGGGTATCCCTCCCGTCGAGTCGCCGCGACGATATCGGCGCTCAACCTGGCCGCTCTGGGCCACAGGTCAGCGTCATCCCCCGCCCACACGCGCTTCGACCAGCCTCGATGGTCTTGCGTCACTCCCGTAGACAACGCGATTGCAGGTATTCCGGCGATCCAACCTTCTGCCGCTGCACCGGCGGTTCCGCTCGACAGGAAGAAGGCGAGGCTGTCATTGAGACCGATGTTGATCCCCGACACAACCATCTCCGGTGGCTCGCCGAACAGCGAGTGCACACCGAGTTGAGTGCAGTCGGCCGGGAACCCGTCGGCGACCGCGATCTCCACCCCTTCGCGAACGACCCGAGTGACCCTGATCTCGCCGAAACGGGTGATGGCCTTTCCGATCCAGCTCCGTTCTCGATCCGGAACCACGACCCTCACGTCGGTGACATCGCTCAACGCCCTGATGAATGGCAGCAACGCGGGAGAGTCGATGCCGTCGTCATTGGTCACCAGCAGATATCCCATCGCCGGAACAGGCTACCCGGAACGCCAGGAACCCCCGGCAACCCGGGGGTTCCTGAAGTCCTCGGCGAGTTGGAGGAAGGGGGGACTCCGTTGTGCTCTCTTCGAGGACGCTGCCGACCTAGACATCGGCAGAACACCACAACACTTGAGGCGTTTACGAAGCACCCCCAGCCGGGAGGGAGTGGCCGAGGGTGCTTGCGTTCGAACTCGCCGGGTTGCCCCGGAGATGCTCAAACTGTATCACAGGTACGTTATTGCACCAATGCCCCTGACCGAAGGGCTACTTATGCTCCCGGCCGCGTTGGTTAGAAGTGAGTGGCGAAATCGGGGATCAGTCTGATAGAGTTTGGTTATGCTCAATCCGAGAGAACTCCAAATCTTCCTCGCCGCCGCCGAAACCGAGAACTTCTCTGAGGCCGCCCGTCGACTCAACATCTCGCAACCGGCCATCTCGATGCAGATCAGATCGCTCGAGGAGAAGCTGAACATGCCACTCTTCACGCGGACGGGGAGGCAGGTGACCTTGACAGACTCGGGCCGGGTTCTCGTCCCCATGGCGCGCGATGTCATCGACAACACGATCCGTCTCGAAGAGGCGATGGCCTCGCTCCAAGGCGACGTGGTCGGAGTCCTCAAGCTCGGCTGCAGCACGGCGGCCGGCAAGTACGTGGTTCCTCGATTGATGGCCGGCTTCCACACCCGCTATCCCAAGGTCGGTCTCGTCTGTGATGTCACGGGTCGGCACCAGGCACTCCAGTCGCTGCGCGATGGAGATGTGCTCCTTGCGATGACCAGTCTGCGGGAGCCATACAAGGGCATCGAGTACCGTCCTTTCCTGACCGACCGCATCGTGCTGATCGTTCCGCCGGATCATTCGTGGGCGGCACTGAAACGACCGCTGAAACCGAAGGAGCTGCTGGCCGGGCAGTTCATCCTCCGTGAGTCCATGTCGGGAACTCGATCCGCGGTCGCCGAGGGACTGTCGTGGCACGACATGTCTCTGGACGATCTCGATCGTGTCATGGTCCTCGGCAACTCGGAGGCGATCTGTGCCGCGGTGCAGGAGAAGATCGGCGTTGCGTTCGTCTCGACCTCCATCGCCTGTGAAGCAACCAAGGCGGGCACAGTCGTGCCCGTGTCTGTCGAGGGCATGGAGCTGACCACCACGTTGTATCTGGCACGCGACACCGACCGGCCGGCCACCCGCTCTCAGGCCGCGTTCTGGGAGTTCGCGTTCGCCCCGGAGAACGAGCATATCCGCACCAGGCCGAGCCTGCCGGCAGATCGAATCTGCTGACCGGATGAACCGCTCCCGCCCTGTGCTGGTCGCCGTCATGGCGACTCTCGCCGCTGCCTGGGGAACCGTCCCGCTGATCGTGCGATCGGTGCCTCTCTCTTCGCCACAGCTTGCCGCGCTCAGGCTCTGGTTCGGTGCCTTGACGGTTCTGAGCATCCTCGCCATCCGAGGCGACCTGCGCTTGCGCCGCACCGATCCCCTCGCGCGCATCACCGGCCTGGGTGTGCTCCTGGCGATCCATTGGGCGGCTTTCTTCTGGGCGATCGACACGACCACCGTGGCAGTCGCCATCGTCGTCGTCTATCTGGGTCCGGTGGCGATCGCCGCCCTCTCTCCGAGGATCCTCAGAGAACCCCTCCGTGCCGGCTCGGTCGTCAGCCTGGCCGTCGCTCTCGGCGGGGTCATCTTGGTAGCTCGCCCACATGGGGGGGCGACTGTCGAAGGAGTCGTCGCCGCCTTGATCGCTGCCGCGACGTTCGCTGCGATGGTCCTGATAGGCAAGCCGGCGGCACAGGCCGTAGGAGGGTTGAAACTGGCAGGACTGCAGATGACGGTGGCAGCACTCGTCTCGACCCCCTGGGCAGTATCGGCGCTTCACGAGATTCCAGCCCACTGGTGGCAAATCTCCGTCCTCGGGATCGGCCTCACCGGGATCGGCCTGATGATCTACTGGTCGCTGATCAGCATCCTGCCCGTCACGACCATCGCCATCACCTCCTACATCGAACCGGCTTCCGCAGTGATATGGGCCGCGGTGTTCCTCTCCGAACCGGGCGACGCATGGTCATGGATCGGTGTGGCGTTGGTGATCGGCGCTGGGATCGCCGCAGGAACCAGCCGACAGCTGACAGCCGACAGCTGACAGCCGCTCTGGAAGCCGGGGGCCGTTGGCCGTGAGCTGTTTGCTGTTTGCTGTTTGCTGTCTGCTGTCAGCTCTTCTTGAAGATCGCTGCGGCTCCCATGCCGCCACCGATGCACATGCTTACGATGCCGTACTCGACGTCGCGCCTCTTCATCTCGTGCAGCAGTGTCGCCGTGAGCTTGGCGCCGGTGCACCCCAGCGGGTGGCCGAGTGCGATCGCACCGCCGTTCACGTTCACCTTCTCCGAGTCGAGGCCCAGCTCCCGCACGCAGTAGACGGCCTGGCTCGCGAATGCCTCGTTCAGCTCGATCAAGCCGATGTCGTCGAGGCTCAAGCCGGCGGCCTTCAACGCTTTCGGGATGGCGACCGACGGCCCGATGCCCATGATCGCCGGGTCGACGCCCGCGACCTGATAGGTGACCAGTTCGGCGAGTGGTTCGAAGCCCAGCTCCGCAGCACGTTCCTTCGTCATGAGCAGCTCGACGCCCGCTCCGTCGGACATCTGTGAGGAGTTGCCGGCCGTCGATGTTCCGTTGATCTTGAACGCCGGCTTCAGCTTGGCGAGTCCCTCGAGGGTGCTCTCCCGTGGCCCATCGTCGGTGTCGAACGTGAACCCCTTGCCGTCAGCGCTCACGGCAACAGGGATGATCTCGTCGACGAACTTGCCCGCCTTCTGCGCTGCCACCGCCCGTCGTTGCGATTCGAGCGCGAAACGATCTTGTGCTTCGCGGTCGATCCCGAAGCGCTCGGCCACGTTCTCGCTCGTCATCCCCATCGACTCGTACGCGGTGGGCATGTGCTCGGCGAGCCACGGGTTCGGTGCCGGCTTGTTGCCGCCCATGGGAACCATCGTCATCGACTCGACCCCGCCGGTCAGCACGATGTCCGAGAAGCCGGCCGAGATGTGCGCGGCACCCGTTGCGAGGGTCTGCAGTCCGGAGCTACAGAAGCGGTTCATCGTCATCGCCGGCGTCTCCAGCGGGAGGCCTGCTCGCAGCGCGGAGATCCGGCCCACGTTCATTCCTTGCTCGCCTTCGGGCATTGCACAGCCGATGATGACATCGTCGATCGACGCCGGGTCGAGTTCAGGGGTGCGCTCCAAGAACCCCTGCATCAGCAGAGCAAGAAGCTCATCGGGTCGAGTCTCTCGTAGGGATCCCTTGTACGCTTTGCCGACCGCTGTCCGGTAGGCATGGGTGACGACAACGCTCATGTGTTTCTCGCTTCCTCAATTCCTCAACGGTTTGCCGGTTGCCAGCATGTGTTGGATTCGTTCGATCGTCTTCTCCTCGTGACACAGCTCGAGGAACACCTCACGTTCCAAATCGAGCATCTCTTGCTCGGTCCGCTCGGTTCCCTGTGCAACGTCGCCTCCACAGGCCACATATCCGAGCCGGTTGGCGAGGTGCTGGTCGTACTCACTGATGTACCCGCCGCCCCGCATACCGTGCGCCGCGATCTTGATCGCCGCGATGCCGTCCCTCCCGGGCACCTTCACCGAGCCTGGCCTCGGTGGTTTGTACCCGCCTTCGACGAGTGCGAGCACGTCCTTCTTGGCGGCAGCGAGCAGCGTGTCGGGGTTGAGGTGGACCTTGTCGGTTGGTCGTAGGTAGCCGAGGTCTCTGGCTTCTTCTGCGCTCGTCGACACGGTTCCCAATCCGATCGTCTTGAAGATCTTCTCCATGAACGGGAACAGGTTGGCGCTGACGCCGGATGGCACGCTGCCGTAGTTCCGGAACGCCAGCTCTTTGCATCCACCGCCGGCCGGGATCAGTCCGACGCCCAGCTCGACCTGCCCCAAGTAGGTCTCGGCCGATGCACGGACGAGGTCACCGTGCATGACCGCCTCACAGCCACCACCCAGGGCCATCCCTCTCGGAGCCACAACGACCGGCCCCTTGCAGTACTTCATCTTCATGTAGGCGTTCTGGATGCCCGCAATGGCTCCTTCGAGCTCATCCCACATGTTCGACATGGCGAGCATGCCGACGAGCCCGATGTTGGCCCCTACCGAGAAGTTGGCGGCTTCGCTTCCGACGACCAGCCCGACCAGCTCGCCACTGTCGACCTTGTCCACGGCCCTGTCCAGCATCTCGATGATCTGCGCGTCGATCGAGTTCATCTTGGTGTGAAACTCGACCAACCCGACACCGTCCCCCATGTCGTAGAGGGTTGCGCCGTCATTCTGTTCGATGACGTCGAGGTCGGCGATCGTGAGAATGCCTTCCATCCCCGGAGCGGGCAGGTATTCGTTCGCGTCGACGTCCCAGTAGTGGAGGACGCCGTTGCGTCGCAGGTACCACGTGCCGTCGGACTCCGAGAGCATCGTGTCGACGGCCTTCGGGATCGTCATCCCTTCTTCCCGCATCCTTTTCACGGAAGCCTCGACACCGATGGCGTCCCAGGTCTCGAAGGGCCCGAGTTCGTAGTTGAAACCCCACCTGATTGCTCGATCGATGTTGACGGCGTCGTCGGCAATGACTCCGAGGAGTTCCGCCGAGTAGATGCACGTCTCGGCGGTCACCTTCCAGGCAAGCTGTCCCGCGACGTCGTCGTGCCATATGACCTCGCGGACTCTCTCCCGAACGTCGTCGAGCTTTCGAGCCGCCCCAATCGAATCGAACCGAACCGTCGGCTGAGCTTCGTACTCCATCGTGTCGAAGTTGAGCACGAGGATCTCCCGGTTTCCTTCGGCGTCACGTGTCTTCTGGTAGAAACCGGCGCCGGTCTTCTCTCCAAGGTCGCCGCGCTCGATGAGAGCAGTGAGCACAGCCGGAGGTACGAAGCGGTCACGCCACGGATCGTCGGTCGACCCGTCGGCGACAGTGCGCAGGACGTGAGCCATCGTGTCGAGGCCGACGACGTCGGCGGTGCGGAAGATGGCCGACTTGGGTCGTCCGGTTGCCGGTCCAAAGATCTTGTCGACCTCGGTGATACCGACACCCAACTCCTCCATCCAATGGAACACGGAAGTCATGCCGAACGTGCCGATCCTATTGCCAACGAAGTTCGGCGTGTCCTTGCCGTAGACGATGCCCTTGCCGAGGGTCCTCGAGCCGAAGTCGGCCATCGCAGCCAGCACGGCCGGGTCCGTGTCGACGCCCGGCACCAGTTCGAGCAGGTGCAGGTAGCGCACCGGGTTGAAGAAGTGGGTGACGAGGAAGCTCCTCCGGAAGTCGTCGCTTCTCCCTTCGGCCATGGCAGCGACCGACAGCCCGGAGGTGTTGGACGAAACGACCGTCCCGGGCGCTCGACGTTCGTCAACCATGGCGAACATCTTCTGTTTGATGTCGAGCCGTTCGACGACCACTTCGACGATCCAGTCGACCTCCCCCAGCTTGTCGATGTCGTCTTCGTAGTTGCAGGCCGTCACGAACGAGGCGAAGTCCTTGCGGTACAGCAGCGCCGGCTTCGCGCGCTGCATGGACTCCAGCCCGGCAGCCGATATGCGGTTGCGCACATCGGCGAGCGCAAGGCCGCGTGCCTTCTCGGCGTCGGTCAGCTCTGTCGGAGCAATGTCGAACAAGTAGGAGGGAATGCCTGCGTTTGCGAGCTGTGCGGCGATGCCCTGTCCCATGATTCCCGATCCCAGTACTGCCACTCGGCTGATGCCCATCGGTCCTCCACGATCAGATGCCTCAACACTATCGGATACGCGACCGATCTGTTCGCGACAGCAAGCAACCGGCGGTTCGCCAAGCGAACCGCCAGTCTTCAGTCTTCAGCAAGCAGTCTGGAACCACACCAGACCGCAGGGCCAGGCGAGCCTCTCTCAGCCCACAGCCGACAGCCAACAGCCCACAGCCAGAACGCTGCCGCACACAGCCTCCTACCGCAACGCGAGCCCCTCTACGCTGCACTCACTGAGGGGACAACAGGCCCGTGCAACGAGCCTGTTTCGGTGTCGGTCGGTACCGATGGCCTCCAGCAGGCTGTGACCGGCCTCCCGCACGCGACCTCGGACAACACGAGACACCAGGACAACGGTCTTACCGACAACCCATGACCGAAGACGGCCCGCGAAGCGGGCCTAGACTACATCCCGGCCGAGGTCGGAGAAGAGGGTGAACTCCGGGAGGAATGTCATCTGCACTATGCCGGTCGAGCCGCTCCGATGCTTGGCGACGATCACTTCGGCCAGTCCCTTCGTGTCCTGAGCCTCCGGGTGGTAGTACTCGTGACGGTAGATGAACATGACGATGTCGGCGTCCTGCTCGATGGCGCCGGACTCCCGCAGGTCGCCGAGACGGGGACGTTTGTCCTCTCGTGATTCCAGGCTGCGGTTCAACTGCGAGACGGCGAGGATCGGCACGTCGAGCTCTCGTGCCAGGTTCTTCAGCGATCTCGAGATCTCTGCGATCTCCTGCTGACGGTTCTCCCTCGCCGAACCCTGCATGAGCTGGAGGTAGTCGATGATGATCAGCTGGAGGCCGTGGGCTCGTCGCAATCGCCGGCTCTTCGCGCGAATGTCGGTGACGGTGAGCTGCGGCGAGTCGTCGATGTACACGGGGATCTGATACATCTTCGACGCTGCGTGGACGACTTTCTGCCACAGCTGTGGCCCGAGCTGCCCTGTGCGCAGCTTCATCGAGTCGACCCTGCCTGTCGAGCACAGCAGACGTTGCACGATCTCTTCTCTGCTCATCTCGAGCGAGAAGATCGCGACGGTGCCGCCGGTCATTGCCACGTTCGTCGCGATGTTGGACACGAGCGTGCTCTTGCCCATCGATGGCCGCGACGCAACGACGACGAGGTTGGCCGGCTGAAGACCGCCAAGCTTCTTGTCGAGGTCTCTGAAACCGGTCGCCAGCCCGGTCAGCTCCGACCCGCGAGCCTCCATCTCTTCGATGGTCTCGAGGGCGCCGTGCAAGAGCGGGCTCATCGGCACGAGGCCGTCGCCGACACGACGTTCGGCGATACGCAGCACCGTCTGCTCGGCCTGGTCCAGGACCACCGAGATCTGCTCGTCCGTCATGACGGCGAGATCACCGAGCACCCCACCCGCCTGGATGAGTCTGCGACGCAGTCCGTGCTCTTCGACGATTGCTGCGTAGTACTCGATGTTGGACGCCGTGGGAACGGCGTCCATCACATCGGATAGGTAGCCTGCGCCGCCGATCCGATCGAGCTCGCCCTTTCGGTGCAGGGCATCGGAAACGGTCAGGGCGTCAATCGGCTGGTTCGCGTTGTACAGATCGACGATCGCCTCGAATATCGCCTGGTGTGCCGGAACGTAGAAGTCGTCCGGTTCGAGTTTGTCCATGACGAGGTTCGCCGCCTCGGCGGACAGCATGATCGCCCCCAGCACCGACTCCTCCGCCTCCCGGTTGTGCGGGGCGACCCGCATCCTGCGGACTGATCCGCTTGGCGCGGGCGAGGTGAGACGATCTGTCATGCTATGCGGGGATCACATCCAGCGAAAGCGGGAACTCGACGTCGGGGTGGAGCTTCACTCGAATCTCGTACAGACCGATGCTCTTGACCGGCTCGGTCAGGTGAATCTGGCCCTTGTCCAGCTCGACGCCTGTGAACTTCTTGACACCTTCGACGATATCCGTCTGGGTCACGGAGCCGAACAGCCTGCCTTCGTCACCGGCGCGTGCTGCAACCACCACTCGCGTACCTACGAGCGTCTTGGCGACCGATTCGGCCTCCTCGAACGCACGACGGTCCGTCTCCCTTCGGGCCCGCTGCAACGCCTCGGCGTTCTTGAGCGCGCCGGCACTCGCCTTGACGGCGAGGCGTTTCGGAAGCAGGTAGTTGCGTCCATAGCCCTCGGACACGTCGACGACATCCCCTTTCCCGCCCAGTTGGGGCACCTCGGCGATGAGTATGAGCCTCATCGCTTGATGTAGGGAAGGATGGCCATTTCACGGGCGTTGCGGATCGCGCGGGCAACCTTGCGCTGATGCTGCGCGCAGTTCCCCGTCACTCGTCGTGCCCTGATCTTGGCGCGGTCGGACATGTAGTTGCGGAGCAGCGCTACATCCTTGTAGTCGATGTAGTCGATCTTCTCCTTGCAGAAGTAGCAGGGCTTCGGCTTGCGCTGTCGCAGATTCGCCTGCTGCGTCCTTCGGCGCGGGCCTTTGGGTTTCTGTGCCATATGTGTCCTCTCTAGAACGGTGCCTCGTCGGGGCCGTAGTCGTCCCGAGCGACCGGTGCGGCGGGCGCCGGCTTCGAGCCGCCCCAGTCTCCACCGTCACGTGCGGTCTTGGTGACCGATGCGGTCGCCCAGCGAAGGGAAGGACCGATCTCGTCGATGCGAAGCTCGACGACGGACCGCTTGTCTCCTTCCTGGGTCTCCCACTGCCGCTGCTCGAGACTGCCTGCGACGATCACTCGTGTGCCCTTCTGCAGTGACTCGGCGGCGTTTTCTGCTGCTTCACGCCACAGGGTGCCACCGAAGAAGCTCGTCTGCTCCTGCCACTCGCCGCCCTGGTCACGCCATCTCCTGTTGACCGCAATCCGAATCTTGGCCATCGCGACGCCGGATGGGGTGAAGCGAAGCTCCGGGTCCTCGACGAGGTTGCCGATGAGGGTCACGTTGTTGGTCGCCATTGGAATCTCTCTCCTTGCCGCTCGTCCCACCTGCATCGTGACGCGCTGGTGGGACAGAAACGACGATTACTCGTCCGGTCGGATGATCTTGTGGCGTACCACCAGGTCCGCCAGTGACAGAACCCTGTCGAGATCGTCGACCACATCGGGCTCAGCGTGGAAGTTCAGCACCGAGTAGTAGCCCTCGTGAAGATGGTTGATCTCGTAGGCAAAGCGCCGTTTGCCCCACAGGTCCCGTTTGTCGACCGTCCCGCCCCGGCTCCGAAGGAACTCCTCCGTTTGCTCGACGAGCTTCTGGTAGTCGCTCTCGGCCAGTTCAGGCCGATGAATGGTCATCAACTCATAGCTTCGCATTCCACCTCCTTTGGACATCCGCTCCTCGCGGAAGGCCCCGCCGTTCGACGGAGCAGGGTTCGGCGATTCGCCGAGGGAAGCGGTCGGAGTGTAGCCAGGGTGCTGACGTCTCCGAAAGCGAGAACCCGGCCTGGTTTTCCCGATCTGGTCATGGAACCAGGACCGCACCGGCCGGAAGTGTCGACAACCGGCCACCGGCGGGGGCTTCGATCGCCCACCGGTACGGGTCGGATGGTCCGTAGGTGGGGCACGGGTCGGTCGTGCAGAGGGGCATGCTGAGCACCTGGATGAGCTCTCCATCGTCACCGAAGAAGGCGATGTCGAGGGGAATCAGTGTGTCCTTCATCCAGAAGCGGGTGGTCGTGATGTCCGGGAATTCGAACAGCATTCCGTCGATTCCGTCGAGCGTCGTCACGCCACTGAGTCCTTGTTTCCGCTGAGCAGAGGTGGATGCGACCGCGACGGACAGCGTCTGGCCGGCGGCGTCGATCTGGCGAACCGGGAACCCGTGCCAATCGGTCACCGCCGATGGCGAGCAGCCTGCCGCGATCAGCAGCGCTACGAGGAGTGCCTTCATCCTCCGAGTAGCTCGCCCGCGGCGGTGCTGCTCATGTGATAGCTCTCATCGTCGCTCGGGAACGCACCCTTGCGCACATCGTCCACGTACTGCTGCATCGCCTCGACGGCGATCCCGTAGAGGTCGGCGTACCGGCGCACGAACTTGGCAACGTGGCCCGTGTTGAAGCCGAGGAGGTCGTGGAAGACGAGCACCTGTCCGTCGGTGTGGACCCCTGCGCCGATGCCGATGGTCGAGACCGGCA
>Ga0307444_1000042_pt1 | contig 62329 bp, 54 predicted proteins | sample SalMarSW160340MG_FD_202145 | JGI IMG/M metagenome (GOLD analysis project Ga0307444, IMG submission 202145) | Salt marsh sediment microbial communities from the Plum Island Ecosystem LTER, Massachusetts, United States - SW1603-40 | ecosystem: Environmental > Aquatic > Marine > Intertidal zone >...
ATAAATCTCCACAGCATATTCGGGGAGTTGCATTTTTCTTAAAAACTCTTCCATTAGTTCTTCACCAAATTCTTTTATATGATTCTTATTAATAATAGAGATACTTGCCGAACTTATATAATCTTTTAGAATTAAAGAATCTTTTTTTAAAAATTAAAATATTTAAGGAGGCTTTAACATTATAATCATTAATGCATCAATTCTTAACTTAAATATTTTAGTTTTAACTTAAAATCTCAAAAGCTATTAAGAATTAATATATTAACCAGAACTATTATGATTATCGAGGATATATATTTTTACTTAGATCTCACTAAAGATTTATTGAGAAAAAAAGAGATCATAAAAACAATTAAATATTACATTGAGGAAAAAAATAAAGCAAACTTAAAAGGGCACTATTCTCTCTTGATTTTTCAAGAAGAGGGAAATCCAATCTTTTTAACGGATAAAAAAGATTCTGATATAATTGCCAACTCAATTGAAGAAAATTGGAATACTCGTCCAAAAGACAAAAGTTTTTTTGAAAATGGGTTATTTTACATTTTTTCTTATATTGCTGAGACTGTGAGAAAAAAATCCAAATTTAATAGAATTATAGTTATTACAGATACGCCATCCGACTTATCTGAAGAATATCAAGAAGCTCTATTTAATCTAGTATCAAAGATAAAGAATTTTCCTACATTTATAGATATTATTAGAGTGTCCAAAGAGGGCGAACGTTTTTTTAAAGATGATGTAAAATTGAATATGCTTGCAAGTGACACTAAGGGAGGAATCTTTTATATTCAGGACAGAAAAGGCTTCACTGATGTGATTAAGAAACTTGTAAAGACTAAACAATTTGTAACTACATTTGAAAATCAACCTGATCTTATTAGAATCAGCAAAGAAGATTATGCTTTCTATAGTCAATTAGCAAAATCCTTACTAAAATCTAGTGAATTAAATTTAGTATGTCATTTTTGTAATGAAGAGGTATGTCCCGTTTGTATGGATGTTCATGATGCTCCGTTGATTTGTGAAGACTGTAATACAAGTTTTCATCATTGTTGTATTACCAATTATGTTATAAATCATAATATTGGTATACCTCATATTTTTCGTTGTCCTAATAACGAATGTGATGTGCTTCTTAAAATAGATGAAGATGAGATAATTGAAGTATCAGGAGAAGGAGAAGTAGGAACTGTAAAGGATTATTTGGAGGAGGAACTACTTCAAGATTCATTAGAAGAAATTCCCGAAGTAGAAGAACCTAGTTCTATTACACCTACTCTACAAAAAATAGAAACTCCGCCAGTAAAAGAAAAAAGTATCTCAGGATCAAAACAAGTTACAACCATTAGAATTGGTGGATTTTTTGGAAAAGTCTATACCGTAAAAAAAATGGGAGATAAAATTGTCTACGAGAAGTCTACACAACCAACTTTTAAACCAAGTGCTGAAACTTCAAAAAAAGGAGAATTTATACTAAAAGATACAATAAAACTTACAAGTGAGAGATCAAGAAAAAAACCGAGTTTTATTATTTGTCCTCAATGTGGAACACAAAATAATTCACTACAAACTAAATGTTCTAATTGTGGGAATAAATTATTATAAGAATCAGAAAAAAGCTGAGTTCTATATCATTTTTATAACATATTCTTTTAATAAAGATAAAGTAAATCACAATATTGTTAAAAGAAAAAGAACTGATTTTAGTATTATCAATAAAAATAAATAAAACTTCTACTATTATTCTTTTAAAGTTTTACGATTGATGCTAAAATGTTCTCAAGATCTGATACGGTAAATTCTGAGGAATTTATTTTTTACATAGATTTAATTACAGATTTCATGAAGAAAAAACAACTAATGAAAGCAATAAATGCTTTCATAAAAGAAAAAAATAAATTTAATGCTTTATCTTCTTACGGAGTAGTATTCTTTCAAAAAGATCAGAATCCGATCAACGTTTATGATTTAAAAGATGCAGAAACAGTTACAAATACTATAAACGATGCGTGGGAAACACGAGAAATTGAAAAGAGCTATCTAGAAAATGGGTTATATGAAATACTCGCATACATTTTTAGGAAAAGCCGTGATACAAGAAAAAATTATCGTATAATAATAATTTCAGATTCTCCTAGCAAATTATCTGAGGATTATTATAATGCACTTTACGATTTACTAATTAAAGCAAAAAAATTTTCAGCTTTTATTGATATTATTCGTGTAGGAGAAGAGAAATTTTTTGAAGATGATGTAAAACTTAAAGTTATTTCAAGTGAAACCCATGGAGGAACATTCTATTGTCATAGTGATAAACTTCTTCAAACTATCTTAGGATCTTTAACTCAGAATAAAAAAGAATTTAAAGTTATAATCTCTGATCAGCCTGAACAAATTTTAAAAGAAGATCAAATTTTTTATGAACGATTGGCTGTAGATCTCATTAGTCTCTCTCCAGAAGATCAGGAACTATGTGATATTTGCGAGCAAGAGCTGTGTCCCATTTGTAATTTATCATCAGATGAAATACACAAGTGTTTTAATTGTGACGCTAAATTTCATAGTTGTTGTGCAGCAAAATATTCCCTTGCTAAGAATATTGGCTTTAAACACGTTTTCAGATGTCCACAGTGTTCGACACTTCTAAAGCTCGATGAAGACTTAGTCAATATGATATATGAAGAAGAGTTAGAAGAAGGAATGCCTGAAATAGATTTGGGTGGACCTTTTTCAGAACCTGTCATGGAAGCGGTCGAAGTTCAAGAAGAACTCATAGAAGAAGTAGAGGAAGAGCTCAGTGAAATACCAGAATCCGCCACACCTACACCAACGAAAAAGGTACGTGTAGGAGGGTTCTTTGGGAAAGATGTTACAATTACAGTAAGCAGTAAGAAAGGTAAAATAACATCAGAAGTTCCAGAAATCATTAAGTCACCAGAACATAATGTCTCGATAACAGATTTAAAACCACCAAAAAGAAGAGGAACTGGAACAATACGACTTTGTAAAATTTGTGGAGCAACGATACACAATACCCGAAATTGCCCAACTTGCGGGGCTAAAGCTGATTAGCATCTTCATATTTTTAAATTTTCAACTAGAGTTACTCCAGAAATATTTGTCTCTTTAACAGCCGTAAAATTTTTCTTCATTCTCTGCGCATAGTGCTTTAATAGAAGTAAAATTTGATCAATTTTTTCTTTATGAAAATCCAACATACTTATATTACATGTTTTTTCCGATTTCTGATTTATAAAATGTAGTTCATATCTATAATATGGTTTAAAGTCGAGTTTTCTCAATCTAATTTCTATTTTTTCTAACTTAGACCAAGTAATTGTGAAGATAGGGATATTAGGTAAAATTAATTCAATATTTTCGGTTGATATTGAGAATTTTCTAATTGTTCCTGAATTTTGAGTTAAAACATAAGAGTAATACAAAACTAACGAAATAATTATCACTAAACTTACATAAATACTGACATAAGATCCTGGAAATAAAAACATCACTAAAAAATTTATTGACACTATGAGAATCATAATAGCCAAACCGACTGAACAAGGGATTGAAATCCTATCGAATTTTTCTCCAGAAAAATCAATTATCTCAATTTTTTCTGGCTTTACTTCCATAGACTTGCATTAATTAATCTCATATTTAAACTTTAACTAAAAATTAAAAATAATTTTTGATATTGGAAAATAGAGGAATCATTTTAAAATTTTAATTATTTATTAAAAATACAAAATAATCTTTAATGGTTCACATGTTTATTAAAGATGAATTAAGATCTTTTCGTAATAAAAGACCAAAATCAGCAGAACTGTGGAGAAGAGCTCTTCAAGTTTTACCAGGGGGGATTTCTCATAATATTCGCACGTTTGGTCTTCCATTAATTGGAGCCTTTCCAGTCTTTATTAAGTCTGCTAGTGGGCCGCATATTATAGATATTGATGGTATTAAGTATATCGACTGTTGGAATGGTCATTTTGCAATGATTCTTGGTCATAATCCTCCTAAAGTTCAAGAAGTTCTAAAAAAGTATATAAACTATGGGTGGCACTTTGGAACAAATACTGAACACCAAGTTAAATTAGCAGAATGTGTTGTTAAAAATAATCCTGGCATCGAAAAGATAAGATTTTGTACAAGTGGGACAGAAGCTACAATGTATGCTACAAGATTAGCACGAGCTTTTACTAATAAAAGGCTTGTAGCTAAGGCAGGATTAGGATGGCATGGAGCTAATGATACACTTTATTATGCGGTAGGAAGTTTAAATCGCACGCTTTTTTCCCCTGGACTTTCAACTCCAAAAGACGCGGGAATATTAACTTTCGAAATCAATAGTGAAGAAATATTTGATTTAATAAAAATAAATAAAGAGGATTTAGCTGCTGTAATTCTAGAACCTATTTTAGGAGGTGGCGGGGGATTTCCAGCTAAATTAGAGTTTTTAAAAAGATTACGAGAAGAAACTGAACAATACGATATACTTTTAATATTTGATGAAGTCATTACTGGTTACCGTTTTACCAATGCTTTATTTCAAACTGCAATAAAAGTAATACCAGATTTAACTACGATGGGAAAAATAATTGGTGGTGGGATGCCAATAGGTGCTATAGGTGGAAAAAGAGAAATCATTGATCGTTCTAGCCCAGAAGCAGAGAATCAAGTGTTAATTGGAGGAGGAACTTTTTCTGGATACCCATTGAGTATGATAGCAGGATTAAAAACCATAGAGATATTAAATCAGTCTCAACAAGAATATCTTCGAATAAATAAAGAAGGAGTTGCATTATTAGCTAATCTAAATCGATTTTTTAGTGAAGAAAGATTGCCACTTATCGCTAAAGGATATAAATCAATAATTATGCTTCACGCACTTACAAAATGGATTGAACAACCTTCACTACGAGAAATAATTGAATTTAAGGATAAAAAACGAGAAGCTTTACTTCAATTATCGCTCTTCAATAGGAATATTTCGGGCTTACATGGTTTGGGTTCTATTTCTATGGCACATACTCATGAACATGTAGAGAAAATACAAGAAGTAGTGGAAGAGATAGCACATCCAGTCTCTCAAACAAATCTCAGTTGAAATTTTAAAAAAAAAATAAAGTTAAAGTAAAATTCTAAAATTTGTTTTGTATTAGAATTCTTAGGAAAGTGAAGGATTATGAGTAAGAAATTTAATGTACTACAAGTAGGATTAGGACCAATGGGGAAATTAATAACAAAACTCCTCCTTAAACGAAAAAATATTAACGTAATTGGAGCAGTTGATATTAATCCGCAACTTGTAGGTAAATATTTGATTGAAATACTTGATGTTGATGATAAATCTGAGATTGTTATTCAATCTAATTTAGAAAGTGTGTTTTCCGAAGAAAAAGTTGATGTTGTTATTATTGCTACTTCTTCTTCGTTAGAAAAAGTTGCTCCCACAATTAAACAAGCAGTCAAATCGGGAAGTAATGTTATTTCTATTTGTGAAGAATTATCCTATCCTTTCCAAAATTATCCAATACTTTCTAAAGAATTAGATCAAATAGCAAAAACTCATAATGTCTCTATTGTTGGGACTGGAATTAATCCTGGTTATCTTATGGATTTATTGCCAATTGTCATTACTGCGCCATGTCAAGAGGTAAAATCAATTAAAGTAACGAGAATGATGAATTCAACAAAAAGGAGAGAACCTTTCCAACGTAAGATAGGGACGGGGCTAACAGTAGAACAATTTCATCATAAAATAAAGAAAAAAGAAATATCCGGTCATGTAGGCTTAACACAATCTATCCAAATGATTGTAGACGCTCTAGGTCTCGAATATGATGAACTCATTGAATTCCCTCCTAAAGAAATTATTAGTGAGGAAGAATTTACTACGTCTTATGGTGAACAAGTTCCAAAAGGTTATATTTGTGGTTTACAAAGTAAAGCCGTAGCTAAAAACAAAGGTGAGGCTATAATCCTTTTAGATTTTATAGCTTATGCGGGAGAGCATGAAGAATTTGATAGTGTCTCAATAGAAGGTATTCCCAACATATATCAAACAATTGAAGGTGGAGTTCACGGTGATATAGGCACTGCAGCAATGGTGGTTAATTTAATTCCTAAAATAATAGAAGTAAAAACGGGATTATTAACAATGAAAGACCTTCCTGTACCATGTTATACAGGAAATTTATTGAAAAAAAAACTAAAAATTAAAGTTAAATAGTAGCACTGATTGGAAAGTATAGTACGATTGATAGAAGTGCCGACATTGGAAATGTTAAAAACCAGATTAACACTATTTTCCACATACCTTTTTTAGTAGGAGTATGACTTGCTTTAGATAAACCCACTAAAGAAGCCACTAACATATGCGATCCCGATAAAGGAATTCCTAATGCAGTACCAACAAATAATATTGCTGCTGTAGGAATTTGTGCTGCAAAAGCGGTGCTTGGATACAACTCTGTAATTCTTCCAACGCTTTTAATGACACTTCGACCTAAAACTATTAATCCCCCCGCTAAACTGAATCCTGTTATTAAAAGAAGTAGATTTATTTGTATATCTCCAATACCCACAACAATTCCCACCGCATTTGAGCAATCATTTCCCGATCTTGAGAATGCGGTAATACATATAACTATTAAAACTATATATGTGAAAGTTTTTTCGTTTTTTTCTAAGCTCTGAAATCCATTCAAATGCTTAACTTTATATTTATGCATAAGTTTAAAAACAAAAAATGAGACAATATAACCGATAATTGGAGACAGAACCCACCAAATGCTCAATTCAAGAATCTTCAACCAGTCAAGACTAGCATTGAGAGCTATTCCAAGACCTATAACAGCTCCAATTGTTGCATGAGTTGTTGATATCGGTAATCCCAAAGCAGATGATAATATTAACCAAATAGCAGTAGATAATAAAATTGTTATTACAATTGCATTATTAAGATCAGCCAAAATGCCTTTACCTATGGTCTTACTTACAGCTTCACCTAATATAAGTGCTCCTGTTATTGCGAAAATTGTAGCTAAAATCAGAATTCGTTTCATATTTAGAATTCTTGAACCGTAGATTCCAGCAAACGTTTCATCATTTGCGCCAATTCCAAAAGCGATTATTATCGCTATAAATAAAAAGATAGCTAATATTGCGGAAAAACCCATTTGAATCCCCTTTATTTATTTACTTGGATATTTCACAATCAAACTTCTCAGAAAATCGCTAATTTCTTCAGCTCTTTCAATCATATCAAATAATTTAATGCATATTTTCGATGTTAAATATATTCGAAGAGATTTTTCTTCTGATTTTTTATATATTACTCCTAAGATCTTAAATTTGGAATCACGACCGCTTCTCTTTAGTGTTTCTATATTGAATGATTTTTCGTATGCTGTTTTAAAATCTGTCTCCATAAGGTTTATCATTTCGATTAGTAATTTTACAGTTTCTTCATATGTATCATTAAGTTTTTTCATTTCCTCCTTTATATCATCATAAAGATTAAAAGGAAAAACTAGTAAACCACGAGCAAGTTCTTCTGATCTATCAGAAATAATATCCAAATATTTAATTAATCTATATCGATCCTCAACTAAGAAAGGGAGAGACCTCTTATCTTCATAAAGAACATTAATATATTTTTCTTTTGCAACATCACCATTATGTTCGCATTGTATAACTTCTTCTAATTTATTTTTATTCAGTTTTCCTTCGATTAAATCATTAATGCATGCATACAACAAGTCTGAACCTCTTAAAACTTGTGTACGAAATTCGTTTGCTACTTCTAATAATTTACTTTTTTTATCTTTTAGTAATTTCAATCTATTCACACCAACAATTAAAAATCAAAAACTATTTTTTTTAATCTCATTTATTATTTGTTTCTTAAAAAAAATTACTTTTTTTGGGCTTGATCTCTATGTATAAGAACCGAATTAAGGTCGAGAAAAAAATTTTATATATTATTTTAAATTTTTTACATTTTAAGAAAAATAGTTGGTACCAATCTTGCCATTTCTTGAAATAAATTTAGGGGATATAATCTTTGATCCGAAAGTGCAAACTTATTGTATTAATCCTAATTTTAAATGTCCCAGTTATGGTCATTCCTGGGCTTGTCCACCTGAAGCTCCATATCTAGAATATGAGGTCTCTACATATAAAAAATTTTATCTTGTTTATGTCAAATTTGATTTGAGTGCATATATTGAAGAAATTAAAACAAAACATCCTAAAAGAAGTGAAAAAAGTATTCGAAACGTATTCTTTATGAAAAATCTTTTACGAGATGTATTAGAGAAAGAAATTTTAAAATTTATCGAAGATATACAAATTTCATATGAAGGAAAGCTTATCTTATGGGATGGTTTTTGTAGAATATGTTTAAATGAGAAAGATAAAGGATGTACTTATGATGCTGGTGAACCTTGTCGCTACCCCAACAAAAAAAGATATTCTATGGAAGCTGTAGGGATCGATGTAACTCAGACTGTTAAAAATTTAGAATTTAAAATAGAATGGCCGCCTAATGATTTTGTGTATCGTTTTGGTTTAGTATGTTTTAAATAAATCAAAATTGAGTATAGAAAAAAATTAAAAATTAATATCTTCTAATACTATAGTTTCATTTCTATCTGGTCCAATAGAAACCATAGCAATATCAGTGTTAAGTAATTCCTTAATAGATTGAATATATATTCTCATTGGCTCTGGAAGGGCATCATATCCTTTTTTGGCAATATCTAACCATTCATCTCGAGATTTTACTTCCCAACCTTCAAAAGTTTTATAAATTGGTACACAATTTTCAATAATTTCTGATTGAATTGGCCAACTTTCAAGGTTTTTACCGTCAAGTTCATAAGTGGTACATATCTTAATTGGATTAATCCCTTCTAAGGCGTCTAAAAGAGTAATTATAACCTTATCAACACCGTTAATCATGATTCCATATTTAATATTAAAAAGGTCTAACCATCCAACTCTACGTGGCCTTCCGGTTACAGTTCCATATTCATGGCCTTGTTCTCGAATTTTATCAGCATTATCATTAAACAATTCTGTTGGGAATTTTCCCTCGCCAACACGAGAAGTATATGCCTTTACTATTCCAATTATTTTATTTATTTTTTTTGGAGGAATTCCTGTACCTGCAGAAATACCCAGTGCGTTTGCATTAGATGATGTACCATAAGGGTAGTACCCATGATCTATATCGAGTAAACTGCCTTGAGCCGCCTCAAAAATAATATTTTTTCCAGCATCAAGAGCTTTATTCAAATAATATGCTGAATCAATTACATAAGGCTTTAATTGGTCACCATAATTTTTGTATTCTTCATAAATGGTGTCTAAATTAACACTCCAGCTTGGATCATAAATATTTATAAGCTCTTTTTTAATTTTAAACAATTTTTCCAATTTTGGCTTTAAAATCTCAGGATTTATTAAGTCGAAGACTCTTAACCCCCACCTAGCTGCTTTATCAGAATAGGTAGGACCAATTCCTCTTTTAGTGGTTCCTGCGGCATAAATTCCTTTTGATTCTTCTTCTAATCCATCTAAAATACGGTGAAAGGGAAAAATCACATGGGCTGTAGAACTCAGCTTTAAATAAATGCTCTTGTTTAATTTCTTTAGATTTTCAATTTCCTCAAGTAAAACTTTTGGATCAATTACACAACCATTAGCTATTACTCCCTCTTTTTCTAAGGGAGCACCAGATGGCATCAATTTAAATTTATATTTAATTCCATTAGCAACAATTGTATGTCCTGCGTTATTTCCTCCATTATACCTAACAACTATGTCTGCTTTTTGAGCTAAATAATCAACAAATTTACCTTTTCCCTCGTCACCCCACGATAACCCTATAACAGCAATTGTGTTATTCATAACCATTTCCAATTTAACATTTTTTTAAATTTACTTCACTTAAAATGATCCAAAAAAGATTATTATATACAGTTTAAAAAATTTTTGGTAAGTAAGAACGGAAATAAAATAGATAAGTAATGATTTTTATATGCGAATTTTCTTGTAAGTCATAAACTTATTTTATTAAATAATCAATAAAAAATAAGCCCCTTTTTAAAAACAGCTAAAACCTCTTTCACTTAGGATATAGGAATAATGCTAAAAAAAACCATACTTTTTGATTTAACTCACAATGAAATGTTAAATATCGATGATGAAGAATTTAAGGAATTCTCAAATCTTCTAAAACGATTAGATGTTAAGATTAAAAAGAATGAGAATGGACATATAACAAAAGACACATTAGAAAATATTGATCTTGTAATCATTGGTAATCCAATTGATGATTTCTTTTCAAGTTTAGAAATAAAACACGTTGTTGATCATGTGAGAAGTGGAGGGGGGTTACTCTTATTGAGTGAATATGGAGCAGATCACCTTCAAAAAACCAATCTAAATGATATTGCTGGAAAATTTGGTATTTTTTTCGAGAAAAATATAATTAAAGAGATAAATGACAACAATGAAAATTGTTCTAGCATACTACATATTCAAAATTTTTTAAAGCATCAAATAACAAAAAATTTAAGAGAAATATTAATTGGAGGTGCATGTTCCTTATTTTTAAGTAAAGAAGTAAAGCCTTTATTGCAATCAAATGAACGATCTGTATGGTCAGAAGTTTATAATAATGCATCTGAGGAATGGTCCAAACTAGAGGAAAAACAGTATACTCTTGCAGCATATTCAGAATTTGGTCAAGGAAAAATTATTGCGATTGGAGATATTGATATATTCACTGACAATTTAAGAATAGGCATAAATTCATTGGATAATCGAAAATTTATTCAGAATATTATTAATTGGTTAATAAATCCTGTTAAAGAATCTAAGGTTAAGTCATTTATCCTTAATCAACTTGGTGATCTCCAATATGAAATTAGAGAGAATAACAAAGTATTGAATAATATTATAGAAACTTTGACGATTTTAGAAAAACGAATTACTTATTTGGAAAAAAATTCAAAAGTAGATATGCAACCATCAGATCAAGAAGAAAGTTTTGAAACTTAATCAACTTAAGAAGTCTTATTATTAAATATTCGAAGAGAATATGCAGTCCTTTTTTTTTTTATAAATAAATATTAAAAATTTTGATATTTATCTAGATTATCAATTGTCATAAATATAACTAATTTGAAGGAGAAAATAAAATGCCTTTAAAAACTCCAAAAGAATATCTAGAGTCTATTAAAAGACCAATTAATTTATATATGTTTGGTGAAAAAGTAAAAGAGTTTTGGAACCACCCAATCATCAAACCTTCAATAAATACTGTAATGAAGATTTATGAGTTAGCCCAAATAGATGAGTATAAAGAATTAATGACAGCAAAATCTCATTTAACGGGTGAAACTATAAATAGGTTTACTCACATTCATCAATCCGTAGATGACTTAATAAAAAAAGTTAAAATGCAGAGACTACTCGGACAAAAAACTGCTTGTTGCTTTCAAAGATGTGTAGGTTTTGATACTGCAAATGCATTATACAGTGTAACTTATGAGATGGATAAAAAGAATAATACTAATTATCATGAACGTTTCAAAAAATATTGGATTGAAGTTCAAACGCAAGATTTAATGGTTGATGGAGCAATGACAGATACGAAAGGTGATAGAAGCAAAAGACCAAAAGACCAACCCGATCCCGATGCCTTTCTACATATAACTGATGAGAATGATGATGGAGTCATAGTTCGAGGTGCAAAAATACATCAAACAGGATTTCTTAACTCTCATAGAGCAATCGTTATGCCCACACTTTCTCTAAGACCCGGTGAAGAGAAATATGCGGTTAGTTTTGGAATTGATACAAATGCTGATGGAATCACCCTAATTTATGGAAGACAATCATGTGATACAAGAAAATTGGAAAATGAGAAACTAGATATTGGAAATTTTAAATATGGTGGACAAGAAATTTTTGTTGTTTTCGATAATGTCTTTATCCCCAAGGAGAATATCTTTATGAAGGGTGAAATCGATTTTGCCGGAGAATTGGTTAATCGCTTTGCTGGATTTCATCGACAATCTTATGGGGGATGTAAAGTGGGAGTTGGAGATGTACTTATAGGGGCTACAGCTCTAATTTCGGAATACAATGGTACTCAGAACGCCTCTCATGTTAGAGATAAACTTGTTGAAATGACACATTTAAATGAGACTTTATATAGTTGTGGTATAGCTTGCAGTTCATTAGGTTTTCAAAGAGAAGCAGGAAATTACGAAATGGATATGTTATTAGCTAATGTGTGCAAACAAAATGTTACTCGATTTCCTTACGAAATAGGAAGATTGGCTGAAGATCTGGCAGGGGGATTGATCTGTACAATGCCATCTGAAGCAGACATTAATTCAAAAGAGATTGGACCATTAATTGAGAAATATTTAACGACATGCGAGGGAATTTGTGCTGAAGATCGCTTTAAAGTATTACGCTTTATTGAAAATTTAACAATGGGCGTTGCATCCGTAAGTTATCGAACTGAATCGATGCATGGAGCAGGAAGCCCTCAAGCACAAAGGATTATGATATCGAGACAAGCTAACTTTGAAGATAAGAAAAAATTAGTCAAAGAAATTCTTGACATCGAAGAATAGATTAGTACATTAAAATTTGGTCAAATTATTTATTTCATTCAAAAAAAAAAGAGTAATATTCTATTTTTAATTTCCTTTATTCATGATTGATCTATCTTATGAACAAATATTTTCTGCTTTTGAAGAAGTTTCAAACAACTTTAATCGAAAAAACCAATATTTTGACATTTTGTATGATTCTTTATCAGCTGTATACATAAATATAGATACTTCTAAGGAGGATATTTCAGTTACTTCAAAGACATCTGGTATTGTTGCAAGAACCTTTGATGGAACCTGGAAGGAAATTGCAATTCATGATTTTTCTAATCTGAATATTGTTGAAGAAAAATTGCCTAAAGTTGTTAATAAAGGGGAAGAAATTGCTGAATTTAAAGGATGGAACTTAAATAAAGAACTTAAAACTAAAATTGATCCACAAAAAATCCCTATTGAAGAAAAGTTAAAGAAAATAAGATATATTTCCGACTTTATTCAAAAATATGATAAAAGAATTGCCATGTGTCAATTAAAATACCTTGAAACCAAAATTACGCGTATTTTTGTGAATAATGAAGGAAGTCAATTAAGGCAAGTGATACCAAGATTAAGATTCTTTATTTTTCCGATAGTTAAAGAAGGCATAAAGGTTGATTTTGATCATTTTGTACTTGAAGGTGAAGCGGGTTTTGAACTTTTTGATGAATTAACTGACGGTAGGTTAGAAAAAATAGCAAATAACTCTCTGGATATGTTAAAAGCTAAAAAACCCCCCTCGGGTAAATTTCCCGTAATAGTAGACTCAGGAATGGCTGGAACTATTGCTCATGAAAGTTTTGGTCATGGATTAGAAGCTGATCAGGTTTTAAGAGGAAGAAGTTATTTAAAAGAAAAATTGAATAAAAAAGTTGCTTCAGAAATATGTGTAATATGTGATACCCCAAACCTTGAAAATCAAATAGGATCTTATTACTTTGATGATGAGGGTATAAAAGCAGGCAAAAACATATTGGTTGAAAATGGTATTCTAAAAAATTTCATTTATGATCGAAGAGGTGCCTCAGTATTAAATGGATCTCCACAAGGAAATGGAAGAAGGGAAAGTTATGCTCACGTTATTCATCCAAGGATGTCAAATACATATTTTGAACCAGGAGCCTATGATCTTGAAGAAATGATAGCAGAAATTAAAGAGGGGATAATGTGTCAACACTCATATTTTGGCATGGAGGATCCTATTGGTGGAGGTATGCAATGTACTTCTAAGAAAGGATATTTTATTGAAAATGGTGAAAAGACAAAAATACTGAAAAGCATTGCTTTATCTGGTTATGTACTAGATGTGCTACAGAATATTGATGCAATTAGTAAGGATGGTACAAAACTTCATGGAGGTACATGTGGAAAGGGTAATGCTGATCATGTTCCTGTCAGTGATGGTGGTAGCTATCTTAGATTTAAAGAAGTGTTAATTAGTCCGGGGTGAAATTAAATATGTCTAAACAAAATTTAGATGTAATAGAAAACCTAATGAAATCTAAGGGTGTTAAAGATTATGAGATTTTCCTTGTTGAAGGAAAAGCTTATGAATCTATTTTACTGAAGGATAAGGTTGATAATGAAAGAGAACTGAATGATTTAAAATATATCTTACGAATTCTCTTTCATAAAGAAGACAAAACAGGAATTGGAGTGATTAAAGGAAATTCTCTGGATATAAACGAAATTGAGAAAAGCATAAATACATGCGTTTTAATCGCAAAAAATAATTTGGGTTCCCAATTTTACTTTCCAGGTGAAAATTCTTTTCCAGAAGTATCAATCTTAGATAAAAAAGTATTTCAGGCCCCCCTTGATATTAAGAATAATTTGATAGAAGAATTAATTTCTGAGATAAACCAATATAAAGAAGTTGCTCCTACTTTTGGGCGTTTTCGGGTTCATATCGATAAAATCTCTTTAAGAAATAGTAATACTCTTGATATTACCACTCTAAAGACTTATTTTTTTATAGAATTCTCATTAAAGGCTCAATTAAATGGGAAATTATCAGAATATTGGCCGTATTTATTTATTAAAGAAAAAAATCAATTAGATTTTTCAAAAAGAGTAGAAAAATGGGTCAGATTAGCTCAAGATTCCTTAAAAGCTAAAGTTCCACTGCAAAATAATAATGCAACTGTGATTTTTTCCCCACGAGTATTAAAAGATGCACTCAATCCCGTAGTAGAAAATCACGCTTCTGGGAGTACATATCTTCAAAATCTATCTAGATTTAAAACTGATGAAGAGGTTTCTTCTAAGAACATTTCTCTCATTGATAATGGATTATTAGAGGGAGGATTAAGAACTAATAAGTGGGATAGTGAAGGATCACCACATCAAAGAACTGAAATAATTAAAGATGGAATTTTCCAGAAAAGACTTTATGATCAAAAATTTGCGCTTCTAGCAAATCAAAATAGTACAGGAAACGGAATCAGAAGATTGACAGGCGCTGTTGATAATGGAATAACTAATTTGGAGATTCTACCTGGAACTATGAATTTGGATGACATTATCTCAGAAATAAATGAAGGTTATTATATTGAACAGTTTTCTTGGTTGAATCCAAGTATACTAACAGGGAATTTTGGAGCAGAAATCAGAAATGGATACTACATTAAAAATGGTGAATTTGAAAATCCCATTAAACTAGGAAATATTAGCGGAAATGTGCTTAAAATGATCAAAGATTGCCAATATATTTCTAAAGAACGAGAATATTTTGAGAATAGTCTTTTTCCTTACATGGTTTTTAACAATTTAGCTGTTTCACTATAATAAAATGGAATTTTTATTTATTTTTTTCAATTTTTACTTCAATCAAATTGTAATCTCTTGTTCCTAGCCCAATTTCTTCAGCTAATTTTAATTGCAATTCCCAATGTTTTGATTCTTTACCACTGAAATCCATTTCTCCACTTTTAGGATCAAAACGTGGAGTATGTGAAAACCATTCATAAGGTCCTTGGGTCGGGATACCCTCTACTTCAGAAAGAACAGAATGAGGACTAATCGAAGATTTGTGTATAAGATCTACAGTTGCTTGGTCTAAAGCAACGGGATCTAAAGATGCTAAAACTCCTATATCTGGAATAAACGGGATATCTGATCCTCCTGTACAGTCACACTGATATGTGATATCTATGGCATAATTAATATAAAAGATTTTATCCTTTCCAAAAAATTCAACTACTCCTTTAGCATTATCAACCATCTGTGTAACAAACTCATCACGAGGAACGCTACCGATATTAATTACTTTATCTTTACATACCGAAGCGCACATGTAACAAAATTTACATTTTTCTTCATTAAAAACTAATTTGTTGTCTTTATCTTTAGATAATGCGTAGGTAGGGCATATATTGACACAGCTTTTACACTCTGGATTACAATTTTCAAAATTAATCTCGAAAGTTTTTCCTGTATGTGCTTCAACTTTTCCACCCTTTGAAACACAGCCAATTCCAAGGTTTTTTATAGCCCCTCCAAAACCAGCACCTATATGAGCTTTAAAATGACTAGCTATTATCATATAATCAAATTCTCTTAAACGTCCTGCCACCAAAACTTCATTAAATATCTTTCCATTAATTTTTTGAATTTCAATATTGGCTCCAACTTTTCCATCTAACATCAATAATGGAGCTCCCATAGTTTCTTTTGTAAATCCATGCTTTAGAGCTGTTTCTAAATATTCGACTTCAGTTGCTCGACCAGAGTATTCTGTATGAACCCCTGAAACACTTTCTGGTATACCCCATCCACAAGATTCTGCCACTGATGGAATTCCACCTAGATCTTTAACATAATCACATAAGAATCGTATATAGCTCGGACGCAAGTATCTTGTGTTCTCTAATGCGCCAAAATGTGTTTTAATTACTATTTTATCACCATTTTTAATCTTTTGTTCAATTCCAATTTTTCTCAACGCTAATGAACCCTTAAATTTGCTCATACTTTGCTTATGAACGTGTGTTCGAGCCGTAAAATAAAAAACATCTGATTTCATTATCCATTACTTTAAATAAGTTCTATTAAATTCATATAAATAATTAGAATTTATAAGATAAGTCAAAAAATATTTTAACGCTAATTAATTCTATTAATATAATATATAAATAAAATAATAGCTCAGAAAATAATAAAAAAGAATAAGATGGTATTTTAATGGCTCGCTGCCCTGAATGCGGAGGTTTTATGAAATATCATTCGGCCATAAAACAGATGGTATGCCAATCATGTGGGCTGTCGTTAACTAGACATGAATTAGATGGGTATTGGAAAAAAGTAAGAAGTGAAAATATTACAGAGACTGATAATATGCAACAAAAGAAAAATCGGCGTAAAGAATGGTTAGAGTGGTATTCCTCCTCCAAAGAATCCAAAGAAAAAGATTTTTAAAATCAATATTAATAAGTTAGATTTTCTACAAAATAAGAGAATTCTATTTAGAATTAAGAAAAAAGAGAGTCATATTGTTTTAGGCCATTGAGCTATTACCTATTAATTAAATTTTCTTTGTAAGATGTCTTCTAACAGCTCTGCTAATTTTAATGCAGGGATATCTAACAAAGTTATCTCTAAATGCCTTCCACGAGTAGCTTCTTCGATTCTTACTGTTTTAGACGCCATTATTTTTAATTGAGTAAGTTGGCGTACATATTTTCTAAAACTCATTTTAACATGAGGTTCAATTGAATAATTCTCACATATCGCATTATATTCTTCAAATGCGTCATCAACTAAAGTGAAAGGTTCGTCATTATTAATTAATGAACGTACAATCCCGTATAAGGCTAAGAGCTCTTGATCTTTTAATTGATCTATAATATCATTTCTGAAAGTGGGATACACATCATTAGACGCCTCTCTAATAATATCAGCAGTTATGCGATCGAGCCCTTCCTTATCACAATAAGATCCACTTTTACGTAAAATTTCAATCCCATGTCTCATATTTTTATGATCAACTACGATTTGTGAAACCATTATTAAAAGTTCATCATCGATCACATTTTCTTTTAACGCCAGTTCACTGCGATATTTCAAGATTTGCTTTGATTCATCAAAATCATAAGGCTTAAGTTGGATTTTTTCATTTAATCTACTTAATATTCTTTCATTCTCAATTGTCATCCAATCTTTACTTCTAGAAATTAACAATAACGATAATTTCGCATTTTGATGACCGAATGTTTCAGCAATGTCCAAAAATGCAAGTACCTCATCTGGTTTGAGAAGATGAATCTCATCAATAATTAAAAGCATATAACCCTTCTCCCGAATAAGCTGTGAGAGAATTAACTTCAATGCTTCATCGTCTGAGAACCCCCTTCCACTGCCATGCTGATACTTAGCGAGGAGTTCTCTGATTATTTTACTTTTTGAGCGAAAATTAATGCAATTAAAATATTCTAAAAATAGTTTTATATCATTTTCAATTGCTATAGTTCTAAAATTTTTTCCAAAATAGCGTGCTGTGCATGTTTTTCCCACTCCTCCTTTCCCTAAGATCAAGCAATTTACAGAAGGTTGTTCTTTTTCCTCCATAATCCTTCTATAATTAAATATCAAGGTTTTTAAAGCTTCATCGCGACACATTAATTTTTCTGGTACATAACTTAAATCAAGAGAACTTGCTTGTCTAAAAACCGACTTTTTCATAAATTGCTTTCTGAATTCATCCTCATCCATAGTAAATCGAGAAAAGATGGTATATAATTTTGATGTATAAGTTATTAAAGTACAATTTAAGTATAAATTTTCTTATACATGTTAAATTTTGGTTTTTTGTATAAAGAATGGTAATTTTCACATATTTACAAACTTTTTTTTATAGGTAAAAATTTTATCGTAAATTTTGGTAAAATAGTAGTACATAGCTTTTAAATTCATTTTTTTGAACTTCACGAAATTGAGAAATTACCCGAACAATATTGGAAATGATACAAATGTATCATAAATTAGGGTAAGTGTATCATAAGTGTATCATAGCCAAAAATCAGAAAACTGATACAGATGTATCATATAAAGCCGACATAACTTTGTGGTATCTGAAGAAAAATGTTCACAAAAAAGGTGATTAAAATGAGGAAAGATTCAGTCCCGCAAAAAATATTAAATGTATTGAAGAAAGAAAGTAGGTTAACGATTAACGAAATATTCAAGAGAACGACAGTACCAGAGCATAGGAAGAAGTACCATAGAATATGTATCTATAGACTACTGGAAGCTGGTAAGATAGCTAAAGATGGCAAAAGTGGAAGTGAGTATTTATATTCTCTAGCAGATAGAGCCATTAACTATCTGGAACATTTAAAACAACTACATTCAATAATGGACAAAAGGATGGACTTTACACAGAAACCGACTGATAATGAAATAAAAGAAATCAAATATATAGAAGAGACGATTAAAAATGAGCCTTTTAGATAAGTTAAAAAAATTTGACAAGGGAGCTAAACCAGAAACAGTAGCTGCAGAGCCCAAGAGTACCGACAATATAGGCTCGACAAAAAGGTTTACTGAAGCCGAAGCATCCATAGCTAACGATTATGGCAAAAAAGCCCAAATTTCGCAAGATAATTTTTTGGAAAAAGAAAATATTATAGGCGAAAATAAATCGCTTCTAAATAGACATAAAAATGATGTTTTTGATGATATCGAATACGAGCTATTGGGCTATAATCCCCATATAGAAGATATTATGTCAGCCTATCGATTATTATTCGGAAAAAGCATTAGAAAGTATAGGGGAAAGAGCACTAAGAGGGCTCTATATAATGGACTCAGAGATATGATTAACAAACAAAAGGAGCTGAGCACAAAGTATGAGCCTATTAGATAAACTGACAATTGAATAAACTAATCAAAATAAATAGAGAAATCGAAAAAAGGAGTGCGTTAAAAACTTTATACTTATAAGGTGTCTAAAGGATTAGAATTAACAGAAAGTATGAGAACAGAGAAGAAGATTGCTGATATAACAAGGAAAAACAACTAAAGAGGCTATAAAATATTTTACTTACTTTTTCGAATATACCCTATTCCGATTGAAATCAAAGCAATTCCTAATATTTCACCAATATAAAACTGAGAAAAAATAGGAATATAAACTAAGAACCAACTAATAAGACCAATAGAAAGAAGAATAATCCCAATTATGATGAAAGTAATCCCCATTGCCATATATTTCGAATGATAATAAGATGTTTGAGGAGTATAAGAGGTCGTGGAAGGATATTGAGTTGGTGAAGGTATTTGAGCATATGGAGAAGGAGGACTCATCGTAAAAGGAGGAGATGTTAATCCTTGTGAGTGTGAACTCTCAGTAGGGATACCGTAAAGATCTAATTCGCTATCCTTTTTAAAAAGTATAAAATCACTTACAATTTTTCCGCTTATCTCATTTTTGTAAATTAAATCTTCGACTATTAAACGTAATTTAGGTAGATCTCTATTCCTTAAACCTAAAGTATTAATAATGTCAATAAAACTTATTTGGTCGTATATAGAAGGTAGCTTTTTAACATATTCTTTTATTTTAGTATCTATTTCTTGAGTTTTTTTATTAATCAAAAGTGATCGAAATTTTTTATCATATGACCGAATAAGGCTTATTGTTATTATAAATCCCGTCCATGAAATAATATAAAGAATTGGCCCAAAATCTATAATAATTAAATAAGAAAATATTATCATTGGAATTAAAGCTATAGGAATTGGAGGAAAAAGAAAAATTAGAGCAATAACGCCAAAAACAAATGATGGTTTAAGTTTAACTGTTAAAGATAATATGAAAGAAATTAGTAAACAAATTACGCCAACATAAGCAGTGAAATAAGTATACCCTCCAATTACTAACACTCCTGGGGAACCAAAATCCCAAATACTTATTATCCATGGTAATATAAGAGAACAGACAAAAACTCCAAATAACAATACATTTATTATTCTAATTACCTTTATATGATGAGCCTCCATCAAATTCGCCATCAAATTAGGTTTTTATGTTAATAAGAAAACTTTACTCTCATTTTATTTAAAGCTTTCTAAAAGCCCCTAATAAAACTTGTCTTATTTCTTTATCCAGTGAAAACACGTATCTAAGCTTCGAATAAAACACCTATTATCCTAACCTTAAAATAAGCAATCTTACTTTTCTCCTTCATTCCTTAAAAACCTTTTTTGGTAATTCCATATATTTTTCAAATTCAAATTTTCCCTTGTTTTCTTTAGCCCCTCGCACTCGTTTGTTATGAGATAATGGTACATCCTAATTTTAGCTATATCATCTGGGCTTGTATTTTTCTTAGAGTTCAAACTTTTATATTTTTTTTACTATAGTACATAGTATTTTCTTTATTTCCTCGTTCAAATATCTCTAACCTCTGAAGCCAATTTATTGTTTTTTTATATGTAAATGTATTAAATTTTTCAAGAACTCCTATAAATGCCAAATCGCTAAGGATTTGTCCAAACATATTCAATATTGGTCTTTTTGGCTCACCTTTTAAGCCACCAAATTCATAAGCACGAGCTATAGTTTTAGAACTTAGATAAACGTGCTCATCGAGAAATTCTCTTGCTGAATTGTAGTAGCTCTGAATCGTAATTCTTAAATCGGCGTTTGGTAAAATTCCCTCTTGCCACTTGAAATCGACTCACTTCCTTTAATATCCCATATCTCCGTATCCAAAGCCATCTGCTAAATAATCATCTGATTCTTGTTTGGATTTAGCTTCTAAGTAGGCAGTTCTTTCTTTAGGATTCATATATTTGATTTTAATCTCTTCCTCGCTTAATCCAGCCTCTCGGTCTCTCTTTAGATTCTCATATTTATGTTGCTCTGCTTCCTTCTCACGATACCAATCAGTCTTTTTAAGATTCTTTACATCGGTCTCGTTCTGTCTCTGTTTCAGATATTCTTGATGCGCTTGTTCTTGCTCTTGTATCAGTTGCTGTCGGTCATATTCTTTTACTTCTCTGATTCTTTGCTCTTCCTTTTCTCGTAATCTCTGCTCTTTTTCCTCCCTACGCTTTTGCTTTTCCAATTCTAATTGTTCACGAGCTTTACGCCTTTGAGCAACTTCTTTTTCATACTCACTCAACTTTTTTACCTCTTAAATTTTTTCAATACTTTCTATTACATTCTCGTTATTTTTATATTCTTGGTTATATGATTCAATATATTCTAAATGTCCCCCATTCTCTAACCACTTCAATTGTTTCAGTCCATTTTCAGTTAGAGTATAAACAAATTTTCCATCAACCCTTTTTCTATCTAAGTGATGTCTCTTATGGTAATGCCTTAATAGGAAATCTGCGTGTTTTATATTTATATCCAGATAATCGCTTAAATCTCTTGCGGAAAAATGATTTCCGTTAAGCAATAATAAGATTTCCTTTTGTCGTTCCCATCTATACATTTCTATTCCCCACTCACCACTTTAGTTAATAATGGCTTGACTTTCTCACTATAAAACTTAGCAATCTGGACAGCATAGGGCTTATTCTTATCATTTTCCTCTACAAGCTCGTTTAACAGATTGGTAAGCCATCGAGTTTTTATATCCTCTAATATTCGCTTCGGGTCTTTATTCTTTCTCTCAGCTCTATTTGTCATAATTTTCTCTATATCCGTTAAGAGCCCATCTACTCCGTGATGTTTGATGATATAGTCTTGAACATAGCAATATATCCCGAAATCGTTGAGCTTGAACTTTTCTTTAATATACTCGTGCTTGAACATAGCCCGTTCAATTTCATTAAGGTTCTCCCATCTCTCTTCCCAGTATTTCTGGACAGCTACAGAGCTATAGAGCTCATCCTCTTCTTGCTCATCTACTAAATTATCTAATTCCTCTTCGGTCTCTTCTGATTCTTCGGTTTCATACTCTCCCGTTTCGAAATTAAAAGGTTTTTCAGTACCATCATCTTGCCGTTCTACAACTTTAAAATTCATAGCTGTCGGTATTCCATTATCTTTGGCTTTTCTTTCGGTATTCTTATCCATAAGACTCACTTTTGATGTATCGAATTGTTAACAAAAAAAATAAATTAATTTTAATTAGTATAAGTCTCTCCATTTCTTCCCAGTATCAGCTTCAGCTTTCCTATATACATTCTCAGATAGATTCTTAAAACGAAGCCCACCTCCCCTACCGACTGGTTTGGGGATACATCCTTTTTCATCTTTGAATGTGTCTTCAAGAGCTTTCTTCATTTGAGCTATGGTATATTTCTTAGCATCGGGATTTTTAGATTGTAAATTTTCCGCTACTTATAGCCAAAATAAAGGCTCTCTTTATTTTATTGACCATAGCGGAATTTTCCCAGCTGGGCACGGCATTTGTTTTTTAACCTCTGTTATTAGATTTTTAAATATTGTAAAATAAAGTTAACAAAATAACCCTAATCATTTCAGAGCTTAAATCGTTAACTTCTACTTTAATTATCCTTATTATTTTACTTCTATTTAAATACTTAGTATAGATACTTATCGAATTAATCAATATTGAACTTATCATTAATTAATTATCAATCAAATAGGTATTGGATTATTTTCATTAAATTACTTCCCATTGGATTGGTATAAAAATTTAGAGCAGTATAGATACCATTGGGAATTTCAAAACACTGGGTCGTTATTTCAGCTTCTTCTCTCAATTCTTGAGCTGGTTATTTCTCCAAATTTTAAGTTTTTGAAAACACTGAAAAAAATCTGTACCCTCGAATCACATTAAATTTTCATTAAAAATCAGCAAAAAATCAGCAAATTTTCATTTTTTTTGGAATTTTTACCAATATTTTTTAGGTATCATTTCCAGATATTAGAATTCCAGAGCTCGTGCTATTGATTTATGAGTATCTATACTAATTTCTCTGGAGCAAATTATAAAATAAGAGAACAAGCCTTCCACTCGCATCGATAAGCTCTTGGTATCTATACTACTTTTGGTTTTTATCGGAATGCGAAATTTTCCGTAAAAAAGTGTTAGAAATAATATAAAATTTTTAAAAATTTTACCCTCAAAATAGCCTAAACTCATTGAATTTGTCATCCATTCTCGGTTTTATAGAATGGTAATAGAGCCCTTATATCACCATTTAACCATACTTTTAATTACTTTTTGTCGCATAATTCCGAGCCCTGCTCGGAATTCCATACCCATAATCAATAAGGCTCATTTCGTTAACTTTTAGTATAGTAAAATCGTCTTATTATAATCTTGTTCAGAGTTTTATATTTTTCATATAATTTTGTTCAACCTTTTTCAAAGAAGCTGAAAAATATTCAACATTTCCATTAAAATTTGATAAAAATGTTTAAATAAGCAAATACATATTTATTGTTTGAGAGTAGTTAACTTACCCATAATAAGTTTCCTCTTGAATGCTTTCATTAACCTAATCAGTTCAAACTACTTCGTGGCTGAAGAAAGTTTTCCTTTTAAGTTTTGGGTGATATGATGGCATTCACTCTCTTACCTTTTTTCTTTCCATTATATTTTTAAATATTAAAAACTATATTTTATAGTAGTGAGTTCATAGGTCTATACAACCAATTAGAGTATTCAGCCAGTACTCGACACCTTTAGAATCCTATGGCTCACAATTAATTATCCCATTCATTAATTCGGGGAAGTCTTTTTATTTTGTTAACTTTTCAAGCATCAGATTTATAAATATGCATACCTATTTTATTTTCAAGCCACGAACTAAATGGTCTGAGCTGAAAAAAAGATTCCCGTAAAACACTCTTCCGTGCTTGAACCTTCCGACAAATTTATTTTCGATAAAAATCTTAGTAGTCAAATTTTTGATAAACTCTGCGTAGAATCGATTCTCAAGCCTTCCCTTATCAGAAAAAGAACTTCAAGCTGGGCTAATCAAAAGCTAAAGACCCATCTATTCACTGAGAGAATACGCATTCCGACCCAGTGGAATGTAAAATTGAACGAAGATTTGTATGACAAAAAATTAACTCCGAACAAAAATAAGAATCTAACGCTGAAAGGAAGGGATTATTATGTAAGAGTGTTTAGAACGGATTATGTGTGTTATGTATTAGTTCATTATAATAATCATATAATTACGCTTACTGAGTTTATAAAACGATTAAGAGCTGATTTGAACGGGCTCATAAAGGATAAGGATTTTATTAAATCGTTTTGCTCTCATCTAAAAAGAGAGATTAGAATCGAATTACAATCGTATATGGTATCCCCAAAATTAAAAAAAACTAAGAGAAAAACTATAACCCCCCTTTATAAAGGAAATACGAAATTTAGCATCGGTTTTGGTACTGGTTATATGGGTTTAAAGGGGAGTATAGGCATAGAGAGTGGTTTTGTCGAAAATATGATTTTTGGGATAAAAAATTGTAGAATTGTGGCTAAAGAATCGATTAGAAATTTGGTTAAGTTAAGGGATATTTTTCCTTATTTTGAAGTGAATCATAGGATTCACGAGTATAGATGGGTATTCAGTAGTTTGGATGTAGAGATATTAGATGTGTTAAAGTATCTTGTTAAGAATGGGAATATTAAAGGGAGTAATCTGAGTGTTTGGATAACGCATACTACTAAGAGCCGAACTGCCAAGCCAAGAGCCACGAGCTTGATTGTCTCGATAAGCTGTAGAGCTGTGAAGCATCTCTACGGTCTGGAACTCTGGAATGAAGGCTTCAGAGAAATCTATGAAAGATTGCCTTCTGATTTGGCATTAATGTTAGCTCTGAAATTATATACTTCTCAATATAATATGGAAATTGCGTTTAAGCCAAAAGATATGAGCAAGAATCGAGAAGTTTATCAAGAGCTTGGATTTCGTTTCTCTCCAAAAGTTTACAAGATTTATAATGTAAGATATTGGTTAGATTCTTCCTTTAAAGGAATTGAGTTAGAATTTAGCCTTAAAACCAATTATAATGCTATGTTTAGTGCGATAAAGCTCATAGAATCATTATTAAATTATTTATCTTTCTATGAAAAAGGAATAGAAATAATAGAGCCTTTTAGCCTCGAAACGATTGAAAATAAAGGCACTAAAAACAATTTTTCCAAAAAGGCTAAAAGATGTTATAAAGTGGTCGTTTTCTTAAAACGGGTTAAATCGTTTGCCACACGGGTTATCCTTAAAAAATCGAAAAGTTGATGATTTGCTACTGAAATAAAGTAGCTAAGGACTGGAAGTTATTAAATTGTTAACAATAAATATTTAACATAATTGTGAGTTTAACTATTTATCAATAGAAAGGAGTAATTAATAAATAATGGATAAAAAGGAATTTGAAAAGAAGAAATCACTCATAGTTAGTAATGGGTTGAGCCTTGTAAAAGGATTAGAGGAAAGTTTTAATACTCTAAAGAAATATGATTGGTATGAACAATTCGTGGATATAATAAATATCGATGGAAAAGGAGAAATAGAAACAAAGCCAGTGAATATAAAGTTATTATTTAATCAGATAAAAACACTTTCTACAGAACTTCTAAAATTTCCAGATGAACTTGAATCATTATGGGAAAGAAATTTTAAAAAAAGAAAAGAAAGTAACTAAGGAAAATTTATAATATTTTTAAGATTACTCTCAATATGGAGTATAGAGCATCAATTGTAAGGTTTTCTCATTTCTCAAATGTTATCCTTATATAGTTCTATACTCCATCTTATTAAATTTGAAGGTTCTAAAAAGCACGGGTAAAAAAAATAAAAAAAGGTTTGATTTAATCCTTATTAGTGAGTTTATTAACTCTCTCAATAAATTCTTTCATTTCACTCTCAGTATAATACACATCATCTTTAACATCGTGAGAATCGTCTGAGACGGCTTCTTTAAATGAGTTTTGCAGAGATAACATAAATTTGCTCATAAATCCTATGGTGTCTTTAAGCTCTGAGATTATCTTATCTTTCTCAATTTCTCTATTAATCATTTCATTATATTTGGCTTGTAAGCTTTCAATCTCTTGGCTCGTATTATCCACAATTTCGCAGTTAATACATAATTCATTCTCTAAAGCTTTCCAAAGGTTATAAAAAATCTCTCTACTACTTAAAATCTTGGAATAAACCTTAGAGCTATAATGAACCCTATGACCTATTAAATGTTCTTTAAAGTTTAGCTCTATTTCTGAGCCTATAGTAAGATTTAGATTCTTTCTTGAGTACTCGGATAAATTCACACGACCACAATTAGTATTAAAATATTTTCTTAAGCTATGACTTCTCATTCTCTCTTTTGGATAAAGCTTCTTAGCCACTTCTTTAAGCTTTCGATTATATTCAATAGAACTTATATTATTTCCATTTCTGGTTTGTAAAAAATCCTTACTTAAATCTAATTTGGTTAAATCATCGATTTGATAAGTAGATTTTATTAAATTGCTTAATTCTTTTGGAAAAAAGATATATCTAATCTTTTCCTTTTCCTTATAGGTTTCAAATTGCTTAATATAGTAGTGTTCTTGATATTTCTCAATTTGGTATTTTGGTTCATTACCTATAGAGCTTGTTAGCTCTTGGAGCACATCATTCACTCTCAAGCCCGTTAGAGCTTGAAGATACGCAATAATTCTATATTCTGGGTGATTTATTTGGTTTAAAATGGCTTGTAGTTTTTCTCGGTCTAAGTCAATCTCGTTGTGGTTTACGCCTTCTTGCTCACTCTTTAGGCTTTCAGTTATAGGAACTCCACGATTGGAGTAAAAACTCATAATTCTTGACTGGTACGCATTCTTAACACTCACGGGATTAACTCCCTTTTCAATTAAGTGGTTGAGATATTTCAGAACCCTTCTATTTCTCACATCTACACTTTCAGATAAGAGATTATCTATATTCTCTACTTTATTATACTGACAATAATCTTGTAAAGCCTTTAGATAAGCATTTATATTAAATTTGCTTGGTTCTTTACCACTACTCGCATATTTTCTTATTTTGGAGCTTATCCATAAAAAAACGGACTGATTTTTTAGCACGGGATATTTTTTAAGCCAAACATCGACATAAAAAGACCCGTTTTTCCTTTTATCATAAATAGATTTTAAATCTTCTATGGTATATTCCTTAATTTCTAACATTCTTTCTCATTTCTCAAATTTTAATAGGTTAAAAAACTATTTTTACCTTAAGAAATAAGTAAGAAAAAAAATTTTATAAATTTATGTGTATTTTCACATCTTTTTTATATAAAAAATTTATTAATTAAAAAAATAGACTTTTCTTTACAATTTATCTAAATTGTTTAAAGGATGCATCTGAGAATATGATTCCTTTAATTTAGTTATATCATTCTTAGCATATATTCTTGTTGTATTTGGACTCGAATGTCCTAATATATCTTGTAATTCACTAATATCCATACCTGAACGCCTCAAATGCGTTGCTCCAGTGTGCCTAAAAATATGCGGGGTAATAATTTTAGAATCAGCAAATCCACATTTTTCTTTAATCGTCTTAATATCTGTTTGTACAACTCGAGGGCTTAATTTTTGGTTCCTTGTATTTACTAAGAGATACTCTTCAGAATCATAACTTATCCTATTTTTAAGATGTTCCTTAAAAATGTCTAATGTTTTTGGATCGACTGGTACAATTCGTTCCTTATTTCCTTTTCCCCGGAGTTGTATATAACCTCTTTCAAAATCAATGTCTCTAATTCTTATATTACATAATTCGCTCACTCTTGCCATCGTCGAATATAATAATCTAATAATCAAATAATATCGGTCGCTTTTTTGAGAGTTGAATAATTGTCGATCCTTCAATTTATTAAAAATCACTTCCATGTCAGTAATTCTTAAAAACTTGGGTAAACTCTCTTCAAGTTTAATTTTCGGTGTTTTAATTGTACTCATAGGATCTTTTTCCATAAAATCATTCAAGGTTAGAAATTTGAAAAAGGAGCGCAATGAGGCAATCTTTCTCCCAATCCCTTTTTTAGTGTAGTCCAATTCATTTAATTTTTTTAAGAATAAGCGTATTTTTTGTCGTAGTAGGGGAGAATTAATTTGTAGATCCCCTACTAATTCAATAAATTTTTGAAGATCATAGCGATATGCCTTAATAGTGGAGGAAGCACATCCTTCTTCAACTTCTTTCGCAATTAAGAAATCTTCTATAAAACTAGAAATTTTATAGGTTTCCATTATGATTACAATATGATCGGGATATTACATAATAGATTGTAATATCCAAGTAACATCCAATACAATAAATTTAGATCTATGATTCCATCTTAAATTTTACTCTTAGCATTTTTACTGTGTATTAAATTTAATCTTTACTAAATCTTTTTTAATAATTTTAATATTTTTTTTGACCAGAAGTAAATATTAATAAATACGACCTTGGTTAAGTAATATAATAATTAAAAATCAATGTAAGTATTTGTAGCTATAAAAATCTTTAATAATTATTATGTTGTATTCTTTTTAACGAGTTGATTTTTAATAGCTGTCATTTTTAGTGTTGATGAAGACCTGTCAAGTGTAAAGCCAAACAATGAGTTACTTGAAGGATGTGGATTTCAAGTGAACGGAACGGCATTTAATGGGCAGATAATCATTGAGAAGCTTAAAATCCTTCCAGAAAAGTCAGATATCATGATAATGGATTATAGAATTACTATTATGGATGATATCATAGCTACTTTTGAGATATTGAACATCACCAATCGCTCAAGAATTATCTCTGCGACGGCTGGCGAGGATATAAAAGAGAAGGCTTTAGAGATAGGAAGGTTCAGCTTTGTCTGTAAACCCTTTAATTTTAAAGAGATGTTTGTTTTAAAAAAGAATTCATTAAAAGATAAATGAATGGAAGTTTAAAATGTTAGAAGTAGATTTAAAAGAAACCGAAGAGGCATTAAGAAAATCAGGACTAAATGTATTAGGAGATGTTGCTTGGGGCACTCATTTCTGCGTTTTTTATGATACGAAAGATGACCTGCTTGATATTTTAATCCCATATTTTAAAGCGGGTTTAGAAAAAAACGAATATTGCATGTGGATAACGTCCGAGCCATTAGTCAAGAAAGTGGCGGAAGAAGCATTGAGGAAAGCCATGCCCGATTTAGATCAATATTTAAAGAAACAACAAATCGAGATCCTTCCTTACACGGAATGGTATATTAAAGATAATACGTTTGATCTACAACGAGTTCTTAATGCGTGGGTGGACAAATTAGATGATGCTTTAAGTCGAGGGTATGAAGGATTGCGAACGACAGGAAATACTGCTTGGCTTGAAAAAAAAGATTGGAAGAGTTTTACTGAGTATGAAGAAGAAATTAATACCATTATACCAAGCTATAAGATGATGGCTATTTGCACTTATCAGCTCGAGAAATGCGGTTCATTTGAGATCATTGATGTACTCCGAAACCATCAGTTCGCAATGATTAGAAGAGAAGGAAAGTGGGAAAATTATAAAAGCATGGAACAACTTAGGGTAGAACACGAATTAAAAGAATCAGAAGTAAAATATCGCAATTTTTATAATAACGCAGAATTCGGTTTATTTGAAACAAGTTTAATTGATGGGAAATTGTTAGCTTGCAATCAGAAATTAGCTAAGATGATTGGTTACGATTCTATTCAACAATTTGTAGATGAATATAATGTTTCGGAACATTATGTTGATCCTTCAATTCGTCTTAGAATGATCAAAAAAATTAAGTCGCAAGGATTTATTGAAAATTTTGAAGGAGAATTGAGAGATAGGTTTGGTATACCTCGTTGGTTTAGCTTCTCTGGGCACTTCCATCCAGAGAGAGAGAGTATTGAAGGCTTAGTGATTGAAATCACTGAACGCAAGATAGCAGACCAAAAATTAAAAGAATCCGAAGAAATATATCGAGAAGCGTATTATCTCGCTAATTTTTACAAGGATTTATTTACCCACGATATGAATAATATACTCCAAAACATAATCTCGTCAATAGATTTATATATTTTGTTTCGAAACGAGCCTAAGAGGTTTGAAAAGATAGGAGATGTTGTCGAAGTCGTTAAAACTCACGCAAGAAGGGGAGCCGCTTTAATTGCAAATATAAGGAAGTTATCAAAAATAGATAATGGCGAGAGTAAATTAAGCATCATTAAAATTTTTGATATATTTAATGAGTCGGTGAAAACCATTGTTAGTAGCTTTCAAGATAGGAATGTAAAAATTGATGTTAAAGGATTATCTAAGGATATGAGAGTCCTTGGAAACGAGTTATTGGTAGATATATTCGATAATCTTCTGAACAACGCTGTGAAATATAACGATAACGAAGAGGAAGTTAAAATTGATATCAATATTTCTAAAATATTAGCGAATGATATGCATTACCTAAAATTAGAATTTAGGGATTACGGAATGGGCGTTCCAAATGAGAAGAAAAATTTTCTATTTAAGAGATTTTATAAAAAAGATATAAGCAAGAGAGGAATGGGCGTGGGACTGTCCCTCGTCAAAAGAATCGTGAAAAATTTCGATGGCAAGATATGGGTTGAGGATAGAGTTAAAGGGGATTACAAAAAGGGAGCCAATTTTGTAGTATTATTAAAAGAAGCTCCATAAATTTTTGAAGAATCACTTATTTTATTTAATTTATCTTTCCTTCTCCATACCAACCTTTTTTAATAAATAGATACGCATTCATTGCTGCTGTTGTTGCTTCTCCAACTGCAGTTGTTACTTGTTGTATTCCACCTGTTACATCTCCAGCCGCATAGATACCAGGAAAATTAGTTTCTTGATTTTTGTTAACTTTAATACAATTATCCTCCTCAAGATCAATCCCTGCTTTTTTCGCTAAATCACTCTGTGGCTTAACTCCTATTGCTATGAAAAGTGCCTTTACACTAATATTAGAAATTTCGCCAGTTTTATGATTTTTGATTTTTAACTCTCCTAATTTGTCATCCTTAGTAATAGCCTCTTCAATAGTACTATTATACATTGGTACAACATTATTTAATGATGCAACCTCGTCTGCAATACATGCTTCCGCTCGCATACAGTGACGTCTATGAATGAGATAAACCTTTTTTGCTACGCCTGAAAGATAAATTACCTCTAAACCAGCGGCATTACCACCCCCAACTGTAGCAACTACTTGATCTCGAAATAAAGGACCATCACATGTAGCACAGTAAGATATTCCATTACCTACTAATTCAAACTCATTAGACAATCCAAGTGCTAGATGTTTTGAACCAGTAGCAATTATAATCGCTTTGCCTTTTGTGTCTCCTTCATAAGTAGTTATGGTCATTTTCTTTGGATTGATTGCTGAAACTTCATTAAAAAAAAAATTAACTCCCCAATGTTCAGCTTGTTCCCTCATTTTTTCCGTTAATTCAAGACCATTAATACTACTAAATCCTGGATAATTTTCAATCTTGGGAGCGGTCCCAGCCAAACCACCAAAACCTTTTCCCTCATAGAGAGCAGTCTTTAAACCCATTCTTCCACCATAAATTCCAGCTGTTAATCCCGCGGGTCCACCACCTATGATTATAAGATCGAATTCATTTTTTTCAGGCAATTTTAATCCCTATTACATTGTAGATTTATTTAAGTATACAAATTGTAATCTTAAAAATTGTATAAATTTTTTCTAATTTTATTCTTGATTGACTTATTCTTTCTTTAATTGCCGAAGATATTTACATGCGTTTATTCCTGCTCGTGCACCCTCTGCTGTGGCAAAAACTACTTGAAAAAGTCCACCCGTGCAATCTCCAGCAGCATAGACTCCCTTAAGATTCGTTTTTTGGTCTTCATCAACTTTTATATTTCCCTTATCATCCAATTCTACTCCCGCTTTTTTAAAGATTGAATTTGAGGATATATGAGATAAAATAAATAAACAACTTAATTCAAATTCCTTTATCTCTTCAGGATCTTCTAATTCAGGTTTAATAGACTTACATATAATTTTATCAAGCATACCTTCCGAATCGGGAACTGCTTCAATTATTTCCATATTTTCAAAAATTTCAATTCCCGTTTCTTTTACTTGATATAACCTTTCGGGTAATTTTTCAATTCCTACATTTGTGATTATTCGAACTATACATCCCATTTGTTGAAGAGCCAAAGCATCTTCCAACATTTCTTCGTCATTACCAAATAAATAGACCACTTTATCTTTATATAATGGACCATCATTTAATGCACTATACGAAACACCAAAACCAAGTAAAATATCCTCTCCTTTTATTATTTCTTTTCGAGTACCTCTACCAGCAGCAATAATAACCACATCAGAAGTTATGTCAGCTGTTCTGGTTGAGGTTCTATTTACACCCATTCCAAGCATTAAAGAAATTACATCACCTTTGATTATTCTAATATTTTCTGAATAACTCTCAGTATGAGCTCTAAATTTCTCTAATAGATGCTTTCCTTTAATATCAATTTCTCCTGGCCAATTTTGTATTTCTTTTGCTTTGTGTAATGAGGATGGCTCTTTTCCATCTAGAATTATAACATCTCTATTCGCTCGAGCACAATAAATACCAGCACTTAACCCTGCTGGACCATTACCAATAATTAGTACTTCACATTTAAAATCATCCATATATCTTACCTCTAAGAATGATTAATTAAAATTTTTTTATTTAGCATTTGATTATTATTATTTCTTTTTTATTTGATACAAGGATATAATAAAAATTAACATAGACTACTTTTCATTTTTTATATTATCTAATTATTTATTTCAATTTAAATTAATTTAGTTTTTGGTTATAAATTAGTTAGATAAACAGAATTAAAGGAAAATAAGGAAAATGAGTAAGATTATTACTATTCCTATTCTAAATAATAAAAAAGAATATTAAAGAAATTAATCCTAATAAAATCATGATCATTCCCATACCTCTTCCCATCGCTTTTGCAGAAAGCTTTTGCACGTAATTAGAGATAATGAAACCTGTAATAAAAGAGCCTATACCAAGATATAATATAAATTCCCAGTTAAAGTAAAACTGACCGTTAAATGTGTATCCTAATATTTGATACATAGTAAATGTAAAAATACACATAATAATACTTAAGATCAAAGCTGTGCCTACGCTTTTCTTAAGTGGATAGCCATACAATATGATTAAAACTATTGTTATAATTAGGCCTGAATTCGCACCAAACATACCTGAATTAAGACCTATAAATATTCCTAAGATAATAGCTAATAGAAAAAATAATTTTGAATATGGTTTGATAAAACTTTCTATATTATTAGTTTCGAGAACTATCTCTCTTTTATTAGTTTTCTCAATTTCTTCAGTCTCTACTTCATTTATTTTGTTTTTAATTAATTTCTGAGAAATTTTATTAACCATTTCTTTCAAACTTTCAGAAGTAGGAAATCCTTTAGATAGAATTGTTGTACCTAAGAAAATAATGAACGCAGGTAAGAACCAACCAAAAATAGAACTTAAAGGAGTGGTAATTAGAATTAAGACCCCTAAAAATGAGACAATTAAAGAAATTATAATTAAAATTATAATATTCTTACTAAAATAATACTGTCTTTTCCTCACATAATTAATCGCTACTGAGGTAGCCGCTATAAAATCATTAATAACATTAATAGCTATCGCCAATAAAACATCTCCAGTAATTAAAAGAATAAGAGGAACTACAACTCCTTGGCCCGTTTGACCCACAAAACTCATACTAATTCCTACAAACGCACCAATAATAATAAGAAGAATTATATGATAAATTTCTAAGACCAAAAATAATCAAACCTTTTTTTTTTCGAGTTTATAGTTTAACGTTCATGATTAAATTAAATTTAACTTTAAAATTCAAAATATTTTAATGATTTAAGAAATTTTGTTTGATATTATTACACTATTGTGTTATAAAAAATTTAACAAAAAAAAATAGTATATATGTGAAAAATTATGGCTGTACCGATAATATTAATTGTTGCTTTAATTGCGGGTATAATTTCAATTGGAATGGCTTTATATTTTGCAAAATTAGTACTGAAAGAAGACCCAGGAAATGAAAGAATGGTTGAAGTATCAGGTTATATTGAAAAGGGAGCTAAAACATTCCTTAAAGTTCAATATAAAATATTAGGTATTTTTGTAGTCGTTTTAGCAATAGCACTATTATTTTTACCTTCTCCATTTGAATATAGCACCACATATAAAAGATTGGTTCCTGGTGCATTAAATTGGGAACAAATGATAGCGTATGTTATAGGATCTATTGGATCAATGATGGCTGGCTATTTAGGAATGATGACTGGTGTAAAAACAAATACACGTTCTGCTCAAGGTTGTACAGTTAGCATCAAGAAAGGTTTCGATATCGCTTTTTTTGGTGGTTCAGTCATGGGTTTAGCAGTAGTTGGCGTTGCTCTAATCGGTATTTCTGTTTTATATTGGATTGTCCCAGATCCTATGATTGTTTTAGGCTTCAGTTTTGGTGCCAGTAGTGTGGCTCTTTTTATGAAAGCAGGAGGCGGTATTTACACTAAAACAGCGGATGTCGGTGCTGACTTGGTGGGTAAAGCGGAATATAACCTTCCTGAAGATGATCCTCGAAATCCAGCAACTATTGCTGATAATGTAGGTGATAATGTAGGTGATATTGCTGGGATGGGGAGTGATTTATTTGATTCATATGTAGCGTCTATTATAGCTGCAATGATGTTAGCCGCAACCTTGTCTATCATAGGTACGATATGGGGAACTATGTCTGATACCATTAGATATACTTTTGTAATATTTCCTGTTGTTTTATGCGGTGTTGGTCTAATAGCTTCTCTGATTTGCATTTACTTAATTAAAATTAAGAAGGGAGAAGATCCTGGCAAATTATTAAATTTAGGAACATATTTAGCTACAATTGTCTTTGGTGGTCTTGCTGCGATAATTACAGCAATTATGACATTGGGATTAAGTAATGACGAGATGATATTCTTATGGAAACTTTATTTGGCGGTAGTAATTGGATTATTGAGCGGTCTAGTTATAGGATTTACAAGTGATTACTTTACTAGTGATAACAAGAAACCAACAAGAACTATCGCAGAATCAGCCCAAGAAGGTGATGCAGTAGTCATTCTTAGTGGATTTTCTTATGGATTATTAAGTGTTGTTCCCCCTGCTATTGGGATTGTAATTGCGATGGCGGCTTCCTACTTTTTGGGTGGTGTATTTGGAGTTGCAATGGCAGCAGTGGGTATGCTTGCAATTGTGGGAACTATTGTCTCTAATGATGCGTATGGACCAATTGTAGATAATGCACGAGGTATTGCTGAACAAGGTGAATTAGGGGAAGATGTTATTCGAACTGCAGATAAATTAGATTCAGCAGGAAATACTGCAAAAGCTATTACAAAAGGTTTTGCTATTGGTGCCGCAAATCTAACTGTACTTGCTCTAATGTTCTCATTTGCAACTGAAGCTAATGATATTCAATCAGGTACGATAGATGTAGTGAATTTACTTAACGTAGATGTATTAATTGGGGCATTTATTGGAGTAGTTGTTCCCGCATTTTATTCTGCTCTACTAGTTCTTGCAGTTCAAAGAAATGCTGCTATAATGGTCGATGAAATCAGACGACAATTTGAAGAGAATCCTAAGATATTGACAGGTGAGCAAGCAGCAGATTTTAATAAATGCATAGCAATTGCGACTAAGGGTGCTTTGAAAGAACTTATATTGCCAAGTATAATTGCAATCGCTATACCCATTTCAGTTGGAATATTGTTTGGAGTTGCAGCTTTAGGTGCATTCCTAACGGGTGCGATTTTATCTGGTTTTGTTTTCGCAATCTTTATGTCGAATGCAGGAGGGGCATGGGACAATGCAAAGAAATGGATTGAGGATGGTAATCTTGGAGGTAAGGGTACCGATGTGCACAAAGCTGCAATTACAGGAGATACAGTTGGAGATCCATTTAAAGACACTGCAGGACCAAGTATTAATACTTTATTAGTAGTAATGTCACTAACAGCATCTATCTTTCTTGGATTTCTAATGCTTTTTGGCAATGGAGCAGGATTATTGATATTTTAATCAAATAAAAAAAATAATTTCATTTTTCTTTTCTTTTTTTTAATAATTGGTATAAGAGTAGTTTAAGGAGCAATTTGAATATTCATTAGCAAATTTTAATAAAATTAAATAAATTTTCTAAATTTCTCAATCATAAGTCTTTTTAATTAAAGAATTAAAGAATAAAAGCCAAAAAGTGATAAAAATATGTTTGATAAATCTCATTGTTCTGAATGTGAAAATATTGATTGTTTAACACGGTGTCAATGGATAGAAATTGATAAGGAGACTGCTAGAATTGAAAAGGAAAAAATGAATAATGGAGAGGATTCATTCGTCTTAAAAGAATGTGTTACTTGTTTTGCCTGTGATGAATATTGTCCATATAATTCACATCCATTTGATTTAATAACAGAATTACAAGAAAAATACAACAGTTATAATATACATCCAAAAATGATAGAAACTGCAATTCGCAATTTTAAACCTCATGATCAATTAAGATTAAAAGAAATTGATCCTGAAAAACCAGTTTTAAATAAATGTGCTTTCCCAAGACAAAATGCTAAAAATATGGAAGGGCAATTATTTGAAAATTTGCAATATGTCAGTGGACTCTCTTATTTTTGTAATTTGTTATATCATCACCTTGCCAAGGATTCTGTAATCAGAGAAAGAGCTCCAATAATAATAGATAATATTAGAAAGCAAGGTATTAAAGAAATGATATGTTTTCATGAGGAATGTTATGGATTTTATAAGTCTTATTGTCCCCGTAATAACATTGAACTTCCAAAAGATTTCAAGCCAATTCATATTTACGAATATCTTTATAATTATTTAAAAGATCACGAAGCAGAGATAAAGAAGCTTGGTATGAAAATGGCTTATCAGAGATCTTGTTCTAATCGTTTTATACCTGAAACAGATAAATGGGTAGATAAAATCTGTGATTTAATTGGAGTTGAACGCGTTTCTAGAGAATATGATAGAGAAAATGCTTTATGTTGTTCTGCAGGATTTACAGCACTCGGAAAGGCTAATTTAGTAGAACCTACTCAAAATAGAAATATTAAAGATATGCTTGATCATGGCGCGGAAGTATGTATTTTTACTTGCCCACAGTGTAAAGAAACGTTGGGATCTAAGGTGGAGGGAAAAGGATTGAAGTCTTATTTGTTAAGCGATTTATGTAGGCTTGCTTTAGGAGAAGAATTAGATTATTAAAAAATTAAAAAAATTAAAATCAAATTTATATTTTTTTTATTGTCTCTATTTATTTATATCAATATCTAATTTATCTAAGATTTCTATCAGATCTATTTTTTAATTAATAATATTATTAGTACCTATACATTAATTATTATCATAGAAATTTAAGATATTTAGAATTAATGCTAATAGGAATCATTATGTTTGATAAAACTAATTGTGTTAAGTGTGAAAATATTGATTGTTTGACACGGTGTCAATGGATTGAATTTGAAAACGTTGAAGATGCTCGAACAGAAATAAGAAAAATGATAAATAGAGAAGACTCACATGTGTTATCAGATTGTGTTACTTGTTTCGCTTGCGATGAATATTGTCCTTATAATTCTCATCCTTTTGATTTGATTACAGAATTACAGGAAAAATATAATTCCTTGAAAATTGATCCTCACATCCTTGAAAGAACAATTAATACTTATGCTCCTCATGATCAAGTTAGGTTAAAAGAGATAGATCCAAATGAACCCGTTTTAAATAAATGTGGATTAGCTAGAATTAATGATAAAAATATGCAAGGTCAATTATTTAGTAATTTAAAATATGTGAGTGGTCGAGACTACTTTTGCAATTTAGCGTACCATCATTATGCGAGAGATTCGGTCATTAAAGAAAGAGCTCCAATTATATTGGATAATATTAGGAAACAAGGAATTCAGGAAATGATTTGTTTTCATGATGAGTGTTATGGCTTTTATACTTCTTATTGTTCCCGTAATAACATAGAACTCCCAGAAGGTTTCAAACCAATTCATATCTATGAATATCTTTATAATTATTTAAAAAATCACGAGTTAGAAATAAATAAACTTGATATGAAAATAGCTTATCAGAGATCCTGCTCAAATCGCTTCATTCCTGAAATAGAAAAATGGGTTGATAAAGTATGTGATTTAATAGGAGTTGAACGAGTTGCGAGAAAATTTGATAGAGAAAATGCATTGTGTTGTGGGGGTTTGCTTGCAACTTTAGGAAAGAAAGATTTATTACGAAAAACTCAAAATGATAATATCAATGATATGTTAGAGCATAAAGCAGAAGTATGTGTATATAGTTGTTCCATGTGTAAAGAAGCTCTTGGAAATAGAGTTGAAAGAAAAGGAATTAAAAATTATCTACTTAGTGATTTATGCAGAATGGCTCTAGGAGAGCAATTAGATTATTAAAAGATAAAAAAATTAATACATAAATTCTTTTTATTAACTCTATTTATTTATCTCAATATCTAGTTTATCTAAAATTTCTATTAGATCTATCACTTCAACTTCCATATTATACTTTTCATTTGCATCTGACAAGTTCGTTCTACAGAAAGGACATACTGAAGATATTACAGACGCTCCTGTTTCTTTAGCTTCTTCTAACCTTTCTTGTGAGATTTCTACTGACCACTCTGGATAACCAATCTTTACACCTCCTCCAGCACCACAGCACCATGCATTTTCTCTATTTCGTCGCATCTCTGCTAATTTAATTCCAGGAATTTTCTTATATACTTCTCTTGGGATCTCATACATCCCCATATGGCGGCCTAAATGGCAAGGATCATGGTAAGTTACTGTATTTTTATATTCAGATTTAATTTTTAATTGATCTTCATCTAGAAGCTGTTTGACTAATTCTACAGTATGGAATACTTCAAAATCATAATCCGCTCCAAATTTTAACCAATCTTTCTTTATAGTACGATAACATCCTGCACATGAAGTAATAATTTTAGTTGCTCCTACATTTTTAATTTGGGCTACGTTATAATTTATAAAATCGTTTACAGGTTTAATTTGACCCGTTCTTATTATAGGGCTACAACAACAATGTTCATCAATCAATGTAAAATCAATTTTTGCTTTTTTCAAAAACCTTAATGTTGCATCCCTTAAATTTTGCTGACGATAATTAGAAGTACATCCTATATAATAAACCCATTCTGCTTTATCTGGTAAGTCAAACTTCTTTTTTAACTCTGTATTATCTGAATTTTTTTCTCCATATGGATTATAGTATTCAGTATTTTCAGTGCGTTCTAATAACGCTTTCTGTCTTTCAGGACAAAATCCATTTTTAACAGCTTCAGCTCGGGCTACTTCAATTATATCAATAAGAAAATCGTTAAATTTTTCAAATCTACAATTTTCAATACAATTGCCACATGTAGGGCAAGCATAGATTACATTAGCTAAGTTTTCACTCCATTGAATTTCACCACTTATAATACCGTAAATAAGCCACAATCTTCCCCCTGTACTGTAAGTTTCAAAACGAAATTTCTTGTAACTTGGACAATTGAAATCAGAATATTCATGAGTGAATTTACAATAACCACAACGGAAACATCTATGAACAATATCTCTCCAATCTTGTTTTTCACTTATAGTAATTATTGATTCACCTCCCAATTTCCTGGATTCATTATTCTATTTGGATCAAGACTGTTTCTGATTGAATTAAATAATTTTTTATAATTAGGATCCATTTTCTCAAGAATTAACTGTTGTCCTGTTAATTCTGCTTTCCATGGAATCCCTCCTAATTCTAAGGCTAATTTATTAGTTTCATGTAAAGCGTTTCTGGCATTTTCCATATCTTTCGGATCCGCACGATTGAATGAATAAGAGAAAAACATTACTATATTATGAGTTCCTCCAATTAATCTTGAGCCCAATGTTGGCACGATTCCATATTTTTTTGAGATTTCAGCTCCTTTTTTATAAGCTTCAGGAATTTTTTCTAATGGCATATTTGCTCCTACATATTCAAAACCTCCACCTTTTCTATAGTCTGCAGCTGTTGCCGCAAAAATAGGTTTCTCTAAATATATATTTCTAACCCTATCAGGAGTTTTCATATACCTAGCATTAGCTTTACGATATACACGTTTAAAGGTTTTAATATGAGAATCTATTTCCTCTTCGGATTCTCCTGTAACATAAACTATAACAAAAATGTAACCTTTCATCCAATCTGGTTTGTCTTGCATTCCTAGCAAAACATCTTCTGCTAATCCAGTTTCAGTAATTTTTAAGAGAATATTTGGGATATCTTTAGGATCATTTAATAATCCAAAAACAACTTCCCTAAATTTAGATTTATCAAATAATTGAATTGATAGTTTTGTAATAATTCCCATAGTACCAAAAGAACTTATAAATAATCCAATTAAGTCTGGAATAGGTCCTCGAGCAAACCAAAATGGGGATAATGAGGCAGAACCAAGTTTACAGATATCTCCATTTGGCAATACAACTTCCAAACCATTTATCATGGCTCCATGATCACCATACTTTTGTGATAAATACCCTGAGCCATGAATTAGTACATTCCCCGCCACTGTAGCGGAGGGAGGTGCATCTGGTACTGGAGGTTGTAAATTCGGATAATTTTCATTCAGATGTGACAATAACTGCCCCGTAGTAACTCCCGTTTCAATAAGGGCATATTTACTGAATTTATTAATTTCTATTATATTATTCATTCTTTTCATATCAATTACAATACCACCTTTTACAGGGATCACTAAACCACTTAGTGTTAATCCACCACCCATTGGAACTAACGGGATTTTTTCTGCATTTGCCAATTTCACAATTTTTTGAACTTCTTCGACATTTTTAGGCATTACCACAAAATTAACTGGTCGAGGTTCAGAAGCTCCAGGATCTTGAGAATATATGTAAAGATCTTCTGCTTTATTTGAAGCAAAATCTTTACCAACAATTTCTTCCAAATTTGTCATAATCTTATCTAAATTCATCTAAAAAATCTCCTAAATTTAGTTCATAATAAATAAAGAGTTCTTCTTTTGACTATTTATAGTTAATTACTAAATTATTTTAAATTAATAATTTATTAATTAAAAAGGATTAAGATAATTATTGAAATCAAAGAATCAAAAGAAAATAAAAATGAATATTGGAAGTATAGAAAGTGGAAATCTGATTGTAAAAGTAATAACGTCTAATAGAACAAGTATGACCCTGCCAAGTAACGAGAAATTGCAAGGGAAAGTTGTCCAACCGGGGCATGATTCTTTTGCGACACTTGGTGAACATGGAATTGCAATGACTATTAAAATATTAGAAGGAGATTCAACTCATCTCATTTTATTTGACACAGCAGGTTATATGCAAACCTTAATTAATAATCTTACACAATTTAAAATAAAATTAAATGAAATTGAAAAATTGATTATAAGCCATGGGCATTTAGATCACTATGGGGCATTAATACCAATAATTTCTGAATTGAAAGAAGGAAGTGAGATATATCTGAGTCCGATCTGCCTTACCAAAGGCTATTACGCTAGAACTGAATCTGGAGATGAAATACTTTCCGAAGATTTTGGTTCTTCATTTAGGAAATTAAAAATAGAAGGAAAAATCAAATATTACAGAAGAATTCCTCTTAATAAAAAAATAGTCTATGATCGTGCAAATGAAAACAATGTAAAAGTCATTGAAACAACAAAACCCGAAAAATTATATAATGGGATAATTACGAGTGGAGAGATTGAAATTTTTGATGAAACTGAGCTTCCAAAAGGATTTTACTTAGGAACAAGTAAAACAGAATATGAAAAACATACATTTAGAGAAGAGATTGCAGCATATATTAATATTAAAGATAAAGGCTTAGTTGTTATTACCGGATGCAGTCATACTGGTATTATTAACATAGTAAAACATGGTCAAAAATTAACTGGAATAGATAAAATTTATGCTCTTATTGGAGGATTTCATAAAGAACGGGAAAGTAGTGAAAATATTGAAGAAGTTGTTTCCTTTATAGAAGATTTAAACCCAGAAATAACGTGTGGTATGCATTGTACTGGGTTTGAGTTTAATAGAATCATGCATCGCCACCCTTCTCATGTAATGGGTGTAGTAGGAACAGAATTTCATTTATAAATTATAAAATTCCATAATGGCAAAAATTAATGAATAGCGTACTAAAAGAGATAATCTCAGAATCTATAAATTAATATATTGAAAAGAATTTAGATGATTTTTATATTAAATCTTCTGAACATCCAAATAGAATTTAATCTAATATATTTTAATTAATTAATATCTAATATTACCTACTACTTACTTACAACCAAAAGTATAAATTTTTATTTTACCTTTAAAGAAAAGGGACAAGTGAGGTATGTAATTAAAAACTCACTGAGGAACTTTAACTGTATCATTCCTAAAAACTCATCCTGAGTCCACAACTTTGTTATGAATAATTATAAATATAAACTTGACTTATTTCCTTTTTAGAGGCAAAAAAAATGAGTAGCACTTTTCAAAAAGTTGCTAAGGGAAATCACTTCTGTTATTTTTATGATAATAAAGTTAATCTTCTTAAAGTCTTAACCTCATTCTTTAAAGAAGGTTTAGAAAATAATGAATATTGTATATGGGTAATTTCTGATTTTCTTTCAGAACAAGAAATAAAAGATTATTTTTCAAAAAAATCCTACAATGTTGATGAATATTTAATAAAAGAACAATTAAAATTTTATAATTATAAGGATTGGTACTACAAATCTGGTTCACTTAATGCTAAAGATTTAATCAATAAAGGGATACAAAACCTTAACGATGCTTTAAATAAGGGTTACAGCGGTTTAAGGATTACAGGGGATATTCATCTAATCAGTAAAGAAGATTTAGATGCTTTTTTGGATTATGAACTTCAACTCAACTCCATAATGAAAGAAAAATTAATAACAGCAATTTGTACTTATCCAAATTTTAAATATCAAAAGGACCAAATTTTAGATATTGCTAGTACACATCAAGCAGTCTTTATAGATATTAATGATAAACAAAAAATAATTCAACATAAAGAAATTAAAAATAATCTTAAAGCTAAAGAAATTTTAAAAAAGAATTTACATAATCTCCAAAGAATTGAAAGTATTGGATTATTGTCAAGTGGAATAATACACGACTTTAAACATTCTCTTTCAATCGTAAAGGGTAATGTTGAATTAGCTTTAATGAAATTAGAAAATGAAAAGGATGTATTAAAATTTTTAGAAGAAATAAAATCAGCTGTAGATAATTCCTCGAAAATTATCGATAATTTATTTAGTTTTGGGCAATTAAAAAAAGAGATAGTTGATATTAATGTTAATCACATTATTACAAAACTAGTGAAAATGCTTGATTATTTAATTGGTGATCAGATTTTCGTTGAAATGGATTTATCACAGAATCTATGGAATATTAGAGGAGATCCTGGAAAAGTTGAACGAATTTTAGTTAACCTTATCAATAATGCTAGGGATGCTATGCCCGCTGGAGGGAAAATAACGATTATAACAAAGAATTTAAACCTTAATAAATCTAAAAAATTTGAAAATTTTAATTTAGTTTCTGGAAAATATATTATTCTTTCTGTAAAGGATACTGGAATTGGAATGGATAATTCAATTTTAGCCCATATGTTCGAACCATTTTATTCTACAAAACCTTCTAATAAAGGTACCGGACTTGGGTTACCAATGGTTAATTCATATCTAAACGATTTTAAAGGAAAAATTGAAGTTTTTAGTAAACCTAAAGAAGGAGCAATTTTTAATATCTACATTCCAGCTAAGCAAATTTGAGTTCTTATCTTTAGAGCGTAATAATCTGATGTAACAGAACAAATATTTTAAATTTAATAAGATACTAAAATAACTGCTCAGAATTTAAATAATTGGATATTTCACAGTTCCTTGTGTATATAATTACATAGATTTAAATATTGGATTTACTTAGAAAAATTAGACGAGTGAGATTTGGAGCTAACGGACCCATTGAGGAACCGAGGAACCTCACCCCACTCTCCAAGCAAGGTGTAGATAACTACTACGATGAGAATCGTAATTTAGCAACTGAAACGACACTGCCTTTTTACGCATATTAATGACTTGGATATAAGCCAGAGAAATTGTAGGAAGGAATGGTTGGAACGAGCTAATACCTTGGTGCAAGGCCAAATGAAAGCGATAAAGTACTTGGAGCTAGCTTTAGGTAGGCCGCTTAGTTTGATGCTCCACCTGTATCTGGTGACGGGTACAGTACAGAAGGGTGGGTATAAATCTCAAGCGTCTCTTTAATTAATATCTTTAATAATATGCAAATGTTTAAATATCTAAAAGTTCTATTTATTTTGAGAGATTTCATTATAGCCATTCAAATAAAAGATAGAGGAAAATTTCTATAAATGTTAAATATTTTAAGTGTTTCTTTTATTCATATAACATCTTATACAATGTATCATGTTAAAAAACAAATCAAAAGGAGTTTATATATATGAGATATAAGAAATATGTTGTATTAGGTAGTGTTTTAGCACTAATAAGCATTTTTATAGCATTCCCAACTAGAGTAGCTGCTGCTCCTGAGATTGACTTACCAGCGGGGCATTTTGTAACGATAACTGGTTCTATGCACCATAATGATTACCTTTATTGGGAATTTACTTCAACACTGGCTGATATAAAAGTTATGATGCTAAATAATTATGAATATAATTATTACATGGATAATGATATATTATTACCTTCTATAACTATATTAAGTAATAATAAGCGATCCGATTCTGGGTGGTGGAGACCTCCATATTCCGATACGTGGCATTTAATTTTCGAGAATGTTGGAAGTTTTCTGACACACTTGGTATTTAATGGTATAAAAGATGATAATTATTTTTTAAAAGACATCCTTCCTAATGATTTACTAATTGGATATATTGGGTTTATTATGGTACTTGGGATTGGTAGTATTACATTGGGCATACAGCATTCTAAATTAAAACGAGTATAAATTCTATTTTGAATCTTCTCTTTTTTTTAATTATCTTAAAAAATCCGTTTTTATGAATATTACACGAATTAAACATAATAAAAATTAAATAAATTCTTATTAAATACGAATTTTGACTCGTTTATTGTAGATTTTTTATATTTATCAAATGAATTAAAATTGTCATCTTCTTCAAATCATAAGTTTTAAATAAAGAACAGTATAATATTTTTTCATGGGCTATAAAGATATCTTAGTTCTAAAGGAAAAAGAAAACAGAGATTTTTTGTTATTTATTATTTTGTTAACAATCGCCTCTATATTAACTCAATTTGAATTTCATTCAGGGTTATGGTGGAGAGGTGCAGAACTATTAACTTATGTTTCGGGGTCATTAATAATTTACTTTGTATTTTCCTTTATTTTAAGAGAAAAATTACAGAAGTATTCCTTTTTTATATTTCCTCTGTGTTGGGTTTTATCATATCCATTTAATTTTTTCCTAACGCAAACAGTTATTGGCGATTGGATATGGGTCTTTTTAACTGTTTTTACTCTATTTTATTGGATTTTTATGACTGCTGCATTTTCGATGAATGATACCTACAATAGTGCCGTAAAATGGGACGAAAAGATTGCAGGAGGAGTTAACTCTTCTAAAAACTTTTTAAGATGGTTATTATTCTTTGGAGGAACAGCAGTTTCTATAGTACTGTTATATATAAGTACGATTCTTGTATTAGATTTTCAATATCACTCACTTGGATTCAAATCAATTATTCTCTCGATTAACTTTTTTATGATCTTGTATATCATACTTTTTTTTACAATTAGTATTCTCGCATTATTTTTCCATAAATCATACCTATGGTTCGGAATGTATTTTCTTTTTGTTTCTGTTTACGCTATTAAACTAATGATAGATTTTGGAAGATATGAATATACAGCTGGAGGTGGTATTGAAGCTTTAGAACTTTTCTCATTTTTCTTTGGGATATATTTATTACTTGCCACTTTTGGTGAATTAATGGGTGAAAAATCAGATGTAATAGCGAGCAAATTGAGAGTTGTTAAACCAAAAACATTGTCAATTTGGTTAATCTATGCGTTAGCTGAGACTCTATATGCGCCAGATTTGATTGGAGATTTTGAGCTTTGGATGTTGGGTTATCTATATCCATTTTTTGTAGGTGTGTTTGGATTCTATGCAATATACAAATATAATAAAAAATCTAAATTGAAAAAGGAATCAAGAGATTTTGTTATAACTTCTGAAGCTGAAAAATCTGAAACTAAAAAACCACAAAAAAAAATTTCAAAAGAAGACAAAAAAATAGCAAAAATCCGGAAGAATGTAGAAAAGAAATTTGATTTTGTTGATTATTTAATAAAGAAAAATAGTATAGAAACTGCACTTAAAAATTTGAGGGAACTTAAAGATGAAGCTGAAAAGCATGAGTTCTTTGATTTACTTGTTAAAATAGAAGAAAAAATTGAATATTGTAAAAAAGAAATTTCTAATCTATAAAATTTATGGTATTTGTAATTAATAAAACAAGAATTGATAATAATTTTAAAAACCCGAAGTGAAAATTAATGGAAAATGAAGTAAAAAAAAATTGGACATTATTCATCTTTATCTTTATTGGTCTTTGGATACTTTTTAATGTAATAGGCTTTTTTATTTTTAATACCAACGATCTAGATAAATTAAGTGCGAGATTACTATATTATGAATTATTTATGCTTTTATTAACATATTACAGTGCCAGAAAATACAAAGAAACTGCATCGCATCTTTCTTATTTCCTTGTTGACATCATACTTTGTGCCCTGACATTTATCATATTTATTGGTTTGAAATGGTATACCTCTATAGTAGGTGTATATTAATATAACTGAGTAAATTGGAGAATATTTTATTTTACCTTTATTATTACTAAACTCTCCATATGAATTAATGATACTTTTTCATATTTTAATCTAAATTCTTTTATAATTCTAATTATTGTTTATGATAAATTAAATAATTTTAGTTCTGAAGCTATATTTTTAAATTATTTGTATCACAGAATTAGAAATATATTTTTTTGACTGTCCTGAGGTATTAAGTTTATAAATATAGTGAAATACTATTCATTATGAAGTCTTTTAAAAAAAAATATATATTGATTTTTGCAGTTTTAACAGTAGTTCTTCTATTCGGTGTTTCTATTGCGAGTGTAAGTAATATTAAAATTAATACCAAATTGGATAAACAAGAAGACTTGAACTCTAAACATGATGGTTTTTTAGATAATCTTCATACGAGCCAAGCGGAAGATGTTTATGAAGAGAATGATGTTCGTACTTCCGCTTATTATCTGTCATCTTATGAAAATACGTGGTTGAGCAATATCGGAGGGTTTGGAGTCCAGAAAGATTCTGACTGGTATCAAATCTCGATTTCCACAAACGCTCTAAGATTGGTCGTCCACCTCCTTTTTTCTGACGCCCTGGGAAATATAGACATTAGTGTTTACAATAGCGTTGGGACGTATATAACTGGAGTTTCCTCAACATCAGATAATGAATATATTGATTATATTCTTCCGTCAATTGGGACGTATTACCTAAGGGTTTATGGTGATAATAATGGAAATACTTATGACTTATTATGGGACGATTATCTCACAGTAGCAATAGATGATTTCTATGAGGAAAATGATGTCTATACAACTGCTTACGACCTCACGTTGGATGAACAAAAATGGTTAAGTTCGATTGATTCATTAGGAGTTCAATCGGATAATGACTGGTATGAAATCTATGCTAATGCATATCGTTTAATTGTATTTTGTATTTTTTCTGACGCAGCAGGCGATATTGATATTGCTCTTTATGCTAGCGATGGTTCTACTTTAGTAGCATATAGTAATTCAGTTACCGACAACGAAGGTATCGATGTAATTCTTAGCTCATATGGGACTTATTATATTCGAGTCTATTATAGTAATGGAGGGAATACCTACGATCTATGGTGGGATGATTTACCAACTGCAGATGATTATTATGAGGAGAATGACATCCGTACTTCTGCTTATGATCTTTCAGCAGACGAAAATACATGGTTAAGCAGTATCCTTACATATGGGTTAGGTGTGCAAGCTGATTATGATTGGTATGAAATCTATATTAGCCCTGGTGAAGAACTCTTGGCTGTCTCCCTTTCATTCAGCGACGTAGCTGGTAATATTGATCTTTCTCTTTATGATAGTGTGGGCAATTTTATTACTTCTAGCACTTCAACAACGGATGATGAATATATCGATTTATTACTCGCATCGAGTGGAACGTATTACCTAAGGATTTATGGTGATAATGCAGGGAACTTATATGATTTATGGTGGGATGACTTACCTCCACCGAGTGATGATGCTTACGAAGAGAATGACGGTTATCTAACTGCATATGATCACACATTGAATGAAATGGATTGGTTAACTGAGATTGATGGAGCAGGAATTCAAGCAGATGATGATTGGTATCAAATCACTATAACCTCTGGTTATGAGAATTTGATTGTGGATCTTAGATTCATAGATGCAGACGGAGATATTGATCTCCAGGTTTATGCTAGTGATGGTACTACTCTCATTGCTTACAGTTGGTCCACCACCGATAATGAATATATCGACACGATTCTTCCCTCAAGTGGAACTTATTACCTTAGGGTATATGGTGCTGATGCAGGAAACATCTATAATTTATGGTGGGATGACTTAATTCGACCGAGTGATGATAATTACGAGGAAAATGACGTTTATTCATCAGCATATTCTTTCACTGAAACTTATTGGTTAGCTATAGTTGATGGTGCAGGAATTCAAGCAGATAATGATTGGTATGAAATTTCTATAACTGGTGGATATGAAAACTTGATAGTAAATTGTATATTCAGTCATGCAGCTGGTGATATTGATCTTTCTGTTTATGCTAGCGATGGCACTACGTATATCACTGGGAGTGGGTCTGTTACCGATAATGAATACATAGATACAATTCTTCCTTCAAGTGGAACATATTATATTCTAGTTCATGGTGCAAATGCAGGAAATCTTTATAATTTGTGGTGGGATGATCTAGCTCCTGGTCCTACGGATGATGCTTATGAGGAAAACGATGCGGATACAACAGCCTACGATTTATCTGCTTATGAAGATACATGGTTGAGTACCATAGGTGGATACGGAATACAATATGATTATGATTGGTATGAAATATATGTAGATACGGGATTTGAGGAAGTGCTTATTGATCTCCAATTTACCCATGCTGCGGGTAATATTGATGTTGGACTTATAAGCAGCAGCCTTACTCTTATAGCCGCTAGTACATCTACAACAGATAATGAATACATTGACGTTATAGTTCCATCTGGAGGAATGTATTATATTTATATTGAAGGGGATGATATGGGTAATACTTATGATTTATGGTGGAATGATACCGCGCCTGGTACAGGAGATGATGCATACGAACAAAATGATCTCCCTGTTGACGCTTACGATCTCACGAGTTATGATGAGACATGGCTAAGCACAATAGCAGGTATGGGAATTCAATTTGATTATGATTGGTATGAGATTTATGTCCCTATGGGATCTGAGCGCGTATTAATAGATTGTACTTTCACACATTCACTCGGAAATGTTAACATCCAATTATGGAATACTACTGGTGGTTTAACAGCTAGTTTCACTACAACAGATGATGAATACATTGACTATATTGTGCCCTCAGCTGGGACGTATTATATTTTGGTCTATGGTGATGATACAGGAAATACTTATGATTTATGGTGGGATGCATTAACACCCGTGGTTGATGATGCTTATGAGGAAAATGATCTCTATACGGGAGCTTATGACCTTACATCTTACCCAGATACATGGTTAACTGACATTTCTGGACCGGGGATCCAAGCAGACTTCGATTTTTATAAAGTCTCAATAAGTACCCCAAACCAACGAATAATCATTGATCTCACGTATACGTACTCAGAAGGAGCCTTAGTCCTTATGCTTACTGACAACTCGCTAACTCCCTTAGCGCAGAGTAATACAACAGCTAATAATGAGCATATAGATACTACCCTTACATCGACTGGAACCTTTTATATCATAGTTGCTGGATTAGGAGCGGGTAACTCATATGATTTAAAATATAGTTTGACTGCTGCTGGAGGACAAAAACCTATTCCCGGATATAACGTAATATTCCTTATTGCTATGGTATTTGGGATTTCTATAATAGTAATAAGAAAGCGATTCATGAAATTGACTAGAAACTAAATAAATACAAGAAGAGTGAAACCTTCAATCAAAATTTTTTTATTTTTTTATTTTTATTTTTAGATTTTAATTAGATAATTGAGATATTAATGTCAGATTTTTAATTTACTCATATTATTAATTCTACTCTAACTTTTAATCCTATAGCATCATAAATAAGGTTTTTTTATTATGTTTAATTTATATTTTTATGGCTCAATATGATATTAATTTTGAAGGAACTGTCCAAGAAACTATGCTTGGACCTTTGTGGGCAAGAGCTAAATATAGCCAGTTATATCCTGAATTATTAGATGATCAGAAAGCTATTGAAATTATTGAAAACATTAATTATGATTTTTCTAAAATACAAGAATATCTCGGAGAGTGGCGCGGACTTGGACTTCTAGTTAGAGCTAAAAGTTTTGCTGAAGCTTTATTACAATATATGGAAAAATACCCTAAAGTAACTGTAGTGAACATCGGAGCGGGGTTAGATACAACATTTTATCGCATAGATAATGGTAAGATAAAGTGGTATGATTTAGATTTACCGAATGCCATTGAATACCGCAAAAATTTATTACCCGAATCTGAAAGAAATATTTATATCCCAAAATCTGCTCTTGATTATTCGTGGTTTAAGGATATTAAATTCGAGCCTGATGAGGGTATTTTTTTCATTGCTGGAGGTTTTGTATATTATTTTAAGGAAAGTGAAATAGCCTCGCTAGTTATTGAAATGGCTAAAGAATTCCCTGGAGCAGAGATGATTTTTGATGCAACATCTAAATTAGCAAATAAAGTCGTCAATAAGCGAGCTAAAAAGGCTGGTGAAAATGATGTAAGAGTTTATTTTGGAGTTGGTAACCCAACAAAAGTATTTCCAAAATGGTCCTCTAAAATTAAAGTGCATGATTGGTATACAATTTGGGCAAGAACTATAATAAATCCTAATTGGAACGAGAAAACTATAGCTGCAATTAAGATATCTGAGCGAGTAAAAGCGGCAAAAATCGTTAGATTAAAATTTATAAAATAAATTTAGATTAAAAAGTAATTATCGCGTCTTATTATGTTGAGGAAAGCCACATTTTGGGCATTTCCATCCTACAGGCATATCGATTTCTTCTTCATTCCCACATTCTAAACATACCCAATGAGCTTTTTCTTTTTCTGTAGAATGGATTATAAAATCTTTAGGTTTTAAAATTTTTCGTTTAAAATACGCTTTAGAACGACCACAGGAAACGCATTTCCAATCATCTGGCAATTCCTCTAAAGCAATCTCATATCCACATTCCATGCAGACCCAACCAGATATTTCTCTTTGTTCTAAAGATTTTTCATTAGGAACTAACTGTAAAATTTTACGTTGGAAATACGACTTGAAATGACCACACGAAGGACAACTATAATCATCAGATAACTCATAATTCGCAACTTCATACCCACATGCCATACACTTCCAAAATACAATCTCTTTTTTCTTAGAAAAAGCGTTATTATTAACTAAATCTAAGAGCATTTTAAGTCTTTGAGATTGGTTTCTTTTAATCTGGGCGAACTTTCTTAATTTTTTGGCAATATTCTTATACCCTTCTGTCTCAGCAGTATTTGCGTAATTAGGATAAAAATTTTGCCATTCCTCATCCTCTTCTTCTATTGAAGATTCAATATTGTGTATTGTTGTACTATACGTCGTAGGACTCTTGACTTCTACCATTAAACTTTCAAAAAACTCATCCTTTTTCAATTGTTGTAGCATTTCATAAAACCAATTTGCGTTTGAGAAATTTTGAATAGCTAAATCCCTAAATGTTTTTGATATCAGTAATAGATTCTCGCTCTTTGCGATTTCAGCGTAAATCTCATGCCGGATCCTTGTTTGAGATTCTCTTATAAACCCAATCATTAGATTATTAGCCGTTCTTTTCATTATTCTAGCCTTTTAAACAATTATTCTAAAATAGGTATTAAAATAAAAAAAAATATTATTATCTTTTCAAAATGATTCTTTCTTTAACTTATAGTTTTTTAAGGATATTACTAATATCAGATGGCATAAAAATAACTATTTTTTGAGATGGCTCATGAGAAATGTCTTGAATAGTCTGTAAAGATCTTAACTGAATTGCAGCAGGGCTTTGAGATAATAATTCCGCAGCCTTCGCAATATTTTTCGCAGCTTCAAATTCTCCTTCGGAAGCGATAATTGTAGCACGTTTCTCACGTTCTTTCTCAGCTTGTACTGCCATTGCTCGTTTCATATTCTCAGGTAACTCAATTTGCTGTATCTTAATTTGGGTTATTTGAATGCCCCATTCTCTTGTCTCCTCATCAACCACATTTCGAATTTCTTGGGAGATTCTTTCTCTTTGTGTCAAAACTTCATCTAATTCCATTCCTCCAATTACATCTCTTAAAGCACCTTGGGTATAATTAAAAACTGCTCTCACATGGTTTTCAATTTTAGTTGTAGCATATTCTGGATTAACTACTTTGTAAAATACACTTGTATCCGCTGTAACTGGAATATTATCTTTAGTTATTATATCTTGTTTAGCGATATCTAAGGTTTTAATCCTTATATCAACCTCTATCGATTTTTCGATAAGCGGTAACACATAGATTATCCCAGGACCAATAGTTCTTTTATATCTCCCAAATCGAAAAATTATCCTACGTTTATATTCAGTTGCTGTTTTAAAACCTGTTAGAAGCCAGATGCAAAAAAAGAATAGAATTACACCAATTAATATGCCTAAGATCGTTGCAATTTCTGAAATTTCAATCCCTCCATTAATTTTTTATATTTTTTAAAAATTTGTAATAGTTTTTTGGTTAATTGGATAATTATGACATTATAGAAAATTAGGGTATAAAAAAATTCCGTTAGAAAAAAAAGAATCTACGGATAATTAATCAATTTATTCTAATTACAGGTATTACCAATAAAGATATTTATTAAACTCCCATTCCTTTTCCTTTCCATTAGATTTAGCAATTTCATATTCTTGGAGTTCAGCATATTTTAAATTTATAAAAATCTTCATGAGTTGTTTTCCTAGTGTTTTTTTAATAAAATTGCTTTTTTCGAAAGCCTGTAATGATTCTTCTAAACTGCCAGGAAGTTTTTCAATGTTTAACGCTTTACGTTCTTCATTAGTCATAGTATCAACATTTTTAGATGTAGGTTGATTTGGTTCTATCTTTCTTCTTATTCCTTCTAATCCAGCAGCTAGTAATAAAGCACTGCCTAGATAGATATTCATCATAGCATCACCCGCTCTATATTCAACACGAGTAGAATTTTCATATCCAGGCACACGGATTAATGCTGTTCTATTTCCTACCCCCCATGAATTGAACACGGGTGCTTCATGATGTGGAATTAAACGTTTGTAAGAATTAGTTGTAGGATTTAAAACGGCAGATATTGCCTTTATATGGTGTTGAATTCCTCCAATATAATATATTAGGTTATCACTCAAACTTTTATCAGTATCAGTAAATGCGTTATCACCATTTCTTTCGAGACATTGATGAATATGCAACCCACTTCCCGCCATATCTTCAAAAGGTTTTGGCATGTAAGTACAAATTAATTTATTATAAAAAGCTCTGACCTTCGTAATTAACTTTGCGGTTTGTACATTGTCAGCTTGTAGTAAGGCGTTATCTGCTATGAATTCAACTTCTTGTTGTCCTAAGCCTACTTCATGATGTATAGTTTTAACACCAATATTCATATTCATCATATCATCTGTAATCTGGCGACGTAGATCTTGGAATTCATCCTTAGGTAGTATATCCATATACGTTCCTTTATCTCCTGGTTTTAAATCGTTTGTGATAAAATACCATTCCAATTCTGGTCTTGTATTAAATTTAAATTGCATAGAATCCGCTTTAGCAATAATTTTTTTAAGTATCCCTCGAGGACATGTGGGATAAGAGTTACCTTTATTATCAGTTAAATTACATATAAAACGGCCCACTCTTGGATTCCAAGGAAGAATACCAAATGTATTAAAATCTGGTACAATACGCATATCACTTTGTTCTGTTGTAAGGAACCCTAAACTGGATCCATCAATACCCGTTCCGTTCTTTAATTCCTCCCAAATTTTCGCGGGAAACTCAACTGCTTTAAATTCACCCAAAATCGTTGTAAATTGAAATTGGATATAATCAATTGCTTTCTCTTTAAAAATATGATTAAATTCAGTTATTTCTTTATTTTTCATGTTATTTTGTAAAACACTATTTTTTTAATACTAAATTTGCAAAATATTCAAAATTCCTATTGTAAGATTTTTCAGCTTCTTTGGAAATCTTAGCAAATACACAACCAGGTAATTGTTTCATAGAAAGATGGTATTCCACACATTCACAACATTTTCCTCTTCTATGGCAATCGTACGTACAAGTACAATTAATTTTTCTTTTTTCTTGATTACACTCAGTCATAATTCCATTGAAAATGCTTATTTCTTTTTGTAACATTTAATAGTCTAAATAAACGATAGCTTTTAAAAGTGGAATAAATACCAAGAAATTTCAATCATTCAATAATGCAAATTATTTTTGGGAAAAATAAGGTGTATTAAAATAAAATAAGAAAAAAATATTTGAAAAAACTCTTAAAAATTCTTTTTACTTCTCTTCCACTTCATTGTTATAATTGTAGCAACCCCAAATACTGCACCAAGGATAATAAAGATATCATAGCCAGGTATCATATCTTCTGCATAAGGTTCCCTTGCAGTCCAAATTAAATTATAAACATTTCCAGAAAAATCACCAAAGATCCTTATATAATAGGTTCCATCGGACGGAAGATCATAGCTAATTACTTCATTATCTACCTGAGTTATATTACTGGTTATTTTGGCATAATCCCCATCATAAATTTCAATACCTAATGGACCTTCTTGATAATCATACATAACTAGTACATATAGATGTTCACGTCCAGTTTCAATTGCTATTTTATACCAATCATTATCATATTGCAGACCTAGTTCATGAATTCCCGATAAATCTTTATTTTCATAATTCGATAGATCATAAGCAGTCGTAGGGTCATCATTTTCCTCATAATAATCATCGGGTCTGTTATCAGTTCTAAGATCATCCCACCAAAGATCATATCTGATGCCAGAGTTATCTCCATAAACCTGAATGAAGTATATACCGGGATTTGGAAAAATATCTATATGCTCTCCATAAAATATTGGAGAGCTATCTGCAATATTATTACCCCATTCATTGTATATGGAAAACCAGATATCTCCAAAACCATAAGTTATTGAAAGATTGACCATCAAATGTTCAAAACCCGGTGAAACTTCAATTAAATACCAATCTTCATCTCCTTGAACCGCTAATCCATGAATATTTCTTAACCATTTATGTTCATAATCTCTTAGAAAATATGCTTCATCCCACCAATTATTATTATATTCATAGGGATCATCCCCAACTTGCATTCCATTCACCCATATATCTAAATAATAGATTACATCAACATTTAAATCTCCAGAATTACGATAAACACGAATTCGCCATGCTCCTGATGCATCAACATTAAAAGTAATATCTTCGTTACCGCCCCCATTATAAGATCCTATTTGGAGATGATTAGATGGATTATAAAGTTCCAAAAACAATACACCTTCCCAAGTATGGTAATAATTATGAATATCGATAGTATCACCAGATTTTAAATCTATTTTATACCAGTCCTCATCGTAGTTTATAATTTTCAAATCAGGATAATATCTTGGTTCAATCATCCGTGCGTGGCTGAAATCATCGTTTTCTATCCCAAAATCGTCTTTTTCTAACCAATCATCGTGAGAAAGATCCTCCCACCAGAAATCATAAATATTCCCTGTGTTATCGCCAGTAATTCGAATATAATATATTCCTCCCGCTGGTAATATATAATCAATATACTCACCATTTCTATCTGACCAGCTATCTACAATCCAACTACTCCACTCATCGTAAATCTCAATGTCGATATCTCCAAATTTGTATCTAAATTTTAAATCCACAATTAATCGTTTTTCATCATTATTTACATTAATTTTATACCAATCATCATCCATTTGGATTCCAGATCCATTAATCGTGCTTAACCATGTTGCATCATATGAAGAAAGATCGTATGCTTCATAGTAATAGTCATTTTCTTCATAATTATCTTCTATTGGTCCAGTATCCCATCTTAGATCATAGGTGTTACCCACATCATTCCCTCTGACTAGTATGTAATAAGTCCCAGAAGATGAAACAACCCAATTAATATACTCATTATGATTGCTTGACCAACCTTCAGTTATCCTTATGGTCAGATTATGGTTCCAAATTTCGACCTCAATATTATCATAATAATCATCAAAAATCACCTCTACAAATAAGCGTCTATTAATTGGATCTATATTTATCTTATAATAATCGTAATCATATTGAATTCCGAGCCCTTTTATGCTACTTAACCACTCTCCTCTATTAAAAGAAAGATCTGCATATGTATCTGCTTGGGTATTATTATTGTTTGGTTCAAAATTATCATCATATGTAATACTATTATTAAGAGCATCCCATAACAATTCATAAGGAGTTCCATAATTGTAACCATAAATGTAAAGATAGTAAGTTCCAGGAGTAGGAACAATATAATCAAGAAATTCACAATCAGCGTAATAATCTATTCCATAAATATATGAATAATACTCATCATAAAGGTTAATACCTATATTGCCATCTGCAACTAAATAAATAATTTTAACTATTACACGTTCAAAGCCGGGAAATATATCAAATTTAAACCAATCATCGTCTTCTTGAATTAAATTCAACCATTTTCGTTGCTCAGAATTTATATCTTTAGCAGACCAAAAATCATCATTCGGTTCGAATGGATCATCGGGTTGACTTGTTGAAATCTCATTTTTATCGACTGAATCCTTCTTAGATATATTTTTAACTAGCGGTATACCCGAAATCATAATAAGAAGTAAAAATAGTAAAAATATCCCCCGTTGATATTTTTTATTAGATCTCATACAATATTAACATAGATTCAAACTTATAAATTTTCACATATACGTACTATGAATAGTTTGGAGTGACGTATTGTTTATCAAATCATTTATTAGTTGAATAGATCGATTCCATTTTACTCTATTTTCATTTCATATAGAAAAAATTGATTTTAAGAACCAGTAAAGCAAGTTAAAAATTTTTTTTTTAAAAAAAGAGATTATTCAACCAAGGTAAAAGTGCAATTACTATCATCACATCCAGGGCATCTAAAACCCTCGTCTGGGAAGTCATCTAATTCAAATTGATGACCACATTTGTCACATTTCCACAGCATTTATATCTCTTTTTAAATTACTTATCAAAAAACCTATCTATTAAGATAAAAAGAATCTAAATTTAAAGTTTTGCGAAAAACTAAGCCTTAATTTATAAATTTATTATTTTTATATACTCAATTTACTTACGAGATTACAGAAATTACTTTTTTAAAAATAAATTGAGAATTTTGGCGATTTAAATTCATAAGGAGAACAGAAGGGATGTTTAAAAGATAATTTTTGAGCGGATGTCTTAGATTTAAGCCTATTGTAGCTATAATTGTTATATTATTATTAAATATCTTCCTGATGAGGTCTTGAAATATCTCTGAAAAAAGTTCCATTTTCCCAATTTCGTCAATCACTACCAAATCAACTGTTTTTCCATCTAAGTTGAGAGATTTTTCAAGGAGTCTATCAAACTGATCAATAAAGATATTATATTTGCCTAATCTAAATTTAGTATTGAAATGTCCCACTCTTGCTAAAGGAGATTTTTCCCCAGAATAAATGTCAACAGCATCAAAACCAATTCGATTACCATGTTCCCTAACTTCTGGAGTTAGAAAGCCATAAACTGTAAATTTTTGCTTAGAAAAATATTCTATTAGGTTTGATATTAAAGTTGATTTACCACATTGAGGTGAACCGGTAATAAGTATTTTGTTACTCATTTAATTTATAAATTAAAACTTTAATTATAGTAAGAATTTAGATGAAATTATAAAATAATTAATTAATTGTTAAAAAATACAAATGGAGATGAAAATATGAAAACTTCTACATTTAATTTTACAGATCAAGATGGTATTAAAATTTTCGTGTATAAATGGGAACCAGATACAGAACCTAAGGCAATAGTCCAGATCCTTCATGGATTAGCAGAACATGCTAAGAGATATACTCGAGTTGCAGAAGCTCTGTGCAAAGCAGGATATATTTGTTATGCAAATGATCAGCGTGGTCACGGATTAACCGCTGGTGATTTAACGGAAGCTACTTTAAAAGGGAATGCTGGTGTTCTAGGACCAAATGGTTGGAGAGGTGTAGTAAATGATGTTCATGAATTATCAAATATAATAAAGAAAGAAAATCCTAAACTTCCATTATTCTTAATAGGACATTCTTGGGGTGCTATGATTGCACAAGATTACATTCAAGAATGGGGAAATGAAATTAAAGGATGTATTCTAAGTGGTACTAACGGGAAAGTAAGAACTTTAGTAGTTAAGGCTGGAAAGCTAATTATTAAGGGAGAAATGAAGAAACTAGGTGCTACGGAGCCTAGTCAAAAAATGCATGATATGAATTTTAAATCTAACAATCATGATTGGCAAAATGAAGAAGGAGCTACAGGATTTGAATGGCTCAGTAGAGATAAAAATGAAGTTCAAAAGTATGTTAATGATCCATGGTGTGGCTTTGTTAGTCCTGCCAGTCTTTGGTTAGAATTTCTATATGGATTCGAAAAAATGTATAATGCAAAAAATGAACAAAAAGTACCAAAAGATTTACCAGTATTTTTTATATCTGGTTCTGAATGCCCTATAGGAAATAAAACTAAATATGTGCAAGGTATGATTGATCGTTACAAAAAATATGGTATTAAGGATGTGACCTATAAGTTTTATCAAGGTGCACGGCATGAAATATTTAATGAAATCAATCGAGAAGAAGTCTTTCAAGATGTAATAAACTGGCTTAACTCTCACTTATAGTAGTTGAAAACTATAATAAAATCTTTTTTTTAGTCCTTTATTTATCTAATTCTCTGAATTTTTGTAATAGTTCCTTTTGTTTATCCGAGATCTTTCTAGGGATTTCAATATTTATTATTACATATTGATCTCCTCGACCTCTTCCTCGTATATATGACACTCCTCGATTCTTTATGCGAAACTCTGTTCCAGGTTGGGTTCCAGGAGGAATTGTCAATTCTTTTTCTTTTAATTTCTTTTCTTTATAATCTAAGGTAGGAACGTTCATTTTTCCTCCAATTATAGCAGTTACAATATCAACATTTACAGGAGTATAAAGATCGTTTCCTCTTCGAATGAATTTTTCATCACCAGTTATTCTGATTCCTAAATAAAGATCTCCAGGTATAGCGTTAATAGATGGGACATGTCCCGCCCCTTGAACCTTTAAGTGAACTCCATTTTCAACCCCTTCCGGAATCGAGACATGAATTGTTTTTATTTCGGGGACTACTTTTTTTCCTCCACAGATTTTACATTTTTTCTCAATTACTTTTCCCGTACCATTACAAGTATAGCATTCTGATTCCCGGATAATAGTACCAAAACCAGATTGTGACATTTTCCTTATTCGTCCCGTTCCTTGGCATTCTGGGCAATTTTTAATACTAGAGGGATCCTCTGCTCCAGTTCCTTCGCATTCATCGCAGGGTGTATATCTTTCTATAGAAATATCTTTTTTTACACCAAACATTGCTTCCTCAAAAGTAATTTCAATATGTTCTTCTAAATCTTGTCCTACTTCTCTACGTGGAGCACTTCTTCCTCTTGTCCTTGAACCAAAACCACCAAAACCAAAATCATCAAATCCACCAAATGATCCAAAACCACCAAAAATACTTTTTAGTAATTCATCGATTCCCGGAATGCCACCACTGAAATAATCACTCATATCAACATGTACTCCGCTAAAGCCAAACCTATCATAATTTTGTCTTTTGTTTTCATCACTTAAAACTTCATATGCTTCTTGAAGTTCAATAAATTTCTCTTTTGCTTTTGGATCTGTCTTATTTAAATCTGGATGAAGTTTTCTCGCTAAGCGACGATAAGCAAGTTTAATATCGTTTAAACTCGCATCTTTACTTACGCCAAGAACTTCATAGTAATCTCGTTTATTAGAACTCATGATTCTTTAGTCCCTTAGAATAATGAAACTTATTTAAAACTCAAGTAATTAAAATAGTTTCTAAAATTTAATTTTTTAGGTATTCAGAAATAGATAAATAATACTTTCATATTAAGTGCTCATTTAGTCCCTTAATATCAAACTAATCTAAGTTCATATATTCCTTTGATAAATTTGTATAAATTTATAAATTAAGACCTACTGCAGTTAGTATTAGAAAATCTATCAAATATCCAAGGAAGTCATTTGAATTTGAAGTTTAAAACTAAAGTAATAATTTTTATGATTTTTGGAATTAATTTTGTTTTACTCCCTCTAATTTGCTATAATATCAATATTGATGGAGAAGCTATTTATAAAGTCAATTCAACAAACAAATTCTTAAAAACATCAGAGTCATCTGGAAAAATCTTTATAAATGGAGCTTCAGATTGGGTTGATTTCAAAAATGCCGGCAACTGCTCTGGCGAGGGTACCTATTCTGATCCTTATGTCATCGAAGATTTAATAATTAACGGTGGAAATACAGGAAGCTGTATACGTATTGAAAATTCTGAAGCATACTTCCGAATCGAAAATTGTACCCTATATAATTCAGGGAAAAATTTTTTTAATTATGATGCGGGAATAAGACTAATTAATGTTAGTAATGGTTATTTGATAAAAAATAATTGCTCAAAAAATTTTTGTGGAATTTTTCACTATGGGAATAATAATTCCATATTTCAAAATAGCATAGTTAATAATCAAATCGGCATTTATGGAACTGGAGAATGTATTATTTCAAAAAACAATATTACTAACAATTTATATGGTATTTTGGGTCACTATTATATGAATATTTCACTAAATAACGTGGATTATAATAAGGGATGTGGGATATACCTAACGTGGGGTTTTAATAATTCAGTAACTTATAATTCAGTAAAATATAATGATGGTATAGGTATATTCTTAGATGAAGCTGTTTATAATACT
>Ga0307444_1000043_pt1 | contig 62321 bp, 61 predicted proteins | sample SalMarSW160340MG_FD_202145 | JGI IMG/M metagenome (GOLD analysis project Ga0307444, IMG submission 202145) | Salt marsh sediment microbial communities from the Plum Island Ecosystem LTER, Massachusetts, United States - SW1603-40 | ecosystem: Environmental > Aquatic > Marine > Intertidal zone >...
TAGGAGGTTGAGGGTTCAAGTCCCTCCTACCCCAGAGTGGAGTGTGTTTTAGAGCAAAATTTTACCCTTTTTAAAAATTTTTAAATTATTGTGGAAAGTTTTCAGGTACATGTCTTGATCCAACATCCAATTAGAGTGTAGGGGTTTGTAACGTTGACAGAGATAATAAGATTTAATGAATGTTGGTTTGAGATGAGAAGGGCTAGAAGAAGTATATTCTTGAGCAGAGATTTAACTTTTTTTTCTTTTATGGTATGATTTAATAAATGTCTCTTCTTAATTATAAATGCTAAAACATTTTAAATTTAAAAAACAATTAAATTTATAGAAGATGGGTGAAATAATGTCTAAAGAAGGTAGTGAGAGAATTAGTTGGAGTACGAAAGGTGTGTGGTATGAGGCATGTGCATCAGAGGGGCTCTGTTCATATTATTTTGGCAGAGACAGAGAAACTCCATGCAAATCATTTCAATTGTTCCAATATAATGAGGGAAAAATTGGAGATGTAGATATTAGTGGAGTATTGGCTATTAATGTAATTGATTTATATTCTAATAAAGCTGCTGATGTTATGCCGAAAGGTGGAGAAGGAGGGCTATATATTAGTGATAAAACTACTAAAGAACAGAGGAGGTATTTAGAACCTTTATTTATTAACAACATACCTGGTGCGATCCTTTTAAAAAAGGTGTTAGGGATAAAATATGTCGATATTAGTTTAAGTCAAGAAGGAAATACTTACCATATTACTATGCCTTATGGAGAAATGAAATTATCCTATGCTCCGGGACTTGATGGGAAAAATCCTCAAAGACTTCAAAATTCTCTTTTTGGTATGTTCCTCTCAGATTTCAAAATTTGTAACACTCACTTTTGGAAATATAATGATTTTGGAAAAAATTGGGAGTTTAAGAACAGAAGTGGGATGATAGCAACTTTTGACACACAGGGTAAATCAAGGAAATTCTAGATACTACATTTTTTCTCTTTTTTTTTATAACCAATCCAAAAGAATTAGTAAATTCTAAAATTACTGTTTATTATGAAAATACTAATTGCATATTTTACAATGGGAGGAAGAACGAAAAAAACAGCAGAAGCTATCGCGAGTGCTCTGGCTACTCATGCAGTGAGTTTCTTTCCAGTCGAAATAACCGGGAAATTTATTGAAAAGATAAAAATATTAGACAAGTTCGAGAATAAAGATTTTTTAGTAATTGAAACGGAATTGAATACTCTTGATGCTGCGAGTTATGATTTAATTATTTTCGGTATGCCCACATATGGAACTTTTCCACCAAAAGCTTTTGATGAAATCCTAGCGAGAATGGGAAATCTTAGTGGAAGAATTGCAGTTGTATTTAACACAGCTCGTTTTACTGGTGGAAAAGCATTAGAATATATGAAAACAAAAGTCGAAGAAGCAGGAGCCGAAGTGATCGACCAAAGAAAATTTAGAAAAGTATTATGGATTGGAACAAAAAATGCCATTAAATTTGGCAACCAAATCAATGAAAGATTAGAGTAAGAATTTCAAAGCACACGGGGATATAAGGTATCTGGTGCGGTAAGGACTGGTTGATTTGAAACGAGACAATATGGAATATAATGTTGAGGTGTGCTGAATTTAATTATTAATTTGCCTTTTTTCCATTTCACCTTTGATAAATTCAATATTTTCTATAAGTGTCTCCGTTATAGGTTCATCTCCCATTTCTTTTAATTTAATAATAAGTTGCTGTACAGTTTCCATTGAGCTTGAAGCAGGTGGGGGATCAGCAGTATTGAAATTAGGTTTGAATATTACATGCTTACCTTTAACAGGATTAATACCTAATAACTCTAAAGACTTATTTATACCATAAACTCTATCTTTTGTAGAAATAACTGCAATTTTAGTCATATTATTCACCTATAACAGATATTAAATTGAATTGAAAAAATTAAAATTTATTATTATAAATATTAGGATATTCTGTGAGGGTTTATTATATGGAAGAGATAATCTAAAGTCCGATATATATCCAGAAATCCAGTAAAAGTTCTAGATGAAAAACCATAAATATATTTCTTATCTAATTATAATTAAAACAGTAGAGGTGATTTTATGGAAGAACAATATGATGAATTAATTAATATGAATGTAGTAGAAAAACCATGGGAGCTAACTACAGAAGAGAGTCTTGAAACGCAACAAAAAGCAAAGTCAAGATCATTTAGTAAATTTGCGTTTGAATATCGTAAATCTATTGCAGTGGCTGTATCGATAATTGGAGTCTTGATTGGAATAAGAGTATTATTGTTGGGAAATAGAGTTGAAATATTAATATCTTTGAATGCCATTTTCATTACTATTGCGATTATTGGAGAAATAATTGGGAAAACCAGAGAATCTGAAGTTAAATCAAAACATCAAATACCAACTTATGGTATTGTTGCGCTAGTTTTTGATATCCTAGGAATGATATTGATACTAGTTATTGATGTACAAGGATTTATGACATTCTCAATTTGGGTTAATTTATGTGCTGCGCCCTTTGGATTCATAGCAATATTCTGCAGTCTAGGCGGATTTTACTATGAAAATGACTCTAGACCAGGAATGGCTATTTTAGGACTCTTCCTTGGGAGTATCTTATTACTGATAAGTTTTTGGCAGGTTCTATTAGTTATTCTTATTATAATCGGAATTATTGCATATCTTTATGCAGAAGCAAATTAATCTTATAAATCCATTCTTTTTCTTCTTTCTTATATATTTCAATGGTTTTGAAATAGTTTTAGGGTGATTCCATCATATAGTTAATGTAATTTTTGAAAAAAAGCTTAAATAGGGAGAACCCATAATTAAAAATGGAAAGGAATCTTGATATAGCAAAACTTATATTAATTTAGTCAATATTGTAAAAAGAAGTAGGAGGAATAAAATAATGAAAGATCTAACAGTTATTTTGAAAAATAAACCAGGTACTTTAGCTGATATGGGTGAGGCTTTAGGCAAAAATGGCATCAATATGGAAGGATTATGTGCATTTCCCCAAAAAGGTGAAGGTGTCGTCCATATTCTGGTTGAAGATGAAACCACAGCTCAATGGGCACTCGAAGATGCTGGTTTTGAAGTAAGGGCTATACGCGATGTATTGGTTATAGATATTGGGAATGTTGTAGGAAAACCCGGCACTGGGGGAAAGATGGCTCGAAAAATAGGTAATGCTGGAGTTAATATTGACTTGATCTATTTAGCTGAAAATAATAGAATAGTTCTTGGAGTTGATAATCTAAATAAAGCTAGCGCAGCTTTAGAGAGATAATGAGAAAAACGAGAAGAAATAAATTTAAGAATTACATATCAATCATTTTTTTTTTAATTTTTAAGTTGAGAGTGCTCTAAATATGGAAGAATTTTAATTTCCATAGATGTGCCCGTTGCCTTGATTAATTTTCGAAAATCTCTTCCGGAGATTTGTAAGGTTTCGGTGTTCACATTTGGATGACAACATAACTCTTTCGCATTCCATAGACTTTCATCAATAATGAATATTACCTTGTCATCGGTATCATTAACTAATCCAATTGGAGAAACCGCACCGGGTGTAATACCTAACATTTCAGAAAGTTCTTCAGGGCCTGCAAAACGAACTTTTGGAGCATTAATCATTTTACGGAATTGATTTAAATCCAAATGTTTTTCATGAGGAATGGTAACTAAATATAATTGTCCAGATTTTTTATTTTTGAGAAACAAATTCTTACAATGAGTTCCAGGGATATGACCACAATGGATTTTAGCCTCAGGAACAGTAAACACTGCGGGGTGAGTGTGTAAGATATATTGAATTTTATTATCAGATAACCATTGCTTTAATGAATCTTCCATTATTGCTCACTTAAATAAAAAGTTATTTGAGTTATAAGTTTTTAAAATTAAAATTCAAAAATAGAAAAATATTCCTTAAATCATTACTATAGACATTTATTAAAGAAATCTATTATTGAAATTAAAATTGAAATAGCGGTAGAAAATATGAATAATAAAGAGGTTGTTACACTCTCACTTAAAACAGTTAAAAGTAGAGTTATGTTATTTATCCCCGGAGAAGAAAATAGGTTTTTAACTATTGCTGTGCGTAAACCTACACTTAAAAAAAGCCTTAAATGCAAAATATTATGATTTCCTTTCTTTAGGTTACGAGGAGGGCTTTATAGTTAGTTAAATTTTAAGTGTATTTAGGTATTTTGGCGGATGACGTACTTTAAATGCTTGTTCAAATGCATATGCCAATTTAAGAAGAACTGGTTCTTGTAATAATCCCCCAATAAACGAAATCCCAACTGGAAGACCAAACACATAACCAGCGGGAACAGTTATATTTGGATAACCTGCAACAGCAGAGGGGGACGAACTTCCTCCTGTAGAATGATCTCCGTTAATATAATCAATAAACCATGCGGGACCTCCGCTGGGAGCAACAATAGCATCAAGTTGATTTTCTTGGATAACTCTATCAATACCCTCTTCACGAGCAAGTTTTTGACATTTTTCCAAAGCTGTTTTATATTCTTCACTTGAGAGAGGTCCTTTTTCTTCTGCCATTTTAAATATTTCTTGATCAAAATAAGGCATAATTGTGTCTTTATTTTGATTATTATATTGGATTAACTCATTTAATGTTTGAGGAAAATCATCTGGAATATTATTCTTTAGAAATTCGTTCATATCCTGTTTGAAATCATATAGAAGAACTTCATATTCGGGATCTTGTAGATCATTCACTATAGTTAAATCAGTTGGATCTATTATAGTTGCACCTAACTCCTTCATCTTCTTAATGGCTTTTTCTATTACTTGATCTACATACTCGTTTTTGCCAAAAAAGTTACGAGCAACACCAATTCTAGCTTCACACAATCCATTAATAACCAAAAATTTGGTGTAATCAGATGGAATCTCATTATTATCCATTATAGTACTTGGATCTTCTGGATCAGCCCCGACTATAACACTTAATAAAGTAGCGATATCCTCAACTGTTCGTGCCATTGGACCCGCAGTATCTTGATTATGTGAAATTGGAATTATACCAGTTCGACTAACCAATCCGATTGACGGTTTTATTCCAACTATTGAATTTATCTGTGATGGGCAAATAATTGAGCCATCGGTTTCAGTACCAATTGCTCCTACACATAGATTTGCGGTTACAGCTACAGCTGAACCAGAACTAGAACCACATGGATTGCGATCAAGTACATATGGATTTAAGGTTTGACCTCCACGACTGCTCCAGCCACTAGTTGAACGTGTGGATCTGAAGTTAGCCCATTCACTAAGGTTTGTCTTACCTAAGATTATTGCTCCCGCTTCTCTTAACTTATTAACAATAAAAGCATCTCGAGTAGCTCTATAACCGTCAAGAGCTAACGAACCTGCTGTAGTCATCATTTTATCTGAAGTGGATATATTATCCTTGATTAAAACGGGAATACCATGTAATGGGCCACGAATCTTTTTATTTTTCCTTTCTTCATCAAGAACTTCCGCTATTTGTAATACATCAGGATTTATTTCAATTATTGAATTAATTTTTGGTCCCGCTTTATCGATTTTGCTAATCCTTTTTAGATAATTTTTTGTAAGTCCTTTTGCTGTAAGTTTTCCTACTTCCATTAACTTCAGTATATCAGAAATTGTATATTCAATCATTTGTATTCTTCTTTTTTTTAGACATTATAAATGAAAAGAGTTGTTTAAAATTAAACGATTAGTATTTTATCCTCAAATTATGAATTCTTCTTTAATCACTCCCATATTTTAATTGTTATATCGCTTGAACCACTGATAATATATTTATTATCAAGAGAAATAGCAACTGCTACTAATTCTTTTTTATGCCCCCTAAGTATAATTATAAGTTCCCCGGTCGCTAAGTACCATACTCTTATATTCTTATCGAATGAGCTACTAATTGCATAGTTATTATCAGGAGATATGGATACTGATAAAATCATTTGAATATATGTTAACCCTTAATATTGAATACATAATACCGGGGCATAACCCTATTGTAAGAAAAGATTATATTATAGAAGAACTGTCCTTCTTGAAGATTTAAAAAATGCCGTACTAAAGGCGATTTCTGAAGGAAAGAAAATAAAAGAAATTGAGATCCCTGAATCAATTAACGAACCAGGAGAAGATTGGCAGATTTCACGAACACTAGTTTTTTTATATACTTACTATTCAAGCAACAAGATATAACAGAAAATTCTATTTTCTTTTAATTTTGTAAAAATCTTTTTATAAATATGTATCAAAAGAATATAATATGGATGTTTACAACATAATTAAAATAATTACAGCAATCATAACAGTTATAATTTCTTTCTCAGTTGGATTTAGAGTTTTGCGATTAAATCCAAAAGACTTGTTAAATATATGGTTTACTCTATTCTTCATTTCCTCTTCCCTCGGATTTTTAACATATACAATTTACCATTTAATACTTAATAATTCACGGATTATTATTCCCATTATGATTACAGCTCAGATAATTTTCAATTTTATCTTTATTTCCTTAGTGATGACAATTTTTATCTTAGAGAAATATAAAAAGGTTGCAATGAGTCTAAAATACCTCGGATCAATGATAGTATTATTCTTCATAATGAGTGTTGGATATTTTATCTGGATACCAGAATTAAATATGGATCGATATGAAAAAGGCATTGTTGATACCAACACTCCCACTGAATGGTTTATTTTCATAACTATTGTCAGGACAGTAATGTCTATTTATGTAGTATATAAGTACGTGATGATAACAAGAAAAATTGAAGAAAAAACTAAAAAGAGAGTACAGTGGTTTTTTGTCGGAATTATTTTTGCCATAATTGGGATGTTCATTAATTTAATTGGAGGATTCCTCAGATCAATTATAATTGAAATTTTTGCTTTAATTGCAATTAACATCGGAACAATAGCAATATTAAAAGGTTTTTTGATTAAATAGAATCTTTTAGAATATGAAGAATGATTGCAGAACTAGGAAAACTATTTAAAATTTTAGAAGATAGTTTGAAAATGCTTTAACCTTTACTTCTTTCTATTTTTTGAAATTCCCTTAATTTAATCTGAAATTGTTAAAAATGGAAAATTAAACTTCAAAGCTTATTCCATTTAATGATTAATTTCAAAAAGATTTGAATATAATAAATTAGTATGAATAATGAGGATTTAGATATCTATCAAGAATTGCAAAAACATCTTAATAAATTACCAATTGGATATCCTGCTACAGAATCTGGTGTTGAGCTGCGAATTCTAAAGCATCTTTTTACTCCAAAGCAAGCAGAACTAGCATTGAAGCTGGGGTTCCAACCTCTACCTTTAAAGAAAATCTATAGAAAAGTTAAAAATAGTGGTATAACGATTGAGCAATTAGAACAAGAGCTAGATAAGATAGAGAAAAAAGGGCTTATACATTTCGGTTCAACTAAAGAAGGAGATGAGGAAATAAAATATTATGCAAATGCTCCAATAGTCATCGGTTTTTATGAATTCCAACTAAATCGACTTACTGAAGATTTTTATAATGATTTTATGCAATATTTTGAAGAGGCATTTCTAGCGGAATTTAATAGGACAAAAATCCCTCAATTACGTACGATTCCTATAGAAGAAAGTATATCTTATGAGCAAAAAATTTCTAATTATGACGAGCTAAGAACAATTATTGAAAATGTAGGAGAACCGATATCAGTTCAAGAATGTATTTGCAGACAAGCTAAAGATCTTGTCGCAGATCCTTGTAAAAAAACAGATCTCCGGGAATCTTGTTTTGCCTTTCGAAACGCAGCAAAAATATATATAGATAAAGGATTGGGACGAGAAATTACTAAAGAAGAAGCAATAAATATTTTAAAGAAAGCTGAAGAGGATGGCTTAGTTATACAGCCAGGTAACTCTCAAAGACCAATGTGCATCTGTACTTGTTGTGGATGTTGTTGTGGAATTCTTACTAATCAAAAAAGATTATCAGAACCGGCTCAGTTCTTTGCTACAAATTTCTATGCTTCTGTTGACGAGGATCTCTGTGTAGGATGTGGAACCTGTGAGGATAGGTGTAATATGGACGCTATTTATATTGAAGATAATATTGCTCATGTTAATAAAGCGAGGTGTATTGGGTGTGGTGCTTGTATTCCTACTTGCACTTCTGAGGCCATTCAGCTTTATAAAAAAGAAAGAGAAATTATCCCTCCGATAAATACTAAAGCAACTTATATGGCGATAATGGATAAAAAGGCAGAATTAGCACATGTTGAAAAAAATTCTTAATTTTTTATTTTATAATATTATGAAAGGGTGTATATTATCTCAGAACAGTTAAAATATAAATTATGTGTTTTTGGCGATCATGGTGTTGGAAAAACATCTTTAACTCGAAGATTTGTAACAAAAACTTTTAAAGAAGACTTAAAAATGACAATAGGTACAGATATTACGAAAAAATCTCTAGAAGTCGATGGAAAGAATGTGGTACTTCAGATCTGGGATTTTGCTGGTGAAGAAAAATATCAAATTCTTTTTCCTAGTTTTGTTAAAGGTGCTCATGGTGGCATTTTTATGTATGACATAACTAGAGAGAGTAGTTTAAGAAGTATTGAAAACTGGTTATCATTCTTCAAAGATAAGCAGGGTATTCTATCAATTCCAATTATAATAGTTGGAGGTAAAATAGATCTGGAGAATTTAAGAACAATCGATATGGGACAAGCTATTGATCTGGCACAATTACATAATTTAGATGGATATTATGAGTGTTCATCAAAAACAGGCCAAAATGTAGAAAAAATATTTGAATCAATAACAAGGTTTATGATAAAAAAAGTTAGGTTATAGTACTTCCTTTATTTTCCACCAATTAGATATCAGTCTTTAGAATTCAATAGACTCAATAAGATTTAAATTTTCAATTATTATTCTTTTCTTTATGCCAATATATATATTAGTAACTAAACTTCAAAATCCTGACTTAGTAGAGAAAAGGAAAGAACAAGGAGAAAAATGGTTAAACCTGGTTAGAGAGAAAGTTCCAAATATTAAATGGATCGCACATTATGCCATTTTAGGGCGATATGATTTCCTTGATATCTTCGAAGTTAAAAATGAAAAAGAAGCAGCAAAAGTTTCGTTGCTTTCTCGTTCTGCGGGAGCTATATTCGCAGAAAGTTGGGTTGCTATTCGATATACAGGATTTCTTGAATTAATTGAGGATTTGAAATAAAATATATATCCTATAAAGTTAAAATCATCGTTCATTAACTCATATAAACGATTTCAGAAATTTTTATCTGAGTTTAAATTGTTTTTTTTAAAATACAGTAGTAATGCTTGAGTTAAATTATAAAAAAAAAAAGCGAAAGTTCCAAAAAACTAGAGATTCTTTTGCTTTGAGATATAGACATTGTAATCGATGTGAGAAGAATTTAGATATATATAAAAATGAAGAAATCGTTTGTGCGTTGTGCGGAGAGACATTTTGCGCTATTTGCATAAATCTTCATCAGAAATATTGTTATAGTAGGTATAATTGAAATTTTTCGAATATTATTGTAACTAGAATGATATATATAAAAGGTATCGAGAAATTCTATTAGATAAGTGTAAATTTCATCTTTTCAACGTGACTCCATAGTTCATTAGCTTTTTCAGTCCAATTATCAAAATCTTTTGGATTTTCAGGATAATTTTCATAATGTTCTCTAATCCTTCCAGAAATTTTCATATATTTTAACATCGTTCCTAATGCTTTTTTGGAAAACTGTCGAGTTAGAAGACCCCAAAGAAATAAACCTACTATCTTTATCATCCTTCCAAAACTCATATCTAATTCAAGGTTTTCCCACATTGAAGTGAAATCTCGACCACTAAATATAAAACTTTTCTTAAAGAGATAATTTACGTCTTTTTTAGTCATATTGGCAGCACCCGGAATTTGAGCCAATAAAGCAGCAAGTTTTGCTCCTCGATTTCTGAAAAAAAGTACATTTATTGACCATAAATTTTTTCTATTAAACTCTAAATTCTTCTCTAAAGCTGTATGAATCACATCCGAGGCAATAAGACCCACATTCCAAGAAGATTCGATTGCTTCCCCGCTAAAAGATTTCGACATACATGCACTGTCACCAATACAGAAAAATCCGTTACCAACCAGAGAATATGGTGACCTACGATAAGCTGTAGTAGCTTTATGTACTTCTAAAATTTCATAAGGTGGGAAAGGAACTTCTTGTAGGAAGATTTCATTAGCTTTTTCTTGGTTTTCATATCCTCCCGGTTGACCTCCGCCAAAAATATTTGCATTTGGTAAGAAATGAGGCGCTACCCAAGTTTTATAATATAGATATGAAATTGATTCTTCGAATTCTCCTGCACCAGGGTGAGGCTCAACTGGATTCTTCCATTGTATCACTCTCTGAATTACATACATTTTATCTTCATCTTCAATTTTGAAGGTTTCTACTCCAAAATCCCTAGGCAAAGACTGTCGTACAACTGCTGAAGAACCTGTAGAATCAACAATCAGCTTTCCTAGAACTTCATGGATTTTGCTATCTTTTTCAAATTTAACTCCTATTAGATTATTTTCTTTTATTATTGGTTCTTTAAATACCGCTGAAAATTTGAATCGAACCCCCTCTACTTCAGCTAATTTGATTAGTCTCTGTATAAAACATTGAAATCTCATTGCAGTTACTGGATATTCCATTACTTGTTGATATTTACCATATGGACCATAATATGAAGTCCACTTAAAATTTGTGATAAATTCATCTGTTCCTTCTACAGGTGGGGGTATTTTATACTTATCAAAAACCATAGTCTCTAAGTGAAACTGATCCATTTTTGAACCTGTATTTTCTTTAGAGTCCTTCTCTATAATTAGGACTGAATGCCCCTTATTTGCCAATTGCCAACCAAAATATATTCCAACAGGTCCAGCACCAACTATAATAATATCAGTAGAATTTTCCATATTAAATATCCCATTTTCCTAAATATTCTAATTTTTCTTCATAATAATCTTTATGATTCTACAATAAAAAATAGTCTAAGATTTATTTGATTTGCGGCTACTATAAAAATAATTAATTTAAAGGGAAAGATATATACTTACTGAGAAAATGCTTATAAAATCTGTATTTTTTCATCATCAAGATTCTCAAAATCTCTAATTTCATCATTTTTTGATAATATATGAATATGCCCATGATAAATTATGAATCTGTATTTCTCGATATCTACTTCCTCAGATTTAGGCATTATTTAGGACCCTTAATAAACAATTTCATTTTTTTTTAAAATCCAGTCGTCGATTATGAACTTTTGATTATCATTTTTGTTTTTTTCAAAACTTGAGTGAATTCTGGATTTAGGGATCCAAACATCAGTTCCGTTATCAAATTGGATAAGCAAAGCTTTATCAGTTTCACCTTTGATAATTCCATTAACACTTTGTATCTTACTGGAATTATCAGTCTTTTCTCTATATTTCATATCGTTAAATGATTTTTCTTTATTCGTGATTATTTCCTCTTGAACTACAATTTTTGTCATTAAATCTGAATCGCTTTTTTTTGAAACATTAGGAGTTGTAGCAAATTCTATTTTTTCTTTTAAAAAATGTTTCAATAATAATTCTAATATCTTAATCTGAGCATATTCAAGCACTTTAGAATATTTATCAATGTGAATCCATAACTTATTGTATTCTCCATTTTCCCACTTGAAGGAAATTTGTGTTTTCGCATCTTTAAACGTATGATAACTTGACCACGAGTTAGTTTCTTTGTCTAATACACGAATGATCCACACTATCTCTTCTAACGAAAATTTAATAACTTTGCCTTCTCCGATACTTGGCTTTTCCCAAGAACCGTCATTTTTGCATTTAATAAGTCTAAAAAAGATATGAGGCTCATTTTTAGAAGAACTTTGAATAATCAATCCTACTTTCTGGCCAAAAAAACTGTAACTATGATTATCAACCATACATCTATCAATTATTGTGCATTTTTAAAGAAAAACAGAGTATAAATTTAGTATTTTTGTCGAAAAAACAAAAATCACATTCACAAAAATTTTTTTAATTTTTAATAATTCTCACCACTATGGGAATTGGTCATCATAAAAAATCTGAGTGGGATGTAGTGAAATCTACTCAATATCCTAACACTATAACTTCATTAAAACAAGATTTTGAAGCGCTTGGCATTAGATCAGGACAAACACTGATAATGCATAGTTCATTAAGCGCGATAGGATGGACTATAGGCGGTCCTGTTACAGTTATAAAAGCATTAATGCAAGTTCTTTCATCAAAAGGAACCTTGGTTATGCCCACATTTTCGGGTGATAATACAGATCCATCTAATTGGAAAAATCCTCCCGTACCAGAAAGTTGGTGGGATATAATTCGTAATGAAATGCCCCCTTACCATCCGGAAATAACGCCTACGAGAGGAATGGGAATAATTGTAGATACATTTAGAAAATGGCCCAATGTTATTCGCAGTAATCATCCAACATCCTCTTTTGCTGCATGGGGTAAATATGCTAATTTTATTACAGAAAATCATGAGTTAATAGCTGATCTAGGTGAAGACTCTCCATTAGCTCGAATTTATGAACTTAATGGAAAAATTTTATTAGTAGGAGTGTCGCATGAAAATAATAGTTCATTACATCTTGCTGAATATCGAAGCGATAATCCAGGAAAATATTATAAATTAAATGCATCAGCAATTCAAATAGATAGTGAAAGAAAGTGGATAGAATGGAAAGAATTAAATCTTAATAATGACGATTTTGAGCAATTGGGAGCAGATTTTGAATCAAAAACCAATTATAACCAAGGTAAAGTTGGAATAGCAGAAGCTAGATTATTATCACAGCGAGAAATGGTGGATTTTAGCATAGAGTGGTTTAAGAAAAATCGAAAAGTTACATAAATACCTTTTCAAATATTTACATCTAAATCTCTTAATTCTGCACGTAAATCTGTATTTTGTGCAAATAAGATGGTTTTTATATTCAATCTTTTCGCTCGAGATAAAAAAGCGCGAACATCATCAATAAAAATACACTCTTCTGGTATTAAATTATATTTATGAATTAATTTTTGATAAATTTCAAGTTCGGGTTTGATAACTTTTTCTTTCCCTGAAATGATCTTTCCATCAAAGAGAGAAAGAAAGTCATACTGGTTTTCTACAAAATCAAACGCCTCAACTATGAAATTAGACAAGATATATATTTTATAACCATTAGATTTAAGATCATATAGAATTTTTACGTTTTCTTGGATCGGAGTAAACATTTCCATCCAATTTCTAAAAAATATAACTATAAAATCACGATCTTCCGGAAATTTCTTAATAAATTCTTCTTCAGCCTTTTTAATTGAAATGGTTCCACGATCTAATTTTAACCATATTTTGCTTCGAATCACTTTTGAAATAAACTCCTTTATATAATTTTCATCGTTAGTGTATCTGAGTAAGAATCTCTCTGGTTTGAAATTAAATATTACATTACCTAAATCAAAAATTATGTTCTTTATCACGATTTTATATCAACATACTAGTAATCTGAATTAAAATACAAAATAGGTAAATATAAATAAATTTTTTTTAATAATTAAGATATTATCGACGAACATGGATTTGTATTATAGATAATTGCTTATCGGGATCAAAATATTGTGCAGAGTGTGGAAAGGAATTAGAGGTCTATACCACTAATTTTGGGTATTGTGGTGCTAAGTTGCACGAAACGTTTATTGAAACAAGAAAAAGAAAAAAAAAGAATTTTAATTTGAAAAAAACAAGGAGTTTAAGATAAATGTTAGAGAAAGAAGATATCAAATTTCTACAGGAAATATTGATGAATTCATGGCCAGCACATCATTATTACTTTTTGCATGGGTGGATCTTGCGCTTTACTGATGGAGTGACATCTCGCGCAAATTCTGTGTTCCCTTTACATTATACTGGTGATTTGAATGAATTAAATAAAGATATTACTCTCACGGAAAAAGCTTATCAAGCCTATAATTTACCAACAATCTTTACAATCCATGACTATTTTAAACCACACAATTTAACTGTTACACTATTAGAGCATGGATATCAACAACTAGGTTGTATTACCCATACGTTAATACTTTCTGCTCAAAAATTAAGAAATGAAGCAATTAATGAAGAAATTACATATATTTTCTATTCCAAACGCGAAAAAGTAATTTCCAATTTTTTAGGTAAACATTCTAAAAGAGATCAAAGCGCACAAGAAGTTTTAGACGCTTTATCTAAAAGAATTATTATTCCACAAAAACGGTTTATTCTAGCTGAATACGAAAATAAAGTGGTGGGAACCCTCATGGGAATATTAGATCCGCATGGATTCTTGTATATAGCTGATGTATTAGTAGCACCAAAATTTAGGAAGCAAAATATTGCTACATCAATGTTTTTCAAAATTATAAACGATTGGGCAATTCCAAATGGTGTTAAAACCATATGGTTACAAGTTGAAATTGAAAATAATGAAGCTATGAGCCTCTATACTAAACTAGGATTTGAAAAAGCTTATAGTTATTATTATTTAGAAAAACGGTTAGATGTATAAAATACGAATTACGTTATAATCCTTAAATCCTTCCGGGATAAGGCACAAAACCATAGGATCGTTTCTCATCTAAAGAAATACCACCATTCATAAGGCCAGAATCGATAATTTTAATTAAACCATCGACTTCTGGATAATTTTCATAAATCCAATTAACGATATTCTCAAAATAAGTGGAATATTTCCCATAAGGGATTTCATAACCGAAATGTTCTTTATAATTTAGATGCAGTATTAAAAAATATGCAAAATGAGTGTTATTTTTCACGCTTAATTTATTAAGAATTTGAAGAATTAAACTTTGATTATAATTTAAATCAATAAAGAGAAGTATATCTATGATATCTTTTATTTCTCTGTAATTAGCGAATGGTGATTCTATTAGTTCCTTAAGTTTTTTAACAACAACACTAGTTAAACTAAAACTTGCATTTTCTAATACAATCGCTAATTCCTCCCTATTTAAACTATCTAAATAGTTATTATATAATAAGAATTGAATTACATGCAAATTACTGCTTTCAAATCTTTTTACAATTTCTTCTTTAAAAACTCTCTTTGCTTTAAGATCTCCCACTTTAGTTAGCTCTTTAAGCAAAGGAAATGCTAAATTACTATGGATCAAATTTGTATTATAATTATTTTCATACCATGTGTGAAGATTTGAACAATGAGCCCAAAATATTATTTTAGGATTAATTTGATAAATTTTATCTTCTAGGATTTCAAGTGATTCACGTCTATTTTCCACAGCTTCATCTATCGAATTAATCTCGGTAATATCCTTGGAATTGTCTAGTTGAAAATTTATCAAGATATACTTACAATGATTAAATAATATATTATTTACATATATGTTAGTTTTTCCATCTTCGAATCTAAGGTCAAGAAACTCATTTATTCTAAATTTTAGCATCAAGAGTTAATGTGATATGTTACGTTTTATTTTTTTGCCTTTAAAAACTTAATATAGTTTCGTTTAATAGATATAATTAGATTCTAAAATAGAGAGATAATTATTATGATTGATATTATAAAACTCCTTTATCAAAAAATACCATACTATTCGACATTAGGCTTTGAACTACAAGAAATCGCGAATGGAAGAGCTGTTTTCGAAATGGAAATAAGAGAAGAACTTACTCAGAATGGAATGATCCATGGTGGTGTTTTAGCTTCCCTTATCGACTCTGCTTGTGGGTGTGCTGCGTTGTCTCTGATCCTTCCTAATGGATATGTTACAACTATAGATTTACAAGTCGAATTCCTAAAACCAATATCTAGGGGGCGTTTAAAAGCAAAAGCTAAATGTATTAAGAGTGGAAAAAATATCTTTTTTTGTAAGGCAAAAATATGGGATGAAAAGGGAGGATTAATTTGTACAGGGAGTTCACAAATCCTTCGAGTTCAAGAAAACATTCAACCTCCGTAGAAAGCTTATCTTATTCTTTTCTACATTTTAAAATGCTCGGATTTTTACATTTAAGTAAGCAAATGAATTGTATATAGCAAGATTTTTTTATGTTCTATTATTACGGAAATCACCTTTTATCGTAGTTTTTTAAATTAAAAACAAAATAATAAATATTAACATGAAAAAAACGGTAAAAATCATTGTTTCTGGAGATGGTGGTGTTGGGAAAACATCGTTTCTCAATCGGTTAATCCATGATAATTTCGATGATAACAGTGAATTAACTAAAGGAATTGATTTTTTTTCCAAAAAACTTACAATAAATGAACAAGAATATAATTTTGTATTGTGGGACTTTGCGGGACAAACTCAATTTAAACAATTATTAAATGATTTTGTGGATGGTTCTATAGCTGCTTTTGTATTATTTGACTTATCTCGTTTCAACACACTTGAAGGCGTTGAAGATTGGATAAAAAGATTAAATGAATATGGTAAGATATCTGCTTTTATATTGGGAAACAAATCTGATATTATTGATATTTATGGCTGTAAAATTTTTGATGATTGTATATCAAATATAATAAACAGGTACAATAATATTATAGGTTATTTAAAAATCTCCTCAAAAACAGGAGATAACGTTAAGAAAGCTTTCATTTCTCTCATAGAAAGAATTTAAAAAATAAAAAAAAATTATACTTTAGTAATCCATCCAAACTCGTCTTCTATCTCTAATCGTTGAATTCCCGTTAGTAATTTATACATTTTATTAGTTATTTCCCCTGATTCTCTGTTATTAAAGATTCTTTCGTTACCTTCTAAATTAACTGATGCAATTGGAGTAATTACTGCTGCAGTACCGCTACAGAATGCTTCTGCACATGAATCTTCAAATAATTCTTTATAGGAAATTTCTCTCTCTTCAACCTCAATTCCCAACTTTTTGGATGCGAGTTCTAAGATAGATTCTCTCGTAATTCCTTCTAAAATTGTTCCCGACTTTCTAGGGGTGGCTAATTTTCCTTTAATCATTGCGAAAAAATTGGCAGCACCAACTTCTTCGATATATTCCAAATGAACGGCATCTAAATATAAAATTTGGGAAAATCCTCTTGCTTTCGCTTCTTTTGCAGGTAACATTGTCCCAGCATAATTACATATTGTTTTTGCTGAACCCGTCCCTCCTGGAGCAGCTCTAGTATAATTTTTTGATATTTCTAACTTAATTCCTTTAAAACCTTCTGGAAAATAAGGTCCAACAGGAACTGTAAAAATAATCAATTTAAATTCTTCTGCTGAGTGTACTCCGAGAATAGGACCATACCCAAATAAAATCGGTCGAATGTATAGAGCTCCTCCACTATCATAAGGGGGAATAAACTCTTCATTTGCCTTTACTACTCTCTTTACAGCATCAATAAATTTATCTACACTATATTTTGGCATTAACAACCTTCTAGCGCTAAAATTAAATCTTTTACTATTTTCTTCTGGTCTAAACAACGTAATTTCTCCATTTTTTGCTCTTAAGGCTTTCATTCCTTCAAAAATGCCTTGTCCATAATTTAATACACACGATGCAGGAGAAATTTCGAAATTTCCAAAAGGTATTAATTTTCCGTCTTCCCATTTACCATTTTTATGATTTGCCATAAACATAGTTTTTGTTGCAATAAAATTAAAACCCAATGAATAGAAGTCAATATCTTTTGGATCTACCATAATGCTTAAATCCTCTTTTTTAGACTATTAGGGTTAATATATGAAGATTAAAAAGTCTTATTGATAAATATTAACATTACTATAAATAACAAATTGGCAAATTTCTAATGATCTACTTTTCATGATCTCAATAAATACTTATTTAAATTTTCATAACATTTTTCAAAACTAATTAGTTATTTAAATATATGTCCTTACAAAAAGTAACTGCAAGAGATATTATAGAGAAGAAGAAAAAAGGCGAAAAAATTGTTACACTAACATCATATGATTATTCATTCGCAAAAATAGTTGATAGGAGTGGTATTGATTTAATACTTGTCGGAGATTCACTTTCAATGGTTATGCTTGGATATAAAAACACGTTATCAGTATCTATGGATGAGATGATTCATCATACTAAAGCAGTTAGTAGAGGTGTAACAAATGCTTTAATTGTGGGAGATATGCCTTATCTCTCATATAAAATAAATAAAATAGATGCAGTTAAAAATGCAGGGCGTTTTATCCAAGAAGGTGGTGCTGAAGCTGTTAAAGTTGAAGGTGGAACAGAAATTTGTCCTACAATTAAAGCAATGATCAAGGCAGATATACAAGTTATGGGCCATATTGGCCTTACTCCACAAGCTATTTATCAATTCGGAGGCTTTTTGGTTCAAGGTAAGACGATTGAAGCTGCTAAAAAATTAATATTGGATGCAAAAAATTTAGAAGATGTAGGTGTTTTTTCAATAGTCTTAGAAAGTATCCCTTGGCAAATAGCTAAATTAATTACGAATTCCATTGATATCCCGACGATAGGTATTGGAGCTGGACCTCATTGCGATGGTCAAATCTTGGTTATTCATGATATGTTAGGCATCTTTACAGATTTTAAACCCAAATTTCTGAAATATTTTGGTAATATTGGTGAATCTATTAGTCAGGCTTTAAAGGATTATAGGGAAGAAGTCTTAAATGGAATATATCCAGATCGAGAACATTCATATGAATTTCCTCAACAGGATTTAAACAAAATCAACCAATGGTTTGAAAATATAGATATATGTGAAGAAGCTCATAAACTAACTTAGAATATATTTTTTTTAACCAGAATCTCATATTAATAAGGAAAGAAGTTCTTAGTGAGTGTGAAAAATGTTATTTTAATAATAGTATTTTTCTTTAAATTTTATGACTTTCGCAATATTTTTGAATTTAAAAAAAAATATTATTACGATATCTTACATTGTTATTATTAAAATTACAGAATATAGTTATATAAATAAAATTATAAATTTGTATTTATAGTTATAATATATAAAAGCTAGACCATTTTAGAAAATAGTTCATTATATAATAAATTAAAACGTAATATAGGGACGTGTAATGGCTGAAGAATATGATTATCTCTTTAAATCGATTGTCGTAGGAGATGGTGGAGTCGGAAAAACTGCTTTAACTCTCAGATTTAGTAAGGGTTTTTTCACTGAAGATTATAAAATGACGATTGGGGTAGATTTCCACGTAAAAACGATTAATATCGATTCTGTCGAAGGCTCAATACGAGCAAAGCTTCAAATATGGGATACCGGAGGACAGGAGAGGTTTAGTTCAATTAGACCAATGTATTATAGAGGATCTTTAGGAGCATTATTGATCTTCGATCTTACAAATGGTGCAAGTTTTGAACACCTACCTCAATGGATAGAAGAAGTAAGGGCGAATGTTAAAACAGAGATTCCTTTACTCCTTGTTGGTAATAAAAGTGATTTGATCGAACTAAGAGCTGTCTCCTTAGAAGAAATTAATGATTTCACAAGTAATTTTAATTTGTATTATATGGAAACTTCAGCGAAAACGGGTGAAGGGGTTGGTGATTGCTTTTATATTCTTGCATGTTTAATGATCGGATCAGGAGTCCCCGATCAGTTAATTTCAAAAGGAATTGTGTTCAGTCCTGGTCAAATTCTCACAACAGCAACAGGAACCTATCCAACACCTTTAAGTCAATTAGAACCAGAATTTGATTTTGCGGCCCCTCCAGTTCCAGAACCTATATCTCCCGGAAATATTGAACCAATTCCAACATTTGAACCAGAACCTGAATTTGAGTTTGAAGCTCCACCAGTTCCAGAACCAACAACTATATTTGAACCTGAATTTGAACCAGAAATACCTTTACCAGAATCACAAATTGAAAAAACAAGTAAACAACCCGTCGTTTTCGACTTCAAAACACCAAAAGAAATATTAATGAATGAATTGCCTGAAGAACAACTACATGGGCCTTCTGAACCAAACATTACAACGAGGAGAGATGAAATATATAAACCAAAAGCAGTACCTTTTACATCAAATGTACCAGTTCCAGCTCCTGCACCAGAAGGATTTCAATCTCCATTGGTAACACCATCTATTGATAGTAAACCTTCAAGTGGTGCTCCTTTTTTAATGCCGCAAGATACCCAAGAAACAAAATCAGATTCTTTGATGGATTACTTACCAGAACCAGTTTATTCTAAGAAAGATATGAAAAAGGCTGAAAAGCAGAAAAAGAAAGCGGAGAAGGAGAAAAAACTCCAAGAAGAAAAGGAAAGGCAACAAAAATTATTAGAGGATATGAAAAAAGCTAAGAAAGAAAAGAAAGAAAAACCTAAAAAAGAAAAGAAAGAAAAATTAGAATCTGAAACTACAATCTCAGTCCCTACCACCCCAACAACAGAAGTATCAAGCACGCCCTCTCTTTTTCAAACTTTAAGTCAAAAAACTGATGAGACAGAGAAACCTAATGTCGCAGATTTTATGCCATTTACACCAAAAAAAAGATCTGAAACTCAAGAGGTTAGTAAATTAAGAATTATACCAAACATATCAGATATAGAAAGCAAACCAGTTCAATCAGAAGTATCAAAATCCTCAGAAAAAGAAATTGTTATTTGTCAACAGTGTGGAGCAATTTTATCGAGTGATTATCAATTTTGTAATAAATGTGGAGCCCCGTTATAATATATGGTTTAGAATCAATTCATTTTTATATCTTCCTTCTTTTTAAATGCATTTCTAAATTTTTAGTATGTTTCACATTTAGGTAGTTTAATCGTTTAAGTCAGAGCGATTTTCCACAAATTGGACAAATGCTCCACATTTTTTTAATTTTTGATTTGCAATGGATGCATACTTTTAATTCGGGATCGATTTGTGTTTGAGGTTTCCCAAATATTGTCGGTTCAACTTTATTATATTCATAAGGATTTTCTTCTACAGGAGTTTTAATTTGATCTTGAGGAACTAAAGTGGATTTTTCAACCATTTCTTTAGTAACATAAGTCTTTTCTGCTGATAATTCTAAGGGAGGTTTAGTATACTTTTGGGGTTTGATAGGGATTTCTTTAATATTTTTTTCTAACGCTTTTCGTTCTGGTTTGGGAGTTTCGGATTCAATTTCTCCAATTGGGACTCCCACTTTATAAAAAAAGTATTTATTATCATTATTTTCTATTATTCTCTCTCCATCTTCTAAACAGACTTCGACATAATAAATGATAATCGAACCAATGGGAACTTCAGCAATTTCAGCTATGTAATAGTCCATTTTAGATTCCATTTCCATTTGGTACCATGATTTCCCTTGATCAGCACTAAAAATTAAATTTACTATAAAAATAGCTTTATTAAAAGTTTCTTCTGTGATTTTTACAACAATTTTAATTGTCTTTTTATGGGCTTCCTTTGGAGTAGTGATAAATTCTGTATCATCCCATGCTGCTCCGCATTTAGGACAATTAGTAAACCAATTAGGATATTCAAAACTACACTTAGAACAATTTTTTGTAAAATATCTTGTTGTTTTTATTCCAAGTGTTTTTTTTTCTTTGCCCATAGTCTTAATTCCAAGTTTTTGAAATTAAACTCCCAAAAAACCTTACTATTAATTTAATAATAATTTGTACTAAATATATTTTTTTTCTAACTATATTAATTAAAACGGTAATTTTTATAAAACTTCTATTCGAATCTTAAGAAATTTTTAACTTTTTTAAAATTTTCTCTAAATCATCTGTAAAATTTTGTAAATGGGTTTTTTGAACATGTGGCATAATTACCACTCTAATAAGATTGAAATCTTCAAATTTACCTACCATCCAATTTTTCTTTCGTAATTCTTCATCAATTTTACAAATACTTTCTTTATTTTCGGTAGTAATTCCAACAATATTTACAACTGGATTAGTAGCTAACCTCACTCCTTTTATTTCATTTATTCGTTTAGCTAAATAATGGGTGGTATCCATACACTTTTTTACGATTTGTTTAAAGCCATTAAAACCTAAATATTTTAAGATTACCCAAAATGCTATTACTGTTCCCCCAGATCTAGTTCCCACTATGTGGAAGTGTTTAAAATTTCCTCCAGCTAAATACGGAATTTCAAATCCCGTTTTATTTAAAATTGAAGGATCTCTTAAAAAAAAACCCCCTGAAGGAATGATTCCTAAACCCATTTTATGTGGATCTGCGGTTATGGAATCAACTGAATTTACTGAAAAATCCCACGAAGGGATGGGATAGTTCAATTCTTTTAGAAAGGGTAAAATAAATCCTCCAAATGCAGCATCGATATGAAAAAATATATCTTTATTCTCAATTAGATTTCCAATATCTTCTATTGGATCTATCAAACCTAAAGAAGTAGTTCCTGCAATTCCTACAACACCACAAGTATTAGTATTTATTAGTGAATTAAAATGATTGAGATCTAGTTCAAAATTATCATTTAATTTTGCTTTTCTAAGTTTAATTCCAAGTAAATCAGCTGCTTTATCAAAAGATACATGTGCCGAACAGGGTACCACAACTTCTGGAAAAGAAATATCTGGTCTTAATTTTTTAGCAATCCTCATAGCTAGTAAGTTTGATTCTGAACCACCCGTAGTGAAAGTCCCAATTATCTTTTTTCCATTAAAAAGCTCACCAATTTCAGTAACTAATTCTTCTTCTAAGTCAGCGGTCCCTAAAAATAAACCTGGATCTCCAAGATTCTTAGCAACATATTTCATATAGATTTCAACTGCAATAGCTAAAGGGTCAGTGCACATGGAACCTAATATAGAGCCTGATTTATATGAATAATCACTTTTTAATTTTTCATTGAGAATTTTCAGTATTTCTTGCTTTTCTAATCCTTCTTTTAACATAGTTGTATTATTAAATCAGTGTTACTTTCTTTTTAATTCATAAAATAGAAAAATTTAAACAATTAAAATTTTATAAATTATAAATAAAATTGTACTTTATTGAATAAAATTACTATGGAACTATCCGAAATTATAAAAATCGTTTTGAATCTCTATTTGAATATTTATCAATAATTTTATTAAATTGTTTTCCTAAATCAATTTTATAATGATTAGCAACGCATACGATAGAAAAAAGAAGATCTGCTAATTCTTCTCCTAAATTAGACTCTAAATTATTGGACTTTTTCGTTTTATATCCTTCAAGAGAATTTACTTCTCTTGCAACTTCTCCTAATTCTTCCATAATAGCACAAATCATTGATAATGGGGGCCAATACCCCCCGTGAATATGGATCCAATTGTCTACGATTTCTTGAACTTCTTTAAGTAAATTCCCTTTAATCATATAAAGTATAAAGTACGATAATATTTAAAAAGTAGAAAAGTAAAAATTAATAAAAAAGACGCTCGCGTTTACGAGCTTCCCATTCTGCCTTTTTTCCGGGATTATATCTATTTACTTCACTATAATATCCTGTAACTCTTGAATAAACTTTTACATCCTCAGAATTACATTTCGGACAACTAAATTGAGTTCCTCTAAACATTCTCCTACATGAAGGGCAATAAATAAAATCAATTGTGTAAGCAAAATAGGCAGTATTTGTATTAAGGCAAATGTTTTTGGTAAGTTCCCAAAGTCCATAAACATCTGGTTTTTGTTCTCCTAACCAAATGTGAGTAATTACACCACCCTCTATAATTGGATGCAAATCTCCTTGTTTTATTATACGTTCAAAAAAAGGTAAATCTGCGTCATATCTAAAGTGACCTGAATTAGTATAATAAGCAGAAATGCCAGACGATTGCACTATTGCTTTTTTAGGGAAATGTTTTAAATCTAATCTAGCAAAACGTCCAGAACTAGATTCTGCAGGTTGCTCCCATATAGAATAAGACTTCCCGTCTCTTTGAGTCATAGTATTACATTTAGCAACGATGTAATTCAAAATCTTTTTTCCTAACTCATAAGCAGTATTATCTTCATGAAGTTCATATCCAGATAGACTTTTCACAGCTTCATTTAATCCAGTAAACCCTATTGAAAGATTCTGATCTTTTAAGTTGAAGATTGGTTTACCTTTTATTTTACCACTACACAGTGGTAAATGCCCTGTTTTTAATCTCCTCTCCATTAATTTCCATTTTTTTAATAAAATTCTTGCAGAAAGCTCAATTTTCTCATCTAATACATTGAAATAATCAGATTCATTTTCTGAAAGATAAGCATACCGAGGAAGATTTAAACTAACACTTTGAAGTGAACCAATTGTTACATAATTTTCCCATAGGTTTACATTTTTTCTTTTTTCAGGATCTAAATTGCAATGCTCGACGATTTGATCTCCCCTTAAAAATTTTCTACAACATTGACTATGGATTTCATCTGGCATCCAATCTGGACACATATTAAGGAAATACGGAGTTCCCATAGTAGTGACTTCTTCCATTATTTTTAAATAAGATGGTTCAAATTCGTGCAACCATTCCTTTTTAATCTTGATCTCATGTTTTGGAAATGCAAAAAGTTTTCCATTATGATCACCTTGAATATAGACATTAGTTAAAGCATCAAAAAGTTTGAGACATTCATCTTTATAATCTCCATATGTTCCTGCTACTTTGCCATATACTCCAACCGCTGGAATATTTAATAAGCCATTAGGTATAGTTGGAGTACAAGAAATTGAAGTAAATGGTACTTGTCCTCCTCTAGCGGCAAAAATTTGATTAGTCTCATAAATCAAGCACTGCATTGATTGTTCAATCTCTCTATCAGAAAGACCACGTGCATATGGTGCTAAAAAAGTAGTTATATAATCATATCCCTGTCCCCCACTGAATTCGCCCTGAATTATTCCAAGCCACTTAGCGAGATGAGTCACAGCAACACGTAAGCTTCCTGCGGGTCCTGATTTACTACAATGTGCCCAACTCTCTACTGGAGGTAATCCATGTTCTAGAATCATACGTGGATCCCATTCCTGACAGAATGGTCTTAAATCAAAATATCTTAACATATGTACGTGAATATCACCATATAAATGGGCATGAGCTTCTTCAGAATCTAAAATTCTTAATAAAGCGTATTCATCTGATATTCTATTTGCAGCCCAATGATGAATACTTTCTGGATTCATATCCTGATTTGCATTTTCATCTATTCCATGTTCTAAAATTGCTTCATAATCCATTAATGGCATTCCTATTCTCGTATATATTTTTCGCTCGTCCTCAAAATGTTGTTCTGATAATATTGAGCACACAATTTCTCTAATATGAGGACCCGATAAGAACCTAATCCCAGAAGATATTATCCTCCTAATAACTAGTTCAGTAATTTTGTCCGCAGATTTTTGGGTTAAAGCAGTTTCATTTATAAGACTTTGTTCAATCTTTATTGGATCGAATGGTACTACATCACCTTCAGTTCTAAAAACTCGTGGTAATAATTTTGTCAAATATTTACGTCTAATTTTTTCAGCATCTTTCTCTTTTAATAGTTTTAAATCTGATACCAAGACCAATATAAACCTTCCTCTTTTTCAATTTTTATATATCCTATTATAATATAGTGGAATACAATACTATTTTTAATCAAAAAATTTTGTCGGTAATATGAACTGAATTTAGAGAATTATTAATTGTTTATTATCGTTAATATTTTACCTCTTATGATATAAAAATTTATTTGTTTTTCCAATTTAAACTTATTTTATTAATACTTTATTTGCGAATCTAAAATTTGTTTACTAAAATTATAAAAGAAATCTTAATTCTTTGGAGTCTTTTCAATTTCTAATTTATTAATTCTTTAATTACATTTTATAGAAATTTTTGTCGAGCAAATTAGCACATTTCACTAGTTTCAACTTTTAAAATTTAATAAGAATTAAGATTAAGTGTATTTAAAAAAAAAACACTGCAACAACTGACAGTACTATTATTATAAAGAAAAACTTCTTAATTAAGAATTTACCATTGATAAATAGCAATAGCAAAAACCGTTAACATACAGAACATAAATTCTCCTAACAACCAATCGTAAAAAAATTGCTTTTTCTTATCTCTATTGTTTTTTATCTTTGTGGCTAAAGCAAAACTAATTGCTGAGTTTGTTCCAATAAATATAATAAAAGAATAGGTCATGGCTGTTAATTCCAAATCTACTATTTTTAAAACAGTATCTAAAAATATCCAAGCACCCATAAAACCCCCAAGCACTAATAGAAACAACCAACCTGAAAATTGAATGATTTTCTCAAATTTAACATCCAAATCTGAAATAATTGTGAGATCTTCACTACGTTTCTTCTTAATTTTCGACATATAAGATCAAAATTCGTACTTTTTGATTATAAAAATTTTATAACTCTTAATCTTTATTATTTGAATAATGCTTCGATATTAAGGTCTATTCTTTAAAAACAAAATCGCTTTAGCGATATCTCCATTACATTCTTTTAATATAGACTCTGCTTCATTTTTATCTACATTTGCTTGAGTAGCCACTAGCATAATATCATTTTCAGTGATTGTTGGTTTTACATCAGATTCTTCACTGGGTTCCAACTCCATATACGTATCATCACTTTTGATTGAAATACTCTCTGGAGAAACTTCTTCAGCTTGACCTATTATTTGATATATCTCTTGACCTGCTTGTTTCATTTTAACCACTTCGGGTTGTTCTATTATCAATGATTTTTCTGCTCCCTCTATTATAACTCGAGTAGCATCGACAGGTTCCATATCTATACCCTGTTGAGCCATTTTTCTACGCATCTGTCTTGATCCAAATTGTTGACCTTCTCGCGCTTTAACTGGTTGTGGGCGTTTTGGTTTACTTTTTTCTTTATTTTGCATTTCCTTTGGTAATTTTACCACTTTATTTCACGTTAAAAAACCTTTTTTCTTAAAATATATAATTATTCAAAATTTAAATTTTTAATTTATGAATACCTTTTCTTACGTTAACTGCAATACCACTGGAAAATGTTTTTATATAATTAACAGGAATTTTTAACTTACCAATACCCAGCAATTCATCCTCTTGATTTACGATAATTACCTCATCCAAAGGTCTTAAATTTTCATCAATTCTAACAACATGTTTACAGAAAACATTTCGTCCCTTTTTTATAAATTCTGAAATATCATTTAAAACAATAACTCTTAGCTTTGGAGACATAGTATTATTAATTATTTTAGCAGCTGAAAAGAGAGTTAAAGTAAAAAAACCATTTGTGGGTCTTAACGTAAGTAATAGATTATCATTATAATAGATATATCTGATTTTATTAGTATTTGGTGACCTTTCTATACTTATCTGATCAATTTCATCAAAAAGAAGATCAGTAATTTCATTACCAAATTGATAATCTGAAATTGCTTTAATTTGTCTTAAACCTAATAATAATTCAGTTTCCATAGATCAATAATTAAAAATAATATTTATTTTAGAAAAAGAAAGTAGAACATAAATAGATTGTTTAAATCACAATTTAAGTGTAAAGTCGGGATTCTACCATTTGACCTTTAACTTTATTCATTACTTTACTTATAGCATCAATAAAATCTTTATTGATAATCATATCAGCATCTTTTCTAATTGCAAACATTCCCGCTTCTGTACAAATTGCTTTAATATCAGCACCAGTAGCTCCCTCTGTGAGATTTACTAATCGTTTAAATTCAATATTTTCTTCGATACGTAAATTTCTCGAGTGTATTTTAAATATTGCCTCTCGAGCTACCTCATCAGGAATAGGAAATTCAATCATACGATCAAATCTTCCTGGTCTCAATAATGCAGGATCTAAAATATCTACTCTATTTGTTGCACCAATGATTTTTACATCTCCTCTTTGTTCAAATCCATCTAATTCACTTAATAATTGCATAAGAGTTCTTTGAACTTCTCTATCTCCAGAGGTAGCAATCTTAAGTCTTTGGGATCCTATTGCATCTAATTCATCTATAAATAATATTGTGGGGGCTTTTTCTTTTGCTAAATTAAAGATCTCTCTTACTAAACGTGCTCCTTCACCGATAAATTTTTGTACTAATTCAGATCCGATAATTCTTATAAACGTTGCTTCCGTTTCATGCGCAACTGCCTTTGCTAATAAAGTTTTTCCAGTACCTGGTGGACCAAATAGCAAAACTCCTTTAGGTGGTTCAATCCCAATTTTTTTAAATAATTCTGGCTTTTTTAAAGGTAATTCTACAGTTTCTCTTACTTCTTGCATTTGATCTTCCAATCCTCCGATATCTACATATGATATGTCTGGAATTGAATCAATTACTTCCATACCTTTAACAAAAGGATCTAATTTAGTAGGAAGGACCTCCATAATCGCAAAAGTTCTTTGATTTAAAGCTACCCTTGTTCCTGGTGCTAGTTTTTCATTTTTCACTTTTCTACTACTATTAACAACAAAACTTGGTCCTGTTGAACTTTTTACAATTGCTCTCCCTTTTTCGTCTAAAAAATCAATGATAGTTGCAGATACTAATGGAGGTTCTCTTAATCTATCAATTTCATTTCTTAGACTATGTAATTCTTGTTCTAATCTTAGACGCTCTGCATCTAGTAATTGTTTTTCTGTCTCCAAATTTCTAAGTCGTTTCTCTAAATGTCTAGTATAAGTTATAAGATATTCTCCATCCTTAGTTTCTTCTTTTTTTCGTTTTTCTTTAGTTGTAGTCAAAAAAAGTATACCCCTTCTTTTCTCACTTTAATTTACATTTTTAAGAAAATACCTTAAAATATTAATAAACTTTTAATCATTTAAATTTAAGGTTACTTCTGTACATTTACTTAAAAATGTCGATTTTTAAAAAATTTATAGTTTATAAAATATAATGACAGTAAATCGTAAATTATAAGAATATTTAAATAAATTCTATACATAAAATACATTTCTATCTATAAATCGTATTTGAGACATAATTATGCCAAAATCACGATACAATGAAATTGATAAGGAATGCCCCATATGTGGAAGTATTATTTGGGACAAAGGACAAAAAGTTTTATTAGAAGGAGCTAAAATAACAGTATGTCATAATTGTGCTCAACATGGCACAAAATTACACAAACCACCAACTAACACGCAAATTAAAAAATCCTATCCCTATAATAGAAAAAATCCTCCAAAACGACAAGTCTTAAAAAAGGATTTTATTGGTGATTTGGAATTAATTTCTGATTACGCTAATAAAATAAGAAATAAAAGGAATTCCCTTGGACTCAATCAAGATCAATTCGCTCAAAAGCTAAATGAAAAACCTTCATTATTAAAGAGAATTGAGACTGGAAAAGTAGAGCCTACTATTAAATTAGCTAAAAAAATAGAAGATATTTATAATCTAAAAATTCTAAAAAAGACGGATGAGATTGAGTCTAATGTTCAGAACGATAAATACATGAAAAAGTCATCTCGGACATCTCTTGGTGATATTGCTTTTATTAAAAAGAAGAACCAATAGTAAATTGTCTCAGGATCTATTTTAAGACTCTATCTTTTTAATTTCAACGATTGCAGAATTATATGATCCAGAAAAGCCTAATTCTTCTGGTATATCGGGGATAAAACAGTTCACATTTGGACTTCCTTTTAAAGATGAAGATAAACCATGATATATTAATGTTGTTTTATGCTTTAATATCGGAGATTCTGCTAATATGTAGGTTTCAGATCCATATTCATTAGATACAAGAACCTCATGACCAATTTCTAAATTCAGTCTTTTAATATCTTTTGATGATAAGTAAATTTTACTAAATTCATTCACATATTTGGAATTTAACTGCCATAGTTGAGAGTGTAAGAAATGCAAATGAGAAGGAGAAATAAGGATGAATTCATTTTTTTTCAAGTTTATTTTTCGTTTCAATTCGCTTTCTCCAAATTTTAATTGTGAACCAATAATTTGAATCCGATTATTGGGAGTAGGAAACTCTAATGTATTAAAAGGGACATCCTCATTATCAAATAATAAGTAATACCCTTCCTTATGAAGGGATTTCTGAATTTTTAACGGTAGCATTTTTATACAATTTTTAAATATAGATTTTTCAGATTCTTGAAAAATCACCGAGTTTTCAAATCCTAATTTCCAAGCTAATTGTTGGAAAAATTCATAGTTAGACAGACAATCTTCATATGGACATGGACCCCCAATATTAATCGAAAACCCCGGTATATAATAAGGAGATATTAAATCAAAAGTCTCCAAATCAAACTTTGCTGGGATGACTATATCTGCAAACTTAGTCGTTTCATTCAAAAACATATCTATTACTACTGTAAATAGGTTTTCCTTAAGTAATGCGCTTCTTAATAAATTTTGATTAGGTAATGAACTTGCTGGATTAAAATTATATATAAATAATACTTGATAATTCCCAGAAGATAAGGACGAGCCAAGTTTTATTATAGGAATTTCTTTCATCTTTGATTCACCGCTAAAATACGCTAAGTATTTACGAAGAGGTTGAAGGAGAGAGCTTAGAAAGTCACTCTGAGAATAAATCAACCCTGAACCGGGTTTACCTATATTTCCAAGTAAAATTTGAATTAAAGCAATAGATTTTACGATTCTACCACCATAGTAGTCTTTCTGAACACCATACCCTATATTAAACAAAGTATGGTGTTTAAATTTAACCAATAATTCAACAAAATTCTGAAATGTCTGATTATTAATTCCAATTTGCGCTAAAAGCTTCTTTTTATCAATATTGATTACTTCTCGAAGAAGAGAGGAATAATTATCCACATGGTTTTTCAGAAATTTTTCATCATGAGCATTACAGGTAATCAGTTCATTGAGTATAATTTTAACTAACAAATGTTCTGTACTTGGCATAATATGTAGAAAACAATGAGCTTTATTTGCTATTATAGTACGTCGAGAATCCACAACAACAAGTTTAGTCCCCATTTTTAAAGCTTGTTTAACAAAATAATAAGCATGGTTATTATTTTCTGAAAGATTACTACCCCAATTTACTATTAATCTGGTCGAGGGATTTTTTAACTGAAAGGGATTTGTAGTGGAATAGGTACCAAATAATTGTGTAAGTCCCGCACATCCTCCTTCATTACAGATACCTCCATTGGTGATAGTGGCTCCCAATTTATTAAAAAATCTTAAAGGAGCGTATTTTGAAATTAAACCTGAATTTCCAGAATAGAAAGCTCCCAAAATAGAAGATAGATTCCCTTTTTCCTTGATTTCAATTATTTTTTCAGCAATAATACTGATCACATGGTTTAAAGAAATAGGTTTAAAATTATTTTCAAGTTTTGGTCCATTTCGAATTAATGGATTTTTCAATCTATCTTGATGATATATTAAATCTTGTCTTTGAGTAAGTTTAGGACAAAAAAAACCATTAGTAAATGGATGAGTTTTCAATGGATGGGCATTTATTAATTTATGTTTAGGAACCTTATCATTCCATACACCTGTAAACACACAAGAACCGTAGCAATCTTTTGTACAAGTACCAAATCGAATCTTTTTGAGATTTTTGTTTTCTTTCATAAAAAATCTAAATTAAATATTTAAAAAATTAATGTCCGAGTCAATTAAATTTATTAATCAATTGAAATTTTTGTATTTTCATTTAAAACAATCTTATTTTTTAAAAACTCAATTATAGCTTGATTATCTTGTGCTTCAAGTGAACCTCCACAGTTAGGGCACCTAAAATTAAGCTCAAAAGCTTCCTCAAAATTATATTTAATATTTGAATCTTCACAATTTATACAAATAAAGAAATAATTATTTTGCTCGAATTCCAACCTGTCTCGCAATTTTGATTCAATCAATTTCTTTTTTTCAAGAATAATTTCTTCAAGTAAGTCAAATTCATGCCACCAATAATAAATAAACCACCCCGTTGATTTATCTCTTATACGTCTAAACTGAGCTAACTTTTCAGAATAAAGTTTATAAAGCGTTTTACGAACAGTATTTAATTTTAAGATTTCAGTGTCATCTGGTTCGAAATCAATATCTGTACCTTCAATATGCTCTTTTATATTTTCAGTAATATCTTCATCTGTTATATCTTTAGATTCAGAATTCAGAAGCTCCATTCCAACATAAATTGCGATATCTCCACCAATAATATATAAAAAAGACTGTAAGTAAGGATTTAATTCTATAATTTGACTTAGCCTCATTTGTAATATAATTTTAACTTGATATATAATTATCTTTGATAAAAATTAAATTTTTTTAAACATTTATAAAAAGAAATTAATTTTAATCCTTAGACGACGATAGAATATTGTTTTTCAATAATTTCACCATCTACATTGACAATTCGAAACAGTGTACCTTTTCTTATAGCCATTATTCTTAATAATCTTGAATCTTTGATGTTTTTAGGAATTTCAACATCAATTATTTTATAATTATTAAAAACTGTGATTGTTTTCCAGTTTTTAGGGAGTTCTGATTTAAAGTCTGATAATATAGCCTCTAACGTATAGTTAAGATTTTTGTCAGTATTATTAATATATCCTGTACAAAATTGAATCCTATTATTTACATCATCATCTTCAACTTTCTTTTTAGATGGCTGAGGTATGTTTTTTTTAGTTGTCACCTTACAACTCGGGTTTACGTTAAATGATAACAGAAAATAACTATTTTCCCGAAATCTTTCAATACTCTCTAATAATAAATCTCTATTTGTTTGGTCTATGATCTCCGCTTTATAATTTTTTGTTTGACCTGATGATTGTTTAAGATCCCAATTATACCCTAAACTATTTATCACTTCAGAAATATCTGCTCCAGATATTAATTTTCCTTTAATTTCAAATTTTTCATCTGAATCTGAAATTCCACTCGTTACTATTTCAAGAATCAAATCTTCATATTCATGACTCCCTTTAAGTGTTAATTTAGCTTTTGTTTTAGAAATTTTTATTGCAGGTCCTATAAAATCTCCTCTAGAATATCTATAGAAATGCCGATGTATACTTTTATATTTTTCCGCAGGATCATTCAAAACTGGTGATTCAATAATTTTTTTAATAAAATGCATAATTTTTAGTAGTTTAATTTTTCTTTGAAGATAATTTTGTTCTATTTATTAAATATCACAAGATTATAATTATAAATTTTATTCATTAATAAAATTAAAAAAAAATAAAATATATCTAAACATACAGATCACAAAAAATTTATTGTTATATAATATGGCTGGAATTCCTTCTTTAACTATTTGGGTTTTTGCGTGGATTTTTCTTCTTATAGGGTTAGCTTCATTTACAATTTTATTAATATATACTAAATATGGAAGAGAAATATCTATTCGACTTTCTATACTAAGTATAGTTATTGCTTCCATATTTCTTGGATTTGCTTTTCATTTCTTATTACTCTCTTGGGGTATTTAATCGAATCAAATAAATATAAATCTAAGTAAGACTTATTTCTTTCCAAACTAACCTACGAACTTTCTTAATTCTAACTTTTTTCCATTTATAATTTGTTTTCTCAAGATTTAAAAAAGAAGAAGTGTAATACTTTTATTAAAATATATTTTAATTAAAAAAAATAATAAAAAAACCATAATTTGGGATATTATTATGCTGTTTCAAAACGCAGAGCCTTGGGTATTTCTAATATGGTTAGTAATCGCAACTGTTATTGTAGCATTGATAGCTTATATAGTCGTTCTTCTATTAGAATCGAAAACTAAAGCATCTGATAAGAAATTTATGATACTTCTCTTGGCATTAATTATTGTTTTATTTTTACCCATTGTTTTGAATGCAATTGGCCAAGTTTTAGGTGCTATAGGAGATGCTTTAGCAAGTATTAGGGATGCGATTGATAATGGCGGACATAATTTCTTAGTGTTATTAGTCCCCGTATTCGGTTTTCTAATACTATTAGTTCTGGTAAAATTTTTAATTGATCTACCATGGGATAATTCAGTTTGGGTTTCATTATTGCTATTGTTCTTACTATATATTCTATTTACCTTAGTACCAGAATTATACACATTCGTGGGCGTAGCTTTTTAATAAAGCATAGATTTAACAATTCAATATAAAAATTCTATTTTTTTTATATATTATTAAAAACTAATATTTTATGGTTTTTTAACAGAGTTCAATAAAACTAAATAAATTTGAAAAAAGAAGAAACTAAATTTTTTCTTTTAGTTTAAGTCTTGGAGCAAGTCCTAAGCTCATCATCTCTTGTAATAACAACTTGAATGCGTAAGAACATACAACTTTAGAAATAATGGTTCCTTCTCCACATACTGGACAATAACGCTTATCTCTATTTCTATCATATACAGCTAAAAGTCCACATTTTTCACATACTAAAATCACAGTTCGATCAGATTCATCTAAAAGTCGTTCTTTTAATAATAAGGCAGAACCATGACCAACTAAACAATCTCTCTCCATTTCCCCAAACCTTAACCCTCCTTCTCGAGCACGACCTTCTGTTGGTTGCCTCGTTAAAATTTGAACTGGTCCTCTTGCTCGGGCATGTAGTTTATCTGCTACTAAGTGATATAGTTTTTGGTAATAAATTGGAGCACAATAAATTCCTGCTTCATATTTTTCCCCTGTGATTCCATTATACATTACTTCTCTTCCATTAAATTCAAATCCCGCTTCTACTAAGTGTTCTTGAAGTTTTGTAATATCTGTCCACTCAAACGCGGTTGCATCTCCTAATTTTCCTGTAGTACACGCAATCTTTCCACTAATACCCTCAAAAAGTTGTCCTAAAGTCATTCGTGATGGCATTGCGTGAGGATTTACAATTATATCTGGAATGACCCCAGAGGTAGTATATGGCATATCTGCTTGATCTACTACTAATCCTAAAACCCCTTTTTGACCATGGCGAGATGAGAACTTATCTCCTAATTCTGGGATTCTTAAATCTCTAACTTTTATTTTAACTAATTTATTTCCATCAACGGTTTCTGAAATAATTACTGTATCTACAATTCCTTGTTCATTATGTCGCATATTTTTTGAAGTTTCACGTCTATTTGGTTGCATGAGTTCAAATTCTTCGTACGATTTTATAAATCTAGGTGGGGATGTTCTCCCAATTAACACATCTCCTCCATTTACTTGTGTCTCTGGTTCTATTATTCCATCTACTTCAGATAATAACCTATATGATTCAGCTGATTTGAATCCTCTCACTCCTCTTTCTGGAATTTCAAATTTATCAACCTCTCCACCTGGATATTTTCTTTCTTCAGCATCGTAGGTTCTGAAAAAATGACTACGTGCTAGCCCTCTCTCAATTGATGCTTTATTGATGATGATCGCATCTTCTATATTGAATCCTTCGAAACTCATCATTGCAATGATAAAATTTTGTCCAGCGGGTCTTTTATTTATCCCAATGATTTCCATTGGACTGGTTTTTACTAATGGTTGTTGAGGATAATGTAATGTGTGTCCTCTGGTGTCTAATCTCAAGTGCATATTAGCTGCAAATAAACCTAATGCTTGTTTTACCATTCCCGCCTCATATGTATTTCTAGGGGATTGATTATGTTCTGGAAAAGGAATAATGGAAGCACAAATACCTAGAATTGCAGCAGGAGATATCTCTAAATGAGTATGTTCTATACTGATATCCTCCTCGAACATGGCAATATATGCATTTTCTTCTTCTTCGGCATCTAAATATTCAATAACACCCTTTTGAATCAAATCTGACCAAATAAATTTATTTTGTTTTATTTTTTCAATATCATCTTTTGAAACGAGTAGCTTTTGATTTCTCAAAACAAATAAAGGTCTGGTTGCTCTTCCAGCATCACAATTAATTTGAATTTCTCTGGATTCATGATAATATCCTATATTTACATGTTGCCCTATCTCGCCTTTTCTTCGTTTTTCTCTCAGTTGACGTATGAATGGATTATGTTGTTGATGTATACCAACTAATTTCCCATTTAAAAAGACTTTTACTTTCTCTCCTTTTACATTTTTTACCTCATTTATAGGAATAACACCTAAATCGATTAAAATATTTTCAATAATCCTCTCATTAGTTCCTACAGATATTATTGAAGCTAATCCAAGATTTTTAACTAAACCGCAATTTGGACCCTCAGGAGTTTCCGCGGGACAAATTTTCCCCCATTGAGTTGGATGCAAATCTCTAGCTTCAAAATGTGGTTGACTACGGCTGAGAGGTGATATAACTCTTCTCAAGTGGCTTAATGTGCCAACATGATTGGTTCTATTTAAAAGTTGGCTAACACCTGCTTTACCACCGACCCAATTACCCGTAGCTAATGCATGTCTAATCCTTTCTGTAATCACATCTGCCCTTACCGCAGTTTTTATATTCGGAGCTCTACCTCGGACAGCAGTCCTTTCTAATTGATATTTAATATCTTTAACAAGATTTAAAAAAGCTACCCTAAATAACGATGTGAATAGTTCACCCGCTAATTTTAACCTTTTGTTAGCATAATGATCTTTATCATCTGGTTCTCTTAAACTTAAAGCGAGTTCCATTACTTTTTGCGCCATCTGTCCTAAATAATAAGCTTTTTTAATTCTATCTCCTTCATCATTTCCGATATGGGGTAAAAGATATCTGTCTAAAACTTGTAAAGCTCTTCTAATACGATAATCTTTCGTTTGTCCAATAGCAACTCTTTTTCCTATATAATCAAGCGCATTATGCTGTGATTTTTCTGGATCTTTTAATACTTGTATCTCAGAAGCAACATCTATTACAGGAATTAATTCTTTCTGGATTTCATCATTTTCTGAAATAGCTTCAAATATTTCTCTGTCTGAATGTAATCCTAACGAACGCATTAATATTGCTAAAGGTATTTTTCCTGGAACTGATGGAAATGATACTCTAAGATTGCCGTCTTTTTTTCGCTCAATTGTTACAGGAGCTCTAAAACCACTTCTTGTCGAAAAAACTTTCGCTTGATGAGTTGCACTAGAACTTCTACTAGCTTCTTCAGCAAGTATCCTATTCGGAGCAAGATCTTCCTGCGTTACGAGAACCCGCTCAGTTCCATTTATTATGAAGTACCCACCAGGATCTAACGGATCTTCACCCCTATTAATCAATTCTTGTTCAGATAAGCTTTCTAAAGGACATCGACAGCTTTTAAGCATTATTGGAATCTTTCCAATATATATATCTAAAGTTTCTTCAGCTTCTTCTCTCTGGGTTCGTTCATCAATGGTTATAGGGGTCATCTCTAAAGTAATATCTGCAGCATAGCTTAATTCTCTAATTCTAGCTTCTATTGGAGTAATCTCCATAGTAGCTCCATCCGCTTCTCTTACTTTTGGCACTCCAACTTTAATTTTACCAAATTTAATTTTAAATCCCGGTATATCGGGAATGACTTCCCCCGATTCATCAACAATCGTCTGCATTTCATATTCAATAAAATTATTGTATGAGTCTAAATGCTGACGAACTAAACCCTTTTCATCGAATAAACTTTTTAAGATAATCCATTTATCTTCATTTGATAATTTTTCAGAACTCAAAATTCATTAAACCATATATATGTTATTTTTCATAAAAAAACAAAATTAAGCTTTTTCCTTTTTAACATATCGATAATAATCTATAGATCTTACTGTAGTATTAGAGTCACGAATTATTTTTACAATATCTCCTTCTTTTGCTCCGATAGCGATCGCAACTGGATCTTTTTCAAACATTTGTGGTAAATCAGTTATATCAATCCGATATTTTTCTAAAAGATGTTGCGATTCTTCTTTAGTTAAGAGCAAATGTTTAGGGACAAATTTATGGAGCAAAACATCTATCTGTTTCTTTTTAGTCAAGGAAAAATCCTCTATTTTTACGAATTATAAATAATGAAGTGATGCTATTCTAAAAAATTTTTCCATTTTTCCATTATTTTTCTCATAATAAACGGTTTTCTATTAAATTATAATTAATCAAAACAATTAAAAACCCAATATCCACTTCTTTTACATAAAATCTCAATATTTTCATTTGGAAAAGCATCTTTAAAATATTTTAAAATGTAAGCTGCCCCCATTTTTTTTTTAATTACAAATTGAAAATACCCATTTGGTTTTAAATTGTTGCGAATTTTAGAAAACAAATCTAAAAAATCTCTCCTTCCTTGACGTAGAGGAGGATTCATATAAATTCCATCAAATCTTAAATTTTTGGTTTTAATTGGGTTAAAATAATTTCCAGATAAAGCAATTATATTTTTCCTTTCCCTTGGAAGATTTAATTTAATATTTTCTTTTGCACACCAAATAGCTCGTCTATTAATATCTAATAGATAAACAGAGCTTTGAGGAGACTCATAAGCTAAAACAATTCCTATTGGTCCATACCCACATCCCAAATCAAGTAAAATACTAGATTCTTTTGGGATATTCATATGTTCAATAAGAACTTTAGTACCTAAGTCGAGCTTTTTAAATGAAAAAACACCTGTGATAGTTTTAAAAATATAAAGGTGTTTTCTTAAACTTTCTGGTATAGTGTAAATTTTTACATTAACTTCGGGAACTCTGCTATAATAATGGTTTTTATTATTATCCATAGTATAAAAATTAGTATTGTTTAAATCTATTATTTTTTCTCATTCCAACGAGGATAGGTTCCTCTCTCCATGAAAACTTTATTAGTTTTTACGAGAATTCCTGATTTCGCTTTATATATTTGAAGTGCATCTTTTAAAGTTATACCAAACCCAATTAATTCTTTTTTTAAACTCATAAATGCAACTAACATATTAGGTTTTATCCTAGCATCAATATAACATATACCAGCAGATGCTAAATCTGCTCCATGACATAAAGCATCTACTGCTGTATCTCTAACGTAAATCTTAGGTAGATGAGAAACCATTTTCTCCATTGGGAATATTAATTTCTTCAAATAATAATTATTTCCTTCTATTTGATAGATTGTGAACGCATCTTTTAAATTTTGTAGCGTTATTAGATTATCACTTTCTTTAAAATTACCTACCCTTGTTCTTCTTAACTCAAGCATATGAGCACCAGAACATAGAGCTTCTCCTAAATCAAAACAAAATTTCCTCACATACGTTCCCGCTTCACATCCAATACGAAATAATATGTGATTATTGTTAACTTCAATAACTTCGCTATAATAAATCTCTCTTACCCGTAATTTTCTCGTAACGGATGATTTTAATGGAGGCCTTTGATAGATTTTTCCTGTAAATAATTCAAATATGTTTTCTATCTTTTTTCTTTTTTCTAGGGAGTGTAAATACATCACTCCTATATATTCTTTACCGGCATTTAATAATGCTGATAATACTCGTGTTGCTTTTCCAAGAGCACATGGTAATATACCGGTAACTTTTGGATCAAGAGTTCCTCCATGACCTGCATTCGAAATACCCAAAATTTTACGAACCCATGAAACTACTTCATGGCTAGTTGGACCACTTGGTTTATCAAGATTTATTACTCCATATTGTAAAAGTAATTCAATACTTCTTTTTTCAGGCTCGATACCATAATTTGGGTCAGAATCATCTTGAGATTTTACTAAAAGTTGCTCAGGTTCATCAGAGGGTAATTTAAATTCTAAATTTTCCATGCTAAATAATAGTGAAAGGAATAATTAATTAATTATAAATTTAGAGATCTCATAAATTTATCTTAACAAAATTACTTTAGAAGATAATCAAATATTAATATATTAATGAAAAATAGCGGGCTATAGGGGAATTGAACCCCCGACCTTTCTTTTTAAGGGAGATATACCCTTAAATGTCAGGTTAAAAGCCTGCTGCGCTACCTGCCTGCGCCAATAGCCCTTAAAGAATTTTTTTTATGTGTAGACGTAAATTGCATAAGAATAAATCTATTATAATATAAAAATTTTATTTAAATGAGTTTCTTTCCTTCAATTTTTAAATAATATAGTAAAAGCTATAAAATCTCATGTCCTTTTATTGAAATGCTCAAAACCATGACTCTTTAATTCTTTTTTTTCACCCTCTTTAACAATACATATATGTTCTCCATATAATACTTTTCCAATTTTAAAAATCTGTCCATATTTAGATTGAATTTCTTGTTGAGCTGTATTAAAATTTGAAGGATCAATAGTAAATAAGTGAATAAATTCTTCACCCCCATCTAAAACTAAATCTTCTAAGGAAACATTAAATTCATTGGAATATTTAATTGCTTCTATATCAATTAAATCTTCATTAAAGTAGATTTCAAAACCTAAATTAGGATTTGATAACATTAAATCTTGTAAAGATTTAAACAACCCATCTGACGAATCTATACTTGAAGTTGCTAAATTTCTTTCTGATAATATGAACGCTTCATTTCCGGTGATTTTAGGCTCTAATACACTCATAATAGATCTTTCATAATTTGGAAACTCATGAGAACCACCTTTTTTGTTTAAAAGAATGTCAAAACCTACTCCCGTTAAACCAAATTTATTATTAGCTATTAAGATATCACCTATCTTTATCCCCTTCCTATAAATCATTGCTGAAGGATTTTTAAAACCAAATACAGTTGGATTTATGATTAATTCTTTTGTTTCATTAACGTCTCCCCCAATATAATCCAGATTAAATTTAACACTGTAATCAATAATCCCATTTAATAATTCAATTAACTCATATTTTTTCAATTCCCTTGGAAGACCAAAAGATATAATTAAACCACTTGGTCTAACACCTTTAACCAATAAATCACTCACATTCATTAATACAGATTTCCTACCGATCTGATAAGAATTCATTTGAGGTGGGACATCTGTTGTGGAGACTAACATATCAGAATTTAAAACAATATTTCTATTTGAATCTTGGTTTTTAAATTCAAAAAAAAAAGAATCATCTCTTAGTAGTTCTTTTCCAGTTTTTTTCAAAACCAGTTCTTCTATAAGCTTTATTATTTTTATTTCTCCTAAATTTCCTACTTGAAGATTATTCTTCATTAAATAAAATTTAAAATTTTATCATAATTATAATTTTTGAAGTAACTCATATTTTTAAAATTTCTTGCCTCTGTGGCTTAGCAGGTATAGCAACATTAAATGTCACTTTGAAGAAAATGCTAAAGATTCGTAATCTGTAGGTCGGGGGTTCAATTCCCCCCAGAGGCTTTCATCATACTTCTTCAGTAAAAATAAAGCGTTTTATCATTTGTAAAGCGAGCATTTTAAATGCATCATTTATATTTTCCCCTGTTTTAGCCGAAGTTTCAATATAAGAAAGGTTCAATTTTTGTGCGAGTTCTTCTCCTTGTTCAAGCGATATAACCCGTTGATCTTCTAGATCTATCTTATTTCCTACTAGGATTAGTGAAATTGTTGAAGATGTCTTCTTAATTTCATTGAACCAATCCTCTAATTTATCGAAGGTTTCTTTACGAGTTACATCAAAAACTAAAATACCTGCTTCGGCATTTCCTAGATATGTTTGCCTTACACGTTTAAATTGCGCTTGACCCGCTAAATCCCAAATAACAAAACGTACTTTAGATTCTAAACCTTGAAAATCACACTCTTTTTTCATTATGGATGTCCCAATTGTGGATTTATAATCAGTCTGAAACGCATCCTCAACAAATCGATGAACCATACTGGTTTTTCCAACACCACCTTCGCCACCAAGGATTAACTTGAATGCATATTCTCCTGATTGTATCTTGATTTGCTGTAATTTATCAATTTTTCTTTCAATCTTTGGCGTTTCTCTTTCTGTGAATAATTTAGGAATTACAGGACTTACAGTTCTTCCATCAAATATTCTGGCAATTTTTTCTGCAGCTAAATATGCATATGGAAAAACAGGATCTACCATGGCAATAGAATTCAAAACAGTTACAAAAATTGCTTCCGGACCAGCTTCGCAAAAAATAAATCTTTGCTCTTCTGTATCGAAAGTCCCAGTTCCAAAAGATCCAGAACTAAATTCCTCTGTAATTCTGGTTAAAACAGGTTCTACTAATGCACTCACCCCACCAATTACATCTTCTTCTACATCTTGATCTGATGATCCTTTTAATGCAGACATTACTAAACCTTCTCTATTTACAATGAGAACAGCAATTAAGTTCTCTCCAACTTCTTGCTTATACCATTTTAGAAGTGCTTCAAGTTTATCTCGATCGACTGACATGAATCCGATAACCTTTATACTTTAGTTTCAAATGTATTATAAATAAACTAAAATATATTATTTAATATAATAGATTTGTTATTAAAATTTATAGAATACGATAAAATTCAAAGAATTTAGAATTATGATTTATAAAAATAAAATGTACCTATCATTAATTCATTTTAAAGTAAGATCTAATATCATTTTCCTTTGAGGATTGGAAATTACTCTCTTATTTTTTATTTTGATTTATTAATTAAAGATAATAAGGGAATAAAATATTAAAAATTAAATTCATTATATTTGATCAAGTCCTCAACAGGAAATATACTAACAAAAAGAAAATTTTATCCTCGCAGGAGTTGCCAAGCCTGGTCTACGGCGCTAGAATATTGCACTTTTGTGCTTTTATGGCGTTACTGAGGCTCTAGTGACATAGGTCTTCGAAGGAAATATCTCCTCGACCTAAATTCGTGGGTTCGAATCCCACCTCCTGCACATTATATTTCTAAATAATAGAATTGAATCTGTAGAAGTATGGAAAGAAAAACATTGAAAAATCTAAATTTTTATAATAATACTTATTGAATTAAACCGTGGATATATCAATTTAAATCTTAAAGACTTATATTATTTAACTTAATATTTTGATATATTTGATTTCTATACTAAGAGCATTTAAATTGAGATCATTTCTCCTAATTAATAAAGCATAATAATAAATAACATATTGTATAAGTGATTTTGATTTCAAGTTTGCAATTAAATAATGATCCGAAAACGATGGAGCACATATATTCTTTAGCTTTTAACCGAACGGCTTCATCTACAGGAGAGACCGAAGCATTAAATTATATAGTAAAAGAGTTAAAACAGAATAATCTTAAACCGGAAATTGAACATTTTGATTGGACAGGCCCACTCAAGATACTTATGAGGGTGAGTTACATTCTTATACTTATCAATTTAATACTTTTCCGTATGATCTTAATTGTCATAGCTTATTTCATTATAAAAAACACGTTTGAAACCCTACGTAATATTTCATTCATAAAAGCAGAGAAATCAAAAAATATATTTACGTTAATTTCCGCTAAAGAAAAAGCACCTAATCGACCATTGGTTATAATATCTGCTCATTATGACTCCATTTCTGCAAATATCCCTTTTAAGTTGCAAGTTATTATCTTTTTCATTTATAGATTGATAGTTTTTTTTTATGGTATAATTTTTTTCGTTTTTATAACAATATTTTTTCTCAATATTTTAGCATTTATCACTCTCTCTAATTTTATTGTAACTACCATAGCTTTTACTTCAATCATTGCAATATTTATTTCAATCCCCATGTTGTATTTAGTATTTAAAGACCACCCGTCGTCAGGATCAATCGATAATGCAAGTGGAGTTGCTATATCAATTGAATTGGCAAAGGTTTTCAAAAAAAATCCCCTTGAAAGAACAGATATTCTGATTTTATGGCCTGGAGCTGAAGAATGGGGTTTAAAGGGATCAAAAAAGTTCTGTAAAACACATTTTAACAGTCTTAACCAGACATATGATCTTGATAAATCCTTTAATATTAATATTGATATGATTGGCAGTTATATAGGGCTTTTAAATAGATCAGGATTATTTAGAAAAAAAATAAATCGAAATTTAAATGAAATTTTTAGAGCAACAGCAAAGCAATTGAATATTCCCCTACAAATTTATAACAAAACCCTTAAACCCAATAGTGACTATAAATCCTTCAAGAAATATGCTAGAAAAGTGAGGAGTAAATTTCAAGTAATGTGCTTTCATTCAAGTAAGGATTCAAAATATATTCATTCGTTAAAAGATACACCTGACAAATGTTCTTTAGAAAATCTAAATGGATGTTTAAATATATGTCATCAAGCATTAAGAAGTATTGATTTAAGGAGAGAGGATGTTAAAAAAAGTCAGATAGCTTATGCTGTTTAATTTTTGGATTATTCGTTAGACTTTCTACGTATTCCTCAATTAATTCCATCCTTTGTTTTGTATAATTATCTAAATTAAATATTTTAACTAAATTTAAGGCTCGAGGAATATATTTTTCAATACCCCCACGATTTACTGTCAATATTATTCTGTTTCCGCATTTAGGGCATTTACCGCCGTTTGATAAGGGAGGACGCCTGTATTTTTCATTGCATTTAACGCAACGAAAATTTTGAACAGAAAATTTTCTTAAATTACCAAGAATATCTGGATTGAAATGAGTAATTAATATTTTCTCGGCTACTTTCTTTGCATTAACAGGTTTGATGATGTTTGCAAGTTGTAGTTGAGCTTCAATCTTATCATCCATAGTTTCATATAATTTGTAGGCAGTAGTTTTAGGGCCTTCATTAATATCATCGGTTGGAATATTATAGCCAATATTTTCATACTGTTCTTCTGTACCTAAATGATTTTTAACTAGGTTCATTATTGGTTCTATTTCTGATGGTGAACAATATCGTTCAGTTGCTTCATAAAATTCTAAAGGATATTTAAATAATGTATCTATATTAAGCGCTTCCACATCAATTTCATTAGGGTCAATCTTTGTACCAATTACTAGAGTTGCGTCCATTCGACCTCCTATTTTACTTGGGAGATAATGTCTGGAAAAATTTAATAAAGGATCTAAAAGTAGCATAACTCCATCTTCATCTCCATCACAATTTCTTCTCTTTGCGGCATGCCAATAAGGATGGGCATAGATTGATCGAGCTGGGGTAAATCCAATTATTCTTCCTATAATTCCGGCACTCGTGTGAGGAGCTAAACCCACAACTAAATGGCCTATTAAATCTTCTTTAACAGACACATTATAAAAGCACTTTAGTTTATAAAACAACTCTAATTCTTCATCTAAGAACTTAGCTACCTTTATAAAGTATTTAGCACAGTCATCAGACAAAATGACATCTTGAACTTTCAATTCTAAAACCTGATTTTCATTATTGAGAGGATCCTTATAATAATCAGTCTCATATCCTAATTTTTTTAATAAATTTATTGAAGTACCAATTTCATTTGGCTTGAAGTGAGTTAATGGTATATCTGTAGCATCATATCTTATCTCAGCTGTTTTATAGACTAAAACATTATTTTTTGCTCTTAAGATTCCTTTTTCAAGTGGTTCTGGAATTTTATATTCATTACTTAATCCAATAATACCTTTTATTTTCTTAGGTAATTGCATATTAAGTGATTTTAATACTGAGTTTACATACTTTTTCATGTTAAATTTAGCTTCACTTGAGGTTTTTAGAGTCTCATGACACTTAGAGCATTTTTCCTCAAATGTTGGATATAATAATTTGCATCGTGGACAGATTTTTTGTACTTCGGTATGAGTGCCACAAACCGGACAAATATTAAAGATGCCCGACTTTCCACAATTCATACATTTTTTTCTACATACATCAATTCTGACTTTACCAGTTTCTATGACGTTATTTTTATTTCCAAAATCGATAGACTTTCTTTTTTTAGATCCAAATTCATTTTCATTTTTTTTTTTAATATTATGTCCTATAGCTTTTTCAAGTAATCTCGAACTACCAACAACATCACTTAAAGGAAATAATGTATGAATTCCTTTCATGCTTTTTCTTTCTGATTTTTCTGGTCTTCCCATACGTGAGCCTATATAATATGGTGCTTTATTTTTTATTTTGAGTGAAGAAATCTTATAAAAATAATGGAAAACATCATCATCCTTTTCAATTTTTATGGGTTTTTCATCTTCTAAGTTAAAAATTGTTTTATAAATGAGACTCATTGTTTTATTAAATATTATTTTATTATCTTTTACTCTATGAAGTACAAATGCTTTTTCCAAAATTTTTTTTATCGATTTCTCATAATTTAACTTGATATTTCGTTCAGATTTAGAAAAACTCTTAACTAACGTAGTTCGTAATAAATCCAATTCTTCTAATGTAATATTCCCCCAGAAATCCAAATATGAAGGATGTAAGGGAATATCAAATCTTTTTGAAATTTGAATTGCTTCTTCTGCTGTAGGAATATTTGTAAAAGGATTATTAATAAATGCTTGTAGCTGCTTATCACATTTTTCTAGGTTAATAATAGATTTTTCTAATTCTAATGCCCACCACTCTTCTACATATCCAGAGGGCACTAAAAGATGGTTGTTTTCAGTAAATTCACCATATCCAAACAATATATCACCAATAAATAGCACTTTTTTAATTTCAGAAAAAATCTGTTTAGCTTTATTGATGCTTGAAACTTTTATTACATCACCATTTTGCAGTTTTACGATTGGTGGTTCAATGCCATCCACAGGACATATACTTGTGCTTTTTCCCGGACGTTCAATTCTCAATTGTGTTCCAATTGCTACAAAATCATCTAAAACAGCCATCGTGGCTGGATGCATCCCTCCTGCGGCGAGTCCCGTATTCCTAGAACGCCCATATCTTATTCTATGACCACCTACTTCTGAAGGATGACTGAAAACCGGGCGTCCAGCAATAATATCAGCAACAAATTTCGAATTTGGGGTGATTTTTACATCGTTTTTTTTCTCACTTTTTTCTTCTTTCTCCTGATTATCTTGCTTCTGAGCAATTTTCTTTAATTCCTCAAGCCAGTCCCAACCTTCTAATTTCATAGCCTTAGCAATCTTTAGTAATTTTGGTGCTTTAAGAAGAATACCATCGTTTAAAACTAAACAAGCACCTCCTCTAACTTTATTTGTTTCAATCCTAGGTAGATCTCTGAATGCTGACACTTCTTCGTCTTCAGTTGAATCACCATTTATTTCTACTGGCAATCGATTCACAGCATATCGAATTTCTTGGTTAGATGAAGGATATTGTAAATGTACTATTCTGTCATATAATTTAACCTCCTCAACATATCTACCAATTTCAGCTTCAGATGCTTCATATTTTGGAATTTTTGATTTTCTTCTTACATAATCAGCAATCAATACACAAAGTGCAGCGGTTGTCCCCCCTGCAGCCCGAATTGGGCCTGCAAAGTAGAGAGATAGATATTTTCTGCCAAAATTATCTTTTCGAATTAAAATTTTAGAAATTCCTTCCAAGGGAGCACTTACAACACCCATTGTTTTAATAGCTAATCCTACTCTTATTGCTCTATCCACACGGGCCTCTAAAGATTCAATCTTTCCAATTTTTTCATCTAAAATATCAGCAACTACTTTGAAGACAAGTTCATCCTCAGTCAATCCTTTTATTTTTAAATCCCGTATTACCTCTGCAACACCCACGGGCCCTACAAGTTTTTCTACTCGTCCAGCTAAATCTTTTGCTTGAGGAGATTCCACTTCTAATTCAGGATCGAAACCTTTTTGCCGTGCTTGCTCAGCAATTGAATAACATTCATTGACTTGCTTTTGAATTTGATTAAAATATAATTCCATAGCTCTACTCATGTCTGGCATAAACTAACCTATTTTTAAAATTGAGAAAAACTAATTTAATAAAACTTAGAATTAATATTCTTATTTTTATGAATTAAATTAAATTCATTTATTAATCAGCTATTTCATTTATAAAATTATAGAGAATGCTAATTTTCCACACTCTTCGCTTATAAAAATAAAGATGTTTTTCCTTTAATAATAAATAATTTATTTATTTTCCTCAATTATTATTATAATTCCATTTTAGATAGTAGAATATTGAAAACCGATAATATAAGTGAAAAAAAAGTCATTATCAAAGAATTGGTCAATTCAGGCATCAATATAACACCTTCAATTCTAGATCTTCTTATAAATTTAGAGGAACCCTTAAAAAAAGTTAAATTAATTATTAAAAATGTTAGTTTTCTCCCTAATTTTGAGGGGCATTTAACAAAAGATATTTTAAAGAAAATTTCAAACGAGGAACTAAGCAAGTCATTAAAGACAGTCATGTTAAAAGAAATAAGTTCAGCAGCTATTCAAGACAAACAATTAGGAGAGAATGACAAAACTGAGTTGTCAAGTTCACTAAGTATAATAGAAACTGAAAAAATTAAAATAAAAACTCATGAAAAATCTGAATATGCAGATCACCTTAAAAATCAATTAGAATTTAATGAGGATCCCCTAATCTTAAATAATCTTGATAATAATTCACTTAAAATCTTAAAGAAGAATAACCGAAAAGTTTCTCCTTTTGAAAGTTCGAAATCAACGGTAGGATTTAAGCCAATAGCAAAGAATTTTGACTTTCAATATGAAATTTTAAAAGATCCTACTGGAAAACTTTATACAAATGGAAATTATGAAGATTTTTACAATTTAACTTTAGATAAATTCAATAAACTTAGGAGTTTAATCAAAAAGAGACCAGAAGTACTTTCAGCTAATAATATTAACAGTATTTTAAGATTAACTAATAAAGTTGAAGTTTCTGCAATAGGAATGGTTATTCAAATTCGGAAGACTAAAAACGGAAATTTTTTTTTAACATTGGAAGATCAAACTAATTTTGTTAATATTATAATCCGTAAAGATTCAGAAAACCAAGATAATATAAAAATAGCGGAAAGAACAATTAACGATCAAATGATTTATATAGAGGGTACTTACAATCCAGGAGAAAGAGGTAAAAGTGGGATAATATATTGCACTTATATATCAAAAATTGACATTCCCAAGAATTATATACCAAATAAATCGCCAGATCCTTTATCGATTGTTTTGATTTCTGATACTCACATCGGTAGTAAAGAATTTGAAGAAAAATTATGGAATAGGTTTATAGATTTCTTAAATGGGAAAATAGGAAATAAGAATCAAAGAGAACAAGCTGGAAGAATTAAATATATTATAATAAATGGGGATCTCGTTGATGGTATTGGTGTATATCCTACCCAAAAGGATGATCTTAACATACCTGATATCTATAACCAATTTAAAAAAGCCACAGAAATGCTTTCAAACATTCCAGATTATATAAAAATTTTCTATAGCTCAGGAAACCATGAACCAGTAAGGAATGCAATTCCTAGACCCGCTGTACCAAAGAAATATTCAGCAGAACTTATAAATAGCGGTGTTATTTGTATAGGGAATCCCTCACTTATTCAAACGCACAATGTAAATTCATTAATTTTTCATGGTGACAGTATTCTTGATTTAAATATGTTGATACCAGGTTTAGAAAACAATAACCCAGTAGAAACAATGAAAGAACTCTTGATATGTAGACATTTAGCTCCAATATATGGAAAGAAAACTCAAATAGCACCCACAAATAAAGATTGGCTTGTAATTGATAATATTCCAGATATTTTTCACACAGGACATATTCATATTAATGGAATGGATTATTATAATAATATTGCATTAGTTAATTCTGGTTGTTTTCAAAGTCAAACAGATTTTATGAATTCTTTAGGAATACATCCTACTCCGGGTATTTTATCTATTATTGAATTAGATACTCTAAAAGGAACACAATTGGATCTTCACCTAAATTAATAGTTTTTATTTCAAAAAGAAAAATCAGAATAGTAATAATGATTAATTTTATAATAATTATAAAATATTAGTATGAATAATTGTAAGATCATGAATTTCTCGATTCCTCGTAATAAAACTTCAGAAATGGTATTATACATTTGGAAAATAATTGATCTCCCGTATATTTCTTACAATGATTTACTTTATAAAATATCATTTGAGTTATTTCTATTTCCTCCAGATAAAGCTAGAAACTTCATTGATGCCTCGATTAATAATAATCTCATCATCAAAGATAATAATCAACGTTTAAAATTATCAAAAACATTGAATGAACAATTACAAAATTGGCATAAAGAGAGAAAAAATGTAGTTTTAGAAAAGATTAAATCTCATTTAAAAAATGCACATTTAAAAAATGATATTTATAAAAAAGATTCGTCTAAATTCAGTATTTTAATCAATGCGTTTGTTGATAAAGGAACTTTAAACAGGTCTGTAACCATTTCTGATGCTGCTTTTGAATTATTAGAATATGATCGCTCAAAAGGACTTATCAAGTCAAAAGTTGCAGGTACAAAAAAAGAATCTTATATTATAGAAATAGATATTAATAAAAAAGTATTACATCACAATTGCCATGATTTCGAGGAAAGGAGGGCGGAAAATAAGAAGTTTTGTAAACATATAACTAAACTTTTCTTATTATTAAAGGAAAAGAACAATAGTTCTGCTGAATTTTTTCTCAATGAGTTAGCTGAAGAAATAGATAAATGGGAATTTACTACTTAAATAAGCTTTTTAAATATGTTATTTTTTAATTTAACTTTATCGGTTTGTAAAAAAATGGGTTTATAATTCATAATACCTTGAATTTTGTCAATCTCTGACAATACCTTTTCTATAAGTTCCATACCAATATCAAATTTAATTATTTTGGTTCTTCCATAATGTCCCATAGATTTAACCTCTGCAGATATTATTCCTGTTAATGATAACTCATTAATATAATCACTAATTCTCCTTTTTGTTAATTGTCTAACTCCTGGTATCAAACCTCTAATTTCTGAGTGAACATCATAAATATCTCCAGAAATAATAACATAGTCTGGACTAAATCTTGAAATTAAATAAATAGATGCTATAATCAATTGAGCTTGGAGAGGCATACCTTTTATGTACTCCATAATGTGATCATTTTCTAAATCTCCTTGAGCCTTTTCTACATGCTTAGCTGTGACAATTTTATTTTGATCTCTTTCAGCTAATTCACCTGCCTTCCTTAATAATTGTAATGCTTTTCTAGCATCTCCATTTTCTTTTGCAGCGAGAGCAGCACATAAGGGAATAACCTCTTCCTTTAAAACACCCTCCTGAAAAGTTATTTTAGCTCTTTCAATTAAGATATCTCTCAACTCACTTGCATCATAAGATGGAAAGACAATATGTTCCTCACCTAAACTCGATATTATTCGAGGATCCAAATTCTCTCTGAATTTCAATTTATTCGATATTCCAATGATACTCGTTTTACTATTATCTAAGTTTTCATTTAATCTTGTTAAATCGTATAAAATTTCATTTCCACCTTTCTTATCGACCAAAATATCAATTTCATCTAAAACCAAAAAGCAAATTGAATTACCAACCCTTGAATCTAATAATCCAAGCAATTTTTTAAAAATTATATCTTTTGGAAGTCCAGTAGGTGGAATCTTCTCTCTTCTTGAAATAGTGTTGTAAATGTGAGCTAAAATACGATAGGGTGTTGATACTATATTACAATTAATATAAATCCACCATGGTTTAATTTTTGAGTTTTGTTGCGCCAACTTTTGACTTACATACCTTATAGTTGCTGTTTTCCCCGTTCCTGTCATTCCATAACATAAGAAATTTGGAGGGGTATCACCTAATAAAGCACAAGCAGTCTTTTCTGCTACATTTTTTATCTGAGTATCACGATGAGGTAATTCTCTTGGAATATATGATGATTCCAACGCATCTCTATTTTTAAAAATTCTTGGACCACTAAGATAGTTTTTGTAGAATTTATCGATATTGAATTGAATATTATTATTATGATTTTTCAACAATTATAACACCATTGCTTCATTATTGTAATAAAAAACGTTTCCACTCGAAATTTTAAGATATATTCAATATTTCAATTGCATATTTAAAATTATTTATTAATCTTTAGTTTAGTAGAAAAATGTTAAAGCTTTAATAGCTAATTTTGATGAATCTTTTTAATAATTTATAATATTATTGTCGGTATTTTAAAAGAATATTATTTATGAAGCAATATTTATTAATTTCTTATTAATAGATTTTTCAATTAAAAAAAATTTAATTCAATTAAATATATGTTTAATTAATTATTTTGTTTGAAAAAAAAAACCTAATATGATAAAACTGAGCATTGCCAGCTGAAATTGACATTGAAAAAAATCATAAAAAGATTGCTGTAATTCTAGCTATTATTTTTGCATGTTTAATCTTAGCAAATTTCCTACTTATAGCTTTAATCTTCAATTGGGCAGATTGGGTCGCCTTATTAATTTTTAGCCTTCTATTCATTGTTCCTGCATATATTTCAAATGCTTCGATGGTTATCACTGGTGGAGGTAAACCCATTGATGGTGGAAGAACATTTCGGGATGGTAGGCGACTTTTAGGAGACCACAAAACTTGGAATGGATTAAAGGGCCCATTATACATTGGAATTCCAATCTCTTTTTTGATATTTCTTCTTTTCATTCTTTTATGGGAACCAATAAAGGATGTCATTATTGATGCGGGTGCTCAAGGACAATATATACTTTATAGCGATATTAGAATTTTTAAATATTACTTCATAGGTGGAGAATTCCCAATCAACTTCCTTGTTTTAATTATAAGAATTATATTAGCTTCATATGGTGCTGTAGCAGGCGATTTAGTTGGTTCTTTTCTGAAAAGAAGATTTGATATTAAAAGTGGAGCACCTTTTTGGATCGTAGATCAGTTGGATTTTGCTTTAGTAGCATTACTCTTTGTTTCAATCCCTGGATTAATATCACCCAATCTCTTCTTGCTTCCCGATATCTATATCATAATATTTCTTATAATACTGACTCCCGCAGTTAGTATTATCGCGAATACAGTAGCTTACGTTCTCGGCTTAAAAGAAGTTCCTTGGTAATATAACCGTAAATTGATTTTAATCCTTAAATTTACATTTGACTTGTAATGGAGTATTTCGGTTTTCAAAAACAACATGATTTTTAAATATTTCATTTACTGCTCTAATATAATCTCCGTTACGACCGATCGCAATCCCTCTTTCTTTATAAAATAAAAAATATATAGATATTTCTCTCTTCCCAGATTCGTTATCAGATTCTACTTTTACATTGTCAATAATTAAATCAGGGAAGAAACTAAAAAGTAAATTCATCAGAATTCTCTCTGTCCTTATGATCAAAATTTTTCTTTCGGTGATTTCCCTTCTCATAGCGTCTAAATACATTTTAGCACTAAAATAATTCTCCTTTTTAATAAAAAAGAAGATAAACTGGTTAATTACCACAATAAATTCTGGATATATACCATTTGTACGAGAATAAAAATATTCTCGTAATTTAAGCTCAAAATTTTTATATTTCTTAATAAACGATAATAATTGATAAAATATCAAATCATCCGCAATCGTATAGAACATACTGTATTATTTTCTATAATCAATTTAAACTACTAAGAAATCTATATAATTACAAAAATATTATATATATCATACATTACAATTCTACTCAATTAGGTGAGAATATATGAGGAATACTGGTTATAGGTTTTTAAATCATACTGCTGATGTTTCAGTTGAAGCTCAAGGCAAAAACTTGGAAGAGGCTTTTGAACAAACGGCTTATAGTTTAATGGAAACAATTACTCCTAGCTTCATAACAATATCACCAGAAATTGAAAGGACCATAATAATCGAAGCAGAAGATAAAGAAGCATTATTATTCGATTTTTTAACTGAATTTCTTTATTTATTTGATGTAGAGGAGCTTATTTTTAGTAAAATTAAAATTCACCCTATAAAGCATAATCAGGAAAAATTTTATTTAGAAGCAAATGTAAAAGGAGAAAAATTTAATACGAACAAACATGAAGCAGGCACTGAAGTTAAAGCTATAACTTATTCTTATATGAAAATCGAAGAAAAAAAGAATGCAGTTAAAATTAATATTGTATTTGACATTTAGAACAAACGTACAATTTTAAAGTTGAATAATTTATCCCTTTACTACACCTATAGGTACTAATCTAACTACTTTTTCAACGATTCCGAGATCATGACTAACTTGAACAACTTGATCTATATCTTTATATGCACCAGGAGCCTCTTCAGCGATTACTTTCATCGAAGCAGCTCGCACCAAAATACCTTGTTTACTTAGATTATCTTTAACTTGCTCTCCCCAGTATTTCTTAATAGCTTTAGATCTAGACATAACTCTCCCAGAACCATGAGCAGTAGAACCAAATGAAAGATCCATGGCCTTCTTTTTACCCACACAGAGATAGGATGCAGAACCCATAGTTCCGGGGATTAAGACGGGTTGTCCTATAGACTTATATTCAGAAGGTATATCAGGATGTTGTGGGGGAAAAGCTCTTGTTGCTCCTTTTCTATGAATATTTAATTTCATTTTTTTTCCATCAATTTCATGTTCTTCTATTTTCAAAATATTGTGGCAGACACCATATATTAGATGGAAATCTAAATCGTCTATATCCTTTTTAAAGGTATTTTGAAAGCATTCTCTTAACCAGTGTGTAATCAATTGACGATTTGTAAACCCAAAATTAGCAGCACAAGCCATTTGTTTTAAATAATTCTGAGCTTCAGGTTTATCTGCTGGAACACATGCTAATTCTCTATCAGGAACATTAATATTATATTTTTTCATTGCTTGTTCGATACTACGCAAGGAATCTGTACATACTTGATGGCCAAGTGCTCTACTTCCTGTATGGACCATAACAGTGACTTGATTCTTTTCATGTATTCCTAAGGTTTTTGCGATATTCTTATTATAAATCTCATCAACTTTTTGTATTTCAAGAAAATGATTTCCACTCCCTAAAGAACCAAGCTGTTTAATTGCACGTTGTTTTGCTTTTTGGGAAACTAAGCTAGCATCTGCATCCTTTAAACATCCATTCTCTTCCAAATGTTTATGGTCTTCTGCATCAGCATATCCATTATCTAATGCCCAATTCACACCGTTAACTAATACATTATCTAAATCTGAATAGCTTATGTTTAATTTGCCTTTTGATCCCAAACCCGAAGGGATATTATTGAAGATTGAATCTAATAGATTTGGAAGTACAACCTTAATGTCTTTAAAAAATAAATTAGTTCTCAGTAATCTCACACCACAATTAATGTCATAGCCAACACCACCGGGAGAAATCATCCCATCTTCTGCATCAGTTCCAGCAACGCCTCCTATACAAAAACCATAACCTTGATGGGCATCCGAGAGAGCAATGGCATGTTTCTGTATCCCAGGCAAGCATGCAACATTGCAAATTTGATCTAAGGTACGATCTAACCTAATTTTTTCTAAAATATAATCATTTGCATAAATTTTAACCGGAACTCTCATCTGAAATTTCTCAATATTTCCTTTAATCCTTACCATTAAAGTTTTTGGAGGAATCTCGAAGATGTTGTCATCAATTTTATTAACATTCATCTTAACTTTATAAGTAAAACAATTTTCAAAAATATTTTCATTTTATGCTATAAAATGTTAAAAAATAAAGAATTCAATTACAGGATTAGTAGAAAATTTAGATTTCTAAAAAATAGATTTAGGTTTCATTTAATTTCAATAAACGAAAGTAATCCTAAATCATCTAAACTCCCTATAATACGTTGAATATCTCCCTCTGGGCATCCACTCTCCTCAGCTATCTCAGAAATCGTATGAAATCCATCCGCTAAATGAGCTATCTTATACTCTTTTTTGTCTAAGAATCCTTGAGTAATTATTTGCTTAGGCAACCTCTTTTCAGTCCATTCTGGCTTCACATCCTTAACCTCGCGTAAATCCTCCTTGGACAACACTAAACCCTTCTTCGCAATCTGCTTCTGAGATTTTTGAAAATCTTTCTTGAAAATCTTCAAAATTGGAAGTTTCAACTGAATCTCAGCGATTCTACCAATCTGTAAAATATCATCAATAATCTGGTCAAAATTCCGAAAGATACGGACGTCACCAGACCAACTCTCAAGTCGATCCCCATACTGAGAAACAAATTTATCAATAATATCAGTTAACGCCCTATGCGTTATCTTAGCATCATCATTTTTATCGGCTGCGGCAGTTATTAGCACGCCCTCTTTAAAAACTAACAATAAATAAAAAACTTGCATATCGATTACTTTAAGTTCCCCGCTACCTTTAGAGAATTCAACAGAAAAATCTTTTAGGGCTGTTAAAAATCCTGATACTAAATCTTGGTTAAATTCTATACTCCCATACTTCCGATGTATTAAACATATGCCGGTGTGCTGGTGTATAAGATAAACATTATGTAACAATTTTCCATACCTTAGTATAATATCTTAATTGTATATTTAATAGAATTATACTAATTTAAATTTCTTTATATGTATTTAGATCCAATTTTTTTAAAATGAAATTGACATCAATTTAAGAATCTTAATCCAGCTCTTCGATAATTTAAAAGATACAAAATAAAAATTCTAAAACTTCAGAGTTTTTATGGATATTACCGATCTAAATTAATTTTATATAGAGATTTTAAAGATCCCCCACAAATTGGACAAAGTTGGCATTTTATATCAATTTCTACTCAAAACTTACAATAAGGGCATTTGATATACACAATATTTTGAATAAATATAATATTCAATCTATAATCTCTTATTTAAATTATAATATAAAATGAGAATTTAAATTTAATCACGTTAATTTTAAAAGCATAATAGAAAATTTTAACATAAATTAGGATATATCTCTTTGTATGGATATTGTTGCCTAGCTTTTTTTATAATATTTTAAGCTACTTCATGGTTCTTCATGCTGAGTAATATTCCTGCTTGTTCTTCGTATAGTTTCGAAAGCGAAAACTTTTCTATGTTTATTTAAATGCCCTTTCTATCACTTTCAGTGCATGTGATAATGAAAATAACATAGAATATAATGATTTCATTTATTATAATAAATGTAAATTAGATTTTGATAAACAGTGTCTTGAGGTAATTAATCATGAAAATATTTTAGCTAGGCAAGAGTTAAAGGGATTTGTCGATTCTTTTAAGGAGGAAGAAGAAAAAAAGAAATTATTATAAGATTCGATAAACAATTACTCCAAATAATTCTACATTATTTTCATTCAATTATAATTCCTAAATTTTACAGTATTTGATAAGTATCTTAAATAAGTTCCATTTATTTAAATAGGCTAAAAGAACCAGTTAAGATCAATAAAGCTTAAAAAAGTTGATATTAAGTATTGTATTAATCAAAATTACAATTATCAAAAAAAGACCTACAATGAATTATTTTATTTTTCTTGTGACAGTACCAAATATTGAAGAAGGTCAAAAGATAGCAAAAATTTTAGTAGAACATAAGCTCGCTGCATGTGTGAATATCATTCAGAATGTTTTTTCTATCTATACGTGGAAAGGAAAGATCGAGGAAGCTAATGAACACTTATTACTTATCAAAACGACAGAGAATAAAGCTGATTTAATAATTCAGAAAATAAGTGAAATTCATTCATATACAGTACCAGAATGCATTGGAATTAAGTTAGAAAAAGGTTCTGAAAAATATCTTAAATGGATTAAGGAAACTGTTGAAAAATGAAAAATCTCTTTAATTATACTTATGTTAAATGATATTTTCCATATTGATTGGATTTTCATAGATACTATAATAATAGTATTATTATTTCTTCTATTGTTTAGTGTAAAAATTTTTAAAATAACTCATCGATGGCGATATTCCTTTTCAAATCAAGCTCTAGATCATTACTATTTTCCCAAAGCTCATGAAAGAGTCAAAAATCAGTTAGTCTTAACAAAGAAATGGACTTTTACTAGAAATTCAAATGTAAATGTCAGCAATTATCCCCTTATTTTAGTAATTAGAATGAATAATAAGAGAAAATTTCAGAGAATTTTAACCGAAGGTTTATCTAGTTACGGTTTTAAAGTTATTAATATCAAAGTAAAAATAAAACATTCTTCAAAGAAAGTTGTAACTGAAAAAGAACTAATAAATGAGTGGAACTCACTTATCTCAATTGTGAGAGAATATTTTAATCAAGCAGAGCTTGTTATAAAAACTAATTATATTGTACTAAATTATTCAAAATCTTATCTTTCTTATAAAGCGATTTTATCAGATATTAATAATAACGGAATAATATTGGTGAATCCAAACCTAAATAAACAAAATTTAAAGAATTATTTTGATATCATTAAAGAATTCTCTACCAATCCTCAAATATATACAATTTTTAGTAGAAAATCTATGTTTTTATTAAAAAATAGAAATTTAAAGATATATTTGAAAGAATTTTATCCTCAATACACAAATATTTTAAAATTTTCAACCATATATAAAGCCAAACACTCCTTTAAATTTTATGAGACTATTGTATTAAGCATCATAATAGACATAATTGAAAATAAATTATTGAATTCGAAAATTTAATTTTTACTTATGAAAAAAGAGAAAATTTTAAGAAATCATAATGAAATAATTAATTACTCTGAAGATGATTGGACTCTCTTAAAAAATAAAAGAAATGATGCACTTAAATTATTAGAAGTATTCATAAAAGAAGGATTCACCCCATATATTCACGGAAGTATCGCTCGCGGAGACGTACATAAATCAAGCGATATTGATATCATATTTTTTCAGCAAATCCCCTCATTTCAGATTGAATTGATTTTAAATAAAAATGGTTTTAAAAATTATTTTAGAGAAATCATAATGGCAACACCGCATGATTCAATAAAACTTTATATCTATCTAAGTGAATTAGAAACTATAACTCTTCCATTATCAAAATTGGATAAAAGAGTGATGGAATTCTATGATTTTGGAGGAAAAGTTAATTATGATCAGTTGAATTCGGAATTAAGAGTAGTTGGTATTGATAAGAGATTAGTATTAATCAAACCAAATTCTGATGGACACGAGGAAATTTCAGTGATAGGAAACGAAGCTAATAGCGCTAAAGAAGTGGGAATAAGTATTGATACGGTAAATGAGCGGAAAAAAGTCCTTTTAAGACGAGAAAAATATGGAAGAACTGGAGTATTTCTAAAAAGAAAACTTCAGATTAATGAAACTACTGAAGAAGTTTTAAAACAATTGGCAGATAAGAAATCAATCATTAGAAAAAAATTATTTGAAAAATGAAAAAAGTAAATTTAGTAAAATCTGATGGAGAAACTTATTATATAAAAGGAAGGGGTATTCCTAAAGGATGTAAATACTGTCTTAAAGGAAGTAAGTTAGTTTTGTTTTTGAATGGTATCTGCCAGAAACCCTATCATTGTTCTTGGTATTGCCCAATTTCAGAAGAAAGGAGAGGAAAAAATCTAACTTATGCTGATGAAATAGAAATAAATACTAAACAAGAATTACTTCAAGAAATCTATATGATAAAAGCCGATGGAATGAGTATCACGGGAGGAGAACCACTTTCAGAACTAAATTTTGAAAAAACTATTGAATATATTAAATTTGTTAAGGTAGAAAAAGGAAAAAAGTTTCACATTCATTTATATACAAATGGTGTCGATTTTAATGAAGCTAAAGCAGAAGCTCTTTCTCTAGCAGGACTAGATGAGATACGATTTCATCCAGCTAAAGAACATTGGTCTCGAATTGAAAAAGCTCTAAATAAACAGATTTCAGTGGGAGTGGAAATGCCAGTGATTCCAAATAAAGAAAGTGAAGAACATCTTAAGGATCTCATCCTTTATTTAGACAAAATCGGCGCAGATTTCATCAATTTAAACGAATTTGAGTTTTGCTTTCCAAACAGCCAAGCTCTAAAGGAAAGGGGCTTTCAATTGAAAAAAGGCTCCATTGCTTCCGTAATTAATAGCCGTGAAACTGCTCTTCGTTTAATTCATAAGCTAGGCTCAGAAGTTTCTATTAAAATGCATTTTTGTTCAATTAAATCTAAAGATTATTATCAGTTAAAAAATAGATATTTAAGAAGAGCTAAAAATATAAGACTACCTTATGAAGTAATTACAGAAGAAGGTCTTTTAGTTTTTGCACAAGTGGAAGGAGAAAAAAAAGAATTGGACAAGTTATATAATATTTTACTATCAGATCTAAAAATATCTGAAAAATTAATCTCATATAATCTTAAAAATATTAAAATACCTTTTTATATATCAATCGAAAACCAAATAAATGTATTATTAGAAAAATATCAATTAGAAGCTTTTATTATTGAAATGACACCTTTTAGACAATCAAAATATCAACAAATAACTGAAAAAACCCCAATTAATGTTTTTAAAAAAGAACATGGTTACATTAATAACTAGTAATGTAAATTCAAGAGATTTAAGAAAAATAGTAAATCTTGAACAAGAAGTTTTTAAAGAGAATGCGTTTTCGAAGCATCTATTGAAAAAATTAATAGAGAACCACACATTCTTTTTAAAATTAGAAATTGGTAAAATAAAAAGAGAATTAATTGGTTTTATAATAGTTATAAATGAAACAAAAGAAAGAACTAATATTATTAATTATCTTATTAAACCCAATTTCCAAAATAGTGGATATGGTTCATATCTTCTACAGCATACAATAAATAAAATAAAGCAATTGAAGACTATCAAAAAAATAGTATTAAATGTACAAATCAGTAATTCCATCGCGATTAAAATGTATGAGAAATTCAAATTTAAAAGAAATCCATCAATTATAGAAAACTATTATCACTCTGGGGAAAGTGCGTATTTAATGGAACTCGATATTGACTCTTAATAAACCAAAACTTATAAATAAATTCTATTATAATATCTGTAAATATCAATTTAATTATTTTGGATCAATTTAAAATATAAGGTGTTAGTTAAAAGTGGTTCCAGTAGATAAAGAACTTCAAGAAGAAATTAAGAAAGGCGTTAGATTAGAAAAAGTTGATGAAGAAGAGATGAAAAGAAGAGAAGAAGAGAAAAAGAAACGCATGGCAGAGTTGGAAAAAGTCAAAAAAGCCTTAGGAGAGAAGTAATTAGTTTTAGATATTTATTACAGTTAATTTTTATTCTTTTTTATTTTAGTATCTAAGTATTTATTTTTTTTTAATGATTTTCCAATGATCGGATTATCGACATAATTTAGAATTTACCCAATCACCCCTTGTGATTTTTTCTCCAGAGCAAGAAATGCTTCCTTCAAGTAATCTTGATTTTGGTTTAAAGTCCACCCTTTAGAATCCTGAGCTTTTATTCGTGATTTTTGAATCAGTTTCTTATTCGTTTTCCACGAGTTATAAAGAAGTAATTGCACGAGCATGTCTAAATAACGTACGTTATCGTGATTTGACTTCCAACGACGATTAATTCGATTTAAGTCGGAAAAACCAGTCTCGATCAACCATCGTCGACGATAAAATGACGATGTGCGGGATGTCCAGGAGCTTATTTTTCCTTTTGGTTTCTCAGTAGTCATGATTGTATAGATCCTATGCCTTACATCTTTTATGGTTATTCTCCCGTTCTTAAAGTCTCTCTTGACCCCTTGGAGAGAAAACCCCCGTTTTGCTTTTATTATCAGGTAAACATGCTGGAAAAATCGGCAACGTGCTCCAGGAGCACTAGAAAACTCGTATTTTCGCACTCGACCTCCCTTTCCCTCTACATACTCGGAAATAAATTGTTTGACTTTTTTGTATTGCTTGGCTGGAATTAAAACATTCCCTTTCATTCCCTTAATCTCATCTAGTAGTTCAGCTCTATAGAATTCTCGGTCCATCAACACGTAGTCTAACTCAAATCCTAATTCAAGTAAATGATCGAGATATTCAATAATGATGGGAATCTTAGATTGCCCTGTTGCCACTTGCTCTAATCCTGCGTAGAGATGAACTCCTCGAGAAAGCACCGAGAATCCAAGATAATGGCGCATTTTCTTCGTTCCCTTCTGCCGATTCGTTCCTTTTATCATTTTGTCCTCCCTTTTCCCATAGTATGGATGTTCAGTGAAATCAATTAATACATTAACTTTCCGTGAAATAAGATCTTGGTTTAAAGCATCTATGAGTTGAAAATCAAGACTTTCTCGCAAAATATTGCGTGCTTTTTTTAGCCCAATCTTTCTTAAATACTTGTTCACCTCTGTTTGGTGCGGTATCATTCGACTTCGACGTCCGTCTGTAAATATTCTACGTCTTCCTCTTTTTTGGCTTAAAAGATATTCGTTCAGCATCTCACTGCAATCATGGATCGACCTACCCATTACTTCAGAGAAGAAAAACACCTT
>Ga0307444_1000046_pt1 | contig 61616 bp, 64 predicted proteins | sample SalMarSW160340MG_FD_202145 | JGI IMG/M metagenome (GOLD analysis project Ga0307444, IMG submission 202145) | Salt marsh sediment microbial communities from the Plum Island Ecosystem LTER, Massachusetts, United States - SW1603-40 | ecosystem: Environmental > Aquatic > Marine > Intertidal zone >...
CCTCCCCTCGCGAGCGGAGCGAGTGTTGGGGGAGGTGGCCGAGGCGAAGCCGAGGACGGAGGGGGTCGTTCTCAGCAACGTTGCTGGCTTACGGCCCCCCTACCCCAGCGGCTTTGCCGCTGCGGTACTTTCCCCCCAACGCTCGGCCCTGCGGCCTCGCTGGGGGGACCAACAAACCCGACGCTCAAGTCATCAGTCGTGAGCCAACAGCCAACAGCTCACAGTCGACAGCCAGAACGCGCTCTGGGTCGGCTCGAGACCGCAGGGCGACCTTCTTACCGAGAACTGAGAACTGAGAACCGAGAGCTGCGGGCGGAGCTTCTCCTACAGCAGTGGCATCACCTCGGTGGCTATGCGCTCGAGCACCTCGATCTGACGGCCGTGGCTCATGGCCGGGAACACCGATCGAGCGACGAACCGGATCGGCGCGCCGATCCTGTTCTGCAGGTCTTGGAGGCGACCCGCGATGAGTTCCCCCGGTCCGACGAGCGCTGTGGCGCGAAGCTGCGCCTCGGTTGCCGGGTCCAACGGTGGTGGAGCCGGGATCGGGCCGCTCCGAGTCGCAGAAGAGGCCATGTCCTGGTACTTCCAGCGCATCAGGTGGACATGGTCTCGAATCTCGGCCCAACCCTGTTCGACGTCGTCGCTCGGGTAGATGACGTCGTAGTGGGCCCAGGTGAACGCGTCGGGGTCGCGACCGTGGGCCTCCATCTCGGCGCGGGCGATGCGAACCTGTGTCTCGAACCGGTCGGCCGGTGCATTCGAGAAGATCCCGTCGGCGAGTCGTGCGGCACGCTTGATGGCGGCGTCTGCGCCGCCTCCGATCCAGATGGGGATGGGGTGGGGGGGTGTTGGACGGACCGCGACCTCAGGCAAGTCGTAGACGCGGCCCTGGTGGCGAAACGGCTCGCCGGACCACGCCTTGGGGAGGATGTCGAGGATCTCGTCCATGGCTCTGCCTCTGGTATGCAGATCGGCACCGAGCCCGGAGAACTCCACGGGCGACCAGCCGAGACCGAGGCCAAGGGTGAGTCGACCCCCTGCGATCAGATCCACGACGGCGGCGTCCTCCGCGAGACGGAGCGGATGGTGGAGCGGGGCGAGGATCACACCGGTACCGACTCCGATGGTCGACGTTCGAGCCGCCATCGCCGCCGCCAGCGGCAGCAGCGAGGGCGCGTACCCGTCGTCGACGAAGTGGTGTTCGGTGGTCCAGATCGACGAGTACCCGAAGCGTTCGGCTTCCGCGGCGAGCTGGAGCGACTCACGGTAGAGGTCCTCCCAAGTGCGACCGTCGCCAGGGGCGCGCTGACAAGAAACCAGACCAATGCCGAGATCACTCACCGCAACCAACTCCTCCTTGAATCGAGTTGACCGTACCGCCCGGCCCCTCGAGGAACCCCCACAAGGCGCCCGGGGCAGGAACCGTCACGCTGTAGTAGTCACCGAACTCGTCGGATGTGATGTCGACGGCGTCCCCGTACGCGTCGCGCAGGTCTTGGGCAGTCGACCCGAGACCGATCCCCTCGGCCGTCGTGAGCCCCCAGAAGTCGAAGTCGTAGAGCACGTAGCTGTAGAAGAACAAGTGCTTGATTCCGAAGGCGGCCCACGGTGTCGCCGCATCGGTGTACACGGTGGTCAGGTTGGACCACTCGACGACCCGGATCTCGGTTCCTGGGCAGGGTCCGTAGACCTGGTTGCCCTGATCGTCGGTTGGGGGCACCCACCCCGTGTCGGAGACGGGTTCGCCCAGGTATCCCACGAGTGTGGTGATCGCCGACTCGGGATCGGTGCCGAACGGGATCCCGTCGATGTTCTCCGGTCCGAGAATCAGCACGTCCGACGGGGGAATCGTGGTCGTCGTGGGAGTCGTGGTGGTGGTTGTGGAGGAGGAGGTCGTTGTTGTCGTTTCTGTTGTCGTGGTGGAGGACGAGGAGGTCGTCGACGGCGCGGTCGTGGTGGTCGCACCGGCTGACGCAGTGGTGGTCGTCGTGTCGGAAGTCTGGTTCACGAGCGCCAAGAGGCCCACGGCGACAAACACGAGTGCCACAGCTCCGGCGAGGATGGCGAGGATGCGCCGCTGGACGTCGGTCACGGGATCATCCTCGGATCGGGCCAGTACCGGGCGACGACGACTCGCCGCAGGTTCTCGATTGGCACGGGTCCGATCTGGCGGCTGTCACCAGCCGAGAGTGAGCGGGCGTCTCCCAGAACGATCGCCTCATTCGGATCGAGATCCCAGGAGGCGTCTGGACCGGTGGGGTCGGTCGTCCATGGTTCATCCAGCGGGGCACCGTCGGTGAGCACGCGACCGTCAGTGATCTCGACGTGTTCGCCAGGGAGCCCGATGACCCGCTTCACCATCCAGAAGTCCGGCCGGGACGGATGTTCGAACACGACGATGTCGCTCCGGGACGGCTCGCGTTCCCAGGTCAGAATCCGGTCACCCGGTCGTAGGACGGGGACCATCGACGCTTCGGAGATCTCGAAGCGGGCGAGCCCACGGTATGCGCGCCGCGCAGCAACACCGCCGGCAGCGGCGGCCACGAGCGTGGCGAAGGTGCGGGGCCATCTCATGTTCGTTCAGGATGAGTGTATCGTCGGATGCGACCACCCTGTCAGGAGGCAACCATGGATCTGTTCGGTCCCATCCGCACCGCGCACGCACACTGTGACTTGTTCTGTGGCGTCTACGACCCCGCACAAGCCAAGATCGAAGCGGCGTCCGTGCTCGAGATCACCACCAAATACCTCGCGTCAGAAGACCCCGTTTTCAAGGCTCGTGCGCTGTATCTGAGAGAGGAGCGCGCCGAGCTGGCCAAGCATCATCTCATGGTGCTGTGGGCCGACTTCTTCGCACCGGAGCACGCCGAGCAGTTCCCGCAGCTTCACGACCTGTTCTGGAGGGCCATCAAGCAGGCGGGCATTGCCAAGAAGACGGTCGATCCGGAGGACGGCCGCAAGCTGCTCGAGCTGATCGACGAGATCTCGGTCATCTTCTGGAAGACCGACAAGGCCAAGAAGATGGGTGTGTACCCGCCGGCCTGAGCTGGTTCACTGTGAGAGAGGGGCGGTCCCGGAAGGGGCCGCTCCGTTCGCGCCCGGGCCAGATCCCGTTCTTGCGTGAGTTGGGGGCACACTGTCGACCGTTCTCACGCAAGAACGGGGGGAGGGGAGCTAGAGCTCCTCGAGCTTGGTGAACAGCGGGGTGATCTCGCCCAATCGAGTCCCGGCCGGTACGTCCGGTCGGCGCCATACCCCACCGCCGGATTCGAGACCGAGCATCTCTCGGAGCCGGTCCGCCGTGAACGGTGTGTACGGGGAGAACCCGACGCCGAGACCGGCGATCGCCGACAGCGCGACGGACAGGATCGTTCCGGCTCTGGCCGGGTCGTCCTTGAGGACCTTCCACGGTTCCTGCGCGTTGAGGTAGCCGTTGACCGCTTGGGCGCCCTGCATCGCGGCACGCAGCCCTGCCCGCAGCTCCACCCGCTCGATCAGATCGGCCTCTTCGGTGAGGAGCCCGTCGATCGTGTCTAGCAGGTCCCCATCCTCGGAGGACAGGTCACCCTGGTTCGGGATGAAGCCATCGAAGCTGCGCGCCGTCAGGGTGAGCACCCGGTTGACGAGGTTGCCCCAGGTTGCCACCAGCTCCTCGTTGATTCTGCGCACGATCTCGTCGTCTGACAGGTCGGTGTCGTTCTGTTCCGGCAGTGATGCCGCGATGGCGTAGCGGAGCGCGTCCGGTTCAAGACGCTCCGCGTACCACGAGATCGACCTGCCGACACCGCGACTCGCCGATCCTTTCTCACCTTTGAACGTGATGAACTGGTTCGCCGGGACGTCGGTGGGGAGGTTGAGGCCCTCGTAGCCCATCAGCTGACAGGGCCAGATCACGGCATGGAACACAACGTTGTCCTTGCCGATGAAGTAGTACGACTCGGCTTCAGGATCTTCCCACCATGCTTTCCAAGCGTCGGGTGTGCCTTGGATCTGGGCCCACTCCTTTGCGGCTGACAAATAGCCGATCACCGCCTCGAACCACACATAGATCCGCTTGCCTTCGCCGAGGTCGGCGAACTCCGGCGGCAGGGGGATACCCCAGGTGAGGTCACGCGTGATCGCCCTGTCGAGGAGCCCTTCCTTGGTGAAGCCGATCGCCATGTTCTGCACGTGGCGGCGCCACCCCTCTCTCGACTCGAGCCACTCGAGGAGGCGATCCTGGAACACGGAGAGCCGCAGGAAGTAATGCTCGGTATCCCGCATGACCGGCTTCGCACCCGAGATGCGGCTCTTCGGGTCGATCAGGTCCTCCGGGTCGAGCTGACGCCCACAGTCGTCGCACTGGTCGCCCCTTGCACTCGCATAGCCGCAGAACGGGCAGGTGCCCTCCACGTACCGGTCCGGCAGGAATCGGCCGGCATCCTCGTCATAGAACTGGCTCGACGGCTTCGTGACGATGAAACCGTGCTCATGGAGCCTTCGGAACACGTCCCAGGTGACCTCGCGGTGATTGTCGGTACCCGTGGTCGTGTACAGGTCCCACGAGATGCCGAGTGCCTCCCAGTTGGCGAGGAACTCGGCGTGGTATCGGTCGACGATCACCTGGGGTTCGACACCCTCCTGGTCGGCCCTGACGGTGATCGGGGTTCCGTGGACGTCGCTGCCGGACACCATCAACACGTCGTTGCCCGCGAGGCGGTGGTAGCGGGCGAAGATGTCAGCGGGCAGATAGGCGCCAGAGAGGTGCCCAAGATGGCGTGAACCGCTGGCGTAAGGCCACGCGACGGCAACGAGAATGTGGCGTTTCATCGGCGCGGAGGCTACCAGGCGGTGTCCGCTCGCCCGGATGGATATGCGCTCTGCCGGGATTGTCGGCGTGGTGGGCCACCGGAGAACGTGAACTGCGGAGGTGCCTGCTGTGGGCGGTCGTGAGCGGGCTACGTTGCTGGGAACGACCCCCTCCGTCCTCGGCTCCGCCGAGTCCACCTCCCCCAACACTCGCTTCGCTCGCGAGGGGAGGAAACAGGAACCGCCCCTTCCGTCCTCGGCTCCGCCGAGTCCACCTCCCCCAACACTCGCTTCGCTCGCGGGGGAGGAAACGGGAACGGCCTCCGCCGTTTTCGGTTCTCAGTTCTGGGTTCTCGGTAGGAAGCTCGCCCTGGCGAGCCGATCCACGGCGCTTTCTGGCTGGAGACTGGAGGAATCGGGGCGCACCACGGCCTGCGGCTAGGGGCTCGAGGCGGCCACACCCCGGGAGGCCATCCAACGGAAGAGACCCGACCCGACGACGAAGACCATCGCGCTGAACAAGATCAGGCGGGTCGACATGGGAACGATGAGTATCGCCGCGATGAACTGCGCGATGATCGACGCATACAGGAGCCTCGCCACGAACAGCCGGTTGCGGTGTGAGATGAACCAGGCGCCGAACGGCGCGCCGATCACCACGATAGGGACGCACACCCACCAGTAGTTCCAGGCCTCGGTTGCCATGCCTCCACCGGCGAGGGTCTTCCAAGTGAACCCCACGGCGGCGTTCAGCCCCATCAACACAACCGAGGTCGGGGTCGCGACGGACTCGTTGATCCGCAGCCGTAGCACGAGCAGAGAGAAGGTTGTGATGTCGAGACCGCTTCCCGTGATCGACGACACCAACCCGCCCACGACGCCTGTGAGGATGAGCAGCACGACATGGCGTGACGCGAAGTCGCGGATCTCGTGGCGGACCTCGCGATTGTGATAGCGGTTGATCAGCCAAAGGGCAACGGCGAACGCCAACCATGTGCTGGTGAAGAGCATCTTGGCGTAGGAAGGCGGGAGACGGCCGGCGATCCACTTCAGACCGACGATCACACCCACTGTTCCTCCCACGCTCGACCACACCAGGGCGTGTCGTTCAACCGGTATCCGGGTGTAGAGGATCGTCACCGCGGCGGCGCACATCCCTACCGTCTGGATCATCAGCGAGAAGTCACGGGCAGTGGCCGGGTTGATGTTGAAGAGCAGTGTCATCACGGGGAAAGCGACCGCGCCGCCGCCTTCACTCGTGGCCCCGGCGATGAACGATCCGAAGACCATGGTCACCGACATGAACCAGCCCTTGACGAACAGCACCCAGCGGTCTCCGATGGTCATGGCGCCGATCCACGCCCCCCATACGACCACTGCGGTCAGGCCGACCGAGATCCACGCGGAGCGGCGGCGTGTCAGGTGTGGCACAAGCGGATCCTATCGGCGCGAAACGACCCGAAGTCGGCTAGACGCCGTGCGGTTCCACCGGTCGCGTGGGTTCGGCCCGGTCGACGATGACCACCCCGACGAGGATCAATCCGGCGGCGAGTCCGATGATCAGGTTGAGCTGCTCCGCCAGCAGCAATGCTCCCGCGGCGAGGCTCACCAGGGGCACGAGATACCCGACGAGTGACGCTCGGGTTGCCGTGGTGTGGCGGACGACCCACAAGAACCCGAGGTACGGCAGCACGGTGCCGAGCGTTGCCATGTAGGCGAGGAGGCTCCACGACGTAGGGGTGATCGACGCAAGGGGTGTGCTGCCGAACAACGGCCAGATGATGAGCACCCCCACCGCACAGGCGACGAACTGGGGTCCCGCCAGTTCCATCACCGGGTAGCGCTGCGCGTACACCCTGCTGAGCACACCGCCCAGTGACGCAAGCAGGATGCCGACCGCCGACCACGCGACACCTACGATGATGCTTCCCCCGGTGAACCCGGCTTCGCCCGTTGCGATCAGCACGGCGACACCGGCGAATGCCACTCCCGAGCCGGCGAGTTTGCGCAACGTGAACCGCTCCTCCACAAGGACGAAGTGGGCCCAGACCGTGGTGACGACGGGGATGAGCGCGATCAGCAACCCACCGAGGCCGGCCGATATGTGCTCGAGTGCGACAGTGAAAAAGACCGTCGGTGCCGACATGTTGGCGGTCCCGACGATCAGGCCGGCGAGCCATACTCCACGGTCTGTCGTCAGGCGGCGACGCCACCAGAGCCATCCGACCAAGATGGCCGCCGCTGCGACGAAGCGAATCGGCATGAGGGTGAAGGGGTCGACGCCGTGTAGCAGCAGGCTGCGGGTCGCCACGCTCCCCGTACCCCACCCGAAGGCGGCGAGGAGCAGCACCATCCAGAGTCTCCTGTCTGCCATCGGTGTGAGGCTAGGGCAGTGTTGGTCCCCCCAAGGAGCCCGCAGGGCGACGTTGGGGGGAAAGTACCGCATAAGCCGTCTGGGGTAGGGGGGTGGTGCGCGGGCTACGTTGGTGGGAACGGCCCCCTCCGTCCTCGGCTTCGCCTCGGCCACCTCCCCCAACACTCGCTTCGCTCGCGGGGGAGGAAACGGGTGGTCAGCGCAGCGGGCGTCTATCGCCCGCGGGTTCCCCAGCGGCGGACGAGGTAGAGCCAGAGTGGCCCGGGGTCGCGCTGCTCGATCGGGGGTTCCGGTACGGGTTCGGGCTCCGGCGCCGGTTCCGGCGGCGGCTGCTCGGCAGTCTCGAGTTGCGTCCGCAGCTCACGGACTCGCTCCTTCAGGAAGTGCGCCTCGGTCTCGGCCTTGGCGGCCCGCTCTCGCGCATCTGCGAGTTGCTGGCCCGCCTCGTGCAGGTTCCCCAATTGGTTGAGGAGGCGGCGCCACTCATCGATGGGTACGAGCATCGAGCCTTCCGGGACCGGTGGCGTGGGAGGCTGCGCCGCGGACACGCCACCGTCGCGAGGAGCCGGAGGCCCTTCGCCCGGATGTGTCGCCTGGGCAGGCGGCTCCTCGGCCGGTCGCTTCTTCTGTTTCGGTGGTTCGGCGGGCCGTTTCTTCTGTTTCTGTTTCTGCTTCTGTTTCTGCTTCTGTTTCTGCTTCGATGCTTCGGCTTCGGCGCGGGACCGAGCCCGCTCCACGACCTCGGACCTGAGCACCACGCGCTCGTCGTCCACGAGTCTCGAACCAATCTTCTGTTTGCGAGCCCAGTTGCGGATCGTCTTGGCAGAAAGGCCGGTGATTTCGGCCGCGATGTCGAGTGTCACCCAGCTCCGTGGGGGCGGGGGAGCGGACGGGCTCTGCCAGACGAAGGCCGGATCCATGCCCAGGGAGCCTAGTTGGGTGCAGGGCACCAATTAGGCGTGTCTCGTACCTTGTACCTTGTACCTCGTGCCGTGCGCAGCCTGAACGGGTTCGACAGGCTCTGGCTGTCAGCTGTTTGCTGTTGGCTGTCAACTGTTTACTAATGACTGAAGACTGATGGCTGACTCCCCGGTGCCCTAGGATGCCGATATGCCGTCAGAGTCGGAGGTTCGAGAACTCGTGCGCGCAGCCGTCGAGGCACTCCAGCCCGTATCTGAGAGCGGGTCTCGACCGGACGCCGCCTCGGACTCCATCGCTGTCGGGGCCGACCACGGAGGCTACCCGATGAAGGAGAAGATCGCCTTCCACCTCCGGGAGCGCGGCTTCGACGTACATGACTGCGGCACCGGCAGCGGCGACTCGGTCGACTACCCCGAGTTCGCCCACGCCGTCGCCCGGCTCGTCGCCGACGGGACGTGCCGGTTGGGGATCATCGTCGACGGGGCGGGAATCGGCTCTTGCATGGTCGCCAACAAGGTCCCGGGGGTGCGAGCTGCCCTTTGCTACGACCTGTCGTCTGCTCGCAACAGCCGTGAGCACAACCACGCTAATGTCCTCACTCTGGGCGCCGGGCTGATCGGCACGAACCTCGCGCTCCAAATCGTCGACGAGTGGCTCGCCACCGACTGGGCCGGCGGACGACACGAACGACGGGTCGGGATGATCGACGAGATCGATCGCAGGTATCGCACATGACCAACGAGCAACTGATCGAGATCATCACCAAGCAGGTCCTCCAGCAGCTCACCACCCACGAGGACGACTGCAACGGCGCCTGCGCGTACCACAGCCCCGATCAGGTCCGCGAGGTCGTCGCCACCGGAGCCAACCGGGTGTCCTATCGGGGGTCGGGCGCCGACGTACCCCGGGACCTCGCCCGCTACATCGATCACACGCTCCTCAAGCCCGACGCGACGTCGGCCGACATCGACCGGCTGTGCACGGAGGCGTCCGAGTACGGGTTCGCCGCCGTGTGTGTCAACCCCTACTGGGTCAAGCGGTGCGCGAAGAACCTACGCGGCACATCGGTCAAGATCGCATCCGTTATCGGCTTCCCGCTCGGCGCTACGCCATCGGAGATCAAGGCGTTCGAAGCGCGCAGAGTCATCCGGGACGGCGCAACAGAAATCGACATGGTGATCAACATCGGGGCGCTCCGCTCGGGCGACTACGACCTCGTTCGCGACGACATCGCCAAGGTGTCGGACGCATGCCACGAGTCGGGTGCGCTGAACAAGGTGATCATCGAGGCGGCTCTGTTGACCGACGAGGAGAAGGTCATCGCCTCGGCGCTCGCGAGGGAAGGCAGAGCCGACTACGTGAAGACATCCACCGGGTTCGCGTCGAGTGGAGCGACGGTCCACGACGTGCTCCTCATGAGAGAGACCGTCGGGCCCAAGATGGGTGTGAAAGCGGCCGGCGGTATCCACACCGCCGAGGATGTTCGGGATATGGTGGCCGCCGGTGCGACGAGGATCGGCGCGTCGGCAGGCGTACAGATCGTGACGGGAGAGTGATCCGGTGAGTGACGTCGAACTGAGGAGCTACGCATTCCTGGACAGTCTCCAGCCCCAGTACGCCGCGTTCCTCGGAACCGTCGCTCAGGGGTTCCTGCCACTCGCCGGAGACGCGTCGCTGTACATCGAGATCTCCCCCGGCATCGAGATCAACCGTCTCACCGACGTGGCGTTGAAGTCGACGAGGGTCAAGCCCGGCATGCAGGTTGTCGAGCGGTACTACGGCGTGCTCGAGATTCACTCGCCAGAGCAGGCGGAGACCCGTGCCGCGGGAGCGGCGATCCTCCACGATCTGGGCCTCGCGGAGACCGACCGTCTCAAGCCGAAGATCCTGTCGAGTCAGATCATCCGGCGGATCGACGACCACCAGGCGCAGCTCATCAACCGAACCCGGCATGGACAGATGATCATCCCGGGCCAGACCCTCTACGTGATGGAGGTCGAGCCGGCGGCGTACGCGCCACTTGCCGCCAACGAAGCGGAGAAAGCAGCGGACATCAATGTGCTCGAGGTTCGGGCGTTCGGTTCGATGGGCCGTATCTACCTCGGTGGTGAGGAACGGGACATCGACGTCGGGTGGCGTGCGGCGATAGCCGCCATCGAAGGTGTCGAAGGACGAGAAACGAAGTAGAAGAGAGGAGACAGCCGATGGCTGAAGCGTTGGGGATGATCGAGGCTCGTGGTTTCGCGGCGATGGTCGAAGCGGCCGACGCGATGGTGAAGGCTGCCAAGGTCGAGCTGGTGAGCTACGAGAAGACCGGTGGCGGCTATGTCACGGCGATCGTTCGTGGAGACGTGGCGGCCGTCAAGGCCGCGATCGAAGCAGGCGTACGGAACGCGGAGAAGGTCGGCGAAGTCATCGCGACTCACGTCATCGCCCGCCCGCACACGAACGTCGACCTGGTGCTGCCCCTTGGCCGCGCCGAGGAGGCACAGGCCGAAACCTCCTGAGAGGAGACGACATGCTCCTAGCGCGAGTCGCCGGGACGCTCGTCGCCACCAGAAAGGAGCCCAGCATGTCCGGGCTCAAGTTCCTGGTGCTGCGACAGCTCGATGTCGACGACACCGAGACGGGCGGCTACGTCGTCGCAGCCGACGCCGTCGGTGCCGGCGTCGGCGAGATCGTCCTCTACGCGACGGGCAGCTCGGCACGCCAAACCGAACTCACCAACAACCGACCCTGTGACGCGGTCGTCATGGCGATTGTCGACACCTGGGAGGTCGGCGGGGAAGAGAAGTACCACAAGTGATCGATCAGGCCGAGATCCAAGAGATCATCGAGCGGGTCCGGAAGAAGCTCGGCGAGGCCGGCGAGTCCGTCGGCGCGGGGCTACGTGGCAGCACGGCTCTGGAAGCGATCGCTCCGGCCGACCTTGGCGAAGGCATCTATCCGACCGTCGATGAAGCAGTCGCCGCAGCCAGACGGGCGTTCGAAGCGTACCGGTCGGTTGGACTCGAGGGTCGCAAGACGATCATCAGCGCCGTGCGCGCCTCGATGCTCCAGCACGGAGAACAGCTCGCCGAGATGGCCCACGCCGAGACGGGACTCGGTCGAGTCGAGGACAAGATCGTCAAGAACCGGATCGTCACGACGAAGGCACCCGGCCCCGAGGATCTTGAGCTGGAGGCAGCCACAGGCGATCTCGGCATGGTCGTCACCGAGTTCGCCCCCTACGGGGTGATCGGGTCGATCACCCCCACGACGAACCCGACGTCGACCATCATCAACAACACCATCTCGATCGTCTCGGCGGGCAACGCGCTCGTCTTCAACGTGCACCCGAGCGCCAAGCGCGTCTCGGCCGAAAACGTCCGACTCATCAACAGGGCGATCGTCGCCGCTGGTGGCCCACCCGACCTGGTCACCGCCATCCCCAACCCGACGATCGCCTCGGCGAAAGAGCTGATGGTGCACCCGGACGTCCCGGTGCTGCTCGTAACCGGAGGCGGGGGAGTGGTCAAAGAGGCGATGCGCACCGACAAACGCGTCGTTGCCGCTGGGCCGGGCAACCCTCCGACCGTTGTCGACCAGACCGCCGACCTCGACAAGGCCGCCCGCGACATCGTGCTCGGAGCGTCGTTCGACAACAACATCGTCTGCATCGACGAGAAGACGGTGATCGCCATCGACACCATCGCCGACTCGCTGGTCAGGAAGATGGCGGACCAGGGCGCCTACGTCCTGAAGGGGCACGAGCTACGCCGGATAGAACGGGTCGTGTTCTCCGAGCTGGGACCACCGAACAAACCCGGGGTCATCAACAAAGAGTGGATCGGCAAGAACGCAGGGGCGATTCTCGCCGAGATCGGCGTGCAGGTGGGCCCGGAAGTCCGTTTGGCCGTGGCCGAGGTCGCGATAGAACACAGCCTGGTGTGGACCGAGCAGATGTTGCCGGTGCTGCCGGTCGTCCGGGTTCCGGACGTCGACCGGGCGATCGATCTTGCGGTGCGGTCCGAACATCGTTTCCGCCACACTGCATCGATCCACTCGACCAACGTTGAAACCATCACTCGCATGGCCAGAGCGATGGACTGCTCGATCTTCGTGGCGAACGGTCCCCACTACGCGGGACTGGGAGAAGGCGGTGAAGGGTTCGCATCCTTCTCGATCGCCAGCCCGACCGGCGACGGGCTGACTCGACCCCGGACCTTCTCTCGTGAACGGCGCATCACCGTTGTCGGTGCACTGAGGATCGTGTGATGCGGCCGGCGCTCGCGTTGCTCGAGTTCGACTCGATCGCCCGTGGAATCGAGGCAGGCGACCAGATGGTCAAGCGTGCGCCCGTCGAAGTGCTCCGCGCAGGAACGGTCCAGCCCGGCAAGTACCTCGTGCTGATCGCCGGCGAGGTCGGCGACGTCGAGGAGGCTGTCGACGCAGGCAAGGCGATCGCCACGCTGATCGATCTGGTCCTGCTCCCGGATATCCATCCGGATGTGACCGCCGCCGTCCGAGGTGCTCGCAGGGCGGGTGAGGGCGAGGCGCTGGGGGTCATCGAGACTCGGACCGTCGCCGCCGTCATCCAGGCAGCCGACGCGGGCGTCAAGGGAGCGAAGGTGACGCTCCAGGAGATCCGCCTCGCCGACGGCCTCGGCGGCAAGGGCTACCTGCTGTTCCAAGGTCCCGTGGCCGAGGTGGAGGCCGCAGTCGAGATCGGCTCGGCGAGCGTTCCGGAGCGGGTGATCTCCGTGGTCATCCCGCAGCTCCACCCGGAGATGGGCGACAACCTGTCGGCCGACGGGCGGTTCTCCGAACGGGTCGGCGAGGAGTAGCGGTGCAACTCGGGCGTGTCGTCGGAACGGTCGTGGCCACGGTCAAGACGCCAGGGCTGGAAGGCGTCAAGTTCCTCATCGTCCAGCCACTGGACCGCCACCAAGAGCCGAACGGGAGGCCGGTGGTCGCCGCAGACGGGGTGCACATGGCCGGACCGGGCGAACTCGTGTACATCGTCGGGTCCCGAGAGGCCGCCCAGGCACTGCCGAACACGTTCGTACCCGTGGACCATGCGATCGTCGGGATCGTCGACCAGGTGAGCTCGTGAAGGTCGGGACCGTGGTCGGTACGGTCGTCTCGACGATCAGCTCGCCGGTGTTCGACGGCCGGAAGCTGCTCCTCTGTGACCTCCTCGACGCGGATGGCAACCCGGAAGGCGGGTACCTGATCGCCGTGGATGTCGTCGATGCAGGCGTCGGGGAGAAAGTACTCATCCTCGACGAAGGCAATTCCGCACGCCAGATCGTCGGTTTGGACACGGCCCCGATCAGGGCCGTCGTGGTGGGAATCGTTGACGAGACAACGATGGACAGCTGACAAGCGACAGCCGACAGCTGACAGCTAACAGCCAACGGCCAACAGCCTCTGGCACCTCCCCAGTCGGGTCCTTGCTGTTCGCCGTGAGCCGTCCCCCCCAGCGTTGAGCGTTGGGCTTGTTGGTCCCCCCCAGGAGCCCGGGGGGCGACGTTGGGGGAAAGTACGCATAAGCCGTCTGGGGTAGGGGGGCGGTGCGCGGGCTCTGTTGGTGGGAACGGACCCATCCGTCCTCGGCTTTCAGCCGAGTCCACCTCCCCCAACACTCGCTTCGCTCGCGGGGGAGGAGACAGATCCGCACCCCCCAACACTCGGCCTTCGGCCCAGGGGAGGAAACGCGAGCTCAGGTCTTGACAAAGCGACACCAATGTGACATCATCATGACATCACAAGGAGGAAGGTAATGATGTCAATGGCGGAAAGCTACTCGAGGGCGATGAAGGCGGAGATCGAGCGCAAGGTGGCGGCACAGGTCGTGATCGACTACGTTCCTGGTACTCATCGTCGTGATGAGCGCAAGGTCAAGACGGCTGGAGGACGCCGCGCAGCATGACACGGGACGAGCAGAACACGCTCAGTGACGTCACAGTGACATCGCGATGAAGACATTCTTCGTCGTGTGGATCGGACAGTTGGTATCGATCGTCGGATCGAGTCTGACCGGGTTTGCCCTCTCGATCTGGGTCTATCAGCAGTCGGGTTCGGTGACGTTGCTCGCCCTCGTGATGCTGGCGGCCACGGTTCCTGGCATCATCGTCGCCCCGTTCGCGGGTGCGCTCGTCGACCGGTGGGATCGGCGTCTGACGATGATGGGTGGCGACGGTGCGGCGGGCATCGCAACCGGTGTCGTCGCTCTTCTGCTCTTCCTGGGTGACCTCCACCTGGCATGGGTGTTCGTGCTGGTCATCGTTGGCTCCATCGGCAACTCGTTCCAGGAGCCGGCGTGGACGGCGTCGATCCCGATGCTCGTTCCGAAACAGCACCTCGGCCGTGCCAACGGGCTCGCGCAGACGGGCCAGGCCGTGGGGCAGCTCTTGGCCCCGGCGATCGCCGGGGCCCTGCTGACGCTCTTCGGGCTCAAGGCAGTTCTGCTGATCGACTTCGTCACGTTCCTGTTCGCAGTATCCACCGTCGCGCTCGTTCGCATCCCCAGTCCGAAACGCTCGACCGCCGTCGAGTCGCTGAGGACGGAAGCCGGCGACGGCTGGCGTTTCGTGAAGGAACGTCCTGGGCTGTTGGGACTTCTCGTTGTCATGGCAACTCTCAACTTCGAGTTCGGCTTTGCCAACGTCCTGTTCATCCCTCTGTTCCTCAGCTTCACGAACGAGCTCGTGTTCGGGTCGGTGATGTCGATCGCGGGCATGGGCATGCTCGTCGGTACCGTCGTCATGAGCACGTGGGGTGGCCCAAAGAAGCGGGTCCGAGGACTGGCGTCACTGCTCTCGGTCGCGGGCCTGGCGACGTGCGTCGTCGGGTTGCGCCCGGCCGTCGTGCCTGCGGCCGCGGGGATGTTCGCACTCATGCTCCTGATCCCTATCGTCAACGGCACGAGCACGACGCTGTGGCAGATGAAGGTCGATCTCGATATGCAGGGACGGGTGTTCGCATTGCGCCGGATGATGGCGCTGATCGCAACCCCCCTCTCCTACCTCCTGGCCGGACCCTTGGCGGACAAGGTGTTCGAGCCACTGATGAGCGGTCCGCTGGTGGACACCGTCGGCAAGGTGATCGGGGTCGGGGAGGGTCGCGGTATCGGGCTGCTGTTCATCGTGATGGGTCTACTGCTCGTGCTGACGATGGCGTTTGCCTACGCCATGCCTCGAATTCGTCATCTGGAAGTCGAGCTGCCCGACGTGGTTACCGAGGCTATCCCCGAAGCGACCACGTCGTGACTGCAGATCCGCCGAGCAGCACCACACCGATGAACGCCAAGAGCGCCTGATCTCCTCCGCAGCGACTCTCGCTGCACAGCAAACCGTCACTCTCCCAACTGCCGATGAGCGATGCCAGCGTGCTCGCCGGTTGCTCGGCCGACACGGTTGTCGTCGTTGTCGTGGGGAACGCCGCGGCCGATGCCGTCGTCGACGTCGTAGTCGTCGAAGCGGTTGTTGTGACAGGTCCGGTCGTCTCGGTCGTTGACGTGCTCGTGGTCGGTGTACCCGTCGTGGTTGGCGCCTGGGTCGGAGTGGTCGTGGGTGGTGGTGGGGCTGTCGTGGTCGACGTAGAGGTTGTTGTCGTCGGGTGCGTGGTCGTTGTCGTCGGTGGGGGAGCGGTGGTCGTTGTCGTCGGTGGGGGAGCGGTGGTCGTGGTGGTGGCTGGAGCGTTCTGTCTCTGGAGGAAGACGTGGGTGGTCCATATCACCGAGTTCTCGTCTATGTAGACGCCGATCCCCGCGTACTGATATACCGGATCCAGGAGGTTCTCACGGTGCGAGGACGACGCCCAGAATGCGTCGAACAGCGCATCACACGAGCCTCCGACACCGACGTTCTCGCCCCACTGCATCCAATCATCGGGGAGGTAGGGCGCGAGGTCGTCCGTCGACGAGTGATAGATGCTGCCGTGCTCGTGCATCGCCTTCGAGTGGGTGCGAGCGTACCCGGTGAGTGTCGAGTTCGTGGTGAGTGTCGGTGTCCTGTTTGCCACTCGTGCGGCGTTGATCTTGGCAAGAAAGCACGTCTCGGCATCAGAGGTCGCATCGGCCAGCGCGGGCTGCGCAACCAAGATGGTTGCGGCCATGGCCCATACGAAGATCAACCCAATTGCTCGGGTTCGGTGCCTAGTGTTCACTCTCTGTGTATCGGCTGACCACTCAGAGTGCTTGAACGATGTCAGCCCTCGATCGCGTTGATGACGAGCGCACCTGAGATCGCGGGGTCGGCGATCCCGAGATGGTTCACGCCGGGAAGCATCGTCAGGTGGCTGTCGTACCCGGCGTCCTCGAGTTGCTGTTCGAAGTAATGGGAGAACAACGGCGGAACCACCAGGTCCTCCTCGCCATGGAACAGTCGCACGACGAGATCCAGGTTCCGCCCAAGGTAGGTCAGAGGATTACCCAGCCGCCAGGGCTCGGGATCGACATCCGGATCGGTTCCGAAGAACGGGATCATCAGCGGACCGAGAGCATCGGTGTCGTACGGTCCCGCGAGCCCCACCATCCTCGTCGGTAGCGTGTCGTTCATCTCGACGAGACAGTCACCGTCGAAGGTATCGGCGGCGAGCGCGACGAGGGCGGCGATCTGGGCTCCTGCCGAGTAGCCGACGACGACGAGCTGCGAAGGGTCACCCCCGTACTCGGCGCTGTGAGCAGCGGCGAAGCGCACCGCACACGCGGCGTCCTCGAAGGTCATCGGAAACCCGCCACCGTCCAGCAGGAGGCGGTACGGCGCGTTGAACACGACGGTACCCGAGTCGGCGATCGTTCTGGCGAGTGGAGCGATGTCATCCGGGGTGCCGCTGATCCACCCGCCCCCGTGGAACAGGACGACGGTCGGGCCCGTCGATCCGTACACGTCGAGACTCAGGGTCGAGGTGAACGCAACGTGACGGGCGGCGGCGATCGTGGTCGTTGTCGGCGGTGCCGTCGTGGTAGTCGTGGGTGGCACCGTTGTGGTGGTCGTGGTCGTTGGCACGGTGGTGGTGGTCGTGGTCGTCGTCGTTGCGGTCGGGGGCAACGCGGTGGTGCATGCTGCGACCGCCAAGGTGGCGAGGAGCGCGAGTCGTTTCACAGGTGAGCTTCGCTTTGGTCTCTTCGGAGAACGCCCCGGAGAGAAGTCCGCACTCGGCCTCGCGCCACTCGAATGCGATCGCCGATGCCACCACCGAACGTTCCGGCTCGTGGGCCATCTGTTGGCAGTGGGCATACCCATGATGCTAGGGGGACCCCGACTCAAGCCGGTTGCGACGGTACGCTCGGTTCGTGCGCGAGATCGTGATCGAGTGCGGAGACGACCGAACAGTGACGGGACGTCTCCTGGAAGGCGATCGTCTTCCGGCGGTGTTGCTGGCGCATGGAGCCGGGGCCGGACAGGATCACCCGCTGGTCGCCCTCCTCAGAGACGGATTGGCCTCGCACGGCTACCCCGTGGTGACCTTCGAGTACTCCTACATGGCGGAAGGCCGCGGGAGGCCCGATCGCACGCCAGTGCTGATGTCCGTCCATCATGCCGCCCTCGACTGGGTTCGAACGCACCTCACCGAGCGCGTGATCCTCGCAGGCAGGTCGATGGGTGGTCGAATCGCGAGCATGCTCGCAACCGAAGGTGTCCCGGTGGAAGGGTTGGTCTGCTACTCGTACCCGTTGCATGCGCCGGGACGGTACGACAAGCTCCGTGCCGAGCACTTGTGGCGTGTCCAGGTGCCGATGTTGTTCTTCGTCGGTGGACGAGACGGGTTCGCCAGAAAGGACCTGGTCGACGCCTACCTTCGACCCCTTCCCGGAGCGACGGTGGAGATCATCGACGGTGCCGATCACTCGCTCAAGATGCTCAAACGATCGGGTGTGACCACCGAACAGGTCATCGAACGGATCGTCGAGACGAGCGTCGAGTGGATCGGGGGCCTGGGCGAGTGAGGCGAGCGAGGCTCGCTTCGCTCGCGGGGGAGGAAACGGGTGGCGACTTTGCTCGCCGTACTCGGTTCTCGGTTGTCGGTTCTCGGTAGGACACTCGCCCCATAGTCGTTGAACGCGTCCAGGCCGCGTTCCGACTGAAGACTGAAGACTGAAGACTGTCTCCTAGAACTCTTCTTCCAGCGCTTTGATCTTGTTCACTCGCCGGACGTGACGCTCGGCTCTCGAGAACGTGGCGTTCACGAACGCCGCGACGATCTCGTCGGCGAGCGCAGTGCCCACGACCCTGCTTCCTATCGCCAGGACGTTCACGTCGTCATGTTCGACGCACTGATGGGCCGTGTAGGTGTCGTGCGCAAGGCCGGCTCGGATGCCTCGCAGCTTGTTCGCCGCGATCGACGCACCCGCTCCGGATCCGCAGACGACGATGCCCCGTTCCGCAGTTCCGTCCAACACCGCCCTTCCGACTGCCGCTGCGAAGTCCGGGTAGTCGACGGGCTCCTCCGAGTAGGTGCCGACATCGATGATCTCGTGACCGGCTGCTGCCACGCGGCGGGCGATGTGCTGTTTGAGCTGGTAGCCGGCGTGATCCGAACCCACGACGATGCGCATTGATGCCTCTCTTTGGGGGACAGGGTACTCGTACAATGCCAGGATGGATCTCACCGGTGGGGTAGTGCGCAGGGTGTTCGCGTTCCTGATCGCCCTCCTGGTCACGATCGTGGTGGCTCCCCCTGCGGTTGCCGAAACGACGGGTCCGTACCACTCGGTGACTATCGAGCCTGGCGAGGGAGTGACCCTCACGTGGAACGATCACCACTACGCCGGATCACTCGAGGTGACGTCGGCATCTGACGGACTCGTCGTGCTCGACCATGTGGGCATCGACGACTACCTCCTTGGAATCCAAGAGGTGCCGTTCTCATGGCCCATGGAAGCGTTGAAGGCTCAGGTGGTCGCAGCTCGCACATACCTCGCGTGGACGCTGACGCGAGGTCGTGCAGGTGCAGGCGCCACCTACGGCTTCGACATCTGCGCCTCGTCGGCGTGCCAGGTGTACGGCGGTCTGGACCAGGTTGCGACGGACGCCGGGTTGCGGTGGGAGGAGGCCGTCATGAGCACCGCCGGACAGATCCTCGTCTACGACGAAGCGCCGGCCTTCGCAATGTACAGCTCGACCACCGGCGGACGGACGCGCAACTACGAGGACGTGTACGGAGGTCGAGACCCCATTCCGTACCTGAAGGCCGTGCCGTCTCCGGGAGAGGATTCGGCCTTTGCCGACTGGCATTTCGAGGTGCGAAGCGGGGTCCTCGAGGATGTGCTCACCGCCGCGAACGTCGTCGACGGCAGACTCCACACGATCACCGTGCACCAGACCGACGATGGTGGAGGGCCGTGGACGGTCGACATCGAGAGCGACGGGGGAACCACCACCCTGACCACCAACGAGTTCCGCAGTCTCATGAATCGCTGGGGCCCGGACGTCGCGTCGGACGTGTTCCCTGCGACCAGGCACGATGGGAAGGCCTACCCCCAGACGGTCCTCTCGCCCACCTTCGTGATCCATAAGACGTGGCACTTCCCGGACGTGTTCCCGTCGGGACACATCGACATGTATCCGGTCTACGTGTTCGAGGGACACGGATGGGGGCACATGGTGGGGATGAGCCAGTACGGGGCGAAGGCAATGGCGGATGCGGGCGCCAACTACCGCACGATCTTGTCGCACTACTACACCGGGCTCGTTCCCCGGGCCGGCGGTGATCTGCTTCCGCAGACGGTCGTCGTCGGGCTCGGTTGGGGTCAGGGCTCGGTGCACATCGGCGCGGACGGGCCCGTAGACATAGTCGTCGACGGCGATGTCGTCGCCAGTGGAGCGATCGGCTCCTGGGACTTCACCCAAGGGGGCGGCGTCATGATGACCCCACCAGAAGGCTTCGGGCTACCGCCGACCATCGGAGAGATCCCCGAACGTCCGACCACGCCGGCAGGGAGAGCGATGCTGGTGTCCGTTGTCGTCACGGCACCGTCGCAGGTGCGGTTGGTCGTGTTCCGGGGCGCTCAGATGGTGCAAGCCACGCCGTGGAAGGCCCGTGATGCAGGGCGAGTCTCCCTCATCTGGGATGGAACGGTCGGTGGGTCGAATGCTCCACCGGGGCCGTATCGACTGATGGTCGAGGCTGTGAATGGCGAGGGGAGGGCGGTTGCCTTCGTGACCGCGCTCGTCAGCAACTGATGGTTCCGTATCGGCCGAGTACCGGTACACTGCTACCCGCATGACCGCACACGACACCACCAGCCAGATCGACTTGGACGTGCTCGAGTCGACGCTCGAATACATCCGACCTGCCCTCCAAGCGGATGGTGGCGATCTGATCTTGCTCGGGGTCGACGAGGGGACCGTCAACCTTCAGCTCGTGGGAGCATGTGGCGGCTGCCCGCTCTCGACGATGACCCTGAAGGCGGGGATCGAACGGATCCTCACCGACCGCGTTCCCGGTGTCGAGGACGTCAACGCCATCTAGCGGCTCGCTGTTCTTGCAGTCGACAGCCAACAGCTGACAGCTGACAGCTGACAGCAAGAAGTTGTGGGGTCGCGGACTGGGAATCACGCCATATGTCTCCGTCGCATTCATGGAGCGCTCTGGCTGTGGGCTGTCAGCTACCGGCGGTGACTTGCATGCGGGACGGTTAGACCCCAGACTCCCATCCATGGTCGACTCGCTCACCGAATCGGCCCTCCGAGGTGATCGGCGGGCCCTTGCCCGTCTGATCAGCCTCGTCGAGGACGACCGCCCCGGTGCGTCGGACGTGCTCTCTGAGCTGTTCCCACGAACCGGCGGCTCTTATGTCATCGGGCTGACCGGGGCTCCGGGAGGTGGCAAGTCGACGTTGACGTCGAAGCTGATCACCGACGTTCGCGACGATGGTCACACGGTCGCTGTCCTTGCGGTCGACCCGTCGAGCCCGTTCACCGGGGGAGCAATCCTCGGTGACCGCATCCGGATGCAAGACCACGCCTCCGACGGCGGTGTGTACATCCGGTCCATGGGGAGTCGGGGACATCTCGGAGGTGTATCCGAGGCGACCCCCAAGGGGCTACTGGTCCTCGACGCGGTGGGGTTTCCCTACGTCATCGTCGAGACGGTCGGCGTGGGCCAGGCGGAAGTGGAAATCGTGGAGAGCGCCGACACGACGGTCGTCGTGCTCAACCCCGGGTGGGGCGACAGTGTGCAGGCGAACAAGGCTGGTCTGCTCGAGATCGGGGACCTCTTTGTCGTCAACAAGGCCGACCGGCCCGGCTTGTCGGAAACCATCCGCGATCTGAACCAGATGCTCGACCTTGGCGGCGAACGCCCGTGGAGGCCGCCCGTGCTGGCCACCGTCGCGACGACGGGCGACGGCGTCGACGCCGTGTGGGACGCTATCCGATCACACCGTGCGTTTCTCGAGAGCAATGGTGCGCTCGAAGAGCGAAGGACGGCGAGACTCACCGGTGAGCTCAAGCATGCGCTCGCGTCCGAGCTGGCAAGACGGGCCGACGCAGAGTCGGGTGCCGGTGAGTTCGCGCGCGTGGTCGAGGAGGTCACGGCTCGCCGGCTCGACCCGTGGAGTGCAGCGAGACAGCTCCTCGACCGCTGACCTGCGCTACGCTCAGAGCAAGGTAGGAGGAGGACGGTACATGCAGTTTGTCGAGTACTCGCTTGATGGACCCGTCGGGGTGGTGCGGCTCAATCGGCCGCCCGTCAATGCCCTCTCTGCGGCCCTCGCTTCAGAGCTGTTGGAAGCGTTCACACGCGCGGCCGATCCGTCCATCAGGGCGCTGGTCGTGACGGGCTCACCACACTTCGCCGCAGGGGCCGACATCAAAGAGTTCCAGGCCTCCTTCGGCACCACCGGCATCGCGTCCGAACTCGCAGACGCCGTTCTCGCGCTCGAGGAGCTGGCCAAGCCGACGATCGCCGCCATCCGCGGGTTCGCGCTCGGCGGAGGGTTGGAACTCGCCATGGGCGCCGACTTCCGCTACCTCGCCGCGGACGCCAAAGTCGGCCAGCCGGAGATCCTCCTCGGCATCATTCCCGGGGCAGGCGGGACGCAGCGGCTCACCCGGCTGATAGGCTACCGGGCCGCGCGGGACCTGATCCTCACGGGCAGGCACGTTCCCGCACAGGAGGCCCTCGAGCGGGGGATCGCCGACAAGGTCGTCGACGATGTGTTCGAAGCCGCGATGGAAGACGCCCACCGGTTGGCGTCCGGGCCCACCGTCGCGTACGGCGCCGCCAAGGCGGCACTCAGAGCCGGTCTCGCCCAGGGTCTGGATGTCGAGCGGGAGGAATTCGCGGCCACCTTCGGCAGCGAGGATGCGCGAGAGGGTGTGCAAGCGTTCATCGAGAAACGGCGGGCAGTCTTCCAGGGCAGGTAGGCGTTCTTCATAGTAGGATGACGGACTATGGGAGATCAACGCGATTCCAAAGAGCGGCTGCTCGCGGCCGCATGGGACCTGGCGATTGGGGCGTTCGAGGTAGGCGAGGGGGTGACCAGGACCACACCGCGAGTGTTCGACCAGTTGACCGCGGCCAGGGTGTCGCAACATGCAGGATTGACGACGGGCGCGTTCTACAACCGCTGGCTGGATCGCGACGCGTTCCTCGTGGACTTTCTCGACTATGCATTGGCGGTGACCCGCTCCACGGCGATCGACGAGGTCGTGAATCTGGTCGAGCATTCGGAAGGTATGACACCGGAGAACCTGGCCATCGAAGCCATCAAGCGTACGGTCGACGCCACGATGACGGACACCGCGTTCGCGATGCACATGTACCTCTGGGCGCTGACGCGCAGCCGTGAGGTTGTCGTCGAACACTTGAAGGTCGGCTACCAGGACGCGCGCGAGCAAGTAGGGGCGCTGATCTCGCTGTACTTCACGAGTGCCGGCCGCGAAATCAAACCCCCATTCAGCATCGAGTCGGTGGCGGTGATGATGGTTGCTCTGGTCGAAGGGCTGGCTCTTCAGCGAAGCATCGATCCGGACAAGGTCGACATGGATGTCGTAGAGCAAGCAGTCATCGCGATCACCCGAGCCGTTTCGCAGCCTGTAGTCGATCAGCAGGACTCGTGACCAGTCACTGATGACGTTGTATCTCGATCACGCGGCGACAACACCCGGTCGTCCCCAAGCCATGGCCGCGTTCCAGGCAGCCGGCTTCGGCAATCCCTCCGGGATCCATCGGACCGCAAGGGACTCCAAGAACCACCTCGAGGATGCCCGTGAACAGGCTGCCACGCTGATCGGAGCATCGTCCCGTGAGATCGTGTTCACGGGGGGAGGTTCGGAGTCGGACAACCTCGCGGTCATCGGAGCGATGCTTGCATCGGATCTTCGCCTCGTGGTGTCGCCTGTGGAGCACGACGCCGTCATCGAGTCCGCCCGATTCGTCGAACGACTCGGCCACGACGTGAAGTTCGTGTCGGTCGACCACTGGGGAAGGGTCGATCCGGTTGAGATCGCCGCAGCGACGGAGGGGCGACCCTCGGTCGTTTCGGTGATGCTCGCCAACAACGAAACGGGGGTGATCGAGCCGGTTCGGGCTGTGGCCGATGTCGCCCATGCCCGAGGAGCGATCGTGCACACGGACGCAGTCCAGGCGTTCGTCTCCGAGGACGTCGACGTGGACGAACTCGGGGTCGACATGCTGACGCTCGCAGCGCACAAGTTCGGCGGGCCAAAGGGCGTCGGGTTGCTGTACGTGCGGTCGGGGACGCGTCTCGAGCCGCTCGTGCACGGAGGCGGACAGGAGTGGGGGCTTCGCTCCGGAACCCAGAACGTCCCGGGGATCGTGGCCATGGTCGCCGCGATGCACGCCACCGTGAAGGGTCGCGAACGGTTCCGTACCGACGTTGGGGAGGCCCGTCGCCGCTTCGAGAATCGTCTCGTGGACCAGATCGAAGGCCTTGAGATCAACGCGCCTGTCGACGCACGCCTCGTGCAGCACTCCCACGTGCGGATACCAGGGGTCCGAAACGACGTGGTGCTCATCCGACTGGATCAGGAAGGCGTCGCAGCATCGGCCGGTTCCGCCTGCCAAAGTGGTGCGGCGGACGTGAGCCACGTGCTGTCCGCAATGGGATTCGACGCTGCCAGGGCAAGGGAGTGCTTCCGTTTCACATTCGGTTGGACGACCCTTCCCGAGGACGGCGACACCGCTGCGGACGCAGTTCTGCGGGCGATAGGAGGTGAACGGTGAAGGTGCTGGCTGCGATGAGCGGAGGGGTCGACTCCTCCGTCGCGGCTGCGCTCATGGTGCAGGAGGGTCACGAGGTGATCGGCGCCACCCTGAAGCTGTGGGCAGGAACGGACGGCTCCCTGCCGACCTCCGGGTGCTGTACTCTCGCCGACTCCGAGGACGCTCGCCGGGTCGCTGCAACGCTCGCGATCCCGTACTACGTGCTCGACGCCACCGAGAAGTTCAGAGCCGGCATCGTTGATCCGTTCATCGCCGACTACCTGAACGGCCGCACGCCCAACCCGTGCATCTCGTGCAACCGTGTCGTCAAGTTCGGTCATCTCCTCAGATGGGCCGAGGATCTGGCATGCGACCTGCTCGTCACAGGACACTACGCACGTGTCGTTCCGGAGGGATCGACCTTCGGCCTGTTTCGGGGTGTCGACCGCGACAAGGACCAGTCGTACGTTCTGTACATGCTCGGGCGTGATGCGCTGGAACGGGTTCGTTTCCCGGTCGGCGAGTATTGCAAGGACGCCGTGCGTTCCATCGCGCGTGAACTCGGGCTGCGTACGGCAAGCAAGCGCGACAGCCAAGACATCTGCTTCGCCGACGGCGACTACCGGTCGTTCCTTCGCCGCGAGATCCCCGAGGCCATCGTTCCCGGTCCGATCGTGGACGAGGAAGGTGCGATCGTCGGTCGCCATGACGGAGTCATCGACTTCACCATCGGGCAGCGCCGAGGGCTCGGCGTCGCGTTCGGGGCCCCGCGCTATGTGCAGGCGATCCGACCTGCAACGGCGACCGTGGTGATCGGACGGCGAGGGTCCGCACCTGTCAACGGCCTGAAGCTGGGGGAACCTTCGTGGGTGTCGGGCACTCCACCGATCGGCCCCGTTGTCGTCCAGATCAGGGCCCACGGCGACGTTCACGACGCCGTCCTGGGCTCCGACGGCAGGACGATCGATTTCGTCGATCCACTCGAAGGTGTCGCCGCGGGACAGAGCGCCGTCCTGTACGAGGGGAACCGTGTGCTCGGAGGCGGGACGATCACCGCCACGATGCGAGAATGAGCACGGATGAGCGCCGAACAGATCGAACAGCTCCGTGAGCAGATCAGGGAGCACGCGTACCGGTACTTCGTGCTCGACGATCCACAGATCTCCGACTACGACTACGACCAGCTCGTTCGGAAGCTTCGCACCCTCGAAGAGGCCCACCCCGAGCTGATCACCCCCGATTCGCCGACACAGCGGGTCGGATCTCCGACGATCGACCTGTTCGCGCCTGTGCGACATCGGGAGCAGATGTTCTCCCTGGACAACGTCGAGTCACTCGAGGAGCTGGAAGGCTGGGAGTCCCGTGCGGAGCGGCTTCTCGGCCGCGCCCCGTCCGGCTACATCTGCGAGTTGAAGATCGACGGCCTCGCGGTGTCGTTGGTCTATGAGCAGGGCGTGCTCACGGTGGCGGCGACCCGCGGCGACGGCACCGTCGGAGAGGACATAACGGCCAACGTGCGGGCAATCGAGTCCGTGCCGTTGCGTCTGCGGGGTGATGCGCCTGCGCTGCTCGAAGTCCGAGGTGAGGTGTACATGTCCAACGAGGCGTTCGATGCCCTCAACGAACGCCAGTCGGAGGCGGGTGAACGCCTCTTCGTCAATCCTCGAAACGCCGCAGCCGGATCGCTCCGGCAGAAGGACCCCTCGATCACCGCGTCGAGACGCCTCTCCACGTGGATGTACCACCTCGGCTCCGTCGAGGGTGGTCCCACCCTCGATTCTCACTGGGAGGTGCTCACCTGGCTCGGTGGGCTCGGATTCCGTGTCAACCCCGCCTCGAAGCCGGTTCAGGATCTCGACGGCGTCGAGGAGTACCTGCGTAGCGCCGAGCAGGCACGACACTCGGTGGGGTACGCGACGGACGGGGTTGTCGTCAAGATCGCCGAGCTCGTCGAGCAGCGGGAGCTGGGGTTCACGTCGCATGCGCCACGCTGGGCGGTCGCCTACAAGTTCCCGCCGGAGGAACGCACGACACGCCTCCTCGACATCCGAGTCGGGGTCGGCCGGACGGGGCGGGCTACACCGTACGCAGTATTGAGGCCCGTGTTCGTGGGAGGGGCGATGGTCTCCAGGGCCACACTGCACAACGAGGACGAGGTCCATCGAAAGGACGTCCGGATCGGCGACGAAGTGGTCGTCAGGCGGGCGGGGGAAGTGATCCCCGAGGTCATCGGACCGGTGCCGTCGCTCCGCACCGGTGAGGAGATCGTGTGGAACATGCCGGCCGACTGCCCGTTCTGCGGCAACCCGATCGTGAAGCCCGAAGGGGAGAAGGTGGCTCGCTGCACCGGGGGTCTGTCGTGCCCGGCCCGTCTCAGGGAGTGGCTGTTCCACTTCGCGTCACGCGGTGGCATGGACATCGAAGGTCTCGGCTACAAGACGATCGACCTGCTGATCGAGCGGGGTCTCATCCGCGACCCGGCCGACATCTACTCGTTGACACCGGACGACTTCGAGGGCTTTGAGGGATGGGGCGACATATCCGTCGGCAACCTGATGGCCGGCATCGAGGCGTCGAAGTCGCGACCACTGCCGAGGCTGCTCATCGGGCTCGGTGTTCGTCACGTCGGCGGCACGGTGGCCCGGATGCTCACGAGGGCCTTCCCCAGCATCGGCCTACTCCTCGCCGCCTCCGAGGCCGACATCGCAGCAGTCGAGGGTGTCGGTCCGACGATCGCTTCGTCCGTGCGGGGGTGGGCGACCGCTGCCGAAACCGTCGAACTCGTCGACCGTCTCCGCTCAGCGGGGGTTCGCCTCGCGGAGGAGACGACTGAGGCGTCCGGTCTGCTCACCGGGGCGAAGATCGTGCTCACGGGAACGCTAGAGCGTTGGACTCGGGAAGCTGCCATGCAGGCCATCGAAGCCCGCGGAGGAACCGTGTCGGGCTCGGTGTCCGGCAAGACGTCGTTCGTGGTCGCGGGGGCCTCTCCTGGATCGAAACTCACCAAGGCTGCCGCCCTCGGTGTCCCGGTTCTCGATGAGGAGGGGTTCGAACGGCTCCTCGAGCACGGGCCCGAAGATCGAACCGAAACACGAGACTGACCCGACTACCGTTCAAGACATGCACGCCAATCCGGTCCTCACATCGATGGGTACCTATCCGATGGCACCGCTCCAGGAGAAGGCCCGCGCTATGCGTGCCGCAGGCGAAACGCTGATCGACTTCTCGCTCGGCGATCCACGGGAGCCGACCCCGACGTTCATCCCTGACGCTCTGAGGGCTGCGGTTCCCGCCATCTCCCAGTACCCGACAACGGCCGGCCTCCCGGAGCTACGAGCGGCGATCGCCGACTATGTGATGCGGCGATTCGGGGTCACGGTCGATCCTGAACGGCAGATCCTCGCCACCTCGGGGGCGAAAGAGGCGATCTTCTCCACCGCGTTCGCGTTCGTCGACAGAGACGCCGGCGATGCCGTCATCTGGCCGACCCCCGCCTACCCAGTGTATGAGCGAGGTGCGGCGCTCGCAGGAGCCGAGCCGATTCCGGTCCGTCTCGACGGAGACTTCGTGCTCAGTCCGGCTCAGATCGAGACGTGGGACCGTGCGGCGTTGCTGTGGATCAACTACCCACACAACCCGACGGGGGCCGTGGCGTCCAGGGATCAACTCCAAGCGATCCACGACACGGCCAGGTCGCACGGGACGCTCGTGTGCTCGGACGAGTGCTACGCCGACATCTACGAGCACGAACCTCCGCCGTCGATTCTCCAGGTCGCCGATGGTCGCTTCACCGGTGTGTTGTCCTATCTGAGTCTTTCGAAGCGCTCAGGGATGACCGGGTACCGCAGCGGGGCGATCGTCGGCGACGCCGACGCCATCCATCTTCTGCGAGAGCTTCGGAGCTCGACGGGAACTGCCTCTCCGGAGTTCGTCCAGGTGGCCGCAATCGCGGCATGGTCCGATGATGCCCACCCAGAGGTGCGTCGCAAGATCTTCAGCACGAAGCGGGCGATTCTGTCCGAGGCATTCACGTCGCTCGGCTATCGGGTGGCTGCATCGGAAGGGGCGCTCTACCTGTGGGTGGAGGTCGGCGATGAAGCTGCGATCTCGCGCCGGCTCCTGAATGCGGGGGTGATCGTCTCGCCTGGCACCGCGTTCGGTTCCGGCGGTGAGGGGTACATCCGGCTGGCGTTGGTCCCGACGGTGGAGGAGTGCGAAGCAGCAGTAGAGGTGGTGCGGTCATGTCTGACCGGGGACTGATCGAAGCGGCATACGCGGACCTGTCACTGATGGAGGAGGCACGCGAGGCGGTGCAGCGCACGATCGCGTCGCTCGACCGTGGTGAGGTTCGTGTCGCCGAGAAGGCCGGCGGCGAGTGGGTCGTCAACCAGTGGGTCAAAGAAGCCATCATCCTGTACTTCCGGATGCAGCCACTGACGACGACCCAGACCGGACCGTTCGAGTACCACGACAAGATCGCCACCAAACACGACCTGGCAGCAGCAGGCGTGCGGGTGGTGCCGCCGGGGACGGTCCGGTACGGCGCGTTCTGTGAGCCGGGCGTCGTCGTCATGCCCGGCTACGTCAACATCGGAGCGTGGGTGGGAACGGGCACCATGATCGACACGTGGGCGACGGTCGGGTCGTGCGCGCAAATAGGCAGGAACGTTCATCTCTCCGGCGGTGTCGGCATCGGCGGAGTTCTGGAGCCACCCGGCGCCAGACCCGTCGTCATCGAGGACGGGGCGTTCATCGGCAGCAGATCCGTCGTCGTTGAAGGAGTCGTGGTCGAAGAGGGGGCGGTGCTCGGCGCGAACGTGGTACTCAGCTCCAGCATGCCGGTGATCGACGTCACCGGGACCGAACCGGTCGAGTACCGGGGTCGTGTCCCGGCGCGGTCGGTGGTGATCCCCGGCACACGACCGAAGTCGTTCCCCGCGGGCACCTATCAGCTTCCTGCTGCGCTGATCATCGGCCGACGGTCGGGTTCCACAGACGACAAGACGTCACTGAACGACGCCCTCCGGACTTTCGAGGTGCAAGTATGAACGATCTGACCGCCACACTCGTCGAGCTGATCGACGTTCCATCGGAGACCGGAAGCGAAGGGCGCATTGCCACCCACGTCGCAGCCGAGTTCCTTCCGGTATGGGGTCGGCTCGGAGTGGACCGAATCGGCAACTCCGTCATCGTCGGGGATCGTGCCGTGCAACCGACCGTGCTGCTCGTCGGTCACCTCGACACCGTCCCGTCCCAGGGACAGGAGCCGGCATACGTCGCCGACGGTCGTGTCCACGGGCTCGGCGCCTCTGACATGAAAGCCGGTGTCGCCGTGATGATGCACCTGCTCAACGACGCCGCCGTCCGGGCCGGGCCCTACCCCATCGCCGGCGTGTTCTACGACCGCGAGGAGGGCCCTGCCGACGACAACGGGCTCGAGGCCGTTCTAGAGCGCGCGCCGTGGCTCACCGAAGCCGAGTTCGCCGTTGTGCTGGAACCGACCGACATGGAGCTGCAACTCGGATGCGTCGGATCCATCAACGCAGCGGTACGGTTCAGCGGCGTCGCCGCCCACTCCGCACGCCCCTGGAATGGTGAGAACGCGATCACCAAGGCAGGAGAGTGGTTGACGCAGATGCATCGTCGAGAGCCAGATGTGGTGCGAGTCGCCGGGTTGGAGTTCAAGGAAGTCGCCACCGTCACGATGGCGAACGGAGGCGTCGCGAGGAATATCGTTCCGGCGATGGTGGAGTTCAACCTCAACTGCCGGTTCGCACCTGACAAGACCCTCGACCAGGCCGAGAGCACGCTTCGGGAGATCGCGTCCGACGCAGACGAGGTGGAGATCGTCGACAGGGCACCCGCGGCGCCGATTTCCGAGGACAGTCCGTTCCTGCAGCACCTCATCGACGTGTGTGGAGGTCCGATCCGTCCCAAGCAGGCCTGGACCGACGTCGCACGTCTCGCAGGCAGGGGAGTCCCTGCGGTGAACTACGGTCCCGGCGAGACGCTCCAGGCACACCAGGTGAAGGAAAGTGTGCCGGAGGCGAACCTCCGGCAAACGTTCGAGACACTGAAGCGGTTCTTGACGACCACCCCTGCTCCGCTCGAATAGCTTCAGCGGACTCGCGGCGCGGACAGCCAACAGCCGACAGCTCTCAGCTCACAGCCGGAACGCGACATGAACGCGTCCAGGCACGACGGGGCCGACACCGTACCGACTACCTACTGAAGACAGCTTCCCGCTGCCTTCCTCAGTGCTCGCTGTGAGCTGTGCCGCGGGTCGGTCACTCGACGACAGACTGGTACACCTCGAGGTACCTGCCTGCGGCCCGATCCCACGACCAGTCAGCCTCCATGCCCCGCCGCTGCATCGCCCGCCACATGGCACGGCCCCGATCGTGGATGCGACGTGCCCTACGAATCGTCTTGACGAGTTCCCTGGCGTCGAACAGACGGAACCCGAAGCCGGTCGACTCCTCGGGTGTCTCGTCCAAGTCGATGACCGTGTCGGCCAGACCGCCGGTGAGCCTCGCTATGGGGATGGAGCCGTAGCGCATCGAGTACATCTGACCGAGCCCGCACGGCTCGAATCGTGACGGCATGAGGTAGGCGTCGGAGCCGGAGAACACCAGCCTGGCGAGGTTCTCGTCGTAGACGGCGTGCCATACGGCACGCGGATGACGTTTCGCCCAGCCGTCCACGGTTGCATCGAGGTCACCGTTGCCTACGAGGACGAACCTGCAACCTTCTTCGACGAGCGTGTCGAGATCGGGAGCGAGCAGACCAAGACCCTTCTGTTCGGTCATTCGGCCCACGTTGCCCAACAGGAAGCCGTCGTCGAGGCCGGCTCTCGTCAGGAGCGCCTGTTTTGCCGTCTTCCGGCCGGCCAGCCTTCCTGGTGTGAACGAGGCAGGAAGCACCGGATCCGACGCCGGAGTCCAACGCGCCACGTCGATTCCGTTGAGGATGCCGATCACCGGATGGTCGAGCCACCGGATCACTTCACTGAGCCCCGAGCTGACCTCGGCGTCCTCGGTCAACTGGAGCGCGAACGAAGGGCTGACGGTCGTGACCCTGTCGGCTCCGGCGATACCGGCCTTCAGATAGTTGGCGTGTCCGTACCACTCGAGGGAGCCGCCGAGCCTGCGATGGATGGCGTCGACTCCGAGCAGTGCAGCTGTCTCCTTGAGCGGACCGAGAAGAGGGTACGCCGAGTTGTGCACGGTGAGGACAGAGGGTACGTCGGTGAGGAGCACGGCCGGGGCGGGCTGTCCGTCGTGGACGTGAAGGATGTCGAAGCCGTCCGCTAGTTCGGCGACCCGGGTGGAGAACCGCGCCCATCGCCACCATTCGTCCTCGTACACCGAGCCCGGCGTCGGACCGTAGATGCCCTCACGGTCGAATGCCTCCGTGTCCTCCAAGGCGAGTACGCGAACGCCCTGGTTGTCGATGAGCCGTGCCTCGGTCGGTTTGTCGACCGGTGTACCGACGTCGGCGAGGTGCCGGTACCTCGGCATCGCGACCGTGACATCTACCCCGAGGCGCGCCAGGGCCGATGCGAGACCCTGTACCGCCTCGCCGAGACCACCGGTGCGTGCGAGTGGTGAACATTCGGCGGCAGCGATGAGGATCTTCACGACACTCCCATGGTCGATGGCGACATGAACGTTAGTTCTCCTGTCGACGGCGCCGCCTAACATCGGGGCATGCCCATCGACATCGACATCGCCTATGTGGCGCGACTGGCCCGCATCGATTTGAGCGGCGAGGAGCTTGCGCGATTCGGGAGTCAGCTCGGCGTCATTCTCGAGCATGCCGCGAGAGTGCAGGACCTGCCCACCGAGAACGTGCCGCCGACCGCACATCCGCTCTCGATGACGAACTCGTTCCGACCCGACGAGGTGCGGCCGTCTCTCGACCGGTCGGTGGTGCTGGAGCAGGCACCCTCGTCCGAGGACGGCTACTTCCGGGTTCCACCGGCTCTGGAAACGTGATGGGCTCGCTCACGGACCTCACCATTCGGGCCGCTGCCGAGGCGCTGAGAGCAGGACAGATCTCCGCCATCGGCCTTTTGGAAGCGGTGCTCGGTCAGGCATCCCGGACCGAGGCCGAGCTGCACGGATACCTCACCATCGATCGGGAGGGCGCACGGACGGCCGCCGAGGCAGCCGATGCCGCGTTCTACCGCGGAGACGATCGAGGTCTCCTCCAGGGCATTCCCCTAGCGGTCAAAGACAACATGGTGACGGATGGTGTGGAGACCACGGCCGGTTCTCAGGTGCTTTCCGGCTACTTCCCGCCCTATGACGCGACAGCCGTCGCCCGGCTGCGAACGGCAGGCGCCGTGGTCGTGGGCAAGGCGAACCTCGACGAGTTCGCGATGGGGTCGTCGACCGAGAATTCGTCGTACGGACCGACGAGGAACCCGTGGAACACCGACAGGGTTCCGGGCGGATCGTCCGGCGGTTCGGCTACCGCGGTGGCCGCCGGGTCCGCCCTCGGCGCGCTCGGTTCCGATACCGGTGGTTCGATCAGGCAGCCTGCCTCGCTATGTGGTGTCGTCGGCATGAAGCCGACGTACGGTCTCGTTTCTCGCTACGGCCTGATCGCGTTCGCCTCCTCACTCGATCAGATCGGCCCGATTGCTCGAACGGTCGACGATGCCGTGACCATTCTCGAGACGATCGCAGGACACGATCCCCTGGACGCGACGTCGTACCGCGGTCCCGTCCCTGCTTTCCGATCGGACATCGAGCACGGTGTCGAAGGTGTTCGGGTTGGCGTGGTGAGGGAGCTCTCCGGGGAGGGGATCGACGCCGAGGTTCTCGCTGCGTTCGAACGGACCCTCGACACACTACGGGGGGCCGGCGCCGACGTCGTCGAAGTGTCGCTGCCGTCCACCTCCTACGCCTTGTCCTGCTACTACCTGATCGCTCCCGCAGAGTGCTCTGCGAACCTCGCTCGCTTCGATGGAGTGCGATACGGGAACCGTGTCGATGGGGGTACCGTCGAGGAGATGATGGGGCGCACACGGCGCGCCGGTTTCGGACCCGAGGTCACCCGAAGGGTGCTCCTCGGCACGTACGCGTTGTCGGCCGGCTACTACGACGCGTTCTACGGTCAGGCGCAGCGGGTACGCACGCTCGTGGGTCGGGACTTCGCGTCTGCCTACGAGCGGGTCGACGTGCTGGTATCTCCGACGAGTCCGACGACGGCATTCGAACTCGGTGCGAGGACACAGGATCCGCTTTCGATGTACATGTCCGACATCTGCACGATCCCGTCGAACTTGTCGGGTGAGCCGTCGATCAGTGTGCCTGTGGGCCTGGACGGGGAAGGGCTTCCGATCGGGTTCCAGGTCATGGCGCCCGCGCTCGGGGAGCCGATCCTGTTTCGGGTGGCCGCCGAGATCGAACGCATGGCCGGTTTCGAGCCGCTGCCTTCGGAAAAGGTGGGGTCATGAGTCACGAGGCCGTCATCGGAATCGAAACGCACGTCGAGCTGAAGACGCACTCCAAAATGTTCTGCGGATGCTCGGCGGAGTTTGGTGCAGAACCCAACACGCACACCTGCCCGGTGTGCCTCGGCCTACCTGGATCCTTGCCCGTGCCCAACGAACAGGCGATCGACTGGATCATCGCCATCGGATTGGCGTTGAACTCGACGATCGAGCACCGTTCGGTCTTCCACCGGAAGAACTATTTCTACGCCGACATGCCGAAGAACTACCAGATCTCCCAGTTCGACATCCCGATCTGCTCGAACGGTCACCTGGTCGTCGACGTCGACGGACAGCAGGCTCGGATCGGGGTGACGAGGGTGCACATGGAAGAGGACACCGGCAAGTCGACTCACATGGGTGGCGACGGCAGGATCCAGAGCGCCGACTACACCTTGCTCGACTTCAACAGGGCGGGTGTGCCACTCGTCGAGATCGTGTCCGAACCCGACCTGCGCAGCCCGGCGCAGGCTCGGGCGTACGTGCAGGAACTCAGGGACATCGTCGCGACGCTCGACGTGTCGGACGTCAAACTCGAAGAAGGCTCGATGCGGTTTGACGCGAACATCTCCCTCCGTCCAGAGGGGACCGATACGCTCGGTGTGAAGGTCGAGGTCAAGAACATGAACTCGTTCCGGTCGCTCGAGCGGGCACTGTCGTTCGAGATCGAACGTCAGCAGCTGGTGTTGGACCAGGGCGGGCAGGTGCTGCAGGAGACTCGACACTGGGACGAGGCGGCCGGGGTGACCCACAGCATGCGCTCCAAGGAGGAGAGTTCCGACTACCGCTACTTCACCGAACCCGACCTCGTTCCGATCGAGATCTCAGACGAGTGGCGTGAACGGATCCAGACTGGACTTCCCGAGCTGCCGTCTCAGCGCAGAAGCAGGTACGTAGCGATGGGCGTCGATCCGGTGACGGCAGCGACGATCGTCGGTGGAGGTCTCGGGGAGATCCTCGAGGCGGCCGTGGGCGACGGGGGACCCGCGAGGACCGTGTCCAACTGGCTCGTCGGCGAGGTGACCGCCTACCTTCGCAGGGAAGGCAGCTCGATCGAGGCGACCCCGCTCACGGGTGAGGCACTCGCAGAGTTGGCGGCGCTCGTCGAATCCGGCGATCTGTCCAGTAGCGCCGCGAAGCCGGTCCTCGAGGGCGTGCTCAACGGCGAAGGGACACCGAAGGAGGTCGCCGTCGTCCGAGATCTCCTCGCGATGAAGGACACCGGCGCGCTCGAAACGATCGTGGACGAGATCCTCGCCTATCACCCCGAAGAGGCGGCGAGGCTCAGGGAAGGCGATATGAAGGTGCTGGGCTACCTGATGGGACTGGTGATGAGAGCGACCGGAGGCAAGGCGGATCCGAAGCTCGCGAACGAGATGCTCCGCACACGGTTATGAGGCCGATCATCTTCGACTGCGACGGTGTGCTCGTCGACTCCGAGGGGCTCGCCTGGGACGCATGGGCCGAGGTGCTGTCCGGGTACGGGACCGTGCCGACGGACGAGGATGTCGAGATGCTCACCGGTCGCACCGAAGACGATGCCTACGAGCACTTCTCGCACAGGGTGACACTCCCGGATCGCGACCGGTTCAACGATGAACTGGCCGCGGCAATCGCCAACCGCTTCACCCGATCGCTCGAGGCGTTCGAGGACGCCGAGGACACGCTCCTCGTGCTCCGCGGGTGGGGAGTGCCGATGGCGGTCGCATCGTCCAGTGCCCGGGCACGACTCGATCTGGCACTCTCGACGACAGGACTCGACAGGTTCTTCGACGTCTCCGTGGCCGGCGACGAGGTCGAGCACGGCAAGCCCTCACCGGATCTGTTCCTCGAAGCAGCGAGGAAGCTCGGTGTGTCTGCAGAGGAGTGCGTCGCTGTCGAAGACAGCACGGCAGGAGTCACCGCCGCGAAACAGGCAGGGATGTTCGTGGTCGGCGTGCAGCGCGTGGGAACGCTGGAAGGCGCCGACCGGACGGTGCCCCGACTGATCCCGGCGGTGTTGATGCACATCTGAGCACTCGGCCGCCGGACGAGGGGGTCGTTTCCGTTTCCTCCCCTCGCGAGCGAAGCGAGTGTTGGGGGAGGTGGACGCGACCGAAGGTCGAGGACGGAGGGGGTCGTTTCCAGCAACGTAGCTCGAGCACCACCCCCCTACCCCAGCGGCTTCGCCGCTGCGGTACTTTCCCCCCAACGCTCGGCCCTGCGGCCTCGCTGGGGGGACCAACAGGCTCGCTGCGCGAGCAGTCTTCAGTCTTCAGTCTTGAGTCTTGAGCCAGAACGCTACCTGGAAGACCACAAGACCTCGGGGCGACCTCCTTACCGAGAACTGATGGCCGAAAACGGCGAGCGGAGCTCGCCCCTGTTTCCTCCCCCAGGGAGCGAAGCGAGTGTTGGGGGAGGTGGACTCGGCGCAGCCGAGGACGGAGGGGGCGGTTCTCAGCAACGTTGCTGGCCTACGGTCCCCTACCCCAGCGGCTGCGTCGCTGCGGTACTTTCCCCCCAACGCTCGGCCCTGCGGCCTCGCTGGGGGGACCAACGGGCTCGCCTGCGCGAGCGGTCTTCAGTCATCAGTGGTGAGCCAACAGCCAACAGCTCACAGTCGACAGCCAGAACGCTGCCTGAAGACCACAAGACCTCGGGGCGACCTCCTACCGAGAACCCAGAACCGAAGACCCAGAACTGGCAGGCGGAGCCCTGCACTGGGGGGACCAGACGCCGGAGGGGGTCGGCCGACACCGAGCAAGGCTCGCCCTGGCCTAAGCTCTCGGGTATGGAGAAGCTGCCGCTCGTGATCGGGATCGCCGCTGCGGTCCTGGTGGTGTTCTGGCTGGTCAAGAAGCTCATGAAGCTCGCGATCTGGGCGGCGCTTCTGGGAGTGGCCGCGTGGATCTGGTATTTCAAGATTCGGTGAGGAGGGATTGATGCGTGCAGTGAGTACGGCCGCATGGTTTGCCGTGCTGTCGGGAATGGTGGCCGGATGGCTCGCGGTCGTGCACGCCGTGAGAGCCGACGACATCGCGTCGGCAATCAGCCTCTTGGCTGCTGCGCTCATCTTCGGTCTGTTGTCGATCGCCCTGCTGAAGGCGGCTCGGAGCTGAGGGCTCCGGCTACGCGGGAGGGATGACCATCACCGGGCATGGGGCGTAGTGCACCAGCCGGTCTGCGACCGAGCCCAGGACGAAACGTTCTATCAGCCCTGCGCCACGCCGGCCGATCACGAGCAGATCGGCCTTGTGCTGTTCGCAGAAACCCACGATCGTTGCAGCAGGGTCGCCGAGTTCCTCGACCGTCTCATAGTCGAGTTCTGACAGGTCGAGAGAACCGATCGTCCTATCGAGCGCTTCCTGCTGAGCATCGTCGAGTGCCTTCGTCAACGCGGTTGCGGTTGGGGGTGCACCACCGATGCCCCACCACCCCTCCGGGGGCCGGACGACGGTAACGAGGAGGAGTTTCGAACCCCAGGCACGAGCGATGCTTACGCCCACCTGGCATGCCCTGATGCTCCCCTCCGATCCGTCAGTCGCCGCAACGACGATCTTCGGAGCCCATGTCTTCATGTGAGGCCTCCTTTCACCTCCAACTCTAGAGGCGACCCGTGTTGGTATCCGGGGAACGTTCGACAACAATGCCACCCATGCGTGTAGTCGTTGCCGAGGCGATCGCCGAAGCGGGGATCGACATCTTGAGGGCATCCACAGTTGTCGACATCGCAGTCGGCGTCGATCGCGAAGAGCTGAAACGGCGGCTTGCCGATGCCGACGCGCTCGTCGTTCGGTCGGCGACCGCAGTAGACGCCGATCTCATTGCTGCCGCCCCGAGACTCCGGGTCATCGGGCGAGCCGGGATCGGCGTCGACAACATCGACATCACTGCAGCGACAAACGCTGGGGTGCTCGTCGTCAACGCGCCCAGGGCAAATGCCGTCTCTGCAGCGGAGCACACGATGGGCCTGATCCTCGCCCAGGCCCGCAACATCGCCAGCGCAGACGCCTCTCTGCGAGACGGGAAGTGGGATCGGAAACGCTTCGGGGGTGTGGAGCTGTTTGGCAAGACACTCGGCATCGTCGGGCTTGGGAGGATCGGGATGCTCGTCGCCGAGCGTGCCGCGTCGTTCGGGATGCGACTGATCGGCTATGACCCGTACGTTGCCCCGACCAGGGCCGAGGAGGCCGGCGTCGAACTCGTCGGTGAACTCCCCGATCTGTGCGCGACAGCCGACTTCATCACCGTACATCTGCCCAAGACTCTCGAGACGGAGGGGTTGTTCGACGCGGCGATGTTCTCTTCCATGAAGGACGGGGTCCGCATCGTGAACGTCGCACGCGGCGGAATCATCGACGAAGAGGCACTGGCAGAGGCCGTCAGGTCGGGCAAGGTTGCAGGAGCGGCACTCGATGTCTACGAGAGCGAACCGATGACGAGTGGCCCACTGCTGGAGCTGCCCAACGTCGTGCTCACTCCTCACCTCGGCGCATCGACGCGGGAGGCGCAGGATCGAGCCGGCACCGACATGGCTGAGGCTGTGGTGTCGGCACTCGCCGGTGGTCTGGTGCTGTCGACCGTCAACGTGGACCTCGGGAGCGACGTCTCGGAGGAGGTAAGCCGCTTCCTCTCGCTCTCGGAGCACCTCGGCCGCATGTTCGTCGCCCTTGCCGGTGGTGTCCCTCGGGTGTTGACGATCCACGCCGAAGGGGCACTCTCCCAGTATCCGCTGCGTCCTCTCCGGTTGAGCGTTCTCAAGGGTGTACTGGCAGGCAGCAGCGAGGAACCCGTGTCCTACGTGAACGCCGAGGCCCTTGCCGATGAGCGGGGTGTCACGATCGAAGAACACCTGTCGGATGAAGTGCGCAGATACCGCTCGCTGCTTCGCGTGTCGGGTGTCGTGTCCGGTCGAGAGGTATCCGTCGGGGGAACCGTCGGCCGAGTCCCGTTGATAGCCGGGATGTTGGGCTTCGCGATCGAGCTTCCGCTGGCCGACCATCTTCTCATCATCAACAACACGGATGTTCCAGGCATGATCGGACGGGTCGGCACCTACCTCGGCAATCTCGACGTCAACATCGCCGACATGGTGCTCGGCCGGTCGGAAGCTCATCCCGGTCACGCGTTGATGGCCCTGAGCCTCGATCGGGATCTCAATCCGGGAGAACTCGATGAACTCAGAACGATCCCCGGCGTCGAAGAGGCCGTCTCGATCCGACTGGTGGTGTGATGGACATCACTCGGGCACCGCGCAAGGCCTTGCGGTGGTTCTACCGGGCGCCGATCAAGCTCTACAAGGTCGGTCTCGGCAGGCTCATGGGTGGTCGTTTTCTCATGCTGACCCACAAGGGGAGGAAGTCGGGACTCGACCGGTACGTGGTGCTGGAAGTCGTCGATCACGAACCAGGCATGTGGTTCGTGGCGGCCGCATACGGCAACAACGCAGACTGGTTTCGCAACATCAAGGCGGACCCGAACGTGACCGTCAACTACAAGGGACGGAGACGACGCGCGGTGGCGACGGTGGCATCGGAGACGGAGGCAGCTGCGGTGCTCCGACGCTACGGGCGCTCACATCCGAAGGCCGCCCGAACGCTTGGGAAGCTCATGGGTGTCCCGATGGAAGGTGACATGACGGAAGCCGCCCGCACGATCCCGATCGTGAAGCTCTCCTAGGGGTCGACCCGCGTCTCTGTCAGGTCGATCTCGATGTCGGGGTGGCGCAACCGCCCGGGGACGATGTCGCGTTCGAACACGTCGACGATCGTCTCGGCCCGCTTGATGAGGTCTACGTCGGTGCCGTTGACGAGGACCACCGCCGGGCGGGGAAGCGCGTTGAAGTTCGACGCGGACGTCTCCCCATAGGCGCCCATTTCGAGGAACGCGACCAGGTCCCCTTCGGAGGTGTCCGGAAGTGATGCACCCATCACGATCGTGTCCGGTGCGCATGAATGGCCGACGATGTCGGCGCGGATCGCCTTTGGTGCGTCGGTCCGGTTGGCGAGGACGAATGGGTGTCGGTTGTGCTCGAGGACGTTGTCGGCGAAGAAGAAGTACGTGGTATCGGTGAGCACCCAGGTGTAGGGGATCGGTCGGTGTTGCCGTTTCACGGTCTTCACGGTCGCCAGATGGATCGCCGTGTCTCCAAAGAGACCTCGTCCTGGCTCGAGCTGCAGGCGAATGCCACCGGGATCGATACCGACGGAAGCAAGCTCCTCACGCAGCGTCTTCGTGATCGTGCGCGCGTACTGCTCGATGGTGGGGACCGGCCTGGATCGTGTGCCTCCGGTCAGCTTGGGGACCACTTGTCCGATGATCGAGTGGTAGATCCGTTCCCCGAGCCAGCGGAGAGCGACCAACAGGGGGTAGGTCGCAGCCGTGAGGACGAACTCCGACCTGGGCGTCTCCTTGTTGTTGGGGTCGCGAGGGCTGGCCATGCCGCCGCCGATGTCGATCTCGGATGGCCGCCACCCGTCCCAGGCCTGTGAGAGTTGCCCGATGAGACGGGCGTAGCGGACCATCAGACCTCGCCAGTAGGAGAGCCTCGCCTGATGCCGTCCTGCGTGGAAGTGCAGTCCGACGAGGTTCACATGAGGGGCCGAGAGTGCCTGGCGTCCCATGTCCACGAGGTACTCTGGAGGAATACCCGATTTGTACACCTGGGCCGCGATGTCGGTCGGGACCGAGAGCTGGGAGAAGTCGGTCCGCCGCCACAGGTTCGGGATCGCCGGCTTGACTCTCAGCCTGATGGATGCTGTAGCTCCGAGCTCCGACGCGATCCGTTCGATCCGATCGACCTCGTTCACATCCTCGACGGTGATCCGGACCCCGGCCAGAATGCATCGCCGGAGCATCATGTCGGTCTTCCCGCCACCAGTGACGGATGCTCGGGATGGATCGACGCCGGTGGACAGTGCGCCTTCCAACTCGCCGATCGAGTAGATGTCGGCCCCCGCACCCTCGTTGGTGAGGACCTGTCGGGTCGCGAGGAGCGTGTTGGCCTTCATCGCGGGAAGCACATCGACCGGTCCATCCCAACCCTGCGTGAACGCGTCGCGGAATCGCCGGTAGTTCGATCGCAGCTGACGTTCCGAGTAGACGAACGCCGGCGTTCCGAACTCGGCTGCGAGGTCGACAGCGTCGACACCCTCGATGAATAGGTGACCATCCCTGGTCGAAAGGCAGTCGTCCAACCGCTCGTTCACAGCGACAAGAGTAGGACTGTCAGCCACCCTGCGGCGAGCGCGTAGCAGCCGGCAACAACATCATCGAACGTGACACCGACGGCATCATGTTTCCGATCGAAGGCTCCCACACCCGGGAATCTCTTGGTGATGTCTGCGAGCCGGAAGACGACCAGCGCCACAACCGCCGCCCACCCACCGAGCCCGATCGTCGCCCACAACAGGCCGGCGGCCTCATCGACGACCACCCATCCCGGATCGTCCTTCGCGAACGGTTGGGCCGACCACAGTGACAAACCGGTGACCCCCACGGCGAGGAGCAGCCCAGGGAGCCACCCATTCACGAGGAGCGCAATCGGGAACGTGATGAAGGAGGCGAGTGTTCCTGAGCCGGCATCGGATCCCCGCAGCCGGCGAAGGATCAAACCGGTACCGAACCAGGATGCGATGAGCCGCTGCACCCGGCGAGAGTAGCGGGCGACCAGCTGGTACATTCGCCCTCCCGACAGTCAGGAACCCATGCAGATCGACGACTTGTCCAGATTCAGCACTCCCTCGGATCCGCGACTGCATCCCGACGGGGTCAGGGTCGCCTTTGCCGTATCGAGGCTCGACGTGAAAGAGGACCGCTACGAGCGAAGCATCTGGTTATGGGACGGCGCGACGGCACGCACGTTCACCCACGGTCCTGGCGACACGTCGCCCCGCTGGTCACCGGACGGGTCCCGCCTCGCGTTCCTTCGCAAGGAGGGCGACGGTACGCCGCAGGTGGCGGTCATCGGCACCGACGGGGGAGAGGCGAAGATGATCACGGACCTTCCCCTCGCCGTGCAGGAGATCGAGTGGTCCCCCGATGGCGATTGGCTGGTTGCCGTCGCCGGCACGTGGGTCGATGCATGGGCCGACCTGGACGACGAGGAACGGTCGAGGCGCCCCCGCCGGATTGATCGGGTCCCCTTCCGTTTCGACAACCGCGGATGGATCCACGACCTTCACACGCATCTCTACCTCATCGATCCTGAAGCAACCACAGAGGCACGGCCGCTCACCCATGGTGACACGGACGACACGGCTCCCCGCTGGCGTCCCGACGGCAAAGCGATCGTGTTTCTCAGCGATACTCACGAAGGGAGAGGGTTCGAGCCAGGCGTCGAGGTCAGAGAGGTGGACATTCACTCCGGCGACGTTCGGACGGTCGTCGATCGCGGATCCTGGGCACACGCGAGCTACCGGCCGGACAGCGTTCTCCACGTCGTCGGCCAGCCCGATCCGTGGTCGCACCCTTCGATCAGTGCCGTGTGGAGGCTCGACGACGACGGGTCGCTCATCGATCTGACCGGCCATCTGGACCGCAGCGTGCTCCCGCTCTCACCGGCGATCAGACCCGCAGGACCCCAGTGGGTCGGTGAGGCATTCCTCACGTGCATCGAGGACGCGGGGCGAGTCCGAGTGGTGCGTGTGAAGCCGGACGGAACCGTCGATGCGGTCCTCGGCGGGGACCGTCTGATCACGGGCGTCAGCCCATCGGCAGACGGTTCGACGTTCGCGTTCATCGCGACCGATCCGGCCGACCCTGGAGAGCTGTGCCTGTGGTCCAACGTCGAGGAGCGTGTCTTGACGGACCTGAACGGGGCCTTTCGGGCCGGCGCGAATCTGATCCGTCCGCATCACCTCACGGCGGCATCGGATGGTGTCGACATCGACACGTGGGTGTACCTCCCGGACGGAGACGGTTCGGTTCCCACGCTGTTGAACATCCACGGTGGGCCAGCGGCGCAGTACGGGTTCGGGTTCTTCGACGAGTTCCAGATCTACGTTGGTGCCGGCTATGCAGTCGTCGCCTGCAACCCTCGTGGTTCCTCCGGCAGGGGTGTCGACTTCGTGCGGGCGGTGACCGGAGACGGCTGGGGGACGGTCGACACCGCCGATGTGACCGCTGCCCTGGAAGCGTCACTCGAGCGATTCGACCGTCTCGATCGTGACCGTCTGGGTGTGATGGGCGGCTCCTACGGGGGTTTCCTCACCGCCTGGCTGATCGGAAGGGACCACAGGTATCGCTCGGCCGTCGCGGAGCGAGCCCTGCTGTCGTGGACGTCGTTCTCCGGCACGTCCGACATCGGGGCGACGTTCAGCCGCTACTACCTGGATGAGGTGCAACCCGCCGGTCGACTCCGAGAGGCCAGCCCACTCGCAACGGCGGACGACGTCTCGACCCCGACGCTGCTCATCCAGTCCGAAAACGACTACCGGTGCCCGATCGAGCAGGCGGAGCAGTTCTTCATGATGCTGCTGCGCAACGGTGTTGACACCGAGTTCGTCCGCTTTCCAGGCGAAGGACACGAGCTCTCGAGGTCGGGAAAGCCACGTCACCGCAAAGAGCGCTTCGAGTTCATCCTCGACTGGCACGCCCGGCACCTGGGCGCGAACGACGTGCCAGACTAGGAGACATGGAAGCATCACGACTCATCTGGATGGATGGCAAGCTCGTGCCTTGGGAGGACGCCAAGGTTCACGTGCTCATCCATGCGCTGCACTACGGGACAGGGGTATTCGAGGGGATCCGTGCCTATGACACCGTCGGCGGGACTGCGATCTTTCGCCACAGAGAGCACATGGAACGGCTGCACTCGTCCGCGAAGGCCTACGGTCTGGAACTCGAGTGGACCGTTGATCAACTCATGGACGCCGCCCGGCTCCTCATCAAGGAAAACGAACTGGAAGCCTGCTATATCCGCCCGGTTGTCTATCTCGGGATGGGCTCGCTCGGTTTGAACCCCACCGGTGTGCCGACCGAGACGTCGATCGCCACATGGCGATGGGGCGCCTACCTGGGGGAGGAAGGACTCCGCAACGGGATCAGAGTGCGTGTGTCTTCGTGGCGCCGCCTGGATCATCAGGCATTCGTGCCGAACGCCAAAGGGACCGGTGGGTACATCAACAGCGTACTCGCCAAGCGGGAGGCGATTCGGGACGGGTACGACGAGGCGATCCTGCTCAACATGCGAGGGTTCGTCTCGGAGGGCTCCGGGGAGAATCTGTTCGTTGTCCGGAACGGCGTCGTGCAAACGCCACCCGTCTCCGCGGGGATCCTCGACGGCATCACGAGAGCGACCGTCATGCAGCTGCTGAACGACGACGGCTACGAGGCGGTTGAACGCGAACTGACTCGCAGCGACCTCTACAACGCCGATGAGCTGTTCTTCTCGGGGACCGCTGCCGAGGTGACTCCGATTCGTGAGGTCGACGCCCGACCGGTCGGGGCCGGCGGTCCCGGGCCTGTCACGAAGCGGGCGCAGGAGCTGTTCAAGGACACCGTGACAGGCCGCATCGAGCGTTACCGTCACTGGCTGGATTTCGTGTAGGAGGCGGATCCGTGGCTCAGCAACCCAACATCGAACTCGGTCGCGGCGACCTGCCCCGTCCCGAACTCGGTCCGCACGCAGCAGCGTGGCTCCAGAACCGTCCAGGCGAGATCACCAGGCCCGATCAGGCTCGGTGGGGCGGTGCATTCGGCCGGCCAGGTCCCGACACCGGCTGGGCACTCAAGCTGGTGGCGTCCATCGACTTCGATCGAGGAGACCGTCCGGCCGTACTCGAGAAGATCGTGGCGAACGTCGCCGGAGCCAGGGCCGCCAAAGCCGGGCGAGGGCCGACCGCCGAGGACTTGGAGGTCGCACTGACCCTGCTCGGGCTCCGCACGGAGGGTCTTTCCCAGGAAGTGATATCGACGCTGGCGGACGTTCGATCCGCCGCCGTCGATCACGCCGCACACGAACGCGACAAGGGCCGTTCGTTCATCGACTCGGTACCGATGGATCAGCTCATGGCCAAGCCTGCGGACCTCGTGCGGATGCTGGCCGAATGAAGGTCGTCAGGATCCAGACCGGAGACCGCATCGCGTACGGAGTCCCGGAGCTTGACGGTATTCGGGTGTATGAAGGCAGCCCGTTCGTCGCGTGGGAACAGACGGATGCAATGGTCTCATATGAGGACGCGAAGCTGCTCGCCCCGGTGTTTCCGACCAAGGTCGTGTGCGTCGGCAAGAACTATGTGGAGCATGCCGCCGAGATGAACTCCGATGTGCCGGCCGAGCCATTGATCTTCTTGAAGCCTGCGACCGCAGTGATCGGCCCCGGCGCGCCGATCATCTACCCGCGGGCATCGAGCAACGTGCACCACGAGGCGGAGCTCGCAGTGGTGATCGGGAAGGTTGCGCACCATGTTCGCGCCGAGGAGGCAGAGCGGGTCATCTTCGGGTACACGGCTGCAAACGACGTGACCGCCCGTGACCTCCAGTCCAAGGACGGACAGTGGACGAGGGCCAAAGGGTTCGACACATTCTGTCCGATCGGTCCTGCGATCGAGACGGAACTCGATCCGACGGAGGGCTTGTCGGTCCAGGCGCGCGTAAACGGAGAGACCAGGCAGTCAGGGTCGACTGCCGACATGGTGTTCGGCGTGCCCGAGATCATCGCCTACATCACCGACGTCATGACGTTGCTGCCCGGCGACGTGATCTTGACGGGTACCCCGCCAGGCGTCGGACCGATGCTGCCGGGCGACAGGGTCGACGTCGAGGTCGAACGCATCGGCATCCTCTCCAATCAGGTGGCGGCGTCGTGACCGTTCGCGTCCGCATCGCCCCGTCACCGACGGGGCTGCTTCACATCGGCAACCTCAGGTCGGCGCTGTTCAACTGGCTGTTCGCCCGTCATGAAGGCGGTGTGTTCATATTCCGGATCGACGATACGGACACCGCCCGCTCCCGCTCCGAGTACGAGGACGACGCGCGCGAGAGCCTCGAGTGGCTCGGTCTCGATTGGGACGAGGGGGTCGGCGTCGGTGGAGCGCACGGCACCTACCGGCAGTCCGATCGGCTGGGTCGTTACCTGGAGGTCGCGGAGGGTCTGCTGGCGGACCGGAGGGCCTACTGGTGTTTCTGCACGCCCGAGGAACTCGAGGCTCGACGTGGGCGAGCGCGGGAGAAGGGGGGTAGCTCGGGCTACGACGGGACGTGCCGGCTGCTCGACCCCGGCGAAGCTGCGGCCAGAAGAGCGGCGGGGGAGCCGGCGGCGCTCCGTCTCGCCATTCCGCGACCGGGCGAAACCACATTCGTCGATCTCGTTCGAGGCGAGATGCGCTTCGATCATGACGCCGTCGATGACTTCGTGTTGCTCCGTTCGGACGGGTCACCGACCTACCACCTCGCGTCGACGACCGACGACGTGGACTATCAGATCACGCACGTGGCTCGAGGCGAGGACCTGCTGTCCTCGACGCCGAAACACATCCTGCTGACGATTGCTCTGGGCGCTCCGGTTGCCACCTACGCGCACCTCCCTCTGCTCTTTGGCCCAGATGGCCGGAAACTGTCGAAACGTCACGGGGACGTGTCGGTGCGTGCCTACCGCGACCAGGGGATCCTGCCGGAAGCAATGTTCAACTATCTGGCTCTGCTCGGCTGGTCGTACGAACCGGATGTGACTGTGTTCACCAAGGAGCAGGCCGTCGAGCGATTCACGTTGTCGGATGTCTCGAAGAACCCCGCGGTGTTCGATCCGGTGAAGCTGGAGTGGATGAACGGTGTGTACATCAGGGAGCTCGATCCATCCGACTTCGTGCAACGGTCGGTTTCGACCGTCGAAGCGGCGCTCGGTCGGACGCTGACTGCAGACGAGCGACGGCAATTCGAGGAGCTCGCACCAGAGGTACAGGAACGGGTCAAGTCGCTCGATGAGGTCGCTCCCATGGTTCGGTTCCTCTACGACGTCGATTACGACGAGGAGTCCTGGCAGAAGGTGCTCGGCCACAAGCGGGCGCCGGAGGTGCTCGCTGCCGCTGCGGTGGTGCTGAAAAACGTCGAGGTGTGGGAGCACGATTCGATCGAGCAGACCCTGCGCGGCATGCTCGAGACCCTGGAGATCGGGGCGCGTCGCGGTCTGCAACCGATACGGGTTGCTGTCACAGGGTCATCGATCAGCCCGCCACTGTTCGAGTCGCTCGCTGTGCTCGGCAGAGAAGAAACGATTCGCAGAATCCACGACGTGCACGAACACCTCTAGGCCGCGCCACCCGGCCGGCCGCCTATCATGCCTGCGTCGTTGCGGCCCCGTCGTCCAGCGGCCTAGGACGCCGGCCTTTCAAGCCGGTAACGCCAGTTCGAATCTGGTCGGGGCTACCAACAGAACCCCTGCTCAGCAGCGTTTGTGTTTCTCATGGCCCGATGACCGGTGGGTCTTGGGCCACGAACGGAACGGGGTACGACTTCCCAAGCGGGACGGTCGGGTACCAACCAGTGTGTCCCGCCATGCTGGTAGACCCCCCAGGGGCATTGGAATCCCATCAGTACGAATGTCTGGGGTACAGGCTACTTGGACTACACGATTGATGACCGCATGACGATCCGAACCAACCCCGGCGGAACATACATCTGGCCTACGCCGTAGTGGGCAGCGTACCGAGCGACCGCGGACGCAAGTGGAGGTGAGGGCCGGTGCCCTAGTGCGGACGGTCCTGGAGGGCGGACCGTGGGAACTTTCGGCAGCTACGGTTCGTCGAAGAGGTGTCGGGTTTCGGCATACCGGGGGTGGCGGATGAGGAAGAGGCTCGGACTGCGAGGGGTCGTTGCGGCCGTCGGGTTGTCGGTGTTCGTTGCGGCTTGCGGACAGGTCGAGCAGGCTGCAACAACGAGTGCCCCCGCCTTGGAGCCGACGGCTATCCCGGTACCCGAGATGCCGTCCGAGTCGGCGGATCTGTCGGCGCCTGATGGGTCCGGTCCGATCGCGGCGATCGTGTCGGGGTCCTATGGCGAGTTCACTCCTGCTCCGCTTGTCGCGGTCGACGCATCCGGTCGCACGCTGGCGTATGGTGGCGGGTTGCTGGGTGTGGTGGACGTGTCGGTCTGTCCGGGTTCGCGGAAGTTCGTCGTCCTCGGCTATCTCTCCGACGGATCTTCAGTGTCGGTGTGGGACATGGTAGATTTTGAGATGGAGGACAGCTGGCCGACAGATGACTCGGTCGGGTCGGTTCGGTGTGTGACCGCCGACGGGCGACGTGTCCTTCTCTACCGAGGGCCCACGGGCGTGGATCCGTCGCCCCCGACCTCGGCGGGTCCGACCACGACGGTTCTGCCACTGGGAAGTGACGAAGCGGCCGGATCGAATTCATGGTCCATCCTCGAGATGGATCACGGCACGGTCACGACGTTGTACGAGCCGGGTGAGTACGGCAAGGTCCTCGCGTTCACGTCGCATTGGGCGATCGCGTCCCACAACGCGACGCTGTGGATCGTCGACCTTTCCGAGCGTCCACCGATCGCGACCATTCTGGACACGACGCTCCCTGCGCGGGCAGCGGTCGACCCAAACGAGTCCTTGGTCATCGTCGCCGGTCAGTGGCCCAACAGCGGAGACCCTGTGCGTCTCAGCCTGTATGCGCTGGAACCAACCCCTCTTCTGGTCGATGAGACGTTGGTCGCCGGTTATGCCTGGGCAACTCCGCTGGAGTGGCTCGACGAGGATCGGTTCATCGAAGGCTTCACCGTCTACGACCGTGACCTGATTCAAGTCGACTCGTGGAGCTTTCAGCCCGAAACGATCCTCGACCTGGTCGTCGCCGGTCCGTTCGCCTTTGGTACCAAGATGGGCGAGCACTGGCAGGACTCCCTGCTGCGCCTTGATACGGCGACCGGCGAGACCAGTGTCATCCACACGTTCACGGGCTGGATCAGCCGCACTGCCATCGTGGAAGCCGGGCCCACGGTCACCGAGGATGCTCACACCCGCATCCCTCAACTCACCGAATCCACCTCACCACCGCGCGGAACTTCCGTCACCCAACCCCCGGTACAGTTGCCTCCCATCGACAGCCTCGACCACACCGTCCTCGAAGATCTTCGCACCCTCGCTCTCGGCGGCAACGGAGACGGCGACCGTATCCGCGCCGACGCGATCGCGTACGCATCCGGGAAGCTGATCGACGTCCCCACGGAGGACATCGACTCGTGCAGCGGCGTGGCGTTCTCCGCCGGAGCATCCACCAGTCAGCCTCTTGCCGTATCGACGATCGATGGGACCCCGGTCATTGTCTATGCCTTCACCGCCGGTGACGACGTGACGGTCGCCGCAGTCGACCCAGCCACCTGCGACATCCTCGACACCGTCGGCCCGCTCCTCACCCCAGGTCCCGGCACGAACATCACCACGACAATCCCTGGTCCGTAATGGTCTGGGATGTCGTGGCGGCCAGCGCTGTTAGTGGTGGCCCGGACTCGTGCTCCTGGCGTGCTCGCCACCGGGCAGTGATCGACGCCGAACGCGCTCGTCATGACCTTGGGCCACGCTTGGGCCACATCCGAATCACAAGGTGTGCGAAGTGACGCGAAACGCTGCAAACACGGATTGACCCGGAGCGCCTGGTCAGCGGGCGTTTCTGAACATCGCCCCAGGTCAAACGGCTGGGTGCAGAATTCCTCGGGCCGGCCTTTCAAGCCGGCAACGCCAGTTCGAATCTGGTCGGGGCTACCAATCGCGACCCCTCGCGGAGGCTTGTTCTGTTCAGAGCCCGGCGACCGGCTCTTGAGCCACGTGTGGGCAACCGTCCGAGCGATGGCGTCGTGGACGATACGGTGAGGGACCTCTCAGCCCAGTGAGCAGCAGACGGCTGTGCTCGAAGGATGACTAGGACGTTCTGTCGCGTCGGCGCTCCAGGCCCGCAATGGTGAGCCCGGCGGTGAGGATCCCCAACGCGATCGCAGGGAATGCGATTCCGGTGAGAGCCTCGACGGCGGTGTCGAATGCGACAGTGAGCCCCTGGATTGGCGAAAGGCTGCCGGCGACAGAGTTCGGAGCGTCAGGTGGGCCGGCGCCGCCTGCGACGGTCGTGGGCTCGGGTGGTTGAGTGGTGGTTGTGGTGGTGGGTTCGGGTGGTTGAGTGGTGGTTGTGGTGGTGGGTTCGGGTGGTTGAGTGGTGGTTGTGGTGGTGGGTTCGGGTGGTTGAGTGGTGGTCGTCGATGCCGGGTCGAGGAACGAGGCAGTGATCTCGATGTCGTCGACGTAGAGATAGGCAGAGACGCCGGTGCCTTCGCAGAGGAACCTGATCCTGGTGTTCGGACCGCTGTAGGCCGAGACATCAAAGCTCGCGTCGATCTGGTTGGCATTGCCGAAGAAGTCATATGTGGTCAGTGTGGACCAGGATCCGCCCCCATTGCCGGAGATGGCGACCGCAACCGCGCCCGTCGGTCCCATGGGTTCACGTCGGTAGCTGAACGTCAGCTGGGCCGAGGTCGCTGCCGATAGGTCGACCTCGCGCCAGACCCCATGGCCATCGATGTCGGCGGCGTCGCCACCGAACCGGAGACAGTTGGCGATCGCGCAGCGGCTGCTGTTGACAACATCGATGACGCCGCTGGTAGGGCCGTCCGTTTCTCCGATCTCCGACCATGCTCCCGTCCAGTCGATAGTCCCGTCGCTGCCGCCGTATGAGATGGCGGCAAACTCGTCTCTGGCCGATTCGTCGACGCCTGCATACGCCGACCCCGACATGACTCCATACAGCGTGGAGAAGAGCACGACGACCACACCGAGCCGGATGAACTGTCCGGAGGTCATCGCGCCAATCACGCCGGCCGACTGAAAGCTGGCTCGTGAAGCACCTCGGCGCCTGCGGATGGCGGCAGATGCCAGGGATCGGATTGGATGGCTTGCTCGGTGTCGTCGGCGCGGTGCGTGTCGTCCGGCAAGGTGAGTGTGAACGAGGTCAATCCGGAAGATCGATCGTAGGTGAGGTCGCCGCCCATGCCGATGGCGACCGCCTTCGAGACTGCAAGGCCCAAGCCGACGCTGCCGCTCACGAGCGCCTTCTGGCCGGCGTTCCCGAAGGGCTCGAAGAGCCGGCTCCTCGTCTCGTCGTCGACGCCGGGTCCAACGTCCGTGACCACGAACACAGCTTGGCCGGCAGCTCGGGAGCCGGTGACCGTGATATCGGGTCCACCGTGTCGAACGGCGTTCGAGATGAGGTTTCGCAGGATCTGTCTGAACCGCATCCGGTCGGCGTTCACGATCATCGCAGGGCAATCCAAGCGCACTTCATGTCCGGCCCGCTGGAATGGTGCAATCACGCTTCTGATCTCGCTTCGGGGATCGAAGTGCTGAGCCGCAAACGCCAGCTCGCCGGCCTCGAGGCGGGCAGCGGTGAGTAGATCTTCGACCATGCGACTCAGGTCGGCCGCCTCGGTGTTGATCACGCGGAGCAGATCACTGGCTTCATCCGGGTCGGTGACGTTCCCTTGGAGCAAAACCTCGGAGAATCCGTATATAGCCGTGAGGGGCGTATTGAGTTCATGGGAGACTCCGGCGACCATCTCGCGCTGGGCACCCAGTCGTGCGTCCATTTCGACCTGCTTCTCGCGGAGCTGGCGGCGTGCGATGGACCAATAGGCAACGACTACGGCTCCAGGGATCAACAGTGTTATGAGCACCCGGGTCACCAAAGCAACCAGCTCGGCGCTGTCTTGATTGCTGACTATCCGCTCCGCCACGTTCGACTGGGCTCTCTCGAGGGTGGAGACCAGTGCGTCGTAGGCCTGTTCGAAAGATGCGTCCCGCGCCTGGGCGGCCGCACCATGCTCGTTCGATCCGACCAGCTGCAACACTTCGGTGCCCGACATTCGAAACGCATCGAGCTGGGACTCGAGCATGGGTGCTTCGCTCGACAACTGCGGCGGAACAGAATCCGCCCAACCACCGAACCCATCGAGACTCTTCTTCGCCTCATCGAGGGCAACATCCACGGCGTTGTCGTCCACGGTGCCGAGTTCATAGCTGAGCCCGAAATTGACGGCCTGACCGGTAGCGCTGCGCGCCAGTGCGGCCGATCCTTGCGCGGCGTTGGTCCAGTGTAGGAGCGAAGCGTTCTCGGCTACCCGATTGGCGCTTGACTGCTCGGCGAATACCACTGCCACAGCAGCGACCGTGATTCCGAACGCAGCCACCAACACCATTGACACGGCGAGCCACCAGCGGGCGCTGCGCTGTGACTTGGTGGCGGCTCCCGCCGAAGCGCGAGTAGGAAACTGCACAGATAGAGCATCGACGCCGATCCCAACGGAGTTGAGCGTATTCGACCGCCGCCCGGCCCCTGCGCCGGGTCCCGGTGTGTCGGATACCTTTGGGCCGGCGGATGTCGCTCTGCCGCAGGATCTACCGGTCCGGCCTGCTGTCTTCATACAGCAGGCCGGCGACCTCGTGATCGCCTGGCCGAAGCAGCGCTGGGTCGCGGCTGGGGCAAGCTTCGAACGCTTTCGGGCAACGCGGATGGAAGTTGCAGCCTGACGGGGGGTCTATTGGGCTCGGCACGTCGCCTTCGAGAATGATCCTTGTTCGCTGCCGCTCGACGGCCGGATTCGGGATCGGCTCCGCGGAGAGCAGCGCCTCGGTATACGGGTGCAGGGGCTCCTCGTAGAGGCCGACTCGGTCAGCGCCTCCCGACGCGCTCGTCCAGCAACAGGAAGAGGAGGTTCACGTGGCTGCACGTGTGGGGCAGCAAGCCCCGGACTTCACGGCTCCTGCGTACCACAAAGGCACCTTGACGTCGGTCAGTCTCTCGGACTACGCCGGCAAGTGGATGCTGTTGTGCTTCTATCCCGGCGACTTCACCTTCGTCTGAGCGACCGAAGTGTCGGCGGTCGCCGACAGGCACGAGGTGTTGCAGGCGTTGGGTGTCGAAGTCATCTCGGTCAGTGTCGACAGCCACTTCGTTCACAAGATGTGGGACGATCATGAACTGTCGAAGATGGTGGACGGTGCCGTCCCGTTCGCCATGGCGTCGGACCAGGCCGGGCAACGTCGGAAGGGCGTACGGCGTGTGGGACGAAACCCAGGGCATCGAACTACGAGGGCGCTTCATCATCGATCCGGACGGGGTGATTCAAGCGATGGAGGTCATGACGCCTCCGGTCGGGAGGCGCCTCGCTGAAACGATTCGTCAGATACACATGTTCCAGCTGGCGCGCGGGGTCGGAGGCACACAGGCGACCCCGGCGGGATGGATGCCGGGCGATCCGACCTTGAAGCCTGGCCCGGCGCTCGTAGGGCGTGTCTGGGAGGTGCGGAACCGCGGATGGAGGAGTAGCCGAAGCTAGCCTTCAGCGAATGACGAGGCACCTGCTCCGGCGGACCATCTCGGGTGTCGTCGCACTGGTGGTGTTCACCGTCGGCATGTTCGTCCTCGTCGATGTCTTGATCCCGGGCGACTACTTCTCTCCGTTCCGGTTGGGCATGACCGGCGAAGAGGTGGACGCACTCAGAGTGCAGTACGGGCTCGACCGTCCGATCTATATCCGCTACGTGCTGTGGCTCAAGAACTTCGTCTTCCACGGGTTCGGGCAGTCCACGACGGGGTTCGTTCGCCACGGTCCTCTCTTGGATTCGCTGTCTGCCACGCTGCTGGTGTTCGTCGTCGGTCTCGGCCTCGCCTACCTCTTCGGGTCGTGGCTCGGGAGGATCGCCGGCTGGAAACGGGGAGGTCGCGGGCGGGCCCTGACGTTCATGGCGATCTCCACCTACACGATCTTCCCGCCGTTCCTGGGATTCCTCCTGTTCTACTTCTTCAATAGCAAGATTGCGGACCTCCGCCGGAACCTCGTCGGGGCATCGGTCGATTGGAAGCTGATGGACGAGACGTCGGTGATGACCAGGATGAGCCTCACCATCATCGTCGCGACCATCGCTGTACTCGTCATCGGGGCTCTCGTCGCGCGTGTATTCGGGAAACGACGACTCCTGTCACCTTTCGGCAAGGTGATAGCTATCGGCGCAGTCAGTTTCGGATGGTGGGCGTACAAAGGGATCCTGCCTTACACGATCGATGTCTGGCTCCAAGCCGCCATCCCGATTTCCGCGTTCGCCATCCTGTCCTACGGGGATTTCCTACTGGTGATGCGCACGTCCATTTCCGGGGTGATGAAGGACGACTACGTCACGACTGCAACCGCCAAAGGTCTCCCGAGCAGGCATGTACGGGACCGTCATGCCGGAAGGAACGCCGTCTTTCCCGTGCTCGGCCGCCTCATCGTGAGCATCCCATATCTGCTCAGCGGGCTCGTCATCATCGAGCAGTCGGTTGGATGGCATGGCATCGGAACCACGTTGTTCGACGCCGTCACCGCGCAGGATCTTCCCCTCGTCATGGATGTACTCGTGCTCATCGGCATCTTCACACTGGTCGTGCGGCTGGTCTTCGAGGTCGCCCAGGCGGTTCTCGATCCGAGGGTCTGGAAACCCGCGTGAAGCTCCTGCTCGAGCGTCTCCGAGCACGACTGAGAAGCATGGGTCGAACGCTGCGTGCCATTCTCGCCAGCCCCACGGCGGTCGTCGGTTTCGCCCTGATCCTCCTGTTCGGCCTGGCGGCGATCGCCCACCCGATCCTCATGAAGACGGTGTGGACGGCAAAGGTGTACGACCCGCTGACCGGCTACGACTTCAGTGTTCTGCCTCCGGCGCCGCCATCGTCGGCGCACCTGCTCGGAACCGACTCGCTCGGCAGAGACGTCATGAGCATGATCCTTGCCGCAGCCAAACCCGCCTGGATAGTGGCGCTCGTCGCTGCCGGGGTCACCGGAGTTCTGGCGACGTTCATCGGAGCGATGGGGGCGTTCTTCAGGGGATGGGTGGACGGCGTCCTGTCACACATCTCCGACGCTTTCCTGATGCTCCCCGCACCAATCTTCGTGCTGATCGTCTCCGAGCAGGTCGAGCTGTCACCATGGCAGTTCGGGCTGGTCTTCGGTCTGATCAACGGACTGGGAGCGGGTGCGATCGTCTTGAGGAGTCAGGGACTGAAGGTGATGGCGGAGCCGTTCATCGAAGCCGCGAGGGTGTCGGGCGGAGGTGGGTTCCACATCCTCACCAAACACCTCATTCCCCAACTGCTCCCTCTCACAGTGCTCTACATGATGCTGTCTGTCGTGGGCGCGATCGTCGCCCACGGGTTTGCGGCGTTCTTCGGGCAGACCGAATCGCTCGTCAGTTGGGGGGCGATCGTGTTCTTCGGTGTGACAGCGTACCGGTCGTTCGGGGCGGCCGTACCGTGGACGGCTCTCATTGCGGCATCGGCCGCGCTGTCGCTGTTCGCCGGTTCGTTCTACCTGGTGTCGTCCGGATTGCAGGAAGTCCTCGATCCCCGTCTGCGGGCCAGATGAGCTTTTGCCGTGGCGTCGCGGCTTGGGTACCGTAATGGTCCCTTCGGGGGTGGTGTAATCGGCAACACTGCAGGTTCTGGTCCTGTCATTGAGGGTTCGAGTCCTTCCCCCCGAGCGAAGCGGCGCTCTCGCCGCCTTCGGCCCCGTCGTCTAGCGGCCTAGGACGCCGGCCTCTCAAGCCGGTAACGCCAGTTCGAATCTGGTCGGGGCTACGTGTGCCGGCATAGCCGGCAGTCTTCGGTGGCTGTCGGATCATCTACACCTTCCCGTACACCGGGATGGATGCGCCCGAGATCGTGCCGCTCGCCTCGCTCAGCATGAACTCCATCACTTTGGTGATGTCGTCGGGGGTCGGCCAGTCCATGTAGTCGGCGTAGGGGAGTGCCCTGCGCGTCGCAGGTGTGTCGATCACCGAAGGCTGGATCACGTTGGCGGTGATCTCCTCACCGCTCAGCTCCTGGGCGAGCGACTTGGCGAGTGCGACCACTCCTGCTTTGGCGATGTTGAAGGCCGCCTGTCCGGTCGGTGTGTCCTTCGCTGCGCGGCTCCCCATGAACAAGATCCTTCCCCACTCGGCTTGTTTGAGGTAGGGGAGTGCAGCGCGGGCAGCCGCGAAGGCGGAGCGGAGGTTCGAGTCGATCATGCGATCGAATCTGACGTCATCGGTGTCCGCCACGTCTCTGCCACCAGCCCACTTGCCCGCGAGGCAGCAGAGCGCGTCGATTCTCCCGAAGCGTTCGGCCGTTTCGCGCATGAAGGATTCGACCTCGTCTGTGTCGGCCGAGTCGACGCGTGACAGAAAGAGGCGGTCCTCATCGAGCATCACAGCCTCTTCGAGAGCGCGCGCCTCTTCAGGTACGAGATAGGTAGCGGCAATAAGGTAATCGGCGGCTGCAAGCCGTCGAACGAGGGCGGTTCCGAGACCGCCAGTTGCCCCCGTTATGACTAGAACTCGACTTTGGGTCATCATCACTCCTTGCTTTTTGCTATTTTGGCATCAGCAGCAGCAGTTCTGTGGAGGATGACGTGGCAAAGATCGAATTCGATCAGGTTGGCAAGGTGTATCCGGGTGGGAACCGAGCAATCGAGGACGTGTCGTTTGAGGTTGGTGACGGCGAGTTCGTTGTTCTCGTCGGTCCGTCGGGTTGCGGAAAATCGACCCTCCTGCGAATGGTTGCCGGACTTGAAGAGATCTCTGACGGGGAGATCCGTATCGCTGACAAAATCGTCAACGACGTTCCTCCCAAAGACAGGGACATCGCCATGGTGTTCCAGAACTACGCGCTGTATCCGCACATGTCGGTCTTCGACAACATGGCGTTCGGCCTGAAGCTCCGCAAGCTGGCAAAAGACGACATCAAGACTCGAGTCGAGGAAGCTGCCCGCGTACTCGAGATCACCGACTATCTCGAGAGAAAGCCGAAGGCGCTCTCCGGCGGTCAACGCCAGCGCGTCGCGATGGGTCGGGCAATCGTTCGTGATCCGAAGGCCTTCCTGATGGACGAACCGCTGTCCAACCTGGACGCGAAGCTTCGTGTCCAGATGCGCTCCGAGTTGGGGGAACTCCATGCACGCCTCAAGACCACGACGCTGTATGTCACCCACGACCAGGTGGAGGCCATGACGATGGGTGACAGGGTCGCCGTCATCCGAAATGGAACCCTCCAGCAGGTCGACACCCCCCGGGCCCTCTACGACCACCCGGTCAACATCTTCGTGGGGGGGTTCATTGGGTCACCTGCGATGAACTTCGTTTACGGAACGGTGCAGGGTGAGGGAGACGCCGTGTATGCGTCCTTCGCGGACGAGAAGCTGCACATCGGCCCTGAACTGCTCGCCCGGCGACCTGGGCTGAGCGAGTACAAGGGTAAGGAAGTCATCATCGGTCTGCGGCCGGAGATCTTCTACAACGCCGACGAGACCACCTCGCAGGATCAGTCGATCGCGGCAACTGTCGTGATTGTCGAGCAGCTCGGCTCCGAAGCCTTTGTGCACTTCGACGTGCAGGTTCCACCGGTGGTCACCCCCGACATCCAGGAGCTCCTTGCCGATCAGGGGCAGGACGCGTCGATTCTGGGGGATCTCACGAAGTTCACCGCAAAGGTCGATCCGGACCGGGCCCCCAAGATGGATGACCAGATCAGGCTGTCTGTCGACACGACGAAGGTGCACTTCTTCGACAAGGCGACAGGCAGCGCGATCTACTAGAGGAAGTCGGCGAGCCAGACTCCACGGGGGTGTCTGCTCGCGATCGCCAGATCCGAAGGCCCGTCGAGGTCGATCGCGAGCCCGACCCTGACGACGACGACCGGCGAGGGTCGTGCCATGGCGAGATGCCGGCGGAAACTCGCCGGTCCGTACCGGAAGGGGAACGCTCCACGCCCGGCGAGCACGGACGTGCCGCCGTTGTAGGAGGGGGCGATCATCGAACCCGCGTCCTTCAGCCCGGCGATCACCAGCTCGAGGTCGCCGGGAGCGATCAGTGGTAGGTCGGCATGCAGGATGACCCAGGGCCGGCTGCCGGCGGCCGCGACGGCCGCACGTGCAGCGGCACTGAGGCCCTGTCCGGGATCGGTGATGACACCTACTCCTTGGCTTCTGGCCCACGTCTTGACGCCTGCATCGGCGGTGACGACAGCGACAGGTGCGCCCGTGGCTCGTGCGGCGGCCATCGTACGGGCGGCGACTTCCCTGCCCAGCACCGATCGCCGTTTAGCGTCAAGCACGGGAGACAGGCGCCGTTTCGCGACGCCGAACGGTTTGACCGGTATTGCGATGAGCGGCAGTTGCATGCGGTGTGATCGTATAGGCTCGCCACCAACTTGGAGAGGAGAAACCGTATGCGCGCTGGAGCATTCGTGCCACAAGGCTGGCGACTCGACCTGGCGGGACTCCCGGTGGAGCAACACTGGGAGGCGATGCGGGGCGTCGCGAGGACGATCGAGCGGTCCGGCTACGAGTCACTTTGGGTGTACGACCACTTCCATACCGTGCCGATTCCAACGCAGGAAGTCACCTACGAGGCATGGACCCTCATGGCGTCTCTGGCAGCCGCCACGTCAACCGTGCGACTCGGCCAGATGTGCACGTGCAACACGTACCGGCCACCGTCATACCTCGCCAAGGTCGCCGCGTCGATCGACGTCATCAGCGGCGGTCGTCTCGAGATGGGGATCGGCGCCGGATGGTACGAGCACGAGCATGACGCCTACGGCTACCCGTTCCTCAAACCGTCTACCCGGATCGGAATGCTCGGCGAGGGTGTGCAGATCATGCAGCGGATGTGGACCGATGACTCGGTGTCGTTCGAGGGCCGCTACTACACGCTCGACGGTGCAATCTGCAGCCCCAAGCCGTTGCAGAATCCGCACATCCCGTTCTGGATCGCCGGCGGAGGGGAGCAACTCACGTTGAACGTCGCAGCAAGGTTCGCCGCGTACACGAACTTCGGGCTGACCCTCGAACAGTTCGTCCACAAGTCGGAGGTGCTGCGCGGTCACTGCGAAGCGGTCGGCAGACCCTTCGAGTCGATCGTCCGGTCCAGCAACTTCAACATCGTGTGCGCTCCAACCGAACGCGAGGTTGAAGAACGTATCGAATGGATCAGGGACCGCTACCGGCCGTTCGTTGGCGAAGAACGCGCCGAACGCACTGCAGCACAGTTCCTGGCCGGCACGCCGGAGCAACTCGTCGAGCATCTCTCACCGTGGCGGGAAGCCGGATTGGAGTACCTGATCGCGTACTTCTCAGAGGCGGCGTTCGACACATCGGGACTCGAGCTGTTCGCGAAGGAGGTCGTCTCGGCGCTATAGGCAGCGGACGGCTATCAGTCCCCAGGCTCCAGTCTCCAACGGGGACCGTTTCACGAGCCCGTTCGGATCTACTCGCCGGAGAGCAGACTCACAAGCCGTTGTGCGTAGTCGGTAGAGGTCGTCTCATGCTTGAAGTACACCCATGATTCGACGCCGTTGCTCCTGATGGTTGCCGCCCAAGTCCGGAGAGCTGCGGGCGAGTACTCGGTCTTGCGGAGACGTAGATAGGTGAACGGTGCCGTGACGACCCGTGCCGGCTCGTTGTCGTCCGTCTCTGCGATTACCCACGCCGCCCCCGCGTTCTCGAGGAGACGATGCACCGGTTCGGCGCTCCACGACGGGTGACGGAATTCGAACGCCGGTGAGATGTCCGAGGGCAGACCGGCGAGGAACCGTTCCAGCCGTTCGTCGTCTCTCTTGAAGCTGGGTGGAAGCTGGAAGAGGATCGGGCCGAGGGCATCGCCCAGGTTTGTGCAGGCGTCGACGAAGTGTGGGATGGTTCCTTCGGGGTCTGCCAGTCGTGTCAGGTGGGTGATCCGCTGATGAGCCTTGACGGCGAACCTGAATCCCGCCGTCACCGCCTCGCGCCACTTGAGCGCGGTACTCTCCGCCATGGTTCGCCTGAACGTGTAGTTGACCTCGACGGTCGATAGAACCGTCGAGTAGTACTCGAGCCATCGAGACTTCGCAACGCCGGCGTAGAACGTGTCTTTCCACTCGGGGAAGGACCAGCCGGAGACACCGATGTGAGCCATCCGGGGAAGCTACCACCGCGCTGTACCCTTGCGCGCATGAGATACACGAGGATCATCGTCACGGTCGGCCCGGCCGTGGACACACCGGAGGCCATCGCGGGTCTAGTCGAAGCGGGAATGGACGTCGCACGTCTCAACTTCTCGCACGGTGATCACGCGACTCACGAACGGATCGCCGGATACGTGAGAAGGGCCGCGACCCGCCAGGGTCGTGCGGTCGCGCTGCTTCAGGATATTCAGGGGCCGAAGATTCGGGTGGGCACTTTTCCGGGCGGCTACATCCGCCTGGCGCGCGGAGACGAGGTGAGGCTTGTGGCCGGAACCGGGTCAGGTGACGATCGCACGATTCACGTGGGATACCCGTTCCTCCTCGAGGACATCGCCGCCGGGTGCGAGGTGGTGCTCGCCGACGGTCTCGTCCGCCTGCATGTCACCGGTCAGAACGGCGGGTCTCTCGTTGCGAAGGTGACACAAGGCGGTGCGGTCGGTGACCACCAAGGCGCCGCGTTCCCGCACACTCACCTCCGGGTGCAGACGGTGACCGAAAAAGACGAGGACGACCTCGCGTTCGGCAGAACGATCGGGGTCGACTACGTCGCCGCCTCGTTCGTGCGCACCGCCGAAGATGTGCAGAAGGTCAAGAGTCTGTCAGGCGTTCCGGTGATCGCCAAGATCGAGCGGGCCGTAGCTCTGGCCAACCTCGATGAGATCCTCTCCGCTGCCGACGGTGTGATGGTCGCTCGAGGGGATCTCGGCGTCGAACTGCCATTGGAGCGGCTACCTGCCGTCCAGCTCGAGATCCTCAGGCGGACGAACGCGGCAGGGTTGATCTCGGTGACCGCGACGGAGATGCTGGAATCCATGAAGCACAGTGCACGACCGACACGTGCAGAGGTGACGGACGTGGCCACAGCGGTCATGGAAGGCACCGACGCGGTGATGCTCTCCGGTGAGACGGCGGTGGGTGACTTCCCGATCGAGACCGTCGCGATGATGCACCGGATCCTCGAAGAAGCCGACAAACCCAAGCCGACGCACGACTCCGTCCGGTTCCTGACAGGTCAGGACCTGTTCGCGTCGGCGACGACCAGGGCGGCGGTCGAGGCATCGGCGGATCTCGAGATGGACACCATCGTCGCGTTCACGGAGTCGGGAGCGACTGCCCGTCTCCTGTCGAAGTACCGACCGGAGGCCCGCATCATGGCGTTCAGCGCTGTCGAGGAGACCGTACGGCGGATGGCCCTCTACAGGGGAGTGACGCCTCTGGCATGCGAGCGATTCGAGTCGACAGACGACATGATCGAGATGGCCGACCGCTATCTCGTGGCCGGGGGTCTCTGTTCTCGTGGGATGGGTGTGGTCGTTGTGGCCGGCACTCCTCCCAACCGAAGCGCCTCCACCAACCTGTTCAAGCTCCACACGGTCGGAGGCGACCTGTAGGCTTGCGGCGACGAGGGAGCGCATGATGGGTCAGAGGATCGAAGTAGCGGCCGAAACGCACGGCGACATCGCCGTCTTCGCTACCGATCGGACGATCACCGGACAGGATGCCGGGGTCTTTGGAAGGGCGGGCCCGTTCGAAGGATTTGGAGGAGTGGTCGCCGAACGCCTCTTCCACGCCGATCCCGCGATCGAGCACGTGTTCGCCCAGTTCAATGTCGTCTCCGTGCGTCGTAACGGTGGGTGGGATGACGGAACCCTGGAGCGGGCATCCGAAGAGATCAGTGGAGTGTTCGTGGTCTACTAGGGGTGCTTTGCCCTCCGTCACCAGCTTCAGGAAGCTTTGCTGGTGGGAACGGCCCCCTCCGTCCTCGGCCTTCGGCCTCGGCCACCTCCCCCAACACTCGCTTCGCTCGCGAGGGGAGGAAACAGAAACGGCCCCCTCCGTCCTCGGCCTTCGGCCTCGGCCACCTCCCCCAACACTCGCTTCGCTCGCGAGG